>WNFK01025206.1_pt1 | contig 14079 bp, 11 predicted proteins | sample 5400281 | NCBI WGS metagenome assembly WNFK01 (sample SAMN13153350, study PRJNA577476) | soil metagenome | isolation source: 20 cm soil on Douglas fir-dominated hillslope | place: USA:California | collected 2013-09-17 | reverse complement strand
CTCCACGCGGATCTTCGACCAGTCGCACTCCATTTCCTCCGCGATCAGCATCGCGAGGGTCGTCCACACGCCCTGTCCCATCTCGGAGTGGGCGAGGAGCACGGTCACCGTCCCGTCCGGCGCCACGCGCACGAACGCGTTGGGATCGGGGGGCGCCTTCGGCGGAGGGCCGGCCGCCCGGGCCTTGCCCGACACGTGGAAGGCGATGAACAGCCCCGCGCCCGAGAGCAGCGAGGAGCGCAAGAGGTCGCGCCGGCTGAGCCCGTTCATCGCTGCACCCGCTTGTTGAGCGCTGCGGCGCGGTGCACGGCTTCGCGGATCCGCTGATAGGTCCCGCAGCGGCAGATGTTGCCCGCCAGCGCGATGTCGATGTCCGCGTCGGACGGGCTGGGATTCTCCGCCAGGAGCGCGGCGGCCGACATGATCTGGCCCGACTGGCAATACCCGCACTGGACCACGTCGATCTCCGTCCACGCCTGCTGGACGGGATGGGAGCCGTCTGCCGAGAGGCCCTCGATGGTGGTGATCTTCCGGCCCCCCACCGCGGAGACCGGGGTCACGCAGGAGCGCACCGCGTGCCCGTCGAGATGGACGGTGCAGACGCCGCATTGGGCCATCCCGCAGCCGAACTTCACACCGGTCAGGTTCAAGCGGTCGCGCAAGACCCAGAGCAGCGGCATCTCGTCTGGCGCCTGGACTTCGTGGACCGAGCCGTTGACGTGCAGTTTCATGTCGATTGCCTCCAGATTCTCCGAGGAGGCTGGTCCATGGCGGGCAACTCGTCAAGGTGCTGCGCCACCTTCATCGGATGTGTTAGGAGGCGGGGGAATGCAGGATTCGGAGGACTTTTCGCAGCTGCTCGGCCGGGGCGACCCCGGCGCGACCGCCATCGGCGCGCCCGAGGCGAAGCCGCTCACCTGGGCCGCGCTGCGCGAGCTGGCCTACCGCACCGTCGACGCGCTGAACGGGATGGGCATCGGCCGCGGGGATCGGGTGGCCATCGTCATGCGCAACTCGCCCGAGATGGCCACCGCGTTCGTCTGCCTGGCGGCGGGGGTGGCGACCGCTCCCTTGAACCCCGGCTACCGGGAGGACGAGTTCGACTTCTACCTGGGGGACCTGCAGCCCCGGGCGCTGGTGCTGGAGGGCGGCGTAGACTCTCCGGCGCGCAAGGTGGCGGCGAAGCTGACCATCCCGGTCGTCGAGCTGCGCCCGGAGCCCGGCCAGGGCGCGGGGACGTTCCGGCTCGAGGCGCCCGCGGGACTGCGCGGCGCGGCGAAGTCGCCCGGACCGGGAGAGGCCGACGACCTCGCCCTCTTGCTGCACACCAGCGGCACGACCGCACGCCCGAAGCTGGTGCCGTTGACGCAAGGGAACCTGGCCGCGTCCGCCCGCCACATCGCCAGTGCGCTCCAGCTTTCGACGGACGACATCTGCCTGCAGATCATGCCGCTGTTCCACATCCACGGCCTGGTCGCCGGAGTGCTGTCCTCGCTCTCCGCCGGGGCGCAGCCACGGGCGTCCCCACCATGCACCGGGCGATCCTCGGCCGCGCCGAGCGGAACAAGGAGATCCTCGCCCGCAGGCGGTTGCGGCTGATCCGGTCCTCGTCCGCCTCGCTGCGGCCCCGCCTGATGTCCGAGCTGGAGCAGGCCTTCCAGGCGCCGGTGATCGAGGCCTACGGGATGACCGAGGCCTCCCATCAGATGGCGTCGAACCCGCTCCCGCCCCGGCCCCGCAAGGCCGGTTCGGTGGGCATCGCGGCCGGGCCGGAGATCGGCATCATGGACGACTCGGGCAAGCTGCTCCCGCAGGGCGAGAGCGGCGAGATCGTCGTGCGCGGGCCCAACCTGACCAAGGGGTACATCAACAACCCCGAGGCCAACGCCAGGTCGTTCACGAACGGCTGGTTCCGCACCGGCGACCAGGGCTCCCTGGACCCCGAGGGCTATCTGCGCATCAGCGGGCGGCTCAAGGAGATGATCAACCGCGGCGGCGAGAAGGTCTCCCCGCTGGAGGTGGACGTGGTGCTGATGGACCACCCGGCGGTCCAACTCGCCCTGACGTTCGGGGTCCAGCACGAGACGCTGGGGGAGGAAGTGGCGGCGGCGGTGGTGCTGAAGGAGGGCAAGACCGCGACCGAACGCGAGATTCGCGACTTCGCCGAGAAGCACCTGGCGCACTACAAGGTCCCGCACAAGATCGTCTTCGTCACCGAGCTGCCACGCGGTCCCACCGGGAAGCTGCAGCGGATCGGGCTCGCCGCCCGGCTGGGATTGGAGAAATGAAGGTCTGCGTGTTCGGCGCCGGCGCGATCGGCGGGTACATCGCCGCCAAGCTGGGCGCCTCGGGAAACGCCGAGATCAGCTGCGTGGCGCGGGGGCCGCACCTGGCGGCGATGAAGGCCAACGGGCTCACGCTCCGCGCCGAAGGCGAGACCGTGGTGACCCACCCGCGTTGCGCGGAAGACGCGCGCGAGCTGGGACCGCAGGACTACGTGGTGATCGCGGTCAAGGCGCACTCGCTGCCCGCCGCGGCCCCCTCCATCCAGCACTTGATCGGGGACCGGACGGCCCTGGTCCCGGCGCTGAACGGCGTTCCCTGGTGGTACTTCTACAAGTCAGGCGGGCCCTGGGAGAACACGCGCCTGCAGAGCGTCGACCCGGGCGGCCAGCTCTGGGAGCTCTTGCCGCCGAGCCGGGTGATCGGCTGCATCGTCTATCCGGCCACCGAGGTGGTCGCCCCCGGCGTGATCGAGCACACCTACTCGAACCGCTTCGACCTGGGCGAGCCCGACGGGTCGAAGAGCGAGCGGATCCAGACCTTCTCGCAGCTGATGATCAAGGCCGGCCTGCGGGCCCCCGTGAGGTCGCGCATCCGCGACAACCTCTGGGTGAAGCTGTGGGGCAACCTCTCTTTCAACATGATCTGCGCGCTGACCCGATCGCCGCTCGACGCGGTGATCGCGAATCCAGAGACGCGCGCGCTGGCGCGGACCATGATGGTCGAGGGGCAGGGCGTAGCGGAGAAGCTGGGGGTGAAGCTGCCGCTGGACGTGGACGCGCGCATCGCGGGAGCCGCCGAGGTGGGGTCGCACAAGCCGTCGACGCTGATCGACCTCGAGCGCGGGCGGCCGATGGAGATCGACGCGCTCCTGGGGGCGGTGGTGGAGATGGGGCGGCTGACGTCCGTGCCGACCCCTCAGTGCGAGTCGGTGCTGGCGCTCGTCCGGCAGCTCGGGCGCGCCACGGGATGCTACCCGGAGCTCCGATAATTCAAAGGTTTCGGCCGATACTCTACTGGCTACGGATTTGTAGGCCGTCTGCGGCCTGTCGGCCGCGGGTGCGAAGCCCTTGCATCCGCAAGTGCACTGCGTTCATTTAGATGCTTTGGATTTTCGTCCCCCGGAGCAAGGCGGATCATGGCAGCGACAGGATTTCCACCGGCGCAAGGACTCTACGACCCCAGACTGGAGCACGACTCCTGTGGCTTCGGGTTCGTGGCGGACATCAAAGGCCGGCCCTCGCACGACATCGTCCTCAAGTCGCTCGAGGTGCTGAAGAACCTCGAGCACCGCGGCGCCACCGGCGCCGAGAAGAACACCGGCGACGGCGCCGGCATCCTCTTGCAGACGCCGCACGCCTTCTTCGCCCAGGAGTGCCAGAAGCTCGGGATCAAGCTGCCGGCCCCCGGCCGCTACGGGGCAGGCATGGTCTTTCTCCCTGCTCGGCTGGCGCGAAGTGCCCACCGGCGATGCCGCGCTCGGCCCCACCGCCAAGGCGAGCCAGCCGGTCATCCGGCAGGTGTTCATCGGCCGCGGCGAGGAGGTGGCCGACGAGGACGCCTTCGAGCGCAAGCTCTACGTGATCCGCAGGCTCCTGGAGAAGAAGGTCTCCCGCTCCGCCATCCCGGGCCGCAGCCACTTCTACGTCCCGAGCCTCAGCTACAAGACCGTCGTCTACAAGGGGATGTTCAACGCGAACCAGCTGCGAAGGTTCTACCTGGACCTCACGCAGCCGTCGGTCGTCTCGGCGATCGCGATGGTGCACCAGCGCTTCTCCACCAACACCTTCCCCTCCTGGGCCCGCGCCCACCCGTACCGGTACATCTCGCACAACGGCGAGATCAACACGCTGCGCGGCAACATCAACTGGATGCACGCGCGCCAGGCGATGATGCGCTCCAAGCTGTTCGGCAAGGATCTGTTGAAGATCCTCACCGTGGTGGACACCACCGGCTCCGACTCGGCGATGTTCGACAACGTCCTGGAGCTGCTCACGCTGGCCGGCCGCGAGCTGCCGCACGCGATGATGATGATGGTGCCCGAGCCCTGGTCGCGGGACGACAACATGTCGCCGGAGCGCAAGGCCTTCTACGAGTTCCACTCCTGCCTGATGGAGCCCTGGGACGGCCCGGCCTCGATCGCCTTCACCGACGGCATCCGCGTGGGCGCCGTGCTCGACCGCAACGGCCTGCGCCCGGCGCGGTACTACGTGACGCGGGACGATCTGGTGGTGATGGCCTCCGAGGCGGGGGTGCTGGAGATTCCGCCGGAGCAGGTGGTGCGCAAAGGCCGGCTGCAGCCGGGCAAGCTCTTCCTGGTCGATACGTCGCTGCAGCGCATCGTCGCCGACGACGAGCTGAAGGATCGCTACGCGCGCGCCGCGCCGTACGGGGAGTGGCTGCGCAAGTCGATGGTGCAGATGTCCAGCCTGCCCCGGCCGAGCCGTCCGCCGCTGCCGGAGCGGGAGAGCCTGATCAAGCGACAGCAGGTCTTCGGCTACACCTTCGAAGAGGTGAAGCTCCTGATCACGCCCATGGCCACCACCGCCAACGAGGCGGTGGGCTCGATGGGCACCGACACGCCGCTCGCGGTCCTCTCCGATCGCCCCCGGCCGCTCTTCGACTACTTCAAGCAGCTCTTCGCGCAGGTCACGAACCCTCCGGTCGACGCCATCCGCGAAGAGATCATCATGGCCTCCGACACCACCATCGGCCCGGAGGCAAACCTGCTCGAGCCGGGCCCGGAGTCGTGCCGGCAGCTCGCGCTCCCCACGCCCGTCCTCACCAACGACGAGCTGGCGAAGATCCGCGCCCTGGACGGCAGCGCCGCGTACAGCGGGCTGCGCGCGGTCAAGCTTCCCACCCTCTACAACCCCAAGGGCGACGGCGCGGCGCTCCGCAGCGCGCTGGAGGACCTGCGCTGGAAGGTCTCCGAATGCCTGGCCGAGGGATTCAACGTCATCGTCCTCTCGGACCGCGGTCACGACGCGGACAACGCGCCCATCCCCTCGCTGCTGGCGGTCTCGGCCGTCCAGCACCACCTGATCCGCGAGGGCAAGCGGACGCAGTGCAGCCTGGTCGTCGAGAGCGGCGAGCCGCGCGAGATCCACCACTTCGCGCTCTTGATCGGCTTCGGCGCCAGCGCCGTGAACCCGTACCTGGCGTTCGAAACGGTCCACGACCTGGTCGCCCAGGGGCTGGTCCCGGGGACGCCGGCGGAGGCGGAGAAGAGATATCTCAAGGGCCTGGCGAAGGGCCTGGTGAAGGTGATCTCCAAGATGGGGATCAGCACCATCCAGAGCTACCACGGCGCCCAGGTCTTCGAGGCGGTGGGGCTCTCCCAGGACTTCGTCGACGAGTACTTCACCTGGACCTCCTCGCGCGTGGGCGGGATCGGCATCGACGTGGTGGCCCACGAGGCCCGCATGCGGCACGAGCGCGGGTTCCCTCCCAAGCGGCCGGTGGTCGCCACCACCCTGCCGGCGGGAGGAGAGTACCAGTACCGCAGCGGGGGCGAGTTCCACCTCACCAACCCGGAGACCATCCACAAGCTCCAGTACGCCTGCCGGACCAACAGTTACAAGGCGTTCCAGGAGTACACCGCGCTGATCGACGACCAGTCGAAGCAGCTCTGCACGCTGCGCGGCCTGATGGACTTCCGCAACACCACGCACCCCGTCCGCATCGACGAGGTCGAGCCGGTCGATTCGATCGTGAAGCGCTTCAAGACCGGCGCGATGAGCTACGGGTCGATCTCCAAGGAAGCGCACGAGACCCTGGCCATCGCCATGAACCGGATCGGCGCCAAGTCGAACACCGGCGAGGGCGGCGAGGACCCGGCCCGGTACGACAAGATGGCGAACGGGGACTCGAAGAACTCCGGCATCAAGCAGGTGGCGAGCGGCAGGTTCGGAGTCACCAGCTACTACCTGGTCAACGCCCGCGAGCTGCAGATCAAGATCGCGCAGGGCGCCAAGCCGGGCGAGGGCGGCCAGCTCCCCGGGGCCAAGGTCTATCCCTGGATCGCCACCGTGCGCCACGCCACGCCCGGGGTGGGGCTCATCTCTCCGCCCCCGCACCACGACATCTACTCGATCGAGGACATCGCCGAGCTGATCCACGACCTGAAGAACGCGAACAAGGACGCGCGCGTCAGCGTGAAGCTCGTCTCCGAGCTGGGCGTGGGCACCATCGCCGCCGGCGTGGCCAAGGCGCACGCCGACGTGGTGCTGATCTCCGGCTACGACGGCGGGACCGGCGCTTCTCCTCTGACCTCCATCAAGCACGCCGGGATCCCCTGGGAGCTGGGCCTGGCGGAGACCCACCAGGTCCTGGTGATCAACGACCTGCGCAGCCGCATCCGGGTGGAGGTGGACGGCCAGCTCAAGACCGGCCGCGACGTGGTGATCGGCGCGCTGCTGGGCGCCGAGGAGTTCGGGTTCTCCACCGGTCCGCTGATCGCGCTCGGCTGCATCATGATGCGGGCCTGCCACTTGAACACCTGCCCGGTGGGCATTGCCACGCAGGACCCGAAGCTGCGCGCCAAGTTCCCCGGCGACCCGCAGCAGGTCGTGAACTTCATGCGCTTCGTCGCGCAGGAAGTGCGCGAGTACATGGCCGAGCTGGGGTTCCGCACCTTCGACGAGATGGTGGGGCGCTCGGAGCGGATCGAGATGCGCCGCGCCGTCGATCACTGGAAGGCGCGCAACCTCGACTACAGCCGCATCCTCTTCAAGCCCACCGTGCCCAAGCACTACGGGCGCACCTGCTCGATCGCGCAGGACCATGGGCTGGAGCGAACGCTGGACTCGACCACCCTGCTGGCGCTGGCGAAGCCGGCGCTGGACGAGCGCAGGCCGGTCCGCGCGACCATGCCCATCCGCAACACCAACCGCGTGGTCGGGGTGATGACGGGCAGCGAGGTCACCAGGCGTTACGGGCCCGCGGGCCTGCCCGACGACACCATCCGCTTCCACTTCAAGGGCTCCGCAGGGCAGTCGTTCGGCGCCTTCATCCCCAAGGGGATGACGCTGATCCTGGAAGGCGACTCCAACGACTACATCGGCAAGGGCCTGAGCGGCGGACGGATCATCGTCTTCCCGCCCGAGAAGGCGGGCTTCGTCCCCGAGGAGAACATCATCATCGGCAACGTGGCCTTCTACGGCGCGACCGGCGGCGAGGCGTTCATCCGGGGCGTGGCCGGCGAGCGCTTCTGCGTGCGCAACTCCGGGATCGACGCGGTGGTGGAGGGCGTCGGCGCCCACCGGGCGCAACTTCGCGGCCGGGATGTCGGGCGGCGTGGCGTACGTGCTCGACGGCGACGGCAAGTTCCCGAGCCGCTGCAACCTCCAGATGGTGGCGCTGGACAAGGTGGAGGACGCGGAGCTCACGCTGGTCAAGCGGATGGTGGAGCGGCACGCGGAGCTGACGGGCAGCGCGCTGGCGTCGCGCCTGTTGGGCCGCTGGGAGGAGACCGCGGCCCGCCTGGTGCGGATCATGCCGCACGACTACCGGCGCATGCTGGAGGCGCAGGCGAGGATGCGGGCGAAGGGGCTTCCGCCCGAGGAAGCGGAGATGGCGGCATTCCTCGAGAACGCGCGCGACGAGGCGCGAGTGAGCGGCAACTAGATGGGAAAGCCGACCGGCTTCTTCGAGTACGCTCGCGAGCCCTCCCATGACCGCCCCCCGCTGGAGCGGATCAAGGACTGGGAGGAGATGCACCTCGGGTGCGCCGAGCAGACGCTCCGGGAGCAGGGGGGGCGCTGCATGGACTGCGGCGTCCCGTTCTGCAACACGGGCAAGCTGTTCAACGGCATGGTCTCCGGCTGCCCGGTGAACAACCTGATTCCGGAGTGGAACGACCTGGTCTGGCGCGGGCGCTGGAAGGAAGCCTGGATGCGGCTGCAGACCACGAACAACTTCCCGGAATTCACGGGCCGCGTCTGCCCGGCGCCTTGCGAGGGGAGCTGCACGGTCGGGATCAACCTGCCCGCGGTGAACATCAAGTTGCTGGAGGAGGCGATCGCGGATCGGGCGTTCGCCGAGGGCTGGGTGGTCCCCGAGCCGCCTCCGATGCGCACCGGAAAGCGGGTGGCGGTGGTCGGATCGGGCCCGGCGGGACTGGGCCTCTTGATGTACGGCATCCCGAACATGAAGCTCGACAAGAAGCTGGTCGACCGCCGGGTGAAGCTGATGGCGGACGAAGGCGTGCGATTCGTCACCGGGAAGGAGATCGGGAAGGACATTCCCGCCATGCAGCTCGCTCGCGAATTCGAGGCCGTGCTGCTCTGTGGCGGCGCGACGCAAGCGCGGGATCTTCCCGTCGAAGGGCGCAGCCTGGCGGGCATCTACCCGGCGATGGACTTCCTGCTCCCGAACACCAGGTCCTTGCTCGACTCGAAGCTGAAGGACGGCAAGTACATCTCGGCCAAGGATCAGCAGGTGGTGGTGATCGGGGGCGGGGACACGGGGACGGACTGCGTAGGGACGTCGATGCGCCACGGCTGCCGGAGCCTCACCCAGCTGGAGATCCTGCCGAAGCCGCCCGACGAGCGCGCGCCCGACAATCCCTGGCCGCAGTGGCCGAAGACGTCCCGGCTCGACTACGGGCAGGACGAGGGGAAGGCGGTCTGGGGGAAGGACCCGCGGGTGTACAGCGTGATGACCAAGCGGTTCCTCGGGGACAAGGATCGTCACGTCCGGGAGCTGCTCTACCTCGAGGTGGAGTGGGTGAAGGGACCGGACGGGCGCTTCGGGCCGCGGGAGATTCCAGGGACGGACAAGGTGATTCCGGCGGACCTGGTGCTGCTGGCGATGGGCTTCGTCGGACCGGAGAAGCCGATGCTGACGCAGCTCGGGGTGAAGCTGGACGAGCGCGGGAACGTCTGGACGGACCAGACGAAGATGACCAGCGTGCCCGGGGTGTTCGCCGCGGGAGACATGGCCCGGGGGCAGTCGCTGGTGGTCTGGGCGATCAAGGAAGGGCGGCAGGCGGCGCAGTCGATGGATCGGTACCTGTCGTATGGGGAGACGGTGCTGGCGCCGTAAAACCCGGGGGTAAAACCCCGGGGGTAAAACCCGGGGACACAATACGCATTGATCGTGCCAACTCGCGCCTTCTGCGTCTGAGTTGGCAGGGCTAGTCGTATCAGGTCGCGAACCGCACGCAGTACACCGGCGGCAAGTCCCGGCTGAGCGCGGTCCACGATTCTCCAGCGTCCTGCGACAACCAGAGCGCCCCCGTCGTCGACCCCATCGCCAGCGTCTGTCCGTCCGGCGCGACGTCCAGGCCGTGCCGGTAGATCAAGTGATACGCGTGCTTCTGCGGCAGCACCACCAGCGCGCCCTCCACTGGCACGCGCATCTCGTCCTTCACCGCGGGCACGAACCACGCCGTCTCCGGATCCCTCGGGTGCGCCGCCACCGCGAACCCGAACGACGACGGCTTGATGGTCACCTCGCTCCAGCTCTTCGCCCCGTCCGTCGTGCGGAACACGCCGTTGTGGTGCTGCGCCCAGAGCACGTCGGGCGAGCCGGCGCAGCGGACGATACGGTGCGGATCCTGGATCGCCGGGTCGTCCCGCTTCACCGGCGGCATGTACGCGGCGAACATCCCCTTCGAGGCGACCGACCAGGACTCTCCGCCGTCCTGGGTGAGCCAGGCGCCTCCGCACGAGACGCCGGCCAGCAGGCGCCGGGGATCGCGCGGATCCACCGAGAGCGAATGGATGCCCGGGAAGTCGTAGCCACCCCCGAACCACCGCTTGCGCTCGGGGCGGTCCCACAGCGACCGCAAGAGCCGCCACGACACGCCGCCGTCCGTCGAGTGGAAGAGCCCGCCCGGGATGGTGCCGCACCAGAGGGCGTCCGGGTCCCTCGGATCGGCTTCCAGCGTCCAGATCTGATCGAGGCTCCAGGGCCAAGGAGCGCCGGTCATCGGGCTCTTGTCGTCGGCATCCGTCGGCTTCGGCGGCCAGCTCGGCGCCGCCACCTCTTCCCAGCTTTCCCCGCCGTCGCGCGAGCGGTGCAGCTTGGCCCCGAAGTGCCCGCCGTGACCGCGGCGCCGAGGAACGAGGGTCGGCCGATCTCCGTCCCGCGCAGCGCGAACAACCCCTTGCGAGTCCCGACCAGGATGTCGTCCATGCTCAACCTCCGGAAAGCGCCTGCATCCCCGCGATCTCCGCGCCGGGCGCCACCGCGTCGGTCAGGCCCACGCGGTCGCGCACGGCCTCCCCGCCGACGAAGACCACCACGTGGCGACGCAGCGCGCCTTGATCGTCGACGATGTACCCGCGGATCGCTGGGGAACGAGCGAACACCGCCGCCAGCGCCTCTCCGACGGTCGCGCCCGGCACGTCCGCGGAGGGACAGTCGACGTGTCGGCGCAGATTGGCGGTGAACGTGACCCGCGGCACGAGGCCCATCCTACGTCGGTCCCGGTCGTGGGGTCGACAGCCGATCGGCTAGAATCCGCCACGATGAAAACGCGCGACCTCCATGTCGAAAGCAACCGGCCCCTGCTTCCGCCCGCCATCCTGCTCGAGGAGCTTCCGCTCGCCGAGAAGGGATCGCAGCTGGTCGGGCGCGCGCGGGAGGAGATCATCGGCATCCTGGGAGGCCAGGACGATCGCCTGCTGGTCATCGTCGGGCCCTGCTCGGTGCACGATCCGGTCGCGGCGCTCGACTACGCGCGCCGCCTGAAGGCCGAGGCGGCGCGGCTGGACGCCGACCTCCGCATCGTGATGCGCGTCTACTTCGAGAAGCCGCGCACCACGGTGGGCTGGAAGGGCCTGATCAACGACCCGCGGCTCGACGGGTCGTTCGCGGTCAACCAGGGCCTGCGGCTCGCTCGGCGCCTCTTGCTCGACCTGGTCGAGCTGGGCCTCCCCACCGCCTGCGAGTTCCTCGATCCGATCACGCCGCAGTTCATCTCCGACCTGGTCTCCTGGGGCGCGATCGGTGCCCGCACCACCGAGAGCCAGGTCCACCGCGAGCTCGCCTCGGGCCTCTCGATGCCGGTGGGCTTCAAGAACGGCACGGAGGGCAACATCCAGATCGCCATCGACGCCGTGCGCGCGGCCGGCCACCGGCACCACTTTCTCGGCGTGACCGAGCAAGGCCTGGCGGGCATCGTCTCGACGCGCGGGAACCCCGACTGCCACATCATCCTCCGCGGCGGGGCCACGGGGGGCAACTCGGACGCGACCAGCGTGCGCAAGGCGCTGGCGGCGCTCGCCCAGGCTTCGGTGCCGCCGCGGCTGGTGATCGACGCGAGCCACGGGAACAGCGGGAAGGACTATCGCCGGCAGCCGCAGGTCGCGCGGGAGATTTCCGCGCAGGTGGCGGAGGGTGAGCGGGGGATCGTGGGCGTGATGGTCGAGTCGTTCATCGCGGAGGGGCGGCAGGATCTGCGCGACCCGCAGCAGCTGGTGTACGGGCAGTCGATCACTGACGCATGCCTGGGATGGGAAGCGACCGTGCCGGTGCTGGACGAGCTGGCGAGCGCGGCGCGGGCTCGCCGCAAGCAACAAGTCTAGAGGATCGGCACGGCCGGGCGCGCGACCAGCTTCGCCCGGATCCGGACCAGCGGCTCGACCTTGAAGATCAAGAAACGCGGCGGGACCAGCCCGAATTCGCGCATGTCCAGCATCGTCTCCCCCTCCACCTCCAGCGTCTCGTCTTCCGCCGCGCGCACGGTCGCGTCCACCTCCATCTCCCGCGAGACGCCGTGCAGGGTCAGGACGCCGCGGAGCACAGAGCGCGGGCCGGACGACGGCTTCATCTCGCGCAGCTCGCCCAGGATCCGCGGGAACCTCCGCGCGTCCAGCTTGCGCCGCAGCTCCGCGTCCACCAGCTCGTTGCTGGACTTGAGCAGGACCACGGCGAGCGAGATGCGCGTGGGCGGGATCAGGCGCACCTGGCCGTCCGCCTTCTCGGCCTCGATCTCCCCTTGAAAACCCGGCGTCTCCACGCGGATGGGGTGCAAGCTCGAGCGCGCCTCTGCCCAGACGCGGGAAAGCTCCGGCACCACCAGATAGCGGGACACGGCCGGCTTCGTCGGCTCTTCCGGCCGCTGGGCCCGCCAGGAACCCGCGCGATTCGGCCGGCCACACAATTCCTCATCTGCCGTTCATCTGCGATTCAAGGCGCTGCCCTAGAAACCCGCGCCATGAACGACAGCCGGAATGAACGAACCGACATCCTCGCAACCCTTCTCGCCGCGACGGCCTGGTCGTTGGGCGCGCTGCCGCTCCTCGATCCCCGCCCCGGACACCTGTTCTTCCGGGTGGCCGGGGTGACGGCCGGCGCGGTGACCGTCTTTCCCGCCCTGCTGCTCCTGTACCTCGATCCGGACCGCCGACGAGACGAAAGCCGCTTCCTCCTCGGCTTGGGCGCGGCGCTCTTTGGCTCTCTCGGGCTTTCGTATACGGGCTCTGCCGAACCCTGGCAGGTGGCGTTCGGCTATCTGCTGCCTGCCATGGGCCTGCTCGGCGCCGGGGCGGTCCGGTGGCGGCGAGGCGCGCCGCGTCAACTGCGCCGCGAACGCAATTTCGTTCAAGAAAGAGGCTGGCAAGGCGGAGAGGATGAGTGTTTCGACGACGGAGGACGCCCCGCATGCGCGCGCTCACCCTCGCAGCCCTGTTGGTTTCCCTGCCTGCCGCCGCCCAGTACACCGAGACGGCCGTGAGCAACGGCGGTACGATCAAGGGAAAGATCACCTACAACGGCAAGCCGCCCGCGCCGAAGCAGATCCCCATCACCAAGGATCCGAAGATCTGCGGGACGACGCACGACGACGACACGTTCGTGATCGGGAAGGACGGCGGCGTGAAGAACGTGGTCGTCTATCTCTCGGACATCACCAGCGGCAAGAAGATGGACGCGGACATGAAGCCGGTGCTCGACCAGAAGGGCTGCCACTACGAGCCGCACGTGCAGGTGGTGCCTGTGCACGCCGTCCTCCAGGTCAAGAGCAGCGATCCGATCCTGCACAACGTGCACTCGTTCCTCAACGGCAGCACGGTGATCAATTTCGCCATGCCTCCGCAGCCGGGGCTGGTCCTGACGAAGAAGCTCGACAAGCCAGGCGGCGAGCAGCTGAAGTGCGACGTCCACAACTTCATGACCGGCGGGATCTTCGTGGCCAGCAATCCCTACTACGCCATGACCGGCGATGACGGGGCTTACGAGATCAAGGAGGTCCCGCCGGGGACGTACGCGATTGCCACCTGGCACCAGGCTGCCGGACCGCTCTCCGGTTCGGTGACGGTGCCGGCGGGAGGATCCGCCACGTTCGACGGCAAGGTCAGGTAGCGCGCTCTCGAAGCCTCGGCGCGTGCAGCGTTCCCGACGCTGCTACTTCTCCGGGGGAGGATTGAAGGGCGGTTCCGCGGCGAGGCTCCGGCGCAGCTCCTCCGCCCTGGCAGTCCCCTTGAGCTCCAACAGCGAGCGGACGTACCAGGCGATCGCGTAGACGTCCGCCTCCTTGTTGGGAAGGGTCACCGGGTTCCAGGCCGGCATCGCGGCGCCGGTCACGCCGGCGACGAGGATCCGGTAGAGGTCGTGCAGCTCGGTCCCCTGGTCGATCGATCGCAGCTCGTTGAAGGTGAAATCGGGGGGAAGGATCTTCACCCCGTACTCGCTGTCCTTGAGCTCTGGAAGGTACATGTCCGGCCGGAAATCGGTCGTGCCCGTACCGAGCGTCGCCTTGGACGCGTCGTAGATGTACTGCTTCGGGGCATAGGCGGGGTGGCATCCGAGGCATTGCGCGAAGCCGTGGTAGAGCTGCTTGCCCCG
>WNFK01121361.1_pt1 | contig 14081 bp, 16 predicted proteins | sample 5400281 | NCBI WGS metagenome assembly WNFK01 (sample SAMN13153350, study PRJNA577476) | soil metagenome | isolation source: 20 cm soil on Douglas fir-dominated hillslope | place: USA:California | collected 2013-09-17 | reverse complement strand
AACCTCTCCGTGACCCCCCGGCCGCTGCAGCGCCCGCACCCGCCCATCCGGGTGGCGGTGCACAGCCAGGAGAGTTTCGCCCATATCGGTGACCGCGGGCTTCCCATCTACTCGGGGACCACCACCACGCCCTTGCCCCTCCTCCGCGAGTGCATGGCGACCTATCGCGCGCGGCTCGCGGCGGGTGGGCATGCCTGGGGAGCGGACCAGATGGCGCTGATGCTGCCCATTCATGTCGGCGCCACCAGCACCGCGGCGCGAGAGGCGATGCGACCCGGCGTGCGCCGCTACTACGAGAACCTCGAGGTCATCTTCTCGAGCGTCCCCGACTCCTACGGCGAGCACCTGCCTCGGCTCAAGATCATCCGCGAGACGCTGGCGAATCTCCCGTTCGAGAAGTTCTGCCGCGATCAGGCGGTGTTCGGCGACGCCGCCGAGGTGGTGGAGCGGCTGCAGGCCGTGCGCGAGGAGTTCGGGCTGTCGGAGATCATCGGCTGGTTCGAACTCAGCTAGGGGAGAGAACTCAAATGGCCGGAACCGGGATGATACACGTGACGACGGGGACCTTCGATGAGCAGGTCACCGCCAGCAAGGGGCCGCTCCTGCTCGACTTCTGGGCGGAGTGGTGCGTGCCGTGCAAGGCGCTCGCGCCGGTGCTGGACGCGCTCGCGCTGGAGATGGCGGGGCAGGCGGTCATCGGCAAGCTCAATGTCGAGGAGGAGCCGACCATCGCCGACAAGTTCGGCGTGAAGGCGCTCCCCTCCCTGCTCTTCTTCAAGGACGGCAAGCTCGTAGATACGCTGGTGGGCCGAGTACCCAAGGCGGTGATCCAGAAGAAGCTGCAGGAGCTCAGCGGCTAGGAGGCTCCACCCGGATCACGCGGCCCCGGGAGCTGTCGGTGAGCAGATAGATGGCGCCGTCCGGAGCCTGGCGCACGTCCCGGATGCGCTCGCCCAGCTCGGCGAGGTACCGCTCCTCGAGGACCACGCGGCCGTTCTCGAGCCGGAGCCGCACCAGGCCGCCGGGAGTCAGCGAGCCCACCAGCAGGTCGCCTTTCCAGGGGGCGATTACGGGATCCCAGTAGTACAGGGGCTGCTCCATGCCCGGCTGCGACGTCCCCACGCCGATACGGGCGCCCGAATAGTCGAGGCCGTAGGTGATGATGGGCCAGCCGTAGTTCTTGCCCGGCTGGGGATTGTTGAGCTCGTCCCCGCCCCGCGGCCCGTGCTCCACCGTCCACAGCTGACCGCGCGCGTCCAGCGCGGCGGCCTGGATATTGCGGTGGCCATAGGACCAGATTTCAGGCCGAGCGCCCTCGCGGCCGACGAAGGGATTGTCGCGCGGGACGGTACCGTCGGCGTTGATGCGCACGATCTTGCCCAGGGTGGTGGAGAGGTCCTGCGCGCGGTCGAGATGGAGGTAGCGCTCGCCCAGCGTGACGAACAGCGTGCCGTCGGGCCGGAACACGAGGCGCGAGCCCCAGTGATTCGGGCCCGTCACCTTGGGCACCTGGCGCCAGATCACCTGGGTGCCCTCGAGCCCGCGCTCCCCGAGGCGGCCGCGCGCCACCGCAGTGCCGGCGCCGCCCTCACCGGGCTCGGCGAAGGACAGATAGACGAGCCGGTCCTGGGCGAAGCCCGGGCTCAGCTCCACGTCGAGCAGTCCGCCCTGACCCCGCGCGTACACCTCGGGCACGCCGGACAGCGGTTCCGAGACCTTGCCGTCGCGACCGATCAGACGCAGCCGGCCCGGCCGCTCGGTGACGATCATGCGCCCGTCGGGGAGAAACTCGAGGCCCCAGGGATGGTCGAGGCCGCGCGCGACGTCGGTGACGCGCGCGTTCAGTCTCAGCGGCTTCGGCGTCGGAGAGCGCGGCGCTTCTTGGGCAGAAGCGATTGGGGCAAAAGCGATAGGGGCCACGGCGAGCGCGGCGAAGGCGACCAGGATGATGAACGCCCGCGCGGGAAGAGATCGGGCCCGGCTAGGACGGCGCAGGGGGCTCGACGGGCTCATGGCCGGGGCACTCGCGGACGGGCAGGCGCGGATACTTGGGGAACCGGGGATCGGTGGCCGCGCGGCCGCAGAGGAAGAAGACCGAGCCGCGCTCCGACTCCACGCGGCGCATGTGGCGGCAGCTCGCGCATAGTCCGATCGTATCAGCCTGCGCAAGCCGCACGTCCTTCAGCGGGTCCGGAGGCGGGGCAGCAGGCGGGTGGCGGTCTCGTCGACCTGGGCGAGCTGGTCGCCGCCGGCGAAGCGGATCATGAGGTGCCGGCAGCCGGCCGCGATCCAGCGCTGCAGCCACTCCACGCAGCCCTCGAGGGGGCCCGCATAGGTGGCCTGGCGGGCCATGATCGCGCGGGCGGGCGCCGCGTAGTAAGTCTCGAGGAAGCCGTGAAGCCGGCGCTCGGCGGCCGCGACGTCGGGATCGAGGGCGAGGGTGACATAGGCCGCGCCGGTGACGGCATCCGCCGGACGCCCGGCGGCGCGGGCGGCGGCCTGGATGAGGGGAAACTGCTCCGCGAAGAACTCGACGTTGGGGCCGGTGGGAAACCAGGCGTCGAAGCGGGCGGCCTCGCGCAGCGCGGTGGGCCCGCTGCCGCCGATCCAGAGGGGAGGCCCACCGGGACGGTGCGGCTTCGGCTCCATGGTCACGTCCTCGAGCGTGAAGTGCTTGCCGCGGAAGCTGACGCCGTCGCGGCTCCAGAGGGCCCGGCAGATCTCGAGCGTCTCGAGAAAGCGCCCCACGCGGCGCTCGAAGGGCACGCCCGCGGCCGCGAATTCTTTTCTGATCGGCGGCGCGTCGGCGGCGATGCCGACGCCGAGAATCAGGCGCCCCTCGGCCACGCGGTCGAGCGTCCCGACGATGTGCGCGAGCACCACCGGGGGGCGCAGCGCGGGCAGGAGCACGGCGGTGCCGAGGCGCACGCGCCGCGTGCGGCCGGCGACGGCGGCGAGGAGGGTGAGCGGCTCGTGGCGCGGCCGCGCGGTGAGCGAGTCGCCGATCCACACGGAGTCGAAGCCCGCGGCCTCCGCGCGCTCGGCCATGGCCAGCAGCGGGCCGGTCTCCATGCGGCCGGACATGACGGCCTCGCGGGTGGGCAACAGGACGCCGAACTCGGTCGCCATGGGCGCGCGCTCCTCAGAACGTGACGGGCAGCGACGAGAGACCGCGAAGAGTCAGGCTCTGGCGGAACTCGGGCCGGTCGGTGGCCACGGCGAGCGCGGGCAGGCGCTGGATGAGGGTATTGATGGCGATCTGGCCTTCGACGCGCGCGAGCGGGGCGCCCAGGCAGAAGTGAATGCCCCAGCCGAACGCGATGTGCCGGTTGTCGGCCCGGCCGATGTCGAGACGGTCGGGGTCCGGGAACTGGGCGGGATCCCGGTCGGCGGCGCCGATGAAGGGCATCACCATCTCGCCCTTGCCGATGGTCTTGCCCCCGATGGTGATGTCCTCGCTGGGAATGCGCGCGGTGCGCTGCACCGGCCCGTCGTAGCGCAAGAGCTCCTCCACCGCGCTTCCGATGAGCCCGGGGTCCTCCCGCAGCCGCCGGCGCTGGTCCGGATGCCGGAGCAGGGCCAGGGTGCCGTTGCCGATCAGGTTCACCGTGGTCTCGTGGCCGGCGAGAAGCAGCAGGATGCAGGTGGCCATCAGCTCGTCGGTGGAGAGCTTGTCACCGGCCTCCTCGGCGACGATCAGGCCGGTGAGCATGTCGTCGCGCGGGTGCGCGCGGCGCTCGGCGATGAGCTCGCGGAAGTAGGCGGACAGCGCGCGGCGCGCATTGACGCTGCGCACCGCCACTTCCGACTCCGGCGGCAGCATGATGGAGTCCAGCCCGCGCGCCACGTCGAGGCCCCAGCTCTTGAAGCGCTCGTGGTCCGCCAGCGGGACGCCCAGCATCTCGCAGATCACGACCACGGGCAGGGGATAGGCGAATTCCTCGATCAGGTCCATCTGCCGAGCGCCGGCCACCTGATCGAGCAGCCCGTCCACGATCCCCTGGATGCGCGGGCGTAGCTGCTCCACCACCCGGGGCGTGAAGGCCTTGCTGACGAGGCCCCGCAGTCGCGTGTGGTCGGGCGGGTCGCGGTCCAGCATGGAGAGCCCGAGGCCGGGCGGCGCCTGGCCGAGGCGCGCGGCCACGAAGGCGGCGATGGGCTCCTTGATCAGCCGCGGGTCACGCAGCGACCACACCACGTCCTCGTATCGGCTGAGCACCCAGAAGCCCAGGGGGCTATGGTGCACGGGATCCTCGGCGCGCAGCCGATGGTAGGTCGGATAGGGATCCGCCACGAATTCCGGATCCATGGGGTTGAACTGCATCTCGGCCATGGCGGCTAGCTTTCCTTCCAGGCGCTGGCGCGGTCCAGCGCCGCCCGGGCTTCCGCATCCAGCTTCAGCTCGACGCCGCCCACCAGCTCCTTGAGCTGGCCCACCGAGGTGGCGCTGGCGATGGGCGCGGTGATGCCGGGGCGGTGCGCCAGCCAGGACAGCGCCACCTGGGCCGGGGTGGCGTTGAGCTTCACCGCCACCTTCTCCACCGCCTCCATGATGGTGAAGCCGCGGTCGGTCATGTAGGCCTTCTGCACCCCGGCGGCCCGCGCGGTGGTGGGGAGATCGGCGCCGCGGCGATACTTGCCCGAGAGGAATCCGCTGCCCAGCGCGGAGTAGGGGATGACGCCCACGCCCTGCTCGAGACAGAGCGGCTCCAGCTCGCGCTCGTACTCGTCACGGAAGACGAGGTTGTACTTGGGCTGGAGCGACTCGTAGCGCGCGAAGTCGCGCTTGTCGCTTTCCCAGAGCGCGCGGGTGAGGCGCCAGGCCACGTAGTTGGAGGCGCCGAGATAGCGCACCTTGCCCTGGCGCACGAGGTCGTCGAAGGCGCGGAGCGTCTCCTCGAAGGGCGTGTCGCGATCGTCCCAGTGCGCCTGGTAGAGGTCGAGGTAGTCGGTCTGGAGCCGGCGGAGCGAGGCCTCGACGCCTTCCATGATGTGCTGGCGCGAGAGGCCGCTGTCGTTGGGCCCCGAGCCCATCGGGCCCATGACCTTGGTGGCCATCACCACCGCGCGCCGGTTCTTGCGCGCCGCCATCCAGGTACCCAGCGCGGTTTCCGACTCGCCGCCCTTGTTGCCGGGCGCCCAGATCGAGTAGATGTCGGCGGTGTCGATGAAATTACCACCGGCCTCCATGTAGGCGTCCAGCACCGCCTCGGAGGCCTTCTGGTCGGTGGTCCACCCGAAGGTATTGCCGCCGAGGCAGAGGGCGGCCACCTTGAGCCCGGTGCGACCCAGCTTACGCATCTCCATGAGTCGTCTCCTTGACGAGCTGCCGTTCGTGCAATGCGGACAGGATCTCATCGATTCCTGCCGACGCCCACATCCACCAGAAGGGGGATTGCTGAAGGGCTCCCCAGTCGCGGATGAAGCGCGGCCAGGCTCCGTCCTCGGTCTCGCCCGGCCGGGGCACCTGCATGGCCCCCGCGAGCCGCTCCTTGTGATAGAGGCGCGGGAATTCGGTGTAGTGGTACAGGTACTCGAACTCTCGGGTGAAGAAGGCGGCGACGGGGACGGACTGGAAGGTCTGCCCGTCCCGCTCGCGGAGGAACGCGTTCATGAGGTCGGCATTGGGCGAGTCGGCGGGATTCGCCCGCGACTCGCGGCCGAGGCCAGCCGCGCCAGCATGGGCACGTCGCGCCGGCAGTCCGAGGACCACTCCTCCGAGATCACCAGGATCCGCGCCGGGCCGTGGGGCTGGGCGGCCAGCCACCGGATCGCGGCGATCTGGGCCTCGCTGAGCCGCGCGCGCTCGTACCCCGCGCGCAACGGGCCGCTGAAGTCGTGACGCTGCGGGCCGAGCCACCAGCCGGCCTCGCGCGCGAGGTTTTCCGGCGTGCCGATGAAGTCGAGGTACTGCGCGATGGTCATGCCGCGGGCGAAGCGCTCCGGGGTGACGACACCGCGTGCCTCCACCGCCACCGTGGTCACTTCCCCCGGCCGCCCGTGACCTCGAGGAGCGCGGAGAGCCCCCGGTGGAAGGTGGGCGCGCCGCCCGGGATCAGGCAGGTCTCGAGCACCTCGAACAGCTCCTCGCGCGTGGCGCCGAAGCGGATGGCGCGCTCCATGTGCGCGATCAGCCCCCCCTTCTCGGCCCCGCGAAAGGCCAGGAGCGCGATGGCCACGAACTCGCGCACCTTGGCGGAGACGTGCTTGCCCTCGCCGAGCCCCAGCTCGTAGATGCGGTTATAGGTCTCGACGAACTCCGGGTCCTGCCGCGCCGCGAACTCCCACTCCGGGTAGATGTAGCCGCGCGCCTTCTTCATGCGCGCGATCAGCGCGTCCGCCTTCCGCCCCGCGCCATTGTCGGCGCCGTTCCGCTTCCGCGTCGGCATCTGAGCACCTCCTGAGCCAGACGTGTATCATACCCGGCCGGAGGCCGTCGGATGATCCTCATCGAGCACGCCGTCGTGGTGACCCTGGACCCCGCGCGCCGCGTCCTGCGCGACGGCTCGGTGCTGGTGGACGGCCCGCGCATCGTCCAAGTGGATGTTTCGGACGCGGTGCGGGCGCCGCGGCCGCCGGAGCGCGTGATCGATGGGCGCGGCCGCCTCGTCTTGCCCGGCTTCGTGGACACGCATGTCCATCTCTCCGAGCATCTCTCGCGCGGTCTCATCCCGGACGAGGTGCCGGTGGATCGCTACGTGCCGGACTGGTACGTGCCGCTCTATGCCGCCATCACGCCGGAGGAAGAGGCGGCGGCCGCCCAGCTCGCCTGCCTCGAGATGCTGCGCAGCGGCACCACCACCTTCTGCGAGGCGGGCACGCTCTTCGACGTGCCGGCGGTGGCGCGGGCGGTGGACGAGGTCGGCCTGCGCGCGGTGCTGGGGCGCTGGAGCTGGGACCTGGCGCGGGGCCCCGGCCGGCTCGCCCAGTCTACCGCGGAGGCGCTGCGGCTCACCGAGGACGCGATGGCGCGGGTGAACGGGCAGGGGAGCGGGCGCGTGCGCGCCTGGCCGCTGCTGATCGGCTTCGGGACGGGATCGGAAGCCCTCATCCGTGGCGCGCAGGCGCTCTCCGCGCGCCACGGCACCGGCTGGGGCATGATGCACTTCGCCTCGCATCCCGCGCGCAAGACGGCGGACACGCTGCCCCTGGCCACGCTCGATGCCTGGGGCGTGCTGGGTCCGCGCGCCAAGCTCGCGCACATGCTCTACGTGAACGCGGACGACATCGCGCTCCTGGCCCGCCGGGGCGTGGCGGTCACGCACTGTCCCTCCGCCGCGCTCAAGCACGTGAAGGGCCTCGGCGCCCACGGGCGCTTTCCCGAGATGGTGGCGGCGGGAGTGCCCGTGTCCCTCGGCGGGGACAGCGCCAACGGCTCGAATCACTTCGACATGCTGCGGCTCATGTCTCTCGCCGCGCTGGCGGCCAAGGACGCGCGGCTCGATCCGGGCGTGCTGCCGCCGGAGACGGTACTCGAGATGGCGACGCTCCACGGCGCCCGCGCGCTCGGCCTCGAGGCCGAGATCGGCTCGCTCGAGCCGGGCAAGCGCGCCGATCTCATCCTCTTCGACGTCGACCGGCCGGAGTGGCGCCCGCTGCTGGATCCGGTGTCGAACCTGGTCTACAGCGCCAGTGCGGCCAGCGTGCGGACGGTGCTGGTGGACGGGCGGGTGCTGCTGGACGATCGCCGGGTGACCACGGTGGACGAGGAGGAGCTGCTGCGGCGGGTGGACGCGCTCACCGGCCCCTATCTCGCGCGCGCGGGGCTGGCCGCGCGGCCGAAATGGCCGCTGATCGGCTGAGCGACCCTCTGCTATATTCGTGGGCAGCCCATGCCCCCGTCCCGCTTCTTCTATGGTTGGTGGGTCACCCTCGCCTTCTCCGTGATGGTCTTCGTCTCCGCGGGTGTCCGCCACGCGGTGGGCCCGTTCCTCAAGCCGATGGTCGAGGACCTCCACGTGGATCGCGGCAGCTTCTCGCTGGTGATCGCGCTGGGCCTCTTCCTCTATGGCGCCTTCATGCCGTGGGTGGGTGGCCTCGCCGATCGATACGGCGCCCGGATCGTCACCTCGGTGGGCTGCGTGCTGCTGGCGGCCGCGCTCGCGCTCACCGGCCAGTGTCAGAACCTCTGGCAGCTTGCCCTGGTCTATGGCCTGCTCGCCTCGCTGGGCCTGGCCGCCACCGGCCCCGTCGTCGCGAACGCGGTGGTCTCGCGCTGGTTCAGCCGCCGGCGCGGCACCGCGGTGTCCATTCTCGGCAGCGCGGCCATGACCGGCATGAGCCTGCTGGTGCCGGTGGTCGCCTGGCTCATCATCACGGTGGGCTGGCGGACGACCTATGCCCTGATCGGGGTGTTCGTCCTGGTGGGCATGCTGCCGCTGTGTCTCCTCGTGGTGCGCGACTCGCCCGAGTCCATGGGGCTCGGTCCGGACGGTGCCGCGGCCGCGGCGGGATCGACCGTCGCCGCCTCCGCGCGACGCACGCCCACCTCCACCGCGCTGCGCACCGTGGCGTTCTGGCAGCTCGCCGGCTCCTTTTTCACCTGCGGCTTCTCGATGAGCCTGGTGTCCTCCCACGGCGTCCCCATGCTCACGGACCACGGCTACTCGCCGATCTTCGCCTCCTGGATCATCGGCGTGCTGGGCGCCTCGAGCATCGCGTTCACCCTGTTCCTGGGCGGGCTCTCCGACCGCTTCGGCGCCCGCCCGGTGCTGGGCGGGATCTACGCCGGGCGCGCCTTCATCTTCGCGGGCCTCTTCCTCATCCGCGACAACCCGCTCGCCATCCTGGGGGTGGCCATCGCGGGCGGCCTCACCCTGGCCGGCTCCATGTCGATGACGTCCATGCTGACGGCGGACATCTACGGCCGGTTCTCGGTGGGACGCATCCTGGGCGTGATCTTCCTCGTGCACCAGACCGGCGCCGCGCTCGGCTCCTCGCTGGCGGGCGCGCTCTTCGAGTCCACCGGGAGCTACGCGGCCGCCTATGCGGTCGCCTGCGCGCTCCTGCTCGCCGCCGGGCTGGTGAGCCTGCGGGTGGACAGCAGCCGTCGCACGTTCCGCTGGGCCGCGAGCGGCGCCGAAGTCTAGAGAGTCGACTCGTCGTGTGAGGAGTTACGGTCAGCAGCGTGCTGCGGGCAAGCCTGCCAGGGGCTAGATCGTCCTCCAGGCAGCCACGATGGGCCGCCGCCCTGCGCTCTACAGCAGGCTGCTGCGCGAGCCGCCGTCGACCTGGATCGTGGTCCCCGTGACGAATGATCCCCGCGGCGATACGAGCAGCGCCACCATCGCCGCGATGTCGTCCGGCGTTCCGAGGCGGCCGAGCGGGATCGAGCGCGCAAGGTCGGCAATGAACGCGTCAAAGGGGCGGCCTTCCGCCTCCGCCTGTTGGCGGAAGACCTTGTCGAGTCGCGTCGTGTTGATGAAGCCCGGGCAGATCGTGTTGATGGTGATGCGGTCCGGAGCCAGCTCGAGCGACAGCGTCTTTGCGAACCCGATCAAGCCGGCCCACGTGGCCACGGAAAGGCCGAAGCCGCGCATGGGCTGGACCACCGAGAGGCCGGTGATGTTGAGGATGCTGCCGCCGCCCGCCGCGCGCATGGGCAGCGTGACGAGCCGGACCAAGCGCACCACGCTCATGAGATTTTGCTCCACCGCCTTGCCCCACGCGACGTCGTCGAACTCCGACAGCGCGCCGATCGGTGGGGCGCCGTCGTTGTTCACGAGCACGTGCACGGCGCCGAAGCGGCGCACGGTCTCCTCCACCACGCGCACACCGTCTTCCGGCCTGCGCACGTCCGCGGGCACCGCATGCACCTCGGCACCGGTCTTCGCAGCGATGCGCGCCGCCGCCTGCGACAGCGCGGGCTCGCGTCGCGCGCTGATCACCACGCGCGCGCCCTCGGCGGCGAGCGTCTCCGCGATGCCGTAGCCGATGCCTGCGCTCGCCCCGCCCACGATCGCCACGCGTCCTTTCAGGCCGAGGTCCATCAGCGCGTCAACCCCGCGAAGTACGCCTGAGCGTTCCGCCAGAAGACCTTCTCCAAGATCTCCTCGCTATATCCTTCCTTCTGCCAGTCGCCGACGAGGCGCTCGTAGCCGATCAGCGGATAGTCGGCGCCGAACATCACGCGGTCCTGCAGACGGCCGCGGATCTCCGCTTTGAGATCGGGCGTGAAGTAGCGTGGCGACCAGCCGTGCACCTCGTACACGACGTTCGGCTTGTGCAGCAGGATCGCGTTCATCTCCGTCTGCCAGGGCCACGCCGGGCGGGAGGCCACGATCTTCAGATCGGGATAGCTCGCCGCCACGTCGTCGAGATGGCGCGGGTGGCTGGCGTCGAGGCGCACGCCGGCGCCGCCGGGACGCCCCGCGCCGAGACCCGTGTAGCCGACCATGATCAGTGCCGGCACGCCCGCGTCGATGCAGAGCTGGTATAGCGGCGCATAGCTCGGGTCGTTGGCGGGCACATTGAAGCCGGCGCCGGGGACGCCGAGGCCGACGAAGCCGTTGCCGACGCGCAGACAGCGATCCAGCTCGGCGACGGCGTCCTTCCCGGCGCGGGGATCGACGTGGAGCCAGTTCCCGAAGATAACGTCGGGATGCTGCCGCTGAGTCGCGAACGCGTAGTCGTGCCGCGCGGTCACCTCGGCCGCGGACGCCGGCTCGCGCACGCCGAGGTCGAGGATCACGCGCACGTTGTGCGCGCGGAAGTGGTCGGCCATCTCCTCCTCCGTGTGGTAGCGCGGCTTCGACTTGAAGACCTTCTCCTGCTGCGCGAGCTCCTCGGGCGTCTGGAAGGGGTAGCCGCGCTTGGTGCCCCAGTGGGAGTGGACGTCGAAGATCACCGCGCTCCTCCCTCGCGCCGCGCGAGCACCTGGCGCGTGAGCGCGTGGCGCTGTATCTTCCCCGTCGGCGTGAACGGAAACTCCTCGAAGACCTCGAGCGCCTCGGGCAGCTTGTAGGGTGCCACGGAGTCGCCGAGGAACTTCACCGCTTCCTCCAGGGACAGCGAAGCCCCTGCGCGTGGGATCAGGCAGAGGCAATTGCGCTCGCCGAGCCGCGGATCCGGCACGCCCACGATGGCAGCGTGCAGGACCTTGGGATGCGTGTAGAGGATCTCCTCGATTTCGCGCGGGAAGAACTTCTTCCCGCCGCGGTTGATCATCTCCTTGAGCCGTCCCACGATCCGCGCGTTGCCGGCGGGATCGATCTGGCCGAGGTCACCGGTGCGGAACCAACCGTCCGCGGTGAAGAGCTCGGCGTTGGCGGCGGCGTTCTTGTAATAGCCGAGGTGGACCGACGGGCCCTCGGCGGCGATCTCGCCTTCCGCGCCCTTCGGCACGTCGCGCCCGTCGCCGTCGATGATGCGGAGCCCCATCCCTTTCGCCACGCGCCCGATCGAACCGGTCACCGCCTCGGGATCGTCGCTGAAACGTGTGAAGGTGTGGAAGCCCGTCTCCAGCATCCCGTAGAGCTCGATGAGGTGGCCAGGGAAGCGCCGGCGATAGGCGCGGATCGTCTCCACGGGGCACGACGCGCCACCCGTGATCACCACGCGCAGCGAGCGCAGGTCGAAGCGATCCAGCTCGGGATCGTTCAGCATCGCGATGATCGACGCCGGCGCGCTCGGAATGAACGTCACCCCCTCGCGCTCGGTCAGCTCGAGGGCGCCACGTCCAGTGAAGGGATCAAGCAGCACCGTCCGCGCGCCCGCCATGATCGACTGAAGCAGCGTGAGGTAGCCCCAGTTGAGGCCGAGGGGGAGGAAGACGAGGAAGACCTCGTCGGCCGTCACCTCCATCGCGTCGTTCAGGATCCGGCACGCCGGGAGCGTCGTATTGAAAGTGTGCGTCACCCCCTTCGGATTGCCGGTGGTGCCCGAGGTGAAGGCCATCCGCATGACGTCGTTGGCGCCCATTGGGTGCGGCACCAGCGGCGGCAGCGTGCGGGAGCCGTCGATGATCGGATCGAGGTCCACGGTGTCCTCGGTACCGTGTCCGCCGAGCACGAGCACCGCCTCCAGGTCCGGAAGCTGCGGCCTCAGCTCCTGAATCATCGCCACGTAGTCGAAATTCTTGAAGGAGGCCGGGCACACGAACGCCCGACTCTCGGAGAACTTCAGGATGTATTCGACCTCACGGCTCCGGAAGTCGGGGCCGATCTGGTTCGCCACCGCGCCGATCCGCTCGCACGCGAAGAACACGTAGGCGAACGCCGCCCAGTTCGGGAGCTGGATCGTCACGACGTCACCGGCGCCGATCCCCAGGGCTTGAAGGCCCGCCGCGACACGGTCCACGCGCGCGCGCAGCTCGCCGTACCTCAGGCGCTCCCCGCGGTCGACGATCGCCACGCGGTCGGGGTGAGCGTCGGCCCGCTGGGTGAGGATCGCCGAAAACGTCTCCGTTCCCCAGTGACCGGAGCGCGTGTAGCGCTCGATCAGCGCGGGCGTCAGTCGAGTCTGGAAGGTGGGCATTGACGACCTCCGGCTAGAGAGTCAGGTAGCGGCGGCGCACGTCGTCTTCCTCCGCGCGCAGTCGCTCTGGCGTGGCCGTGTAGACCACCCGTCCCTTCACCATGACGAAGACCTGGTCCGCGATCAATTCGGCCAGCTTGAGGTTCTGCTCGACGAGCAGCACGGTCACCCCTTCGGCGGGCAGCCCGCGGATCACGCGCGCGAGCTCGCGTACCACCATCGGCGCCAGCCCCTGGGACGGTTCGTCGAGGAGCAGCACCCCGGGGTCGGACACCAGCGCGCGCGCGATGGCGAGCATCTGCTGCTCGCCGCCGGAGAGCTGGCGTCCGCGATGGTACAAGCGCTCGCGCAGCGGCGGAAACAGCTCGAGGAGGCGCTCGAGCGGCCAGTGGGCAGCGGGCCGCCGCTCGGCCACGCGGATGTTCTCCAGCGCGGTGAGCGCGGGAAAGATCTGACGCCCCTCAGGTACGTACGCCACGCCCGCGCGCGCGACCCGGTGCGGCGCCCAGCCCGTCATGTCGCGGTCGCCGATGAGTACGCGTCCGGTCCCGGTACGCGCGAGCCCCATGATCGTGCGTAGCGTGGTCGTCTTGCCGACGCCGTTGCGGCCGAGGATCGTCCCGACCTGTCCCGCCGCGAGGTCGAGGGTGACGCCGTGGAGCACGTGGCTGACGCCATAGTAGGCGTGGAGCTCTTCGAGCCGCACCATCAGGCAAGGCCCCCCAAGTACGCCTCCTGCACGCGCGGGTCCTGCCGCACCGCCTCGGTGGCGCCGTCGGCGATCACGCGACCACGATTCAGCACGGTGATGTGCTGGGCGAGCGAGAACACGACCTCCATGTCGTGCTCGACGAGGAGCACGGTGAGGCCGCCGCCGGACAGCAGCGCACGGAGGATGTCGACGGTGCGCGCCGTTTCCTCCACCGAGAGCCCCTGCGTCGGCTCGTCGAGCAGCAATACCTCCGGGTGTGTCGGCCAGCGCCGAGAGCCCGAGTCGCTCCAGCCACTGTCGCCCCTCACGCGCGGTCTGGTTGGTCGCCGGTCCGCCGGGAAGGATGCGCCAGCGCCGCGCGCTGCGCGCCTGCGCGGCGAGGCGCACGTTTTCCAGCGCGGACAGTCGCGAGAACAGCGCGGTGATCTGGAACGTGCGCGAGAGACCACGCGCGCAGACCTCGTGCGGCGGCAGCCCGGTCAGCCGCTCACCCTTGAAACGCACCACCCCGGCAGTGGGCGCGAGCAGCCCCGTGATCACGTTGAACAGCGTCGACTTCCCCGCGCCATTGGGGCCAATCAGCGCGCGGATCTCGCCGGACTCCACGCGCATCGTCACACCGTCGAGGGCGGCGAGCGCGCCGAAGTAGCGGCTCAGCGCCTCGCACTCAAGGTACGGCGTGGCCACGTACCATCCCCCACAACCCCTGCGGCGCGAAGAGCACCACCGCGATGAAGACGAGACCGAGCACCAGCGCCCACGAGTCGGTGAAGACGCTCAGGTAGTGCTCGAGCGCGAGGAAGAATGCGGCGCCGAGGATCGGACCGCTCAGGGGGCCGGCGCCCCCGACGACCACCATGATCAGCACTTGCCCCGACAGCACCCAAAAGAAGAG
>WNFK01119695.1_pt1 | contig 14085 bp, 11 predicted proteins | sample 5400281 | NCBI WGS metagenome assembly WNFK01 (sample SAMN13153350, study PRJNA577476) | soil metagenome | isolation source: 20 cm soil on Douglas fir-dominated hillslope | place: USA:California | collected 2013-09-17 | reverse complement strand
CGATGAGGGGAGCCGATGAGGGGAGCCGATGAGGGGAGCTAGTGAGAACCGGTAGCGAGTACCGCGAGTCCCTGCACGATGGCCGCCGTGTCTGGGTGATCGGCGAAGGCCTCATCGAGGACGTGACGGTCCATCCCGCCACCCGGCCCATGGTGGAGGAATACGTCACCTGGTACGACCGCCACCACGACCCCGACTGGCAGGACGTCCTTCTCGGCCCGCCCGACCGCCGGGGGGAGCGCGCGCCCTGGGCCTTCGCCACGCCCAAGAGCTCGCCGGATCTGCGCGCGATGGGTCGGAGCTATGCCGCCACGACCTTCCTGACCGCGGGCAACATGACCCATACGCCGGGATACGGCAACCTCATCGCGCTCGGCCTGCGGGACGTGGTTCTCCAGAGAAAGGTCTCCGCCGAACAGCTCGCCAGCGCGACCCGCTACCGCGACCTGATCGCCCGGACCGGACGGTTCCTCACCTTCTGCGCGGGGGCGGCCACCATCGGCTACCGGCTCCGCGAGGACCCCGCAGAACGGGCCGCGCTTCGCATCATTCGTGAGACCGACGCCGGCTTTGTCCTGAGCGGCAAGGTGGGCATGCATACCAGCCCGGCCTACGCCGAGGACGTCTACATCGGCGCCCACTCGGGGGTGGACCACGCCGGCCATCGCGCGACGTTCGTGGTGCCCCTGAATGCGCCCGGCGTCACCATCCTGTGCCGCAAGATATCCGCCCGCCATCCGAACCCGTTCCTCGCGCCGCTGAGCAGCCGCTTCGACGAGTTGGACGGGCAACTGTGGCTCGAGAACGTGCATGTCCCCTGGGAGCGCATCTTCCTCACCGAGCCCTCGCCCGATCCCATCGCCGCCTGGTGCTTCTGGCACCAGCTCTACTGCTGGCTGGCCAAGGCCGAGTTCACCCTGGGGCTCGCGCTAGCGTGCACGCATGCCATGGGACTTCAGGACCATGAGGCGACCATCGAGTACCTCGTCGACCTCGTCGTCGACGTCCAGACGGTGCGAAGCTGCCAGACCGCCGCCGAGCTCGACCCGGACTTCACCGAGGACGGCTTCTGCGTTCCGGGCCGCGGGCACGTGGCCGCCGGGAGCATCGCCATGCAGAAGGCGCGGCAGCGGATGGCGGAGATCCTGCGCATCCTTCCCGGCTCCTCCCTCGTGGTGGCGCCGTCGGACAAGGACCTGACGGCGCCGGAGGTCGCGGCGGGGCTCGAGGAATCGTTCGGCGGCGGCGAGTACACCGCGCTCCAACGCGCGGCCCTCCTCCAGCTCGCCGCCGACCACGTCGCCTCGGCGCTGGACGGCCGCGAGTCGGCCTTCGAGCTGCACGCCAACGGCGGTATGCCGGCCTGGCGCGCGCGCCTTCGCCGCTCGTTCGGCCGCTACACCGAGCTCGCCAACGGCGTGCTCCGCACGCTCGACCTCGACATGCCGGTGGTCGATCTGGACGGCCTGCGGAACGCGGCGATGCCGCAGCGGCGGCCGGTGGTGCCGCCGTCACCGACCCGTTTCACCCCAGGGAGTCAACCATGAGCGAGCGAGAGCTGACGTACGGCGAGGCGGTCAAGGAGGCCATCGCCGAGGAGATGCGGCGGGATCCGACCGTCTTCGTCATCGGCGAGGACGTGGCGGAGGCCGGGCATCCCTTCAAGACCCTGGTCGGCCTGGTCCAGGAGTTCGGGACGGGCCGCATCATCGACACGCCCATCTCCGAGCCCGGCTATGCCGGCATCGGCGTGGGCGCGGCCATGACCGGCATGCGCCCCATCGTGGACGTGATGTTCGGCGACTTCATCACGCTCACCATGGACCAGATGGTGAATCAGGCCGCCAAGGCGCACTACATGTCCGGCGGCAAGATCAAGGTGCCCATCGTCTTCCGCACCACGCTGGGCGCCACGCGCCGCTCCGCCGCCCAGCACTCGCAGTCGCTGCACGCCTGGGTGAGCCATATTCCCGGGCTCAAGGTGGCGCTGCCGTCGGGCCCCTACGAGGCCAAGGGGCTCATGAAGACGGCCATCCGCGACGACAGCCCGGTGGTCATCTTCGAGGACAAGATGATGTACCGGGTCAAGGGCCCGGTGCCGGAGGGGGACTACACCATCCCCTTCGGCGTGGCGGAGGTGAAGCGGGCCGGCCGGGACATCACCATCGTCGCCACCAGCAGCATGGTGGGGGTGGCGCTGGGCGCCGCGAAGCTGCTGGAGGAGGCCGGGATCAGCGCCGAGGTGATCGATCCGCGCACCACCTTCCCCCTCGACAAGCAGGCGCTGATCGACTCCGCCAAGAAGACCTCTCGCGCCCTGGTGGTGGACGAGGGCTACGAGCGCTACGGCGTCACCGCGGAGCTCGCCGCCGTGATCGCGGACGGCGCCTTCTACTATCTCGACGCGCCGGTGAAGCGCCTGGGGGCCATGGACGTGCCGGTGCCGTTCTCGCCGGTACTAGAAGATCTCACGGTGCCGTCGGAGCAGACGGTATTCGCGGCGGCGAAAGCGCTCTGCGGGAAGGCCTGATGCCGACCACGGTCATCATGCCCGCGCTGGAGCTGGCGCAGGAAACCGGCAAGGTCGTCCGCTGGCTCAAGGCGCCCGGGGATGCAGTGCGGAAGGGTGAGCCCATCGTCGAGATCGAGACGGACAAGGTCACGGTGGAGATCGAGGCGCCCGCCAGCGGCATCCTGGGCAGCGTGACCGCGCGGGAAGGGGACGTGGTGCCGGTCGGGCAGACCATCGCGCTCATCGCGGCGCCGGGGGAAGTGGGCGCGGCGCCGGAAGCGATGAAAGCCTCCCCGCTGGCGCGCAAGCTGGCCGAGCAGCATGGCGTGGACCTCGCCCAGGTGAAGACGGCCGGCGGCAAGATCGAGAAGGCCGACGTCCTCGCGCATGTCGAGCGCCGGAGCGCGTCCGCTCCGGGCAATGGCGCGGCCACGACTGGCGCCGCCGCGCGCCTCGCCGCCGCCTCCCCCAAGGCGCGCCGGCTGGCCGTCGAGCGCGGCCTCGACGTCGGGGCGCTTCGCGGCTCCGGGCCCGACGGCGCCGTCCTCGCGGGGGACGTTCCCGCGGCGAGGACTCCGGCGCCGCTGGAAGCCACGCGCCCAGGCATGAAGGGCGAAGGCGTCAGCAATGTCTGGCGCATCATGGCCGAGCGCATGACGCAGAGCTGGACCAGCGCGCCCCACTTCTACCTGGTCCGCGAGGTCAACGTGAGCCGCCTCGTGGCCTGGCGTGAGAAGGCCGGCAAGCAGACCGGCGCCCGCATCACCTACACCGATCTCCTGGTGCGCCTCGTCGCCGCGGCCCTCGTCCAGCACCCGGCCGCGAATGTCTCGTGGAAAGACGGCACCATGGTCCGCCACCCCGAGGTCAATATCGGCCTGGCGGTGGCCCTCGAGGACGGCCTCGTCGTCCCCGTGCTCCACCGGGCGGACACGCTGGGCCTCGCCGAGATCGCCGCGCGCCGCGAGGACCTCGTGACCCGCGCCCAGGCCGGCAAGCTCCGCCCCGCCGATATCCAGGGCGGCAGCTTCACGATCAGCAACCTCGGCATGTATGGCGTGGACGCCTTCAGCGCCATCGTCAATCCGCCCCAGGCGGCCATCCTCGCCGTCGGTCGCATCGCCGACCGCGTGGTGCCGCTGAACGGCCAGCCTGCCGTTCAGCCGACCATGGTGCTGACGCTCTCGTGCGATCACCGCGCGCTGGACGGTGCCCGGGGCGCCCAGTTCCTCGGCGCGCTGGCCGAATTGATCGAGGAACCCCTGGCGCTGCTCGTCTAACCCGACCTCCCGACCTTCCAGGAGATCTCCCCATGCGCATGAAGGCGCTCGGCCTCGCCACCCTGACCGTTGCGTGGGCGCTCGCGCTCGCCGCTCCCACCGCCGCCCAGGAAACACCCCGGATGGGCGGCGTGCTCAAGGTGGCCGCCATCGGGGAGCCGCCGACGCTGGACATCCCCTCGAGCACCGCCACGCTCGTCTACGAGATCATGTGGCACGTCCACGAGGGCCTCTTCACCTACGACAAGGGCTTCAATCCCACCCCGATGCTCGCGGAGTCGCACACTGTGAGCGACAAGGGCCTGCGCCACACGATCACGCTGCGCAAGGGAGTGAAGTTCCACAACGGCAAGGAGATGACCTCGGCGGACGTGGTGCCGTCGCTGCGCCGCTGGGGCCGCGTGGCCTCGGTGGGGCGCACGCTGTGGAAGTACGTGGAGGCGGTGGAGGCCAAGGACCCCTACACCGTGGTGATCAGCATGAAGCAGCCCTCGGCGTCCCTCATCTACGGGCTCTCCGAGCCCCACGCCGCGATCTATCCGAAGGAGAGCATCGAGGCGGCGGGGGAGGGCCAGCTCAAGGAGTTCATCGGCACCGGTCCCTTCCGGTTCGTCGAGCACCGGCCCGATCGCCACATCAAGCTGGCACGGTTCAAGGACTATAGCGCCCGGTCAGAGCCCTCGAACGGCTTCGGTGGCAAGCGCACCGCGTATTTCGACGAGATCCTCTTCCTCACCGTCCCCGACAACGCGGTGCGCCTGGCCGGAGTGGAGACCGGGGAGTACCACCACGCCATGTTCATCCAGCAGGACGCCTACGGCCGCATCAAGGGCGCGGCGGCGCTGGAGCCGCGCATCGTGAAGCCGCGCGGCTGGGCGGTGGCGGTGATGAACCACAAGCAGGGGCTGATGACCCAGAAGAAGCTCCGGCAGGCCTTCCAGGCCGCGCTGGACATGGAGCCCATCATGGTGGCGGGCTTCGGCTCGCGCGAGTTCTACCGGCTCGACCCGAGCCTCTTCTTCCCCGAGCAGCCCTGGCACTCCACCGTCTCGGCCGCGCTCTACAACCAGAAGAACAAGGACAAGGCGCGCCAGCTCCTCAAGGAGGCGAGCTACGGGGGCCAGCCGCTCCGCTGGGTGACCACCAAGGAATACGAGTTCATGTACAACAACGCGCTGGTCGCCAAGCAGCAGCTCGAGACGGTGGGCTTCGTCATCGACATGCAGGTGGTGGACTGGGCGTCCGTGAACCACCGTACCGAGAAGCCCGACCTCTGGGAGGTGTTCTCCACCGGCTTCGTCTTCTCCGCCGATCCCGCCAATCACGTGTCGCTGCGCTGCACTTTCAACGGCTGGTGGTGCAACGAGGAGAAGGAGCGGCTGCTGGGCGAGCTCCAGGTGGAGACGGACGTGAAGAAGCGCAAGGCCATCATCGACCGCATCCAGGCGGTGTTCTACGAGGACGTGGGCCAGGTCAAACTGGGTGACTATTTCACCTTGGACGTCGCGCGCCGGGATCTCCGTGGGGAATTCCGCACCGCGCCACGCCTGTACTTCTGGAATAGCTGGCTCGCGCGCTGAGCCGGGGAGGCAACGACGCCATGACGATCACGAGACGCGCCCTGCTGTCGGGCGGCGCTGCCGCCGCCACGGTGGCGGTCGCCACGCGGGCCTTCGCACAGTTCCAGCCGAGCGGGCGCTACCCGGACCCGGCCATCCAGATCGTGGACGCGAGCTTCACGCGCTACCGGCTGGGGGCGGCCAAGGTCGAGCAGCTCGCGTCCGGCTTCCGCTGGTCGGAGGGCCCGGTGTGGTTCGGCGACGGTCGCTACGTGCTCTGGAGCGACATCCCCAACAACCGCATCATGCGGTGGGACGAGGAGTCCGGCCGCGTGGAGATCTTCCGCAAGCCGTCGAACTTCGGCAACGGCAACACGCGCGATCGGCAGGGGCGGCTCCTCACCTGCGAGCACGGAAGTCGCCGCATCTCCCGAACAGAGTACGACGGCACCGTGACCACCATCGCCGACCGGTTCGAGGGCAAGCCGCTCAACTCGCCGAACGACATCGTGTGCAAGTCCGACGGCTCGATCTGGTTCACCGATCCGCCGTTCGGCATCCTCGGCTTCTACGAGGGGTACATGGCCAGGCCCGAGCTGCCCACCAACGTCTACCGCGTGGACGGCAAGAGCGGGCAGATCTCCCTGGCCGCCGGCGACATCAACCGGCCGAACGGCCTCGCGTTCTCGCCGGACGAGTCGAAGCTCTACATCGTCGAAGGGGGGACGTCGCCCCGCTCCATCCTGGCCTACGACGTGGCGGACGGCGGCACGCGGATCACCAACAAGCGCAAGCTCATCGACGCGGGGCCCGGGACCCCGGACGGCTTCCGCTGCGACGTGGACGGCAACCTGTGGTGCGGTTGGGGGATGGGGCAGGAGGGGCTGGACGGCGTCCACGTCTTCAATCCGGACGGCAAGCTGATCGGCCGGATCAACCTGCCCGAGCGCTGCGCCAATGTCTGCTTCGGCGGCCCCCATCGCAACCGCCTGTTCATGGCCGCGAGCACGTCGCTCTATTCGCTCTACGTGAATACGCAGGGTGCGGCGGGGGGATGAGCGGCACGCCCCTGCGCTCGCTCGGCCCACGCGCCTAGCCTTCCACGCATCGTGTTCGGCAGCCAGAGCACGATCTTCGGGAAGAGCATGATCAGCACGTGGTCTCCACCAGCGCGATCATGAGGATGCTCGTGCCTCCAGGGCCCCGTCGAGGACCTCGCGGACGCGGGCGGACAGCGAATCGACGGTGAAGGGCTTCGCCAGGTAGGCCATCCGGGGGTCGAGCACCCCGTGATGGGCGATGGCGCCATCGGTGTACCCCGACATGAAGAGCACCTTGGTCTCGGGCCGGGAGGTGGCGAGGCGCTCCGCCACGACGCGCCCGCTCATCCCCGGCATGACGACGTCGGTGAGCAGCAGGTCGATTGGCCCCGCGTGCTGGTCCGCCGCGTGCGCCGCCTCGTGGCCGTTGGACGCGACCAGCACGGTGTAGCCCTGTCCCTCGAGGATCTCGCGCGCGACTCGACGCACCATCTCCTCGTCCTCGACCAGCAGCACCGTCTCCTGTCCCCGCGCGGGCGCGAACTCCGCGACAGCGGGCGGCTCCGTGGCCGACTCGCCGATGGCCGGGAAATAGGCCCGGAACGTGGAGCCGCGCCCCGTCTCGCTGTAGACCCGGATGTGGCCCCCGCTCTGCGCCACGATGCCGTAGACGGTCGACAACCCCAGGCCCGTGCCCTGGCCCGGGCCCTTGGTGGTGAAGAACGGCTCGAAGATGCGGCCGCGGGTGGCTTCGTCCATTCCGATGCCGGTGTCGCTCACCGCCAGCATGACGTACCGGCCTGGTATCACGCCGGGATGCTGGAGGGCGTAGGCCGCATCGATGTCGACATTGCGCGTCTCGATCGTGAGCCGGCCCCCTCCCGGCATGGCATCGCGGGCATTGATCACGAGGTTCATCACGACCTGCTCGATCTGGCCTCGGTCGACGCGGGCGGCGTCCAGGTCGGAGGCCAGACCCTGGGCGAGGGCGATGTCCTCTCCGATGAGTCGCTGGAGCATGCTCGCCAGGGCGCCGATGATATCGTTCAGGTCCTGGACGGTGGGCTGCAGGATCTGCTTGCGGCTGAAGGCCAGGAGCTGGCTCGTGAGCCGCGCCGCTCGGGCGGCGGCCTCTTTCGTCTCCTGCAGGCGGGTTCGCAGAGGATCCGAGACGGGAACGGCCTGCAGCGCCAGATCCGTCTGCGCGAAGATGACGGTCAGTAGGTTGTTGAAATCGTGAGCCACCCCGCCCGCGAGGCGCCCGACGGCGTCCATCTTCTGCGACTGGCGCAGCTGCTCCTCCACGTCCCGGACGGCGGCCGCGGCGCGGTGACGCTCGCTCGTGTCCTTGAACGTGAGGACCACGCCGCTGGGGACGTCTCCCTCGACGATGGGCGTGCTGCGCCAGCCGGCGCTGGCCGTCGCGGAGCGGAGACAGCACGGTGGACTCGGGCTCGGGGACGGGCGTCCCGTCGGCGTGGAAGAGGCGCACGCTCGCGGCGAGCGGCCGGCCCATGGCCCGCCGCGGATTGAGGCCGAGCATGGCCGCCGCGGACTGGCTCAGGAAGATGACATGGCCGGTCTCGTCGACTCCGACGATGCCTTCCCCCGCTGCGTCGAGGATGAGGGTGGTGCGGGCGAGCGCGTGCTCGTTGAGGCGCCAGGCGAGAATGCTGCCCACGCAGGAGCAGAGAACGAAGAGCGCGTGGATGGCGGCCCATGTCCAGGGCGAGGCGATCGCCGCCGGATGGTTGTACACATGCTCGGGCCAGAGCACGCCCACGACTCCGTGATGGACGACGACGTAGCCGACGGCGAGGAGGAAGGGAAGCCAGTCCTGCAGGAGCGCGAGGAACACCAGCATCACGAAGAAATGGAAGTGCAGCTCAATGAGCCCGCCCGAGAGATGGACGAGGATAGCGGAGGCGCTCATCAGCCCGAGCGCGAGCGCGATGGCCTGGACCGTCCGGTTCCCGCGGGCCCAGGTGGCCACCGCCGCGAAGGCCGCCACGATCGCGCCCTCCGCGGCCGTGTGGAGGACCGTGTCGAACTGGACCACGGCGATGAGACCCACCTCCCACCGGTAGCCGAGGGCCAAGCCCCAGACGGCGATCAGGGCCGCGTGGAGCCAGGTGAGCCCGGTCAGGAGACGGCAGCGCTCCTTCCAGAGCGGGTCGGAGAGCGAGCCTCCCGAAGGAAGGTAGCTCCACAGACGCCGGACCGCTTCCCACGCGCGATTGGTCACGAGCGGAAAGCTCCTGCAAGATACGTGCATCTTCCTGCGGCAGAAATCGGCCATGGATTTCGACGCTTACGCGGCCCCATATTCTTGGACAAGGGTCGCCGCCCGCAAAATTGGGCGCTCAGGTGAGCAGCCGCGTCAGCTCCTCGGGCTCGCTCAGCATCGGGTAGTGGGGCTTTCAGGCGCTCGGCGGTGCGGCGCTGGTGGGACTCGGGCGGGTTGCGGGCGCGCTTGCACCGGATCACCGACGCCGTCCAGGCGCGCTCCCAGAAGTCCGTCGGCTCCATGGGCGCCTCGAGGGCGGCGATGGGATGGGGCGTGTAGCGGGCGAGCGCCCACGCGCGGGAGGCAGGCTCGAGATCGGCGAACATGCGGCCCTCGGCGTCCTGGCGCGTGGGGGATGTCGTCAGCGCGGTGATCTCGTTGGCGGCGGGTCGGTTCACGATGTCGGCCACGCGCTCCCCGGGCAGGAGCGCCAGCGCATCCACGAAGGCGAGCCGCGCGATGCGCTCACGGGCCAGCTCCGCCGCCTTGCAGATGACCATCCCGCCCGAGCTCGTGCCCACGAGGACGATGCTCGAGAGGTCCTCGAAGAAGAGCAGCCGTTCGATCTCGCGGGCATGGGTGGTGACGGTGATGCCGGCGCGCACGCCCTGATGCCGCTCGCCGCAGCCCTCGAGCGTGGGGGCATACACGGTATGCCCGCCCTTCTGCAGGCGCTGGGCGACCGGTTTCCAGATCCAGCCGCCCTGATACGCCCCGTGGACCAGCACATAGGTCGCCATGCGTCACTCCGGGCGGCCGCCCTCCACGCACCGAGGGCGGAGGATCGCTCCTCCGCCCTCGTGATGTGGGCGACCGCGGTAAGGGGTCTACCCGCGCGCGGGCGCGACGTAGCCGTAGCGCGTGTTGCTACGCTGACCGCCCATGGCGACGTACTCCGCCTTGATCGCGGCGATCTTGTCCCGAGGGATCTCGTTCAGAGCCGACTTCACGTCGACGCGATAGAGGCGCGCCGAGTTTCCGCCCAGGATGGCCGTCTTGACCAGCCCGTCGGCAGGGCCGAGGGGCGCGAACTTGTTGTTCTTCTGCATGTCGGCCGGGATCTCGAGGCGGCGGAAGGCCTCGATCTGCCACTGCGGTGAGCCGTACCACACCGAGTCGCTGCCCCAGGCCACGTGATCGGCGCCGAGGCCGCGAACCAGAGTGCCCACGAGGGCGGCGGCAAGCGGCGGGCTCGACACCGCGCACGTCGCGAAGGACGTGCCGATCTCCCCGTAGACGTTGTTGACACCGAACTTGGCCGGGATCTCCGCAAGGTCGGTCGCCCAGTCGAGCCGGCCCGACTTCCGGAACTCCGCGAGCATGGCGTCGGGCGGCTCCAGGAACATCCGGAGCGCGGAATGATAGATGACGAAGTTCATCTGCGGCCAGTCCTTCGCCGCCTTCCCCACGTCCCAGACGGTGTTGTACTGCCACGCCTGGGCCCAGGACTTCTGGTAGTCCGCCGGCAGCAGCCCCTTGTGGATGCAGATGGTGTTGATGCCCGCCTTGACCGCCTTCTCGTAGAACGGGTACATGAGCTTCTCGTCGTCGAGCCGCCAGAACGAGCCGAGCTTGGACGGCGAGAGCGGGTCGCCGACGGTATAGCCCTTCCAGCTATCCGGATGCACCTGGGCGATGCAGCGGTCGACTTCGGCCATCCAGGGGCCCTTGTTCGGCGTGATCACCGCGTGGCCGAGCAGCCGCCGCGAGCCGGAGATGCGGTTGATGGCGGCGCGTCCGGCCGCGATCTGGTCGTTGGTCAGCAGATCCCACGTCGGGTCGTCGAAGGGCGCGCCCGAGAGCAGCGCCACCTTGGTGTCGCTGTCGACGTAGATCTCCTTGACGAAGTTCTCGAACTTGAAGCGGGCGAGATTGTTCTCGCCGGCCAGCTTGGGATTCCAGTTCTGGCGGGCGTACTTCGCGAGGTCGAGGAGGCCGGTCTGGTTGAAGTCGTCACGCACGAAGTGGACCTGGTCGTCCAAGATGAACTGGCCGGCGAGCCCACCCGCGCGCTGGTCGGCCACCCCCGGCGTCTGCGCCTCGGCGCGGCTCACGTCGAAGACGGGCCCGAAGACCTCGTTCATGGCCAGGAACGCCGCCGCCATGCCGGCGGTGCTGGCGAGGAAGCGCCGGCGATCCATGCCGTGGCCGGGCGCGAGCCGCTCGGCCAGATCCTTGATGCGGGCTTCGACCCGCTCCTGCTCGCGGGTCTGGGGCAGGGGGTTGTACTCTCCATTGGAGACGATCTGGGTGGGCACCGGAGACGCGAAGGCCGCGGTCTCGGCCGGTGCGGTGCGCTGCAGTTCGTCCGGGCTCAGGTAGTGTGGCATCACGAGCCTCCTTCGGGGTTCGGGGCAAGAACAATCGTTCCACGACATGCGGAGGGCGGTCGGGGCCCGAAGCGAGACGAGTCACCACCTCCTTGTGGTCCGGGGGAACGACGGGTCGGCGGGATCATACCCCAAGAAGGACGCCTGCCGCTCACCTCACGCGGACGGCGACCCCGGCGACGGCGGCCGCGAACTCGAGGGGATCGATCGGCTTCGTCAGGTAGCGATCGTAGCCGGCCTCGAACGCCCGCATCTCGTTCTCCGCCGTTCCGTACGCGGTGATCGCGATGGCGGCGAGCTTCCGGCCGCTCTTGGCGGTGGTGTCGCGCATCGCCCGGAGCAGCATGAAGCCGTCCTCGCCGGGCATGGCGAGATCGCTGACGAGGATGTGCGGCTGCCAGTCGGTCGCGATCTCGTGCGCGCGAAACGCCGACGAGGCGGCGCGGACCTCGGCCCCCTCCCGGCGCAGGGTCATCGCGGTCAGGTCGAGGGCGTCGGCGTCGTCGTCCACGACGAGCACGCGCAAGCCGCGCAGGAGGGCCGACCCCGCGCCACGGGTGGGCTCGGGGAGGGCATGTGACGCGACGTCCGCCTGCCGCCGGGGCGCCCACGGCAGCGTCACCCTGAAGGTGGCCCCCCGGCCCTTGCCCGGGCTCTCCGCGCTCACGCGGCCCCCGTGGAGCTCGACGAAGTGGCGGACGAGGGCGAGCCCGAGGCCCAGTCCCCCATGCGCCCGCGAGCTGGAGCTGTCCTCCTGACGGAAGCGATCGAATACGTAAGGCAGCACCTCCGCGCTGATGCCTTCGCCGGTGTCCGCTACCACGATCTCGGCGTCTCCGCTCACGCCGCGCAGCGAGACCTCGACCCGGCCGCCCCGGGGCGTGAACTTGACGGCGTTCATCACCAGGTTCCACACCACTTGCTGCAGCCGATCGGCGGCGCCGCGCATGGGTCCGAGCGTCGCGTCGAGCGCCGTCACCAGGGCGAGGTCCTTGGCGGCGGCGGCCGGCCGCACGGTGTCCAGCGCCGCCTCGATGACGGCCTTGAGGTCCAGGTCCGCGAACTCCAGGCGCATGCGGCCGGTGACGATGCGCGAGAGATCGAGGAGATCCTCGATCAACCGGGCCTGGGCGGACGCGCTGCGGACGATGGTGGCGACGGCACGGGCCCGGGTCTCGTCGTCGAGATCCATGCTCTGGAGCATGCGCGCCCAGCCGAAGATGGCATTGAGCGGCGTGCGGAGCTCGTGAGACACGGTGGCGAGGAACTCGTCCTTCGTCCGGTTCAGCGCCTCCGCCTCGGTGCGCGCCTGCTGCTCGCGGACGAGCAGCCGCTCGCGCTCCTCTTCCATCTGGCGCCAGTGGGTGACGTCGCGGGCGATCTTGGAGGCGCCCACGATCCGGTCCGCGGCATCCTTGATGGGGGAGACAGTGAGGGAGATGTTCAGCCGTCGCCCGTCCCGGGTGACGCGGATGGTCTCGAAGTGGTCGACCCGCTCGCCCCGCCGGATGCGAGCGAGCACCCCGTCTTCCTCGGGGCGGCGGTCCTCCGGGATGATGAGGGTGATGTGTCGGCCCACCGCCTCCGCGGCGGTCCAGCCGAAGATATGCTCGGCCCCGGCGTTCCAGGAGGTGATGACGCCGTCGAGCGTCTTGCCGATGATCGCGTCGTCCGACGAGTCGACGAGGGCGGCGAGGCGCGCCTGGGTGATGTCGGCTCGGCGCTGCTCGGTGATGTCACGGGCGATCTTGGCGGCGCCCACGATCCGGCCCGCGGCATCCTTGATGGGGGAGACAGTGAGGGAGATGTTCAGCCGTCGCCCGTCCCGGGCGACACGGATGGTCTCGAAGTGGTCGACCCGCTCGCCCCGCCGGATGCGAGCGAGCACCCCGTCTTCCTCGGGGCGGCGGTCCTCGGGGATGATGAAGGTGATGTGCCGGCCCACCGCCTCCGCGGCGGTCCAGCCGAAGATGCGCTCGGCCCCGGCGTTCCAGGAGGTGATGACGCCGTCGAGCGTCGTGCTGATGATCGCGTCGTCCGACGAGTCGATAAGGGTCCGGAGATTCGCGGCATTTCGGAGAATATCTTCGGACATTCCGCCTCGCCTGCTATCGGCCCGGCTGGGCCGCCTCGCGAAGGGCCCCTCTCAGCGCGGCGCCGATGAGCGACACCGCGCGCAGCGCGCTGTCCAGCACGCGCCCCATTCCCACGAAGCCGTGGATCATCCCGCCGAAGGAGACGTAGTCCACCGTGACGCCGGCTTCGCGCAGCCGGGTGGCATAGGCCGCGCCCTCGTCGCGCAGCGGGTCGAAGCCCGCGGTGAGGATGAGCGCCGGGGGCAGGCCCGCCAGCGACGGCGCGCGGAGCGGTGACACGCGCCAGTCATTGGCCTCCTCCTTCCGGCCGAGGTAGTGCGCGGTGAACCAGCGCATGCTGTCGCGGGTGAGCATGTAGCCGTCGGCGAGGGCCCGCCGGCGTCGCGCGCCATCAGCGCCACCACCGCCGCGAGGTTGCCCCCCGCACTGTCGCCCCCCACCGCCAGGCGGCCGGCGTCCACCCCCAGCTCGGCGGCATGGCCCACGATCCAGCGCGTGGCGGCCCAGGCGTCGTCGGCGGCGGCGGGAAACTTGTGCTCGGGCGCCAGGCGATAGTCCACCGCGATCACGCAGGCGCCGGACTCCGCGGTGAGCTGCCGGCAGAGCACGTCGTGCGACTCCAGATCGCCGATCACCCAGCCGCCGCCGTGGAAGTAGACGTACACCGGCAGCGGCGTGGCGTCGGAAACCCCCGCCGGCCGGTAGAGACGGAGCGGGATCTGGCCCACCGGGCCCTCGGCGGCGAGGTTCCGCACGGTGCCGATGGCGGGCGGGGCGGGCGTCGAGAAGGGGCGCGTCTCGAGGAAGAGCTGCCGCGCCTCCTTGGGCGAGAGCGTGTGGTACGGCGGCCGGCCCGCCTTGATCGCGAGCTCGATGACGGCCTTGGCCTGTGGGTCAAGCGCCATGGCGCAATACCTCCTGGGCCTGCTTCTCGACGATGGTGCCCTTGAAGAAGTCCGGGTTCACCTCGCCCCAGAAGCG
>WNFK01159534.1_pt1 | contig 14091 bp, 9 predicted proteins | sample 5400281 | NCBI WGS metagenome assembly WNFK01 (sample SAMN13153350, study PRJNA577476) | soil metagenome | isolation source: 20 cm soil on Douglas fir-dominated hillslope | place: USA:California | collected 2013-09-17 | reverse complement strand
ATGGGCGCCCAACGCGGGCTCGAAGTCCATGTGCTCGATCACAATAAATCGGGGCCCAAACCCACGCTGGTCCGCAGCCTCGGCGGCACCTATCACACCAATGGCACGACCGACGTGGAGGCGCTGCGGCCCGACATCCTGATCGAATGCACCGGCGTCCCCGAGGTCATCCGCGACGTTCTCGGCCGCACGGCGCCGGCGGGGATTACATGCCTGGCCGGCGTCACCGCGCCCGGGCATGTGCTCGATCTCGACATCGGCCTGTTCAACCGCACCATGGTGCTCGACAACGATACGGTATTCGGCACCGTCAATGCGAACCGCAGGCATTTCGAGCTCGCCGCCGAGGCGCTGGCGCGGGCCGACAAGAAGTGGCTGGCCGGCCTGATCACGCGGCGCGTTCCGGTCGAGCGCTGGGAAGAAGCGCTCCAGCACCGGCCCGGCGACATCAAAGTCGTCATCGATTTCGCCGCGTGATCGACCATGGCCTCCCGCATCGAAGATTATGCGCTCATCGGTGACTGCGGGTCGGCCGCGCTGGTCGGCAAGGACGGTTCGGTCGACTGGCTGTGCTGGCCGCGATTCGACTCCGAGGCCTGCTTTGCGGCGTTGCTCGGGACCCCGGAGAACGGACGCTGGTTGATCGCCCCGCGCGACGCCGGGGCGCGCATCACCCGGCGCTACCAGCCCAACACCCTTATTCTCGAGACCCGCTTCGAGACCGACGAGGGCGTGGTCACGCTCGTCGACTTCATGCCGCAGCGCCACCAGAACCCGACCTTGGTGCGCCTGGTGATCGGCGAAAGCGGCCGCGTCGCGATGCATCTCGAGCTCGTGCTGCGCTTCGGTTTCGGTGCCATCGTTCCCTGGGTCACCAGCATGGAGGACGGCACGCTGCGCGCCGTGGCCGGGCCCGACATGGTCGTGTTGCACACGCCGGTGCATCTCACGGGCCAAAACATGCACACGGTCGGCCATTTCGCGGTCGCGGCCGGGGAAATGGTCCCGTTTCTGCTGACCTATGCGTCCTCGCACCTGTCGGTCCCGGCGCCGCTCGTGCCGCAATCGGCGCTCGAAGCCAGCCAGACCTTCTGGCGCAACTGGTCGGCGCGGTGCTGCTCCGCCGGGCCCTGGTCCGAACCGGTGATGCGCTCGCTGATCACCCTCAAGGCGCTGACCTATGGGCCGACCGGCGGAATCGTGGCGGCGCCGACGACGTCGTTGCCCGAGCTGTTCGGCGGCCCGCGCAACTGGGACTATCGCTACTGCTGGCTGCGCGACGCCACGCTCACGCTCTCCACGCTGCTCAATGCCGGCTTTCACGACTCCGCGCAGGCCTGGAACGAATGGCTGCTGCGGGCTGTGGCGGGAAGCCCCGAGCAGATCCAGATCATGTATGGCATCGGCGGCGAGCGGCGCGTGATCGAATGGGAAGCGTCCTGGCTGGGCGGCTACGAGAACTCGCGGCCGGTTCGCATCGGGAACGCGGCCCATCTCCAGCTCCAGCTCGACGTGTTCGGCGAAGTCATGGATGCGGCCCACCAAGCGCGCCGCAGCGGCCTTGTCACGCATGAATCCGGCTGGGGCGTGCAGCTCGCGCTGCTCGATTATCTGGCCCGCATCTGGCGCGAGCCGGACGAGGGCATCTGGGAAGTCCGCGGCGGGCGCCGGCAGTTCACCCATTCGAAGGTCATGGCCTGGGTCGCGTTCGACCGCGCGATCCAGAGCGCCGAGATGTTCGGCTTCGACTGCCCGCTCGAGGACTGGCGCAAGGTGCGCGACGAGATCCACGCGGCGGTCTGCACGCAGGGATTCGATGCCGGGCTCGGAAGCTTCGTTCAATATTACGGATCGAAGGAAGTCGACGCGAGCCTGCTGCTGATTCCCTGCGTCGGATTCCTGCCGGTGGACGATCCGCGGGTGCGCGGCACCATCGAGGCGATCGAGCGCGACTTGATCGTCAGCGGATTCGTGATGCGCTACCGCACCGAAACGAAGGTCGACGGCCTGCCCCCCGGCGAGGGCGCGTTCCTGGCCTGCAGCTTCTGGCTCGCCGACGTCTACATCTTGCAGGGCCGGCGCGCGGAGGCGGAGGCCCTGTTCAAGCGTCTGGTTTCGCTGCGCAACGACGTCGGGCTGTTGAGCGAGGAATATGACTTCCACGCCAAGCGCCTCGCCGGGAATTTCCCGCAGGCCTTCTCGCACCTCGCGTTGGTCAACACCGCCTTCAACCTGACGCGCACCGACAAGCCGGTCGAGCAGCGCGCCCAGAGCGCCGAGACGAAGGCGGCGGGAGCGAGGTGACCCTGCGGCTCACAACCACTGATTCGTCATGCCCCGCGAAAGCGGGGCATCCAGTATTCTGTGCTGCCGCAATTTTACGGTGCGCTTGATCGAAACAGCGGTGGTTACTGGATTGCCCGCTTTCGCGGGCAATGACGGAGCGCAATTAATGCAATCGACGCAACGGTACCTCACCGCCAATAGCGGTCTTCCCAGCTGCGCGACAGGCGCATCGCGGTGAGGATGAGGCCGGCCATCGAATAGGTCTGCGGAAAATTTCCCCACAGGGCGCCGGTCTGCGGATCGAGGTCCTCGGACAGCAATCCGTAGCGGTTACGATGGGCGAGCGCGTCGACGAACAACTCACGCGCCTCCTCGTGGCGGCCGAGCGACCACCAGGCGTCGATCAGCCAGAAGCGGCAGATCAGGAAGGCGGTGGCCGGCAGCCCGAAATCGTCGGCGCCCGCATAGCGCATCACGTGCTTCTCGCGGACGAGCTCCCGCTCCATGGCGGCGACGGTGCGCACGAAGCGCGGATCGTCCGGCTCGATGACGCCGAGCTCGGGCAGCAGCAGCACGCTGGCGTCGAGATCTTCCGAGTCGAAGGCCGCCGTGAAGGCGCCGCGCTTCTCGTTCCAGGCGCGATCGAGCAGCGTCTTGCGAATGGGCGCCGCCGTCTTGTTCCAATAGTCGGCGCGATCCTTCAGACCGAGCCGATCCGCGATGGCGGCGAGCCGATGACAGCCGGCCCAGCACATCGCCACCGAATGCGAATGGATGCGCTTGCGGCCGCGATATTCCCAGATGCCGGCGTCGGGCTCCAGGGCGGCCTTGGCGGCCTTTTCGCCGAGCGACTCCAGCAGCCGGAACAGACCCTCGTCGCCGGGACGCGGCAGCCGGCGATCGAAGAACATCGGGGTCGCCGCCAGGATGATGCTGCCATAGGTGTCGTGCTGCGACTGCTCGACCGCGGCGTTGCCGATGCGCACCGGCCCGTCACCGCGGTAGCCTTCCAGGTGCTCCGCCGTGCGCTCCTCCAGCGAATCGGTCGGCACCACGCTGTAGACGGGCCGCAGCGTTTCCTCCCGGCTGGACGCGATGCCGAGCGTGAACGAGATGAAGTCTTCCATCGTCTGCGTGGCGCTGATGCGGTTGAGCGCCTTGACGACGAAATAGGCGTCGCGCAGCCAGCAATAGCGGTAATCCCAGGTCCGCCCGGACCCGGGCGCCTCGGGAATCGAGGTCGTCAGCGCCGCGATGATGCCGCCGGTCTCGTCGAAGGTGCTCAGCTTCAGCGTGATGGCGGCGCGGATCACCGCCTCCTGCCAGTCATAGGAGATCGAGAGGCCGCGCACCCAGGTGGTCCAGTAATCGTGGGTGCGGTCGCAGAATTCGCGCGACAAGGTCGCGAGGTCGCCGGTGAAAGGCTCGTCCGGGCCGAACACCATATGCATCGCCCGCGTGACGACGAAGGGCGCCTCGCTCTCGATCAGCGACAGCGGCGCATCGGTCGTCAGCCGGAACACCCGGTCGTCCTGGTAGTAGCGGATGTGGTTGCTGCCGATCGAATGATGCACGAAGGGCTGCCCGTAGCCATAGGTCGGCCGCAGCCGGATGGTGATGCGCGGAAGCCCGGAGACCGGCTCGATGATCCGGAACAGTTGCGGAGGCCGGTGGGTGCGCCCGAACTGATGGAAGCGCGGCGCGAAGTCGGTGATCCGCACCGAATTGCCGTGCCGGTCGGTCAGCAGCGTCACGACGATGGCGGTGTTGCGCAGATATTCGGAATGGATGTCGACCATGTCCTCGAGCACGACATGGGTGAAGCCCTTTTCCTCGCCCCCCGCCAGCAGGCGGGAGAACAGCGGGTCGCCGTCGAAGCGCGGGAAGCACCACCACACGATGCGCGACGCCGGATCGACCAGCGCCGCGGTGCGCCCGTTGCCGATCACCGCCAGATCGAGCCCGAAATCCTTCGCGGCTGCCTTCATGGCGAGACGTTCTCGACCGCCGGCGCGATCCGCTCCAGCCAGCCGCGCACGCTTTGCGGCGTCTCGAAGTGATGGGGCACGCCCACGACCTTGCGGCCGACCGAAATGGCAATCCCGTCGAGCTCCGGCATGATGGCGAAGACGGATTCGTCGGTCGTGTCGTCGCCGATGAAGATCGGCTGGCGGCCCGCAAAAGGAGGATGGTCCATCAATTCGCGCACGCCGGTCGCCTTGGTGAATTCGGCATGCTTGATCTCGATCACCGCCTTGCCGGGCAGGACCTCGAGCGGCACCGACCAGGGCCCGGCGCAAACCTCGGCGATCTGCCGGCGCACGAGATTTTCGCGCTCGGGCGCCAGACGGTAGTGCAGCGCGACGGCATAGCCCTTGTCCTCGGCCAAGACCCCGCCATCCGCGATGGCGATCAGCCGGCGTCTGAGCTCGGCATCGAGGGGCGGCGCGTCGCGCCCCTCGAGAGTGCTGCCGTCGATCAGCCGGAATTCCGCCCCGTGTCCCCCGACTGCGGTGAGCCGCATCGGGGCGAACAGCCGGTCGATATCCTCGAGCGAGCGGCCGCTGACCAGCGCGACCGCGCCGTTGGTGCGCGCGATGAGCCGCGCCAGGGCGTGCCGGAGCGAGTCCGGGACCCGCACGTCGCGCGGCGTCAACGCGATGTCGACGATCGTGCCGTCGATGTCGAGCAGGAATGCGGTTCGGCCCAGATCCGGCGTCAGACTAAGGGCGACAATATCGATATCCATGTGCTTGCTATTCATCCGCTTGGTCATCTGCATTTTCCGTGAATCGCCTTCCTGCCGCAAGTTCGGCTCGTTTCTTGCAATCAACCTTTAATCGATGAAGGCGAGCGGCCGGGCGATCGCCTCGAGCGGCTTGCGCTCCGCCGCCACGCCCCAACGCCACTCCACTCCGGCCGCGGCGACCATCAGCGCGGCGCCCACAAGATAGCCCATGAACACGCTCCAACGCGACCCCGTCTCGATCAGCATTCCGAACAGGAATGGGCCCGCGACGCCCCCGATGCCGGTCCCGATCGCATAAAAGAAAGCGATCGCAAGCGCGCGGATTTCGAGCGGGAAGATCTCCCCCACCGTGAGATAAGCCGAACTGGCGGCCGCGGAGGCAAAGAAGAAGATGATCATCCAGGCGACCGTCTGCGACTCCGCCGACAGGACACCCAGGGCGAAGAGATATCCCGTGGCGGCGAGGAGAAGGCCGGAGACCGCATAGGTCGCGGCGATCATGGTCTTGCGCCCGATCGTGTCGAAAAATCGACCGAGCACGAGGGGCCCGCAGAAATTCCCGGCCGCGAAGGGCAGCAGATACCAACCGACATGGTCGCTGGGCACGCCGTAGAAGTCGGTCAGGACCAACGCATAGGTGAAGAAAATCGCGTTGTAGAAGAAGGCCTGCGCCGCCATCAGGGTCAGCCCGACCAGGGTTCGCGCCCGGTAGGTGCGAAACAGCGTGGCGGCGACCTCCATGAGCGCGGTGTGGCGGCGCGTGCGCAACCGGACGCGGGCGCCCTCGCCGGGCGCGACCGGCTGGCCGTGGCGGCGCAGCGTGCTTTCGATCTGCGCCACGATGGCGCCGGCCGCTTTGCCGTAGCCATGGGTCGCGAGCCAGCGCGGGCTTTCGGGGATCCACATCCGCATCAACAGGATCCCGAGGCCGAGGACGGCGCCGATCAGGAAGGCCAATCGCCAGCCGAGCTCCGGATCGATCACGCCGGGGTCGAGGACGATGAGCGAAACGACGGCGCCAAGCGCGGCGCCGATCCAGAAACTGCCGTTGATGATGAGATCCGTACGGCCGCGGTAGCGCGCCGGGATCATTTCCTGGATCGCCGAGTTGATGGCGGTGTATTCGCCGCCGATGCCCGCGCCGGTCAGGAAACGGAAGACCGCGAAGCTCCACAGATCCCAGGACAGCGCGGTGGCGGCCGTCGCGGTGAGGGAGAGAGCAAGCGTGATGAAGAAGAGCTTCTTGCGCCCCAATCGGTCCGTGAGCCAGCCGAAGAAAAGCGCCCCGAGGACCGCGCCGATCAGATAGGCGCTGGCCGTGATCCCGACGTCGGTGTTGCTGAACCGCAGGACGGGGCTCGCCTTGAGGGCGCCCCCGAGCGCGCCGGCCAGCGTGACCTCGAGACCGTCGAGAATCCAGGTGATGCCCAGCGCCACCACCACCCGCGTATGGAAACGGTCCCATGGCAGGCGATCGAGACGGGCCGCGATATCGGACTCGACCACCGCATCGTCAGCGTCCCGGGCAATGACGGGACGGCGCTCGCGCGGCGCGGCGGACCGCCTCCGCCATGGTGTGAGGACAGACATCGGCTGGATGGAAAGGGTGTGAGGGAAAGCAAGCTGGCATGAAATCATCGCATGTCCGCGAATAGAAGCCGTCCGCGTCGGGAACCAACGCCCATGCGGGGACGATGGTTCCGGGCGATAGCGCGCCGCGTGATCCATCGGTCCGTCATGCCCGCGCTCGTCGCGGGCATCCACGTCTTAAGGCCCTGGCCGCAAAGACGTGCATGGCCGGCACAGGCCCGGCCATGACGCAATCCTTGCCTCAATCAAAGCGGAACATGTCCTAAACGCACCCGCTCAGGCGGCGGCGCGGTGTTTCGACAGGCGGGTGATTTCCCGCTCGATCAGGTCGCGGTAAAGCCCGTCGCTGCATGACGACGATGCGATCGACGTTGCGCACCGTCGACAGGCGATGCGCGATCGCGATGACGGTCCGTCCGCGGACGAGACGTCGGAGCGCGTCGCGGATCGCTTCCTCCGAGTCGCTGTCGAGCGCGGAGGTCGCCTCGTCGAGCAGCAGGATCGGGGCGTTCTTGAGGAAAGCCCGGGCGATGGCGATGCGCTGGCGCTGGCCGCCCGAGAGCTTCACGCCGCGCTCGCCCACGATCGTGGCCAGGCCTTGCGGCAGCATCTGGATGAAGTCGCAGCGCGCCGCGATCGCGGCTTCCAGGAGCTCGTCGTCCCTCGCCTCCGGCCGTCCATAGCGGATGTTCTCGGCGATCGAGCGATGGAACAGCGCGGCCTCCTGCGGCACCACCGCGATGGCTTGGCGCAGGCTCTCCTGGGTGACCCGGGTAATGTCGTGGTCGTCGACCAGCACGCGGCCGCCCTGCGCGTCGTAGAATCGCTGCAGCAACGCAAACAGCGTGGACTTGCCGGCGCCCGACGAGCCGACGATGCCGACATGCTGGCCGGCGCCGATGCGCAGGTTGAAATTCTCGAAGATGCCGTGCCCGTCCGGATATTTGAAAAAGACATTCTCGAAGTGCACGCCGGCGCTTCGCTGCGTCAGGGTGGCGGCCGCCGGGTGGTCGCGCAGCTCGTGCGGGATGAGCAGCGTGGCCAGCGCCTCCGACAGCCGCGCCATGTGCTGGGTCACATCGACCAGCGCGACCGCGAGATCGCGGGTGGCGTGCAGCACCGAAAGCCCGAGGGTGCAGACCAGCACCACGTCGCCCGTGCTTGCGGCGCCCTGCTCCCACAGCAGGATGGCCCAGCCCAACAGGGCGGGCGCCGCGCGCTCATCTCGCGGTCGACGGTTTCGTCGAAGCGGCGCCGCTCGCGGCCGAAGCCGTAGAAAGCGTGCACGAGCGGCATGTTGCCGATGATATCGACCATTTCGCCGTCGACCGCCGCCGCGCGATCCGCGAAGGCGTGGTGCAGCGGCCGGCCAGCCGCCGCGAGGCGAAACATGACCAACACTACGAGGCCGCCGACGCCGCACAGCACCGCGGCCATCGGCAGGCTGACGGTGGTGACGAAGCCGATCGCGACGAGCGTGGCGGCGCAAGGCGGCAGCACGTTCCAGACGAACATGTTGTCGATGGTGAACATGGCATTGGACGTGGCGGTGATGCGGCTCGACAGCATGCCGGGCTGCCGGCCGGCGAAATAGCCCGGCGCGTGACCGGTCAGGTGCCGGAAGAGATCGCGTCGCAGGTCGCCGGTGACGGCCGTGAAGGCGCCGCTCGCGACCCAGCTGGCGAGGCGCCAGAGCAGGTTATCGAGCGCGATCAGCGCGACCAGCAGGAAAAAAGCGACCCAGATCGGACCGCCGGCGCGGGCGCCGCCCGCCAGCGTGTCGACCAGGAACTTCACGCCGTATTGGGTGCTGACCGAGCAGGTCACCGCGGCCAGCACGGCGGCCAGGATGATGGAATGCGAAACCGCCCGCCGGCGCAGATAGCGCGCCATGAAGGCGAAGGGACGCCGGGCATAGCCGGACAGGTCGTCCGCCGACATGTCCGGTTGGCGGCTCGCGTCAGCCCATTCCCATACCGACAATTTAGGACCTCCGGGTTCGGATAACGGCGACACCCCCGGTGGCGTCGCAGGCGCCCAAAAATGCGCCACTTACGTCATGATCGAGTCATGCGGGTTCGTGTCGCCCCGCGTGGGGCAGACGTATCAGGCTCGGAATCGTTCCCTTTTCGGCGACAAAAAGCGCCTTCACGTTTCGTGACACCGGATTCACGATTCGTGTTGAGGGCGGCGCACGCCTTTCCGCCGGCTTTGGCGTTGCTGTTCCGGGGATCCGAGGCTCCTCCACACCAGTCCAGGGAACACCAGAGAGGACTTCCTCCCATGCGCATTGCGCAGATCGCCCCATTGACCGAAGCCGTCCCCCCGAAACTGTATGGCGGTACCGAAAGGGTCATCTATTGGCTGACCGAGGAGCTGGTGGCGCTCGGGCACGACGTGACGCTGTTCGCGAGCGGGGACTCGCGCACCTCGGCGACGCTCGAAGCAGGATGGCCGCGGGCGCTGCGGCTCGACGGCGCCGTGCGCGACGCCAACGCGTTGCATCTCGCCATGCTGGAGCGCGTGCGGAAGCAGGCGCACGACTTCGACTTCCTGCATTTCCATCTGGATTATTATCCGTTTTCGCTGTTCTCGCGTCAGCCGACGCCGTTCCTCGCGACCTTGCACGGGCGCCTCGACCTGCCGGAGCTGCATCCGATCTTCAACGCCTGCCCGTCGGCGCCCGTGGTTTCGATCTCGAACGCGCAGCGGCGCCCGCTGCCGCAGGCGCGCTGGGTGCGCACGATCTATCATGGGCTGCCCGACACGCTGCTGGCTCCGACGGCGGCGCGCCCCTCCTACCTGGCGTTTCTCGGCCGCATCGCGCCCGAGAAGGCGGTCGATCGGGCGATCCGGGTCGCGCAGCAGTGCGGAATTCCACTCAAGATCGCCGCCAAGGTCGATCGCGTGGATCGCGAGTACTTCGAGACGAAGATCCGTCCGATGATCGTCGCGCCCGGCGTCGAGTATATCGGCGAGATCGCCGACCATGAAAAGTCGGACTTTTTGAGCGGCGCGCATGCCTTGCTGGCGACCATCGAATGGCCGGAGCCCTTCGGCCTGGTCATGATCGAGGCCATGGCGTGCGGGACGCCGGTGATCGCGTTCAACCGCGGCTCGGTTCCGGAAGTGGTCGAGGAAGGGCTGACCGGATTCATCGTCGAGGACGAGGTCGGGGCGATCGGCGCCGTCGAGCGCTTGCCGGAGCTCGACCGCGCGCGGGTGCGCCAGCGCTTCGAGGAGCGCTTCACGGCGCGGAGGATGGCGCAAGAGCCGATCACGCGAGCGCAAGGGCGGCCGGCCAGACCGCCTGATCGCTCAGGCGGCCTTGTGGGCGAGCGGCTCGTTGCCCGGCCGGGTCTCCGGCATCAAAGCCCAGATACAGGCGAGGCCGAGCACCGCGATGGCTGCCAGTCCCAGAAACGCCACCTCGCTGCCGAAGCGGTCGCTGAGATAGCCGGCGAGCGTCGTCGAGAAGGCCGCGCCGAGCCCCACCGCGGTGCCCGCAATGCCGAGCGCGAGGTTGAAGTGGCCGGAGCCGCGCGTCACGTCGGCGACGACGAGCGGCACCAGCACGCCGAACACGGCGGCCGAGATGCCGTCGAGCAACTGCACGAGCACGAGCACGACGGGATCGTGCACCAGGGCGAACAGCAGGCCGCGGATCGGAAGCGCCGCGAAGCCGAGCAGCAGCAGCGGCCGGCGGCCCCATGACTGGGCGCGCCGCCCGACTTCTGGCGACACCAGCGCGACGAAAAGCTGCGGCACCACGATGCAGACCGCGATCATGACCGCCGCCCAGCGCGGCGTTCGCAGGGTGAGGACGCTTCCCATCAGCGGGAGCATCGCCGCGTTGCCGAGCTGGAACAGCATGAAGCAGCCGGCGAAGATCAGCAGCGGCCGCAGGCGCGCGGGATCCTTCAGGCTGGAGAGCGGCCGTTGCGGCGGCTTCTCGGCCTGGCCGCCATGGGCGCGCTCGGGGTCGACCTCGCTGGTGCGAATGTATCGCAGCGCGATCAAGGCCGGCACCAGCAGCAGCGCGGTGACGAAGAAGACCGCGCGGTTCGATATGAAATATCCGCACGCCCCCATGGCGGCGGCCGCGAGTCCGTTGCCGACCGAGGCGAAGCGCGCGTTGCGGCCGAGACGCTCGCCCATTCCGGCATGGCCGACGAGGCCGAGGCTGATCGCCGCCATGGCGGGGCCGAGCACGCAACTGGCGGCGGCGTGCAGCACGTTGGCGCCGAGCACCGCCGGATAGATCGGCCAGAGCGCGAAGATGAGCGCGCTCAGTCCGATCAGCGCGACCGCGACCCCGGCGACGAAGCGCTCGGAACGCGCCGCGTCGACGATCGCGCCCCCCGGCATCTGTCCGGCCAGCCCCACGAGGCTTCCGATCGTGAGCATGAGGCCGATGTCGACCTGGGTCCACGCCATCGAGGTGAGATAGACCGACACGAAGGGGCCGAAGCCGGTCTGCACGTCGGCGACGAAAAAAATGAACCAGTCCAGGCCGCGCTGGCTCGACCGCGATGGATGCGGCGCCTCGGCGCCAGGCGGTGTGGAGACGGCCGGCGGCGCGCCGCTCCGCGCGGCGCAAGCAGCGCCGGAGTCGCGGCCGTCCCGCAGGGGTGGGGCGGCGGGCAGTTCACTTCTCCTGCGGGGTCGCGGGTTCGGAACCCGCAGGCACGGCCGGCGCCGGCTGCCCGGTCCCCAAGGCACCGAGGATCACGACCGCGCTTCCCTCCTTGAATTCCGGAGCCGCCTTGACCTGGTCCTTGGTCAGCTCGACGGTGATGACGTTCTGCTTGCCGTCGTCGCGCAGGAATTTGAGCACCGTCCAATCGACCGCGATCTTGCGGCTGCCGACACCCAGGAATCCGCCGAAATCGATGACGGCCGCGCGCGGCTGGCCGTTGCGATCGACCACCACGTCGACGAGGCGGCCCATGTCCTCGCCGGCGACGCTGCGCACGCTCTTGCCGAGAATGGCCTGCGCGTCGCGGGTGTCGAGCACGACGGCCGACGGCGCCGGTTGGGCGGGGGGAACCGGAACCTCGGTCGGGACGTCGGCCGGCAGGGGCTGAGTTTGCGGCGCGTCCGACGGCGGCTCCGGCGCGGCCTGCGTCACCGTGGGCGGAACTTCCGGAGCCGGCGGAACCTGCGCCAGCGACTGCGGCGCGCGAATCGCGACGGGGGCATGCCGCGGGAGCGGCACGCGCCCGTGATCGCGGGCATCGCTCACGGGCGACGCCATATGTCGCCTCACCTAGGGAGCTTGATGATGAGGTCAACCCCGCCTGCGCGCGAGAGGTTCCCCTGTGATCGCAGGGAGCATTCCCGGTATGCCCCGCCGCGACATCAACCGGCGTCTCGGGTTGCGGCAGCGAAGGCGGTTTGTGCCCCTTCCGGATCGTTGGTGTTAGCCGGTACGATGCTGTCTCTCGAGCCCAAGGGGCGGCCATGCGGCGGCGGGAATTTCTTGGCCGGTATCGGCGCCGCGGCAGCCTGGCCGCGCCCTGCTATGGGCCGCAATAATGATGACGGGGAGGTCTTCCACATGTTCACGCGAACCTGTTGCGCCGTTGCGATGCTGACGGCATGCGCGACGCTCGCCGTTGCCCAGACCCGGAATTTCGCGCCGGTCACCGAGGAGGTCCTGGCCAATCCGGACCCCGGCGACTGGCTGATGCTGAACAGAACATTCGACCAGCAGCGCTACAGCCCGCTCGATCAGGTCAACAAGAGCAATGTCGGCCAGCTGCGCATGGCATGGTCGCGCGGGCTGCCGGCCGGCACGCAGGAATCGGTGCCGATCGTGTATCGCGGCATTATGTACTTGTTCGCGCCCGGCGCCTCGATCCAGGCGGTCGATGCGACCAACGGCGACCTGATCTGGGAATATGCGCGCGACTATCCGCAAGCCGTCAATCCACGCGCGGCGCGCAACAAGAATCTCGGCATCTACGAGGACATGATCTTTTTTGCGGCCCCCGACGGCTTCCTGCTCGCGCTTGATGCGGCGACCGGCAAGCTGCGATGGGAGACCAAGGTCGATGAGGGCGGCCAGACCGCGGGCGGCATCCTGGTCGCCGACGGCAAGGTCATCACCAACCGGACCTGCATCGCGGACGTGAGGTCGAAATGCTTCATCGCGGCCCATGACGCCAGGACCGGCAAGGAAGTCTGGCGCTTCTACACCACGGCGGCGCCCGGCGAGCCCGGCGGCGACACCTGGGCCGACATGCCGGTGGAGCAGCGCGCCGCCAGCCCCTGGGGGTTGCCCGGGTCCTATGATCCCAAGCGCAAGATGGTCTACTGGGGCGTCGCCAATCCCGATCCTTATACGAGGTTGTCGCGGCACGGCCGCTACGACGCCGTCCCGTTCACCGCGCCGGTCAACCTCTACAGCAATTCCACGCTCGCCCTCGAGGTCGCGACCGGCAAGCTCGCCTGGTACTACCAGGAGCTTCCCGGCGACGACTGGGACGCGGACCACAACCAGGAACGCATCCTCACGAAGACGCGCGTCAATCCCGATCCCCGGCACGTGAAGTGGATCGGTCCTTCGATCCCGCGCGACCAGGAGCGCGAGGTCATCGTGACGGTCGGCGAAGGCGGGGGCATGTTCGTGATCGATCGCGAGACCGGCCACTTCCTGTGGGCGCATCCGTTTCCCTATGACGATCCCAATATCAACATGGGCGCCATCGACCTCGAGACCGGAGCGACCAGCGTCAACCCGGACAAATTGTTCAAGAAGGACGGCGACAAGATTCTCGGCTGCTACCACAACACACGCGGGCTGTGGTCGATCGCCTATCACCCGGGCAAGAACGCGGTCTATGTTCCGTTCCAGGACCAATGTCTGACGATGACCGCAAACCTGAAGACGAAGGCCGGTTGGGGACCGCGCGCCGGCGTGATGCGGCCCGGCATCGACCCCAACAAGTTCATGAACATCGCCAAGATCGACATCGCGACCGGCGAGATGAAGATCCTGCATTCGCAGCCCCAGCCCGGCCAAGGCTCGGCGCTGGTCACCGCGGGCGATCTCGTGTTCTGGGGCGACATGAACCGGCGCCTGCGCGCCTTCGACGCCGAGAGCGGAAAGATCCTTTGGGAAACGGTCGTCGGCGGCATGGTGATGAACAGCACGATCACCTATGCGGTGAACGGCAAGCAATATGTCATGGTGTTCACCGGCGAGGGGCAGTCGGTTTCGTCCGGCCCTCTCGCAGTCGCGCAGAAGAGCATGCCCAAGGCGGTGCGGGGACATAACTCGATCTTTGTTTTCGCGCTCCCCTGAGGGTTACATTCCTGGCCTGACGCGATTTTGTCGCTGACGCGATTTGTCGCTGACGCGATTGCAACCCTCGTCCCAAGACGGACGAGGGTCGCTCTGTCAAAGTATCGGCCCCCCAACAAGAGTAACGGTTCACATGCAAGATATCCTGCGCATCGGT
>WNFK01236250.1_pt1 | contig 14108 bp, 13 predicted proteins | sample 5400281 | NCBI WGS metagenome assembly WNFK01 (sample SAMN13153350, study PRJNA577476) | soil metagenome | isolation source: 20 cm soil on Douglas fir-dominated hillslope | place: USA:California | collected 2013-09-17 | reverse complement strand
GGCGCCGCCACATTTTCTCTTCGAGCGTGCGCGTGACGACTTCCGCATTGAACTGCGATCGCTCTTCGGCGATCGCGATCTGGAACGCGAGATGCAACAACAGATCGCCCAGCTCATCGCGCATCGCTTCGGGATCGTCGGTTTGAATCGCGTGATCGAGCTCGAGTGCCTCTTCGACCAGATAGGGACGGAGCGTTTGCGGGGTCTGCGCGCGGTCCCACGGACACCGCTGTCGCAATTCACGCACGAGCCCCAGAGCACGTCCAAGCGCTGAATCGCCTTGCATTTAGCCTCCGGGCCGGGTATCATACCCGCGCCAGTGAGCGTGTCAACGAAGGGCGAGGCCTGGGTGGAAGTGGACGTGGAAGCCCTCGTCGACAACGCCCGAACGATAGCAAAGATAGCAGGCACTCGGCTCCTCCCTGTCGTCAAGGCGAATGCGTACGGGGTCGGAGCCGTCCTAGTATCTACGGCCCTCGAACAGCTCGATCCCTGGGGCTACGGCGTCGCGACGATCGAAGAGGGTGCCGAGCTGCGGGCGGCCGGCATCACGCGGCCCATCCTCGTCTTCATGCCCGCCCGCGCGCAGCTGTTCGACGCCTATGACCGCCACGAGCTGACGCCGTCGCTCGGCGATGCCGGCAGCATTCTCGAATGGACGACGCGTGGCGAGCGTCCCTTCCATATCGAGATCGACACGGGGATGGGTCGAGCCGGCGTGCGGTGGGACGACGTCGAAGAGCTGGGCGCAGCGGTCGACACGCCGGCGCTGGAAGGCTGCTACACGCATTTCCACTCCGCCGACCGTCGCGATGGGTCGGCGGAGCAGCAGCTCGAACGGTTTCTCGGCGCAGTGAAGCGGTTGCCGCGCCGGCCCGCACTGCTCCACGTCGCCAATAGCGCCGCCGCGCTGCGGGGCAAGCAATTTGCGTTCGACCTGATCCGGCCGGGCATTTTCTTGTACGGTGCCTCGCCCGTGGCCGATCTGCCGGAGCCCCGGCCCGTGGTGAGTGTTCGGGCCAGGGTGCTGAGTGTGCGGCGAATGAAAACGGGGGACACTGCGAGCTACAACGCGAGCTGGACGGCGCAGCGGGACACCGTGATCGCAACGCTGCGCTGCGGCTACGCCGACGGCTTGCGGCGGAACGTCGCGACCGGCGGTGCGGCCGTGCTGCTGCGCGGGCAACGCTGCCCGATTGTGGGGCTCGTGCAGATGGACATGGCGCTGGTCGAAACCGGCACGCTCGAGGTCCAGGTTGGCGATGTCGCGACGCTCGTCGGCGCAGACGCGAAGCAGCGCATCACCTTGAAGGAGGTGGGGGACTGGAGTGGCGCGGTGCCGCACGAGGTGCTGACGGGACTCGGCTCGCGCCTGCCGCGAGTCGCGACGTGAAGTTCGGCACCGGCCGGGCGGCGATCATCGTGCTCGACGGACTCGGCGCGGGACCCGCGCCCGATACCGCCGACTACGGCGATGCCGGTTCGGACACCCTCGGCAACGTCGCGCGCACAGTGGGGAGGTTGACGCTTCCCAATCTGGAGCGGCTGGGACTGGGAAAATGCCGGGAGGGTTTCGTGATCCCCGGGCTTGCGCCCGGGGTCAGTCCCACAGCAGCGCACGGGATAGCTCAGCCGGCATCGGCGGGGAAGGATAGCACCACAGGACACTGGGAAATCTGCGGCGTGCTGTTGGAGAAGGCGTTTCGAACCTATCCCCACGGATTCGCTGTTCCATTGCTGGACGACTTCGCGCGCCGGACGGGACGCGGCTGGTTGGGTAACAAAGCCGCATCCGGCACCGCGATCATCGACGCGTTGGGCGCCGAGCATGAGCGGACGGGCAAATGGATCGTGTATACGTCCGCGGACTCGGTCTTTCAGATTGCGGCCCACGAACGGACGGTGCCCCTGGCGGAGCTGTATCAAGCCTGTACGGTCGTCCGGGAGATGCTCGTGGGCGAGGACGCCGTCAGCCGGGTGATCGCGCGGCCGTTCGAGGGCAAGGCAGGGGACTACCGCCGCACGGCCAATCGCAAGGATTTTTCCATTGCGCCGATTGGGACGACGCTGCTCGACCTGATGGCCGATGCCGGCATCGTGCGCATCGGGATCGGCAAGGTGGACGATCTGTTCGCGGGCCGGAACATCAGCAGTCAGCATACGCCGACGAACGCCGATGCCTACCGGCGCATCGAGCAGGCGCTCGATACGCTCGAAACGGGATTCGTCTTCGTGAACGTGATCGAATTCGACCAGACGTGGGGGCACCGCAATGACGTACCGGGGTTCCACCAGGGTCTTAAAGAGTTGGACGCGTGGATCCCGCGGCTCGTGGCGCGCCTCAAGCCGGACGATCTGGTGATCCTGACGGCCGATCACGGCAACGATCCGACGACGCCGTCGACCGACCATTCGCGCGAAGTCGTGCCCGTGCTGGTGCTGGGTCCCAGCGTGCACCCCGTGCCGCTTGGGACGCGCCGCACCTTCGCCGACATGGGCCAGACGGTGGGCGAGTATTTCGGGTTACCGGCGCTCGCGGCGGGCACGTCCTTCCTGAAGGACGTGACGGCATGACGACGCTGGTGACGCAGGCGCGCGCGGCGATGCAACACGCGTGGGCGCCCTACAGCAACTTTCACGTGGGCGCGGCGATCGAGGCCGCGGATGGCACGGTGTACGTGGGCTGCAACGTCGAAAGTGCGTCGTACGGCCTGACGATCTGCGCCGAGCGGATGGCGCTGGGCGCGGCGGTGGTGGGCGGCGCGCGGAAGTTGAAGCGCGTGACGACGGACGTGGACCCGCCGGCGGCGCCGTGCGGCGCGTGCCGGCAGCTGCTCGCGGAGTTTGGCTTGGACCTGGAGGTGACGGCGGTGGGCCCGGCGAGCGAAAAGCGCTGGACGTTGGCCGCGCTGTTGCCCGACGCTTTTACCAAGGAGACGCTGGACCGGTGACGCGGCGACTTGCTTACCTCTCCCTGCTTGTGGTGGCTGCCTGTGCCGAGCAGTCGACCGCGCCTGGGGTCTGCCCGAACTTTTGTCCGGGTGGATCGATCGACGTTCACGATACGATCTTCACGTCGATCATCGAGCGCGATTCCACGTTCCGCGGCTATCTGCAGGGTTTCCACGCGCAGGCGATGGCGGTCGTGAACGTGCCCGGGATCGTAGAGAGCCGCGCGGTGATCGCGACGGACACCATGTTCCGGCGCGTGACGCCGAAGGTGGGGGACACGACGACCGTGCCGATCAGCGTCGACTCGACGCGAGTCAAATTCGTGATCGTGCGCCGCCCCAAGACTACAAATGTGCGCTTGCTCCTCTATGCGCTGCCCCTCACCGTGGACTCGGCGTCCGATTTTGCGTCGCTCGATCCCGCCTTCAGTGCGCCCCCGGTGGACAGCATGAACGTGAGCGCGCTGCTGGCCCTGCCGGCAATCGGCGACACGCAGACGGTGCGTCTCTGGGGCGACTCGATTCGCACCGACAGCGCGGGGCACGTCCTGCAGATCAATGCCGATTCAACGCTGTCGGTCTTCTTCCGTCTGGATACGCTCCAGGCGCCGTTCAGCGTGCCTGACACGGGCCGTCTCGCCTTCGGCGTACGGGTCACTGCCGATTCCCTGGCCAGCATTGCGCTCGGGACCACCGGAACGCTGAGCAGCAGCCCGGTCACGCGGTTCTTCTATCACTACACGATTCCCGATACCGTTTCGGCGACTCCGGACAGCGTCGTGCACGGCGACAGGTTGGTCGGGACGCGCTTCGACAGCTTTGTCTTCAACCCCGCCACACCGCCGGACGATTCCAATCTCGCGGTGGGCGGCGTGCCGGCGGCGCGGAGCCTGCTGCGCGTCGCGATGCCCGCGTACCTGCACGACAGCATCGATGTGGTGCGGGCGACGCTCATTCTCGTTCCCGTCAGCGCCGTCCAGGGAGCCGTCACCGATTCGTTCCCCATGCGGAGCCTGCCCGTGCTCACGGATGTCGGGGCGAAGTCTCCCCTCAGCACGAACACGGCGCTGTTCGCGAGCACGGCGATTCACATCGGCTCGTCCGATACCGTGCGGGTCGAGCTGACGAACCTCGTCCGTGCCTGGTCGCTGGACACGACGCTGGTGACGGCCTTCGAACTCGCGCAGTCGCCCGAAGCGGCGTCGTACACCGAGATTCGCTTCTATTCCTCTCGCGCCCCCGCGCTGCGGCCGGCGCTGCAGGTGACCTACGTGAAACGCTTCAGGTTCGGGGAGCCGTGATGACGATTCGGCGGTTGGGCGGTTGGGCGGTTCGGGTCGGCTGGTTGGTGACGGTGTTTCTCACCGCTCAACCGCCGAACCGCCTAAGCGCACAGGACTCGCAGTTCGGCATTCGGGGGTTGGGGACACCCGGCAAGTGGGAGAGCGTGCGGGCGCGCACCACCGGCGGCGCGTTTGCCCCGTTCGATGCGTTCTCGCCTATGGCGGACGCGGCGCTGGCGGACGTGCGACGCATGAGCGCCAGCATGGCGAGCGGCACGTCGTGGCGTTCCACCGATGCGAGTGGTTCCACCGCGGCGCTTCGCGCCACGCGGTTCCCGGCGCTTGTGATCGCCGGACCGGTCACCTCCCGGATCATCGTGGGAGGCGGCTTCGGGACCTACCTCGACCGCACGTTCGGCATCATCGTCCACGACACGATCGACCTGCGCGGTCAACCGCAGGCGGTCACCGACCAGATCACGAACGACGGGGCCGTATCGGACGTGCGGCTCGCGGTCGCCGCCCGACTGGGCAAGCGGTTGGCGCTGGGGTTGGGTTTGCACCGACTCACCGGCTCCTCACGCATCGTCGCGACGCGCACCTTCGCTGACTCGGCGAACTACCGCACCAGCACTGCCCGCGACGAAGTGGCGTACGGAGGGACCGGCGGATCGGCCAGCCTGCTGCTCGATGTGTCGCGCGACATCCGCCTTGGCGGATGGTTCCGCTCCGACTCGAAGCTTCGGGCCGACATCGGCGGCGTCACCAAGGCCGAGAACGATTTGCCGGTGACGTACGGCACCGGCGTGCAGTGGCGCGCGGGGGCCCAGGCGACGCTCGCGGGAACCGTGACGTGGCGCACCTGGTCGAGCGCGGGCGACTCGACCGCGCACGACACCTTCAACTGGTCGGTCGGCGCCGAGATTGGACGGCCGTCGGCGCCGTTCCGCTTCGGCGTGCGCGGCGGAGACATGCCGTTCGGTTACGGGAAGGCGCCCAGCGAAGTCGGCTACTCTGCCGGACTGGGCCGGCAGTTCTCGGGGGGCCGCGGCCGGCTGGACATCGGGGTCGAGCGCCTCGATCGCAGCGGCACGGGGCTGAAGGAACGTGTCTGGACGTTCCTGCTGGGGCTGACCGTGCGGCCGTGAAGGTTTACCTCCACACCTTCGGGTGCAAAGCCAACCAGTACGATACCGAGCGGGTTCGTCAGGCGTTCGACCAGAGCGGCGCGGCCATCGTGGACGACCCGGCGCTCGCCGACCTTACCGTCATCAATTCCTGCACCGTCACCGGCGAAAGCGAAGTCAAGCTGCGCCGCTTCGTGCGACATGTGGCGAAGCAGGGCCACGCGCAAACGATCGTGATGGGCTGCGCCGCGGCGCTCGACGACGGCGCGATTGCCGCGCTGCCGTCGGTGCGCGCGGTCGTGGCGAATGCGGATCCGGATACAGTCCTACGAGCGGCCGGCATGACCGGTTCGGTTCGGGTAGAGGCGCAGCATGCTGCGCCCCTACATTCACACGCTCGATCCCGTGCCCTGCTCAAGATCCAGGATGGTTGCGACGAGCACTGCACCTTTTGCGCGACCACGCTCGCGCGTGGCGATAATCGGTCGCGGTCCGTCGCCGAGCTCGTGGACGAGGCGCGGGCCCTGGCGGAACACCACGCCGAGATCGTGCTCACCGGGGTGCACATCGGAACCTATGGGCAAGATGTGCAGCAGGGCTCGGCTGACCCCGGGCGCAAGCCCGGGGATCACCTAAACCTGGGCATGCTTCTCAAGGCCCTCATCGAGGCCGTCCCTCACGTCCGATTCCGGCTTGGCAGCGTCGAAGCCACCGAAGTCGACGACACGCTCGCCCGGCTCCTCATCGAAGCGCCGCGTCATCTCGCCGCGCATCTGCACGCGCCGCTCCAGTCGGGCTCGAACCGCGTCCTCAAGCGCATGGGCCGGCATTGGTACACGGCGGAATCCTATTGCGCCCGGATCGAATGGCTCGCCGAGCGGCTCCCGGTACTTGGTCTCGGCGCGGATATCATCGCCGGATTCCCGGGCGAAGCCGACGCCGATCACCAGGCCTCTCTGACGTTGTTACACGCCCTGCCTTTTACCTACCTCCACGTCTTTCCATTCTCCGTGCGCCCCGATGCGCCGGCGGCGCGGCTGTCCGGGCAACTCTCGCCTGAAGTGATTCGCGCCCGCGCGCGCGAGCTGCGGGAGGTCGGCGAGGCACGAGCGGCGGCCTATCGCGAGCAGCGCCGAGGACAGACGGCCGATGGCGTCGTGACAGGCCGCCGCAAGGGCCAGGTCGAGGTAATGACGCAAGATTATCTGAGCGTCTATCTTGATATGCATCTGTGGGACGGGCGTCCCCGCTTCGAGGTGACGGTCAACTGACGATGCGCCTCATCTACATCGAGACATACGGCTGCCAGATGAACGTCTCGGATTCCGAGCTGATGCTCGGGGTCCTGGGACGCGCGGGCTACGTGCGCACCGATGATCCGGCCGAGGCGGACGTGTTGCTCGTCAACACCTGCGCCGTGCGCGATCACGCCGAGCAGCGCGTTCTGGGACGGATGGGCGAGCTCAAGCGCCACAAGCGGCCCGGCGACGTCCTCGGTGTGGTCGGCTGCATGGCGCAACGTCTTGGCCCCAAGCTGTTGGAGCAGGTGCCGCAGGTGGATCTCGTCATCGGCCCCGATGGCTATCGCGGTCTGCCGGAGCTCATCGCTCAGGCGCAGAGCGGCGCCCGTGCCGCCGATGTGGAGTTCAAAGGCTGGGAACACTACGAGGACGTTCCCCCGGTCCGCGCGAATCCGATCTCGGCATTCGTGACGGTGCAACGTGGCTGCGATTATCGGTGCACCTTCTGCATCGTTCCGATGACGCGGGGCCCGGAGCGAAGCCGCAAGTTGGCCGACGTGGTGGGCGAAGTCGCCCGGCTGGCGGCCGCAGGCACCACCGAGGTCACGCTCCTTGGCCAGACGGTCAACAGTTACCACGACGGCGAGCACGATTTCGCCGATCTGCTCCGCGCGGTTGGAGCGGTCACCGGCGTGCGGCGGCTGCGCTTCACCTCGCCGTATCCGACCGACTTCACCCCGCGCGTGCTCGCGGCGATGGCGGAGACGCCGGTCGTTTGCGAGCATGTCCACCTGCCGGTGCAGAGCGGCAGCTCGCGCACGCTCAAGCGGATGCTGCGCCGCTACGACCGCGAGCGCTATCTCGAGGTCGTGGCGGCGTTGCGCGACGCCGTACCCGGCATCGCGCTGTCGACCGATATCATCGTGGGATTCCCCGGCGAGACGGAGGAGGAGTTCCAGGAGACGCTGTCGCTCGTGGAGCTGGCCGGCTTCGACGACGCCTACACGTTCAAGTACTCCGTGCGCGACGGCACGCCCGCCGTCCGGATCAAGGATCACGTGTCCGAGGAGCTCAAGACCGAACGCATCGGCCGGCTCATCGAGCTGGTGCGGCGGGTGGCGAAGCGCAAGAACGTGGGCCTCGTCGGCACGACGCACGAGGTGCTGGTCGAAGGGCCCGCGAAGCGAGGGAGCTTGCTGCAGGCCCGCACCCGCACCAACAAGATCGCGCTGCTCGACGGGCCGCCCGAGTGGATCGGGACCTACCGGCAGGTGCGGTTCACGGGTACGACCGGCTCGACATTCACCGCTGTCACCGCCGCCCCCTCGCTCCACGTGGTGGAGCGGGGGACAGGGGGTGAGGCGTGGCAGTAACCAACGTCACGCTGGAAGTCGTGCAGCGGGAATACAAAAGCCTGCGGGACGCGTTTCCGAAGTTCTGCGGCTGCGATATCTGCCGCGGCGACGTGCTCGTCTTCGCGCTCAATCGGCTGTCCCCGCACTACGTGTCGACGCGCCAGGGCGAAATCCTGACCGAGCTGAACCTCCACAGCGATCAGGAGAAGGCCAAGCTCGATGTGGCGCTGCTCGAGGGCTTCCGCAAAGTCGCCATGGCGCCGCGCTGCGGAGCAAAACCCATCCAGCTGTAACCTGAGGCGGGCTGGTGCGCCCGCCGATTCTGTATCTCACAATTGCGTTCGCCGCGGGGTTAGCCGCGGCGCTGAATCCGTACGTCGTGCGTGGTGCGTCGTACGTCGTACTACCAGTCCTCATCGGCGCCCTCATTTTGCAACGTCGCGCTGCAGTCGCCGCGGCATGCGGTGTCATGCTGGTAGCCGGACATGTGTGGGGCGCGGCGGCGCTGCGCGAACAACGCGCGTCGTGTATGGGCCAACATGCGCGCGCGGCAACTGTCCGACTGACAGATCCTGCGCCCGGCGCGGGCGGTGTCGTCGAAGCGAGCGTGCTCGGCGGTCCGTGCCGCGGCACGCTCACCATTCGCTGGCCGGCAGGGCATCCGGCGCATGGCGGCACGACGTGGGTTATCGCAGGACGATTCCTCGGGGACGCGAGGCGCGGCGTCCTCGTCGCCCGGCGCGTGCGCGAGCTCGACGGAGTGCCGCGCGGGCGGGGCGCGCTCCGCGATCGCGTGGCTGAGCGCAGCCGCCGGCTGTTCGGGGCGCGGGCGCCGCTCGTCGACGCGCTCGTGATCGCCCGGCGGGCGGAGCTCGATGCCGGCCTGCGGGAGCGCTACACGCGCTCGGGCCTGGCGCACCTGCTTTCGATCTCTGGCCTGCACGTGGGTTTCTTTGCGGCCTGGCTCAACGTCCTGCTCGTGCGGCTGCGGCTCGGCGCGCGCGCGCGCTTCGCGGCGGGGACGGCCGTGATGCTCGCGTACGTCTGGCTGCTCGGGTTTCCCGCGCCCGCGGCGCGCTCGGCCGTGATGCTCGCGTGTCTCGACATCGCGAAGCTGCGCCAGCGCGTCGTCGCGCCGCGCGGGCTGGTGGCACTGGCGGCGTTCTGCGTGATGCTGGGCGATCCCTGGTCCGTGCAGTCGGTCGGGGCGTGGCTTTCAGTCGCGGCGGTCGCCGCCGTGATCTGGGCCGCGCGCGCGACGGAGCACCTTCCCAGGCCGGTGCGGTTGCTCGCTCCCGCCGCCGCAGCCACCCTGCTCACGGCACCGATCACCGCGTACTCCTTCGGCACCGTGGCGCCGATCGGCGTTCTCGCGAACCTCGCGGCGATCCCGCTCGCGGGCCTCGCGGTGCCCGGACTGATGGCGGCGCTGCTCTTGTCGTCGCGCTGGCTGGCGGCGGGCGCCGGTTTGTGTCTGGCGTTGCTGGATGTGGTCGCACAGACCGCCGCGGCGCTGCCCGGGGGACATTTCATCATGACCGCGGGACCCGGCGCCGCGGCGCTCTGGCTGGGCGTGCTCCTGCTCGCGTGGTGGCTCTGGAATGCACCGCGCCGGCGCTGGCTCATTGCCGCGCGCATCGCGCTCATCAGCGCCCTCATCTCGTGGACCACGCTTTACCACGCCTTTACACGCCTTTCAGATTGTTCTTGCCTTACCGTAAGTTTCCTGGACGTCGGACAGGGCGATGCCATCGCGTTGCGCACTCCGGCGGGACGGTGGCTGTTGATCGACGGCGGGCCGCGCGGGCCGCAGGGCGATGCCGGCCGTCGCGTCGTGGTGCCGTTTCTCCGGAGCCATGGCGCGACCCAGTTGGCGGCGATCGTCGCGACGCATGCGCATCTCGACCACTTTGGTGGCTTGCCGGCCGTGCTCGACGCGTTCGATCCGGCGTTCGTGCTCGAGCCGGGGCAGCCGGTGCCGGATGCGGGCTACCTCGACTTCCTCGGCGCGGTCGAGGGCGACGGCGCGGAGTGGCGGCCGGCGCGCCGCGGCGACAGGCTCGAGCTGGACGGCGTCACGATCGAGGTGCTGAGTCCGGACTCGGCGTGGGCGGTCAGCCAGACGGACATCAACGAGGAATCGGTCGTGCTGCTCGTCAGCTTCGGTGGCACGCGACTGCTCCTCGCGGGTGATGCCGGCATTCCGACGGAAGCGCATCTCGCGGGCCAGGTCGGGCCGGTGACGTTGCTGAAGGTCGGGCATCACGGCTCGCGCGGCGCGACGTCCGACCGCTGGCTGGACGAGCTGCACCCGGCCGAGGCCGTTATCAGCGTCGGGGCGAAAAACCGTTACGGGCATCCCGCGCCCGAGACGTTGGCGCGGTTGCGAGGACATGGCGTCACCGTGCTCCGCACTGATGAACAGGGCACGATCACCTTCACCGTCTCGAGTCATGGCACGCTCGCAATCACCGACGTCCGTCATCACGATTGAGCGCTTCATCATGGAGCAGGAGCGGCTGCACCCCGAAGCCACCGGGGAGCTGTCGAACCTGCTCTACGATCTCTGTCTCGCGGCGAAGATCATCTCGCGCCAGGTACGCCGCGCCGGCCTCACCGACATCCTCGGTGAATTCGGTGCGATCAACGTGCAGGGTGAGGTGCAGCAGAAGCTCGACGTATTTGCCAACGAGACCGTGCGGCACAGCGTCGAGCACACGGGCCGGGTCTGCGTGGTCGCGTCAGAGGAAGACGAGCATCCCATTCCGGTGCAGGTGCGCGCCGACCGGCGCGGCGGGAAATACGTCCTCATGTACGATCCGCTCGACGGCTCCACCAACATCGGCGTCAACGTGTCGATCGGTACGATCTTTTCGATTCACCGGCGCAGCGTGACGAAGAAGGGGCCGGGCACGCTCGCCGATTGCCTCCAGAAAGGCCGGGCGCAGGTCGCCGCCGGCTACATCCTCTATGGCTCGAGCACGATGCTGGTGTACACGACGGGGCAGGGCGTGCACGGCTTTACCCTCGATCCCACCATCGGTGAATTCCTGCTCTCGCATCCCGACATTCGCTCGCCCGATGTCGGCACATACTACAGCGTGAACGAGAGTCACTGGAACAAGTGGGCGCCGGGAATCCAGCGCGTCGTGGCGGCGTTCAAGAACGGCGACGGCGGCAAGGTCGAGGCGAAGAACGCGCGCTACATCGGCTCGCTCGTCGCCGACATCCACCGCAACCTGATGTCTGGCGGCGTCTTTCTCTATCCCGCCGACGCCGTGTCGCCGCAGGGGAAGCTGCGGCTGCTCTACGAGGCGGCGCCGTTGGCGTTCGTCGTCGAGCAGGCGGGGGGCGCCGCGACCGACGGGACGCGCGACATCCTCGACATCAAGCCAACCGAGCTGCATCAACGCACGCCGCTCATCATCGGCTCGAAGCGAGACGTCGCCTACGCGCGCGCGGTGCTCGGGGAAACATGACGCCCGAGTGGCTGGAGCATCCCATCGCCGACACGAGTGCGCCGGGCGAGTGGCCGTTTACGCGCGGCATCTATACCACGATGTATACCGGCAAGCCGTGGACGATGCGCCAATACGCGGGCTTCGGGACGGCCGATGAGACGAACGCGCGCTTTCGCCATCTGCTCGAAGCCGGGCAAACCGGCCTGTCGGTGGCGTTCGATCTTCCCACCCAGATGGGGTACGACTCCGATCACCCGATGGCGGCGGGCGAGGTCGGGCGCGCCGGCGTCGCCATCGACAGCGTCGAGGATCTGGAGCGGTTGTTTCACGGCATCCCGCTCGATCGCGTCTCGACGTCGATGACGATCAACGCGACGGCCGCGATCCTGCTGGCGATGTACGTGGCAGTGGGAGAAGAGCAGGGCGTGCCGCTCGCCAAGCTGCAGGGCACGCTGCAGAACGACATCCTCAAGGAATACATCGCGCGCGGCACGTACATCTATCCACCCGAGCCATCGCTGCGGCTCGTGGCGGACATCTTTCGGTTCACCGCCCGCGCGAAGATGAGCTTCAACCCGATCTCGATCTCGGGCTACCACATGCGGGAGGCGGGAGCCACCGCGGTTCAAGAGATCGCCTTCACGTTCGCGAATGGTCTGGAGTACGTGCGTCGTGCGTCGTCCGTCGGAGTTCCGGCCGACGAATTGGGTCCGCGGCTGTCCTTTTTCTTCGCGGCCTATACCGATCTGTTCGAGGAGATCGCGAAGTTTCGCGCGGCGCGCCGGCTGTGGGCGCGTCTCATGAGGGAGAAGTTCCACGCGTCCGACACCGCCGCGCGGCTGCGCTTTCATACCCAGACCGGCGGGGCGACCCTCACCGCGCAGCAGCCGCTCAATAATGTCGTGCGCGTGGCGATTCAGGCGATGGCGGCCGTACTCGGCGGCACGCAGTCGCTGCACACGAACTCCTACGACGAAGCGCTCGCGCTGCCGACCGAGCGGAGCGCCACCCTGGCGCTCCGCACGCAGCAGCTGCTCGCGCACGAAACGGGAGTGCCGGACATCGTCGACCCGCTCGGCGGCAGCTGGTACGTGGAGGCCCTGACCGATAAGCTGGAATCCGCTGCGCGGAAGTTGGTGGAGGAGGTGGAGGCTGGTGGAGGTTCTGTGAAGGCGATAGAGCGCGGGTTCTTCCAGGAAGCGATCGCGCGCAGCGCCTACGAGCAGCAACGCGCCATCGAAGCCGGCAAGCAGGTCGTCGTCGGTGTGAACGAGCACGTGACGGGCGAACCGGTTCCGCCGATTCCCGCTCCGGACTACTCGACGCTTGCCGAGGCCCAGCGCAAGCGTGTAGCCGAACTGCGGGGGAAGCGGGACGGGGGACGAGTGAAGCGGACCTTGGGCGCACTAGAGTCAGCCGCACGCGAATCCACCGCGCCGTTGATGGAGCCGATTCTCGAGGCCGTGCGCGCCCGCGCTACGCTTGGTGAAATCAGTGACGTCTTCCGCGCCGCCTGGGGCGTGTACGACCCCCGATGAACCCGGCACCACCGCTCCCTGACGGCATCACGACCCGCAGGATCGTCGCCCGCGCCATCGTGGCGCTGCTGTTCGGCATCGCCATCGGCTATGGCATCGGCAAGAGTGTGGAGGGCGATGCCGCGCGCGGCCGGGCCCTCACGATGAAAGAGTACGTTGCCGACTTCGAGAGCTACAGAAACCATCTGATTGGAAATGAGAATCCCGTCTGGGCCATGATCATCGCCGGCGTGATCATCATGGTTCTTGTGTTTGCGATCTACGAGCTGCTGGTTTGGCTCGTCGACAAGCTCCTGCGAGCCATGGATCGCCGGATGAACCTATGACGCTCCGCGCACAGTTTTCCGATCACTGAGGGGGGATCACGATGCTTCTTCTACTTGTTGGCGTCGCCGCGTCGTTGCAACAAGTGCAAACGGGGTTTCTCGATCGCAGCGTCACGCTCTCAGGTCACGCCTATCACTATCAGGTCTACGTGCCGGCCGATTACGCCATGAAGCCGAGCTGGCCGGCGATTCTCTTCCTGCATGGTGCCGGCGAGCGGGGCGATGACGGGCTCGTCCAGACCAACGTCGGCCTGGCTCCCGCGATTCGTCAGAATCCGTCGCGCTATCCCGCGATCGTCGTCTTCCCGCAGGTCCCGCGGGATTCCCAGTGGGTGGGAACGCCCGGTGACATGGCCGTGGCGGCGCTGCAACAGACCATGCGGGAATTCCACGTCGATCCGCGCCGCGTCTATCTCACCGGCCTCTCCATGGGCGGTCATGGCACCTGGTACGTGGCCTACCAGCATCCCGAGCTCTTCGCGGCGGTCGTGCCGATCTGTGGCTGGGTGCGGGAATTCCCGCAGTTTCGTGGCTCCGTCCCGGCCGTACCCGGAGATAGCGCCGCGGTCATGCCCAACCTGGTCCAGCGGCTCGGCAAGCTCCCGATCTGGATCTTCCACGGTGAAGTGGACCAGGTCGTCAACGTAAGCGGCGCGCGCGAGCCCGCGGCGGCGCTCAAGGCTGCGGGCGCCGATGTGCACTACACCGAATTGCTGGGGCTTAATCACAACTCGTGGGATGCCGCGTACGCATCCGAGGAATTCCGGAACTGGCTGTTCGCGCAGCAACGGCGGTGACCAAGGTCGCTCGTTTCAATTGGAACTGG
>WNFK01230919.1_pt1 | contig 14113 bp, 15 predicted proteins | sample 5400281 | NCBI WGS metagenome assembly WNFK01 (sample SAMN13153350, study PRJNA577476) | soil metagenome | isolation source: 20 cm soil on Douglas fir-dominated hillslope | place: USA:California | collected 2013-09-17 | reverse complement strand
TAGCCGCCCGCCCGATGGCGGACGCCGCGACGGTCGTCCTGCTCGTGCGCCACGGGCTGACGCCCACCACCGGGATCAAGCTGCCCGGCCAGGCCCCCGGCCTGCACCTCACCGACGAGGGCCGGCGCCAGGCCGACGTGGCGGCCGCGCGGATCAAGGTGCTGCCCAAGGTCGCCGCGGTCTACTCCTCGCACCTCGAGCGCGCGCGGGAGACCGCGGCCCCCATCGCCCGGATCCGCGGGCTCGCCCTGCGCATCGAGCGGGACCTCGCCGATCTCGACATCGGCTCGTGGACCGGGCTCAGCCTCAAGCAGGCGGCCCGGCGGCCCGAATGGGAGACGGTGCAGCGCAACCCGAGCGGGTTCCGATTCCCCAACGGAGAGTCCTTCCCGGAGATGCAGGCGCGCATCACCGGAGCGCTCGGCCGCCTGGTGGCCCGGTTCCCCGGGCAAATCGTGGTGGCGGTGTCGCACGCCGATCCGATCAAGGCCGCGGTGGCCCAGGCCCTCGGCACCCCGCTCGACCTCTTCCAGCGCATCATGATCGCCCCCACCTCCATCACCGCGGTGGCCTATCGGCGCGGCGGCCCCGCCGTCCTCACCGTGAACTCGCTCGCGGGCGACCTCGCCTGGCTCGGTGGGGGCAAGAAGGCATGAGCGACAACCCGTCGTTCGAGGTGGACTCGCCCGACCACTTCACCGCCGGCGCGGTCGGGCCCCCGGGCCAGCGCGTCTTCTACCTGCAATCGCGCGACGGCACCCGCCTCATCACCCTGAAGGTCGAGAAGGAGCACGTGCGCGCGCTGGCCGAGTACGTGAGCGGGCTCCTCGCCCGCGTGAAGGGCGCCCCGGGGGCCACGCGCGCGGCCACCGAGCTGATCGAGCCGCTCGACGTCGCGTGGGACGTGGGCTCGCTCGCGGTGGGCTACGACGAGGGCCAGGATCGGGTGGTCGTGGAGGCGAGCGAGCTGATCGAGCCGGAGGAGGCGGAAGAGGAGGGCACCCCCGCGCCCGGGCCCGAGCCCGATCCGGCCATGGCCCGCTTTCGCATCACCCGCGCCCATGCCGCCGCCTTCGTGGAGCGGGCGAACGAGCTCATGAAGGGGGGACGCCCGACCTGCCCGGTATGCAGCCGTCCCATGGATCCCGAGGGCCACGTCTGCCCGCGGGCCAACGGGCACGTGAAGCACTAGCGTGAGCCACTAGGATGTCGGGGCGAGCGGATCCGGCCGTCGCCCTCGACCTGCTGGCCCTGGTGGAGCTGGCCCTCGACGGCGCCACCGCGCTGGCGGTCTACAAGCCGGAGCAGGGCGAGCGGCCGCTCTGGGATTTTCCGCCCGGGCTCTTCCGACGCGAGATCGCCGCGTATCTGCTCTCGGAAGCGCTCGGCTGGGGCCTCGTGCCCCCGACCGCGCCTCGGGGCGACGGGCCCATGGGCGAAGGCTCGCTCCAGCTCTTCGTCCCGGCCGACTTCCGCCAGCACTACTTCACCCTGCTGGAAGTCGACGAGCACCGCGAGACGCTGCAGCGCATCTGCCTCTTCGACCTGGTCGCCAACAACGCCGACCGAAAGAGCGGCCACTGCCTGCTCGTGCCCGACGATCGGATCTACGCGATCGACAACGGGCTGACCTTCCACGCCGAGCCCAAGCTGCGCACCGTGATCTGGGACTTCGGCGAGGAGCCGATCGCGCCCGCGCTGCAGGAGGATCTACGCCGCGTGGTGAGCGACGAGCTCCCCCCCGCCCTCGCCGAGCTGCTCGATCCCGACGAGCAGCGCGCGCTCAAGCGCCGCGCGCGCGGACTCCTCCGCACGGGGCAGTTTCCGGTGGACAAGAGCGGCCTGCGCTACCCCTGGCCGCTGATCTGACTCTGACGGCTGACCCCGATCTGCGCTAGCGACCTCGACGGTGCCCGTTGTGCGAGTCGCCGTGGATGACGTCGCACCAGCGCCGGTTCTCGTCGCCGCCCGCCTCCGCGCTCCCGGTCAGCATGGCGTCCGACATGACCCGCGCGTCGTCGAGACCTTCGCGCAGCGGCATGTGGACGTTGCACCATTGCACTTCGAGGATTTCCAGCAGCGTGTCGGCGTCGGGTTCGCAGGCGGGGCAGTAGGCGCGGGCAATACGGGGGGTTTCGGCCGGTATGTCGCTCATGGCAGTCCCCCACGCCGGAAGACTGCGAAACTTCGTCGCGAGTTTCGAGCGATCGCACCCTCCCGTCCGGAGTACCGGACCCGGCTCGAGGCTCACGTTCATTCTACACATGAAGATTATTTGGCTCCTAATTCTACGGCGGCCGGTCCGGCCGGGCCTGATCCTCGAGTGCCGCGGCAGGTCTTCCGCGTACTCGGAGCGGCGCGTCAAGACGAGCGGACTTAATTCCGGCGCCCGCGCTGCGCTATAGAAAGGTCTGATCGGGCTCGAGGCCCAGGAGGTACCGGCCGACGGTCTCGAGGTGGGCCTGGCGGCCCTGGAGCTGCTGGGTCACGGTGTGGATGTCGCGGAAGCGCCGCTCGAAGGCGCTGCTGGTGAAGATGGCGCTCGACCATCTGCACCCGCTGCTCCACGCTGAGCGGGCTCCCGGACCCGCTCACCTCGGCCCAGATGCGCCGGAGCGTGTCATGCAGGAACACCCGGGCCGCGCCCAGCTTCCCCTCGGCCTCGGCGACCTGGAACTGGATGAGCGCGCTGTCGCGCACCAGGCGCTTGGAGGAGCGCGGCTCCTTGTCGCGGGCCAGCTCGATGAAGGCATCGAGGCTGCTGCGCGCGATGCCCATGGCGACACCGGAGAAGCCCGAGGCGTAGAGGCTGCCCGACGGGAAGCAGTAGAGCGGGCCGGGATGGCGCCGCTCGGCGGGATCGTCGCGGGAGACCGAATGCGCGTGGGGGACGAAGAGGTCGGTCGCGGTGAACGCGTCGCTGCCGGTTCCGCGCAGCCCGGTCACGTGCCAGACGTCGATGATGGTGGCCTGCGCGGCCGGGAACAGCATGGTGCGCCCGTCCGCGGTGCCGTCCGGCCGGCGCCGGGTCGCGCCGTCGGACCCCTGGATGGGACAGTAGCCGCCGAGCCACGTGGCGTGGCGGCAGCCACTCGCGAAGCTCCACGTCCCGGTGATGCGGTAGCCGCCGTCCACCGCCACCGCCTTCGCGTCATTGCTCGGGCCCCAGGCCAGCACCGCGCGCGGGGCGCCGAAGATCTCGCGCGCGGTGTCGGGCGAGAGGTAGGCCGCGGTCATGGAGCAGCCGGAGGCCTGGCAGAGGCACCACGCCGCGCTCGCGTCGTGCCGGGCGATCTCCTCGATGACCTCGACGAACGTGAGAGGATCCACCTCGCCCCCGTCGAGGAAGCGAGGCAGGAGCAGGCGGAACAGCGAGGCGTCGAAGAGCGCCCGCTGCACCCGCTCGGGGAGCCGGCGCTCCTGCTCCGTGCGCTCGCTCAGGTCCTCGAGGAGCGGGGCCAGCGCGCGGGCCCGCTCGAGGGGTCCGCGCGCATCGGCGCTGTCCGTTTAGTCGACTCCGAAGTCGTAGATCTTGCCCGAGCCCGCCCCGAAGCCGGTGGCGAGGATGAAGCCGTACTCCCCGGGCGGCAGCGTCGCGGACGGGCTCACCTTGTAGAACCCGCGGGCGTCGCGCTCGATGGTGACCGGGATCTTGTCCTCGTTGCGCACGCCCATCTTCTGGGTGCCGCCGAACGGCATGAAGGCGCCGCTGCCGATCTTGAGGTTGCGATCGTTGTGATCGTCACCCTGCTTGAGGCGCACGAGCGGGGCGTCGGTCGACGAGTACGTGCTGAGGAACACCGGCTGCTTCTCGCTGGTCCGGTACTGCGCCTTCCTCCCCTCGAGCACCACCTCGCTCTTGCTCTGGAAGAACGACATGTTGGTCTCGAGGTTGGCCGAGGTCGCGAACATCTCGACGTACTTGCCGGAGACCAGCTGGTAGATCACGTCTTGGTTCTTGAGCGCGCCGGCCGCGACCGCGGGGCCGGGCGGAGCGGGCGTCGTGGTCGTCGGAGCGGCGGCGGCGGCCGGGGAGCCGGATCCGGCCGACACCATGGCTTCCAGCACCTTGTCCGAGACGCCGGCCTTCTTGAGGCTCACCAGCGAGTCGGTCTTGAGATCGAACTTGCTCGCGGTCCCCTTGATCTTGGCGATGACGACCGCCTCCGGCAGCCCCGCCTTGACCATCTGGATCACGGAATCATTCGTGAGCACTTCCTGGGCGAGCGAGGTGGCGCCGGGCAGCGACAGGCTGACGGCGGCCACCAGGAGCAGAACCAGCACGGCACGTATCCTCTTCATGAGCCCTCCTGGGCAACGGGAAAACGCTCGGGACCGGCCGGGACCATCCCGGCGATCGCACCGATCGATCACAAACTTAGGGTACTTCGTAAACCCGGTCAATAGCGGGTCAACCCGGCGGCCGGCGGGCGAGCGGCCACGCCGCCGGAAGCATCGCGAGGAGCGCCACGACCCCGTTCAGGGCCATGGCGGCGGGGACCCCGATGCCGGTGGCCAGGAAGCCGATCCACAGGGTACCCAGCGGCTGGGTGCCGATGCAGGCCGAGAGGATGCCCATGGCCCGGCCCCGGCTGTCAGGCGGCGCCGCGAGGAGGACCAGGGTGCTCTGCATGGCCGCGAAGCCCGACTCGGCGGCCCCGACCAGCACGAGAATGGCGAGGCACGCCCAGCGCCAGCGCAGCCCCGTGAAGGCCAGCAGCAGGAACGGCGCCACCAGCACCGCGGTCGCGAAGAGCCGGCCGTGAGCGACGAACCCGCGGCGCGACGCGATGGCCAGCGCGCCGAGCAGCGCGCCCAGCCCGTCGGCCGCGACCAGCGCGCCGAGCCACTCCGGGCCCACGCGCAGGACCTGGCGCGCGAAGACCGGCAGCATGTGCTGGTACGGGAAGAAGAGCGTGTTCATCAGCACCGTGATGATCAGCACCGCGCGCACGGTGGGCTCGCGCCAGGCCTCGCGAAAGCCCTCCCCGAGGCTCGACACGACCGAGGCGGTGTCGCGGCCGCTCGGCCCGCCGATCCGGGCGGGCAGGCCGATGAAGGCGAGCAACCCGAGCGCGTAGAGCACGGCCACCGCCACGTAGCACGGCGCCGGGCCCATGCGCGCGAGCCCGATGCCGGCCAGCACCGGCCCGATCATCTTGGCGACCTGCATCGAGACGGTCTCGAGCGAGACCGCGGTGGCCACGCGGCGCGGCCCCACCAGCGCGTAGAGCGCGGTGCGCCGGGCCGGGAAGTCGATCGCCCAGAGGACCCCGAAGAGCACCTCGAGGCCGACCATCGGCCAGAAGCCGCCGCGCCCGGCCGCGAAGACCGCGGCGAGGACCAGCCCGGTCGCGAGCCCCAGCGTCTGGGTGAAGACGAGCACGCGCCCGCGGTGCATTCGGTCCGCGAGCAGGCCGGTGAAGGGGCCCAGCAGCATCATCGGCGCGGAGCGGGCGAACGCGGCCACCGCGACCATGAACGGCGAGTCGGTGAGCTGGAAGGCGAGCCAGCCGAGCAGGACCAGGTCCATCCAGCGCGCGCCGTTGACGCAGAGACCGGAGAGCCAGAGCCGGCGGTACGGGGTTTCGCGGAGGATCTCGGCGAAGGCGTGGGGCGCGGCCAGGGCGGCCGCCGCGGGAGCGACGCTGCTCACCGCGTAGGGATAGCACGGAAGGCCCGCCGGACCCAAGCGGTCCGGCCGATTGACACGGCCCGCGATTGCCGGATAATCGGCCCACCTTTTCCCGTCCGGACCCTTCGCTCGAAGGAGGCGTGCCCCATGACCCTGCGCGCTCTTGTCCTGATCCTGGTGGCCCTGCTCGTCCTCGCCCTTCCGGCGACTCTGCCGGCCGCGCCCGAGGGCCAGCTCACCTGGGCCGTGCACATCTCGCTGGCGCCCACGTGGTTCGACCCGGCGGAGACCCCGGGGATGATCACGCCCTACATGGTCCTCTACGCCCTGCACGACGCGCTGGTGAAGCCCATGCCCGGGCAGCCGCGGGCGCCGGGGCTGGCCGAATCCTGGTCGGTCTCGAAGGACGGGCTCGTGTACGAGTTCGTGCTCCGCAAGGGCGCGCTCTTCCACAACGGCGACCCGGTCACGTCGGACGACGTGAAGTTCTCGCTGGAGCGCTACCGCGGCACCGCGGTCAAGGCGTTGAAGGAGCGCGTGGCCAGCGTGGAGACCCCCGATCCCGGGCGCGTGCGCATCCGGCTCAAGCAGCCCTGGCCGGACTTCCTGACGTTCTACACCAACGCCACCGGCGCGGGCTGGATCGTGCCGCGCAAGTACGTGGAGAAGGTGGGCGAGGAGGGCTTCAAGAAGGCGCCGGTAGGCGCGGGCCCCTACAAGTTCGTCTCGTTCACGCCCGGGGTAGAGCTGGTGCTGGAGGCCTTCGAGCAGTACTGGCGCAAGAGCCCGAGCGTGAAGCGGCTGGTGCTGCGGGTGATCCCCGACGAGGCCACGCGGCTGGCCGCGCTCAAGCGCGGGGAGGTGGACATCGCGTACTCGATCCGCGGCGAGCTGGCCGAGGAGCTGCAGAAGACCCCCGGGCTCACCCTCAAACCGGCGGTGATCCAGGGAACGTTCTGGCTCTACTTCGCCGACCAGTGGGATTCCAAATCGCCGTGGCACGACCGGCGGATGCGGCAGGCCGCGAGCCTGGCCATCGACCGGCCGTCCGTCAACCAGGCGCTGACGCTCGGCTACTCGCGGCTCAACAACAGCATCATCCCGACGTCGTTCGAGTACTTCTGGCAGCCGCCCGCCCCGGCGTACGACCCGGCCCGGGCCAAGAAATTGCTCGCGGAGGCGGGGTACCCGTCGGGCTTCGACGCGGGGGAGTACTACTGCGACGGCTCCTACGCCAACCTCGGCGAGGCGGTCGCCAACTCCCTGCAGCAGGTGGGCCTCCGGGTGAAGCTGCGCCCGCTCGAGCGCGCGGCGTTCTTCAGCGGCTACTCGGAGAAGAAGTTCAGGAACCTCATCCAGGGGTCCAGCGGCGCCTTCGGCAACGCGGCCACGCGCCTCGAGGCCTTCGTGGCCGCCGGCGGCGCCTACGTCTACGGCACGTACCCGGACATCGAGGGCCTGTTCCAGGAGCAGGCCGCCGACAACGACCCGAAGCGGCGCGAGGCCACGCTCCACCGCATGCAGCAGCTCCTCCACGAGAAGGTGGTCTACGCCCCGATCTGGGAGCTGGCGTTCCTCAACGGCGTCGGGCCCCGCGTGCGCGAGTCGGGCCTGGGCCTGATCTCGGGCCACGCCTACTCGGCGCCCTACGAGGACATCACGCTCCGGGGCAAGTAGCTGAAGACGAGGTGCGGGGGCAGGTAGAGCACGAGCGCGAACGCGAGGATCAGCAGGGCCAGGTACGCCCAGGGCGGCCGCGTGGTGTGGGGCGTCCCGAGCCCGTGGACCCAGTTCACGTTCTGGGCCGGGTCGGTGAGCCAGTACGACACCGGCAGCACGATCAAGGCGAGCAGGCTCTGGTAGAGCCACGCGCGCCGATCGTAGCCGAGGCGGAGCACGAGCCAGACGAGCCCGGCGGGCAGCGGCACGTGGAAGAGGGAGAGCGCGCGGAGATAGCGGGGCGCCTTCGCGTCGAACATGTAGGCGCTCATGCCGAACATGGCGTGGCCGGTGAGCAGGCGGCCGAAGAAGTCCAGGTTCCACGCGAGCTCGGGCAGCAGCACCGCGAGCGTCATCATGCTCGCGAGGAGCGGGCTCTCCAGCCAGAGCGTCGCCCCGGTGGTCAGGAGCGCGATGTCGGAGAACCAGAGGAAGTTCTTCGGGCCGTAGTGCGCCCAGTACACCGGCACCAGGACCAGGAGGAAGAGGGTGTAGCCGAGCTTGATCCCGAGGTGGATCTGGTCCCCCGCCACCTAGATGATCACCTTCTCCTCGACCACGAAGGTCTTGTTGCCGCCGATGAAGAGCGCCCCGTCCGCGTGAAGCGCGGCCATCTCGGGCGACGCCAGCGCGCGGTCCATGCTCGCGCGGTCCGCGAACCAGAGCTCGGCGATGCCGTCCACCTCGACGGGCGTGGTCGGGATGTCGGGCCGCTTGTACTCCTCGATGATGTGCGACTGCACGTAGCGCTTGAGCCCGGGCACCGCGTGGGCCAGCGGGGCGTGCACGTCGAGCCAGTGGCGCGTGAACTGCTCGCGCGTCATGCCCGCCTTGCGAGTGAGCAACGTGACGCGCTTGATCATGACGGCAACGTGGGCCCGAGACTAGGATTGATCCGCTTGTAGACGACCGGCGAGCCCGCGTCGAGCCGCATGTGGTGCCGCACCCGGCGGGTCCACGGGTTCGCGTCGCGCACCTTGTTCCAGGCCTCGCCCTCGGGCACGTCCGGGCGCTCGAACTCGTAGACCGTGAGGTACTTGGGCTGGCCCTCGACCGCCACGAAGCGGCGAGCACGGATCACGCCGGGCACCGTGAGGTAGTCGGGGACGTAGACCCAGTTGTACCAGTCGTTCCACTCCTCCTCCATGTGGGCGGGGATGTCCATGCGCCCCATCTGCAGATACGGCGACGACCCCATGGTCAGCTCGACCGGGTTGGTGCGCGCCGGGAAGATCTGGCGGTAGCCGTTCAGCAGGTAGTTGCGCCCGACGTGGCCGCCCGAGGACTGCTGCCGGCGCGCGGAGGGGCGGAAGCGCACCTCGTCGAGGAAGGCGGCGGTGCGCAGCACCCCCGCTTCCTCCAGCTCGTACATCGCGAGGTACTTGGGCCCGCCGCGCAGGGCCACGTAGCGCGATGCTCCGAGAAAGCCGGGCACCTTCAGGAGCCGGTCGAGGTGCTCCTCGTCGTACCAGCGGTTGAACTCGGCCTCGTGCTGGGCATCGACGTCCGTCCACAGCATCAGCAGCCCGGTGCCGCGCGTCTTGGCCATGCTCGCTCCCTCGCTGGATGCGCTCTTGACTGCCCGGTCGGCGTCGCGCAGGATCGGCGGCGGTCGACGTGAACGCGCCGACGATACGGCAGCGCGAGGAGAGACGCAACCGCAGCGCAAGGAGGAACGCAACCGCAGCGCAAGGAGGAACGCAATGGCACTGCTCGACGGCAAGGTGGCGGTGGTGACGGGCGGCGGCACGGGCATCGGGCGCGCGGTCTCGATGGGCCTGGCCGCCGCGGGCGCCGCGGTGGTGGTGAACGACTACGGGGTCAGCGTGGACGGGATGGATCCCTCCAGCGAGCCGGCGAACGCGGTGGTGGCGGAGATCCGCCAGGCGGGCGGGCGCGCGGTGCCCGCGGCGGACAGCGTGGCCACCATGGCGGGCGGCCGCGCGGTGGTGGAGCTGGCCCTCAAGGAATTCGGCGATCTCCACGTGCTGGTCTGCTGCGCGGGCATCCTGCGCGAGCGGATGATCTTCAACATGAGCGAGGAGGAGTGGGACGCGGTGATCGCGGTGCATCTCAAGGGCCACTTCACGGTCATGCAGCCGGCCACCCGTCACATGCGCGAGCGCAAGACCGGGAGCATCATCACCTTCACCTCCGCGGCGGGCCTCGAGGGCAGCCCGGGCCAGCCCAACTACTCGGCGGCCAAGGAAGGCATCGTCGGCCTCACCCGCTCGACCGCGCTCGCGATGGCGAAGTACGGTGTGCGCTGCAACGCGATCTCGCCCACCGCCGACACGCGCATGACCCAGCGGCTGCCCGGCGAGCGCCGCGGCGCCGCCACCGCCACTCCGCCCGAGGCCATCGCCCCGGTCGCGACGTTCCTGGCCAGCGACCGGGCCCGCCACATCACGGGCCAGGTGATCGGGGTGCGCGGTAGCGAGGTGAGCGTGTTCTCCCATCCGGCGCCGATCCGCACCGCGAGCACGCCCGGCGACTGGACCGCGGAGCAGCTCGCGGAGACCTGGGACCGCACGCTCGGCCAGGACCGGCTGCGGCGCCTCGACGCGATGAAGATCCCGTGGCCGCCCGCTCCGGCCTGAGCGGTCCCGCCTAGCCTGGGACCGCGGCTCGCTCGTGGCCCTCCGCGAGCGGCGCCATGAGGCGAGCCTCTCGTTCCTCGGCCTGGGCGGGCCGCCACCCTATCCGACGTGGCGCGGCATGCTCTCGCTCGCGGACCTCGATCACATGTATCGCGCGCCCTGGCTCGCGATCTGGCCCGCGCTGGCGCTGTCGCTCGTGGTCTTCGGCTTCAACATGCTCGGCGATGCGCTGCGGGACCTCCTCGATCCTCGGCTGAAAGGCGGCTGACACTCTGACGGTAATCGTCCACCCGTGAGCGCGACGGGGGAAGGCGGGCTCCGCAATAACTGCCTTCAATGCCTTCAATCGCGGGCTTGGGGCTCGTCGATGACCCGCCTCCGGTGGCACAAGCGATGCACCGCTCCGGGGCATGTTCCTCCGCGCCTTCCTCGCCTCGGTCGTGGTCATCACGCTCCTCGTCAGCGCCGCCGAGGCGGGAGGTCCTACCAGCACGCTCCAAGCCACGTTCGCCCAGGCCAATCGAATCATCGCCGACCCGACGCTGGAGGAGCGGCCGCTCGAACGGATCGTCGCGATCCGCGCCCTGTTCAGCAAGGTCTTCGACTTTCGCGGCGCATCGGAAGACGTCCTCGGGCCGGAGTGGAAGGCGCGCACCGCGGTCGAGCAGCGGGAGTTCACGTTCATCTTCTCGGGCTTCGTCCAGCGCAGCTTCGTCTACTGGCTCGCGGCGGCGGCCGACATCGACGCCAACGGGGTCACCGTCTCGTACCTGAGCGAGTCGGTGGAGCGGGACCGGGCGGCGGTACGCACCGTCATCATGGGCCGCGGCGGCCGCCCGATCCGCCTCGACCACTGGATGGTCTACCAGGGCAATCGCTGGCTGGTGCGCGACATCACGATCGATGGGGTCAGCCTGATCACGAACTACCGGGCCCAGTTCGGTCGGGTCATGAAGACCTCGTCCTACCGCGACCTCGTGGTCCGGATCCAGGAGCGCGCGGGCACCGAGCTGCCGCACCCCGCCTCGGGCGGCGACCTGCTCGGCGCCGAGATGAAGTTCGCGCCCTACCTCTACGAGATGCGCTGATCCCGCCTCACCGCGCCTCGCCCTGCTGCCAGAGGCGGGAGCGCAGCAGCAGCCCGGCCAGCACCAGTAACATGCACGCGGCGGGATAGACTACCGCGGCGCGCGGGCCGGTGAACCCGGCGACGCAGCCGATCAGGAGGGCCCCGACCGGCGCCCCTCCCATCAGGCCGAGCTGGAAGAGCGACAGGATCCGCGCGCGGTGCGTCTCGGGGGCCGCCGCCTGCACCAGCGTCCGCGCCTGGGTCATCACCACCCCCGCCCCCAGTCCCCACACCACGCAGAGCGCCACCAGGGCCGGGAACGGGCCCGGCCACGCCATGGCCGCGAGTACGCCCGCGCCGAGCAGGAGCGCGAGCACGATGGCCCGGCCGGGGCGGCGCAGCGCCCCCAGCCGGATCTGGACGAGGGTGGAGCCGATCGTGCCACCCCAGAACCCCAGGCTGAGCAGCGAGAGCTCCGCCGAGCCACCGCCGTAGATGTCGCGCACGATCAGGGGCAGGATCACGAAGAAGGCGCCCACGTAGAGCACGCCCACCGCGAGGTTCGCGATCAGTACGGGGGCCACGATCGGCGACTCGGCGGCGGCCCGTAGCCCGTCGCGTATGGCGGCGAGCCGGCTCCGGGCCGCGGCCCCGGGGACCGGAGGCGCCGCGGGCAGCCGCAGCGCCGCGAGGCCGCCCGCGGCGAGCAGCGCCGCCTGCAGGAACAGCAGCGCGGGCGCGCCGATCGTCCCGGCGCCGCCGCCCACCGCGATCCCGATGAGCTGCGCCGCGAACTGGGTGGCGGTCATCACCGCCACCGCGCGGCCGAGCCCCCCCGCGGCCACGTGCGTGAGCATCGCGTCGCGGGCCGGCATGACGAACGCGCCCGCGGTCCCGACCGCGAGGGCGTAGGCGATCAGGGCGACGTAGGTCAGCCCGCCCCGCGCGATCGCCACGCCCAGCAAGAGCGGCGGCAGCGCGGCCACGAGATGCCCGCGCACCAGCAGCCGCCGGCAATCCGCGCGATCGGCCACCGCCCCCCCGAGCAGCATCAGGAAGATCGCGGGCGCCATGAGCGACATCTGGGCGACGCCGATCCGCGCGGGCGGCTCGTGCAGCACCACCGTGACGAGCCACGAGAACACGATGTTCTGCATGCCGGTGCTCGCGAACCACGAGGAGATTCCGGCGAGGTACCAGGGAAAGGCGCGCGCGGCCGGCCGCACCGCCTAGACCAGCCGCGTGCGGATGTCGACCTCGGAGACGAGGGTTCGGTGCACCGGGCAGCGATTGGCGATCGCGAGCAGCCGCTCCCGCTGCTCCGCGTCGAGCGGGCCGGTCAGGCTGATCTCGCGCTCGATGCGATCGAGCATGCCCTCCTTGGTCTCGCACTCCGCGCAGTCCTGGGCGTGGATCCGGCCGTGCCGCAGCCGAACCGTGACCCGCTCGAGCGGCCACTGCTTGCGCCGCGCGTACATCGAGAGGGTCATGGAGGTGCAGGCCCCGAGCGCGGCCAGCAGCAGCTCGTAGGGCGCCGGGCCCGTGTCGGTTCCCCCCGCCTCCACCGGCTCGTCCGCGACCAGCCGGTGTCGCCCCGTCTCGATCTCCTGCGCGAGCCCGGTCGCGTCCCCTCTGACGATCACGGTAGTCATGCGGTTCCCCTTCAGTCGGCGGGCAACCCGAGCCCGCGATGCGCGATGATATTCCTCAGGATATTGCTCGTCCCACCCTGGATCGTGGAGGCGGGCGCGTAGAGCACGGCGCGCGCGACGCGGCCGCCCGCTTGCCGAGCTTCTCCAAGAAGGCCCGCGAGAATCCGACGACCCAGCCGTCCTCCCGGACGCGCCCGGGCGCGGCGGCCAGCTCCGAGCGCAGGAACTCCCGGATCTCCTCGCGAAAAGCCTCTTGCGCCGGCGTCAGATCGAAGTCCACGCGTCCCGAACAGTACAGGCTCGCGGGTCGTCGGTCAAAAAAAGGCTGCTGCGGAGCAGGGATTTGATATCAAGGAGGGGAATGCCCACCGCGCTCGTCCGGACGCCGACCCCCGAGCCCAAGGCCGCCCCATCCGCCGCCGAGATGGGTGCCCGCCAGCGGGAGATCTCGGTCTCCGAGTTCTTCACCAAGAACCGGCACCTGCTCGGCTTCGACAATCCGCGGAAGGCGTTGCTCACCTGCGTCAAGGAAGCGGTGGACAACGCGCTCGACGCCGCCGAGGAGGCCGGCATCCTGCCCGAGGTCGTCGTCACCCTGGAGGTCGCGGCGAGCGGGGAGGAAGCGCCGGTCGCGGCCAGCCAGGCGACCCGCTTCCGGGTCACGGTGATCGACAACGGGCCGGGCATCGTCCGCCAGCAGATCCCGCCGATCTTCGCCAAGCTCCTCTACGGCTCGAAGTTCCATCGCCTGCGCATGAGCCGGGGCCAGCAGGGCATCGGCATCTCCGCGGCGGGCATGTACGCGCAGCTCACCACCGGCAAGCCGGTGCAGATCACCTCGAGCACCGGGCCGCGCGCGGCGACGCACTACTTCGAGGTGCAGATCGACACCAAGAAGAACGAGCCGCGGATCTTCGAGAGCAAGAAGATCGACTGGCACCACCCGCGCGGCACCCAGGTCACGCTCGAGATCGAGGGACGCTACCAGAAGGGCCGCGCCTCGGTGGACGAGTTCCTCGAGCAGGTCGCCATTGCCAATCCGCACGTCACGCTCGTCTACAACGCGCCGGAGGGCGAGACCCGGAAATACCCGCGCACGATCCAGGAGCTGCCGCCCCCGCCGCGCGAGATCAAGCCGCATCCCTACGGCATCGAGTTCGGCGTGCTCCTGCGGATGCTCCACGACACCCGGAGCCACTCGGTCTCGGGCTTCCTCGCGGGCGACTTCAGCCGGGTCTCCCACGCGGTCGCGGTGGAGATCTGCAAGACGGCCAAGCTCTCGCCGGACGCGAGGCCGCGCAACGTGCACGGCGACGCGGCCGAGGCGCTCTACAAGGCGATCCAGGCGACCAAGATCATGGCGCCGCCCTCGAACTGCATCTCGCCCATCGGCGAGAAGGCGATCCTCCACGGCCTCTACAAGCAGATCAAGGGCGAG
>WNFK01043857.1_pt1 | contig 14116 bp, 9 predicted proteins | sample 5400281 | NCBI WGS metagenome assembly WNFK01 (sample SAMN13153350, study PRJNA577476) | soil metagenome | isolation source: 20 cm soil on Douglas fir-dominated hillslope | place: USA:California | collected 2013-09-17 | reverse complement strand
GATGCTGCGCGAAGTCGCCTCCAAGACCAACGACACCGCCGGCGACGGCACCACCACCGCGACCGTGCTGGCGCAGGCGATCGTGCGCGAAGGCGCCAAATCGGTTGCCGCCGGAATGAACCCGATGGACCTGAGGCGCGGCATCGAGATTGCGGTGACGGCCGTGGTCAAGGACCTTGAGAAGCGCGCCAAGCCGGTCGCCTCGTCATCCGAAATCGCGCAGGTCGGCACCATCTCGTCCAATGGCGATACTGCGATCGGCAAGATGATCGCCCAGGCGATGCAGAAAGTCGGCAATGAAGGCGTCATCACCGTCGAGGAAAACAAGTCGCTCGAAACCGAAGTCGACATTGTCGAGGGCATGAAATTCGACCGTGGTTACCTGTCGCCCTATTTCATTACCAACGCCGAGAAAATGACCGCGGAACTCGAGGACGCCTATGTGCTGCTGCACGAGAAGAAGCTGTCCGGCCTGCAAGCCATGCTGCCGGTGCTCGAAGCGGTGGTTCAGTCCGGCAAGCCGCTGCTGATCATCGCCGAAGACGTCGAAGGCGAGGCGCTGGCCACGCTGGTCGTCAATCGTCTGCGCGGCGGCCTGAAAGTCGCCGCCGTCAAGGCGCCCGGCTTCGGCGACCGCCGCAAGGCGATGCTGGAGGACATCGCGATCCTGACCGGCGGTCAGCTGATCTCCGATGAACTCGGCATGAAGCTGGAAAACGTGACCGTCAACATGCTCGGCCGCGCCCGCAAGGTCGTGATCGACAAGGAAAACACGACCATCGTCAGCGGCGCCGGCAAGAAGAAGGACATCGAAGCCCGGGTCGGCCAGATCAAGGCGCAGATCGAGGAGACCACCTCGGACTACGATCGCGAGAAGTTGCAGGAACGTCTGGCCAAGCTCGCCGGCGGCGTCGCCATCATCCGCGTCGGCGGTGCGACCGAGATCGAGGTGAAGGAGAAGAAGGACCGGGTCGAGGACGCGCTCAACGCGACCCGTGCGGCGGTTCAGGAAGGCATCGTGCCAGGCGGCGGCGTCGCGCTGCTGCGCGCCAAGCGGGCCGTCGGCCGTATCCATCACGATAATTCCGACGTGCAGGCCGGCATCAATATCGTGCTGAAGGCGCTGGAAGCTCCGGTCCGCCAGATCGCCGAGAATGCCGGCGTCGAAGGCTCGATTGTCGTCGGCAAGATCCTTGAGAACAAGACCGAGACGTTCGGATTCGATGCGCAGACCGAAGAGTATGTCGATATGGTCGCCAAAGGCATCATCGATCCGGCCAAGGTGGTACGCACCGCGCTGCAGGATGCAGCGTCCGTCGCGGCCCTGCTGGTGACGACCGAAGCCATGGTCGCCGAACTGCCGAAGGAGCCGGCGCCGCCGATGCCCGGCGGTGGCGGTGGAATGGGCGGCATGGGCTTCTAGAGCATGATCCGGAAAAGTGGGAACCGGTTTTCCGAAAAGCTCATGCTCAACCAAAAAGATAGAGCGGGATGACGATTCGAAGAAAAGTCATCCCGCTCTAAGGGCCGCCCGCTACCCGACATTGCCGATCGACGAAGGCCGCCTCCGGGCGGCCTTCTTTTTTGGCGAAGAGTGCCGAGGTTTGCTAGTGAAGGCCCAGCCTGGTTCCGACTCCGCCGGAATCGAGGGAGCCTGACGACACCGCCCGATTCTGTATTTCGAGGAATTTCGCATGCGCGCGCTTCTGCTTCTCCTGATCGGCCTGATGACGGCTTCATCGGATCTCGCCTTCGCCCAAATGAAGCCCTCGCCCAAAGCCGCACCGGCCGGCAATGAAGTCAGGTACTTCACTTCCATCGACGGATTGATGGACGGCAATGCCGACGTCGTGCTCAAGGAGACCCGTCAGGGCAAGAACGTCACCTCGGCGGTGCTCGACATCTGCTATCCGGCCGAGAAAGGCTCCGATCGCAAGGACCGCTTTGTCGCCAACCTCACGGTCAACGGCCAGACCCTGACCGGCACGACGCAGAGCCTCGGCGATAAATTGCCCGTTACGGTCAAACTCCTGCGCAAGCCGACCGGCGACACCTTCGAATTCAAGGGTCAGATCAGCGTCGGCCAGACCCTGACCGAGGTGACCTCGACGGACAATTCCGACCTCAGTGAAAAGGAATTCCAGGACAACCAGACATCCGATGACGGCATCACGTCGGCGCCGAAGGATTTTACCGAAGTTTCTCCGGAAGCGATTGCAGTGAAGGTTAAGCTGGAGGCGGCGACGGATTTCCTGAAGGGATTGAAGGGCCAGGACGTGGAAGTTTCGCTCAGCAGCCTCACCGTGTCGTGCGATGCGCTGCGCGCCGGCGAACAGACGATCAACATCAATGCCGATCCGGACCGCGCCGCGGCGCTGATTGCGAAGTTCAGATCGTTACCCGGCGTGGTTTCCGCCGGCTGGACCAGCGGCGTCGTCGAGATGGATCGCTCGATCCGGTTTGCGGCCGCCGACTGGCGCGACGGCGACAAGCTCAGCAAGGACAGACTGGCGACGGCGATCGTCAACGTCCTGTCCAAAACGCTTTCGGCGAAATCGTCCTCGACGACATGGAACGCCAATACCGGAAAACTGAAATTGACGTTCAAACGGCCGAGCCAGATATACCCCGCGCTCGGCCTCACCGAGACAATCGAGCTTTCCGCCCTGGTGGCGCCGGACAGGCCGGGCGCATCCGACCGGCTGTTGCTGTGGATCGGAAGCCCCGTCATTTCGACGGCGGACGAAACTGCGGGCCCAAAACTCAACCTGACCGAGGAGTCCAGCGGCGACGAGGAAGGCGAACAAAAGGACGACAACGGCTCTGTCGATGCGCTGGCAAAGGCATTCAAGGCCCAGCGCTGGGATGCGGATAAATCGGTCTGGAAATAGCGCCGTCGATCAATCCCGCGGCCAGCTTGCAACGTACCCTCACCACGCAACCCGTGCATTTGACATGCCGCACCATAGCGGCAATGAACAAGGCGTATCCGGCCAAGGGCTTTCAGGATTTCAATGGCGCGCTATGACGTAGTGGTGATCGGCGCCGGCCTTGGAGGCTTGACGGCCGGCGCGATCCTCGCCCGCGCGGGACGCAAGGTGCTTGTCATCGAGCGCAACAACTCGGTCGGCGGCGCGGCGTCGAGCTACAAGTCCGGCGACTTGTTCGTCGAGGGCTCGTTGCATTTAACCAGCGATCCGCACGATCCCCGCGATCCGAAACATCGCGCGCTGAGGCGCGCCGGCGTCATCGACGCCGTCAAATGGATCCCGGGCGGCGCGTTTTACGAAGCGCGCGGCGGTCCGCTCGCCCAGCCATTCTTGCTTCCGGACAATTTCGATGCGGCGCGGCAAGCCTTGACCGGGCGCTTCCCGGAAGCCCGTGCCGGGATCGATCAACTGTTGGAAGAAATGGAGCGCATAGCGTCCGCGGTGGGCACGCTCTCGCAAGGCAGCGGCGCCTTCAGAAGGCCGCGCGAAGCTCTCGGCGCCCTGTTGAAACTATTATCTGCGGTCCCCGACTGGCGCCTGTCGCTCTCGCAAAAGCTGACTCGCGTTTTCGGCGACAACGAAGCCGTCAAATGCGCGCTGGCGGCCAATCTTTCCTATTATCACGACGATCCCGCGACGCTGTGGTGGGTGTTCTTTGCGATTGCGCAGGGAAGCTATCTCCTGAGCGGCGGCCGTTACGTGCAAGGCGGTTCGCAACGGCTCTCCAGCGCGCTTGCCCGCGCCATCAAGGTGGCCGGCGGCGAAGTGCTGGTGCGCCGCGTCGTCAGCGGCATCACCCCGGTTTTGCAGGGCGATTCGAGCACGGTCACGCACACCGCCCGCGATGGGACCGACGCCCAGGTGGTGGAGTGCGTACGGATCGTCGGCAATGCCGCGCCTGCCGCGCTGGCGCCATTGATGCCCGCCGCGGCCGCGGAAAAATTGACCGAAAACGACCGGCGGTACATGCCATCGATTTCGCTGTTCGCGCTCACGCTCGGCCTGTCGAAACCGCCGCGCGAATTCGGGTTCTCGGCCTATTCGACGCAGCTGCTGCCGCCGGAAATGGCGCGGCTGTCCGACTATGCGCAAGGCACCGCACTGATGGCGGAGGAACCCGGGAAACAAATGCCGCCGATGTCGATCGTCGATTACGCCGCGATCGATTCCGGGGTGCCCGCGCCGCCCTATGTGCTGTTGATCTGTGGGCCCGACCAGCTGTCGAATTGGGACAGTTCGGACATGGACGCCTATCGCGAGAAGCGTGGGCGATGGCAGCAGGCGATCGTCGGCTATCTCTCTTCGGTTTATCCGGGCCTCGCCGACGCCGTGGTAGCGTCGTCGTTCAATACCGCGCTGTCGGTGCAGCAATATCTCAATGCGCCAGATGGCGCGGTCTACGGGTTTGCACCGACACCGCCACGCTCGATCTGGCGCGTCCCGGTGCGCTCGCCGCGCACGGCGGTGCCTGGGGTCTATCTGGCGTCAGCCTATGCGGGTTTCGGCGGCTATTCCGGCGTGGTTCAATCCGCCGGCGCCTGCGCCGACATGATTTTGCGCGAGGGCTGAACTCAATTAGTGTTCAGACGGAAGCGCAGCGGTTTCGTTCCGATGAATGAAACGAAATCGCCCTGCCGCTTCCAGGTCGCGGCCTCGCTCAATGCTGCGACCAGTTCGTCGTCGGCCTGCGCCCGCGCCGGTGGGCAGGCGCGATCCTCCAACGGGCCGGCGACAAAAATCACGGTGTTGCCGGCAATTGAAAACTGGCCCTTGCCGCCCTTGCACCACAGTTCGAGCGTGGCCTCTCCGCTGTCGCCAATATCCAGCGTCGGGAGCCGCTTCGATCCGGGCTGACGCGCCGCGTCCAATGTCATCTCCAACCCAAACGGGAACTCGTCATCGGCGCGAGCCGGGATGGGTTGAAAGGCGGCCGCTGCCAGCACCAGCACTACCGCGGCCTGCCGCAAAAATCTTGTCACCAAAAGCATGCAACTCCTCGAACTTTTCTTGCACCCATAGCCGCGCGTCGTTCTAGCGCATGATCCGCCAAAGTGTGAGCAGTTTGGCGAAAAGATCATGCGCGATTGGCAATAATTTAAAGCGCGATCTTCCGGACCGACGAAGACGTTTGTCCCACAAAAAGCCGGATTCGTTTTTTCCGGTCGCACGATAGGCAGGCATGACCCTGCCCGGATCAGCCGCTACAAAAATTGTCGGCTCACAAACAAATCCCCGCGGGCGATCGGCCGCGGGGATTTTCGCAACCTTTGGTCGGAATCGACCTGCTACTTCAAGACCATCGCCGTGAACGGATAGACGTAGGCCTGCAACATCACGAGAAGGCCGACAAGGCACGCCAGCACGATGGAATGCCCGAACACGTAACGCAGGATTGTACCTTCATGCCCATACCAGTTGGTGGCGGTGGAGGCGACGACGATCGACTGCGCGTCGATCATCTTGCCCATCACGCCGCCGGACGAGTTGGCGGCGCCCATCAGGATCGGCGAGAGTCCAAGTTGCTCCGAGGTGATCTTCTGCAAGTTTCCGAACAGCACGTTGGAGGCGGTATCGGAGCCCGTCAGCGCCACGCCCAACCAGCCGAGCAGCGTGCCAAAGAAAGGATACAGCACGCCAGTCGCAGCAAAAGCGAGACCGAGCGTGGCATCGACGCCCGACAGCCGGGTCAGCGTGCCGATCGCCAGCATCGCCGAAATCGTGATCAGGGAAATCGCGCAGAGCTTGATGGTGCGGCCATACTCCGCAATCATCCTGGCCGGCGAGAAGCCCATCAGGAAGCCGGAGATAATCGCAGCGATCAGCATGCCGGAGCCGGTGAACGACAGGTAGGTGAATCCGAATACGGCACGTTCGGGGGTAGCCTTGGCCGCCACCGGAGGCACCTTGTTGATCATTTTGTCGAGGTCCGGGACCTCGTAGTTCCAAACGAAGATCGAATTCGCCCAGGTCTTGAAGGCGCCATTGCCCCAGATCAGCATCACCGCGCAGACGATGATCCACGGCATCAGCGCGCCCCAGAGCTGCGCCTGGGTCAGCGGTGTCTTATCCATGGCCTTCGGCGCCGCCATCGTCGCGGCTGATTCATCCTTGCCGCGCAGCGCGGGCGACAGCCAGAGTTCCCTGGGTTGCCAGACCTTGAGGAAGAGGATGAGGCAGCCCATCGAGATCAGCGACGCGCCGATATCGACGATCCATGGGTTGATGTAATTCGAGATCACGAATTGCGGGATCGCGAACGACACGCCGGTGACGAGGATGGCCGGCCAGATCGTGATCATGCCGCGCCAGCCCGCGAACGCCCAGATCAGCCAGAATGGAACGAGCAGCGAGAAGAACGGCAATTGCCGCCCGACCATCGCACCAAGGATATAGGGATCGAGGCCGGTGACGGAGGCAAGGCCCTGGATCGGCGTACCAAGTGCGCCATAAGCGACTGGGGCCGTATTGGCGATCAGCGAAAGGCCAGAGGCCGCCAACGGCGAGAAGCCGAGACCGATCAAGACCGCGCCGGTGATCGCGACCGGCGTTCCGAAGCCGGATGCGCCCTCAAAGAATGCACCGAACGCAAATGCAATCAGGAGGAGTTGCAGGCGGCGGTCGGTGGTGACGCCACCGATCGCGCGTTTCAGCAGTTCGAATCGTCCGGTCTCGACCGTGATGCGATAAAGGAAGATGACGTTGAGGACGATCCATCCGATCGGAAAGAAGCCGACCACCACCCCGAGCAACGATGCCTTGACCGACATCGCAGCAGGCATGGTGTATATGAAAATCGTGATGATATTGGCGACGATCAACGCGACGAGGGCCGCGATATGCGCCTTGACCTTTCCGCTGGCGATCAGGACCAGAAGAGTGACCACGGGAATAGCAGCGGCGACGGTCGACAACGTTGCGTTGCCGAGCGGATTATAGATCTGATTCCACATTGCGATTCCTCCCCACGCCATCATGCGGCGCCCCGACCAGCGTGGGCGGTCGGGTCGGCCTTGCGTGATCGCGGGAGTCCAGCAATGCGCGAAATTGCCCGCGAATTTGGTCCCCCAAAATCCGCTCACAACCTCGCGAAGTGTGATGGCCCCCCGCCCCTCGCCGTTGTCCCATGCTAGGGTCGACTCGCACGCCGCGACAAGTGGACGCGAAACATGGAACCTACGACTTTAGTCTAGATATCTCCAATTCTTCCATTTTTTCAGGGCCTTGAGGCCCTTTCCCCGGAGACGACAATCTGTGAACAACATCCGCTCGACGCTGGCGATCGTATGGCGGATCGCCGCGCCATATTTCCGCTCCGAGGACAAATGGGCCGGCCGTGGGCTGCTCTCGGCGGTGATCATCATTGAGCTGGCGCTGGTCGGAAACGACGTGTTGCTGAACCAGTGGCGCAGCCGTTTCTACAACGCCCTGCAGGAAAAAGACTGGGACGGTTTTGTCCGGGAAATCATCGTCTTTTCAGTGCTGGCAACCGTCCTCGTCGTGCTTTCGATCTACCAGCTCTATCTCAATCAGTGGCTACAGATCCGCTGGCGCCGCTGGATGACTACGAAATATCTCGGCGAGTGGCTGCACGATGCCAACCACTACCGCATGCAGCTTCAGGGCGATGCCGCCGACAACCCGGATCAACGTATCACAGACGACGTGAAACTGTTCGTCGAGCGAACGTTGGGGATCGGTGTCGGCCTGCTGAGCTCGATAGTGACGCTGTTTTCCTTTGTCATCATCTTGTGGGGGCTCTCTGCGGCGGCGCCATTGACGATTTCCGGCCGCGAGTTCGCGATCCCCGGTTATCTGGTATGGGGCGCGCTGATTTATGCCATCTTCGGAACGGCGCTGACGCAGTGGATCGGCTCGCCGCTGGTCAACCTTGATTTTCAACAGCAGCGCTTCGAGGCCGATTTTCGTTTCAGCCTGGTTCGGGTACGCGAAAACTCCGAACAGATCGCGCTGTTGCGCGGCGAGCCCGCCGAGCGCCAGCGGCTGTCGGAGCGCTTCAGCCGCGTGGTCGGAAACTGGTACGGCATCATGAGCCGGACCAAGCGGTTGACGGCGTTTACCCAAAGCTACTCTCAAGCCGCCGTCGTATTCCCTATGATCCTGGTAGCGCCGGCCTATTTCGCCGGCAAGATTCAGCTCGGCACCATGCTGCAGACAGCGGAAGCGTTTGGCAGCGTGCAATCGGCGTTGTCATTTTTCGTTTCGACCTATCGCTCGCTGGCGGAATGGCGGGCAGTGGTCGCGCGTCTCGACGGATTTGAGATGGCGATCGCCAGCGCCGCAACGCTGGCGACCGGCGCCGACTCGATCGATGTCGTGTCGAAGGCCGGCAGCGACAAGATTGATCTGGAGCAGCTTCTGGTCCGGCTGCCAAACGGGACGCCGCTGGTCTCCGCAGACAGCTTCAGCATTCTCGGCAATGAGCGTACCCTGGTCACCGGCCCGTCCGGCGCCGGCAAGTCGACCTTGTTTCGGGCCATCGCCGGGATCTGGCCGTTCGGAAACGGCTCGATTGCTATCCCTGCGAACGCCAAGCTGATGATGCTGCCGCAACGGCCATATTTTCCGGTGGGCTCGCTGCAGGCGGCGATCGTCTATCCTGCGGAGACGAGCGCGTTCAGTTCGGATCAGGTGAGGGACGCCCTCATCTCGGTGGGCCTGCCTCAGCTCGCGCCGCAACTGGAGGAAGAAGCGCACTGGAACCGAATGCTCTCGCTGGGCGAGCAACAGCGCCTTGGGCTCGCACGCGCGCTGCTGCATGCGCCGCAATATCTGTTCCTCGATGAAGCCACCGCCTCGCTCGATGAAGCCTCTGAGGCGGCACTGTATCGCCTGATCGAGGAGAAATTGCCGGCAACCACCATCGTCTCGATCGGCCATCGCTCGACGCTTGAAGCCTTCCATCAGCGCAATGTGGAGTTTACCCGCGACGGCGACCGGTTTGCGCTACGGAATCGAACCGAGAACGCCAAGCCGTGATACCGTGATGGCCTTGCCCGATGCCCTACAACCAGCGTTGTGGCCACCGCCGCTGCCGCAGCCACCGGTGCCAGACATTGGCAAACGCGGTCAGTAGCATCGCGCCCGCGAGCACAGGCGCGAACAAGAATGACCAGGGAAGGTTGTTGGGGGTCGCAAAGGGGATGATCACCAGCGGATAGTGCGACGCGACCGAGAGCCAGTCCATGCCGCCTATCGCCAGGGCTGCTCCAAGACCTGCAACAAGCTCCCGCCAGACTATTCCGGTGATCGTTGCGGCGGATCGCATGGCTCGCCGCCTGCAGCCAATCCAGTCTCATCTCAGGGTCACCACAACAAAAGGGGCGGCAGATCGCTCTGCCGCCCCCTGCAGTCTCGGGAGGATATCTTATTTCAGGCTGGTCATCGCGGTCAGGTCAGCCGAGAGCTTGACGATACCGGTCGCGCCGCACCAGTTGGAGCCAGCCCCGCCCGGATTGATCGGGGTGATGCTGGTCGTTCCGGAAGCGTTGAAGGCGCTCGTGAAGGCATTGCAATTGCCCTTCGACAAGTCGGTGTCGGAGTAGCGCAGGTCCAGTGTGAACACCTTGTAGGTAAAGCCGATGCCGATGTTCCAGGTGTTGTAATCAGCATACGGGATGCCGTTCGGGAACCCAGGGACAGCGTAGAAGGCGTCCGAAGTACCGAGCCACTGCCGACCGAACTCGCCGGAGATATACATGCCGACACCGCTGCTGCCGAAAGTCGTGCTCGGTGCAGTGAACTTGCCGGTGATCGAAGCGTAGTTGCCCCAAGCGCCGCTATTCAGGAAGTTCGGCGAATAGAATTCGTTGGCGCCGACCTGGAACATGTCGTTGATGGTATAATTGACCTTGGCATAGCCTTCGTAGAAGCTGACGTCCTTCTTCATGACGTTGCCGTTTGCAAGGAAGACCGTGTTTGTGCTGACCGCGCAAACACCGCCGCCGGGAATACCGCCAGTAAACGCGAAAGCGCCGAAGGTCGGACGGATACCGCCGTAGATATCCACTTCAGCCGCGGCACGGTTGGTAAAGGAGATGCTCTCGAACGACGAGCCGACATAGAGCTGCAGGTCTTTGGTGACGTTGTAGCGGGGCTCGAAATAGGCCGTGACCGACGGCTTGTGGTTGGACTGGGTGACGCCGCGGAACACGTAATCGTTCATGATCGCGCTGCCGAAGGCGATATCCCAGGGATCGAACGCAGCCGGCGGCGGTGCCTTGAGGGCCTTCACATGCAAGTCCGCTGCGAAAGCCGACCCCGATACCATTGTCAGCGCCGTTGCTAACAAGACCAATTTCTTCATGACGATCCCCACCACATTTTAAAAGGTCAGTCCGATTCCGGCGCCCCCCAGGGCAAACGACAACCGACTGCAGCGAAATTCCGTAACTTGATTACAATCTGGAACGCGCCACCGCTTGAGTGAAGCAAAAAAGACAAGCATGTGCTGACTTTTTAGGCGTTCTAGCCCTTCCATGAAAGGTTGTCGGCGGGTGTTGCATTCCGACAACAATTTTGACCCATTTTGAGTCGGTTGGCGCGCATTTGGGACGGAGGGCGGGCGATTGTTGCGGCGCCGACCACCCCACCGAATCAGAGTGTCGGCGGACCCGGATGGCGATCCTGGGCAGTATTGCCCTCACAAAGAAAGGCCGCAGCGTCGGACGCTGCGGCCTTTGAAACGTGACCCCGCGGGGAATCGGACGTGATCGACTAGTTGTCGTCGTCGCCGTCCGAGGATGACGGGCTCGACGAACCACCCGAGTGTCCCCATGACGGTGCGGGGCTTGCTGCGGCAGGACTGGGAGTAGCCCAACTTGGTGCCGGGGCGGGCGCAGGCTCGGGTGCCGGAGCCGCCGTAGGTGGAGCAGGCTTGGGTGCGGCAGGCTTGGGTGCAGCAGGCTTGGTCGCCGCGGGCCTTGGTGCGGCAGCTTTGGGGGCGGCAGGAGCGGCAGCCGGAGCCGCCTTCTTTTTTGCCGAACGCTTTTTGGCGCTCGCCTTCTTGGCTGATTTTTTCGGGGCTGCCGCCCTGGACTTCTTGGCGGCTTTCTTCGCCGACTTCGTGGCCTTTTTAGCCGATTTCTTTGCAGCCTTCTTCGAAGATTTCTTCGCGGATTTCTTCTTCGCTGTCACAAGACTTTTCTTGGCTTTCTTAGCCTTCTTGCCTTTCTTGCTCTTCTTGCCTTTAGCCATCGTGATCCTCCTGTTGCCGCTGGTCCATGTCTATCGAGCGCTTCAAGTCGTCCGCCTTCCGCGCGGGGGCCAATAGATCAGCTCAATCCTGGCTTGGCACCGCCTGTCGCCCAATCGAGAAGCTCAATCGTGTGGACAACAGGAACTGACGTGCCGCCGGCAATCTGCACCATGCATCCGATATTGCCCGCGGCAATCATGTCCGGCTTGACCATCGCGATGTTGGCGACCTTTCGATCGCGCAATCTGCTCGCAATGTCAGGCTGGAGAATGTTGTACGTCCCCGCCGAACCGCAACACAAATGGCTCTCGGGGACATCTTTCACCACGAATCCGCTCTTGGAAAGCAATTCTTTCGGAAGCTGTGTGATTTTCTGTCCGTGTTGCAGCGAACAAGCCGAGTGATAGGCGACGACGATATCGCCATGTTGTTGCTGTGAAGGCCGCAGATCGATGCCGCTGAGATACTCGGTGATGTCCTTTGCCAGCGCCGAAATCCTGGCGGCGGGGCTTGCGAAATCGCGGTCCTCGCGCAGCATGAAACCATAGTCCTTGATCACCGTGCCGCACCCCGATGTCGTCACCAGGATGGCATCGAGACCGCCTCGCCCGGCCTCCTCGAGCCAGACGGTGATGTTGGCGCGCGCGCGCGCCAGCGCGTCGCCGTCGCGTCCGAGGTGGTGGGTCAGCGCGCCGCAACATTGCTCGTCCTTGACCAGCACGACCTCGATGCCGTGACGCGTCAGCAGGTTGATCGCGGCCTGATTGATGCGCGGCGCCAGCACCTGTTGGGCGCAGCCCTGCAGCAGCGCGACACGTCCGCGCCGCGCGCCCAGGGGCGGGAAAGTGGTTCCGCCGGATGGTCCTGATGCCGGCAGACGGCTGGGCGCGAGCGCCAGCATCGCCTTGATGCGCCGCAACAAAGTGGGCGATGGCGACGCGGTTTTGGATGTTGGCAGCAAGGCGGCGAGCGGCCGGCCCAGCCGCGCCAGCATCATGCTGGCGCGAAACAGTCCGGGCCGCGGCAGCACCCAGGCCAGCACCGCACGCAGCGCCCGCTCGGCGAGCGGCCTCGCATAGTCTCTTTCGATCCTTGCCCGCGCCTGATCGACGAGGTGCATATAGTTCACACCCGACGGACAGGTGGTCATGCAGGCGAGGCAGGAGAGGCAGCGGTCGATGTGCTTGACCACTTCCTGCGTCGGCGGCCGGTTCTTCTCCAGCATTTCCTTGATCAGATAGATTCGGCCGCGCGGGCTGTCGAGTTCGTCGCCGAGCAGCACGTAGGTCGGACAGGTCGCGGTGCAGAACCCGCAGTGCACGCAGGCGCGCAGGATCTTGTCGGCTTCGGCAATATCGGGATCGGCGAGTTGCGCGAGGCTGAATTCGGTTTTCATGTCGCAGATGCGTTCACCGAGCGCGGCGAGGCCATCTTGCTGTGGATGAAACACGTCGACGTCGCGCCGCACCTGCGTTGGCGCGCGAATCAGTGTCGCATGGCCGCCGACGGCGTTGACGCGCTGACGCACCAGTGCGGCCTGGGCGTCCGGTTTGGGCGGCAGTGCCGCCCAGATCAGTCCACCGCCCCAGTCGTAGATCACCTCGCCGCCGGTGTCCTGCGCCAGCGCCTGGCCGAGCGCGCCGCCGGAGGCTGGGGGACATACGATCCGCCACACCGGCCGCTCTCCCAGCGAACCGTTGGCCGCGAACGGTTGAACGTCGCGAACGGAACGCCAGGCCGCCGCGGACGCCGCATCTTCCAGAATTTCCGCCGTCCCAAACGGCGCCAGCACCGCGGCCAGCGCGGCCGCGCGATGGACGGCTGACGCGGTAATGCCCTCCAGCCGCAGCAAAGTGACGGCCTCTGGCGGCGATCCGAGGTCAGTCAGAGCCCCCGCCCCGGCTCGAACCGCCGAATCCACAACATGCGCCGCCCCGGAGACATCGAACGGCGAGCCCAGCGCCGCCGTCATCGCCCGGTTTGCGGTGATGGCGTCCAGCCCGCGCAGCATCAGCGTGCGTTCGCTCTCGGGCCTCGGCATCACCTTCAACGTCACCTCCGTCATGACCGCGAGCGTGCCCCAGGACCCCGCCAGCAGCTTGCAAAGATCGTAGCCGGTGACGTTCTTCACCACCCGGCCGCCGGCCTTGAAGCTGTCGCCGAAACCCGACACCGCATGCGCGCCCAGCAGGTGGTCGCGGGCGCCACCGGCCTTGATCCGGCGGGGACCCGCCAGGCCAGCGCCGATCATGCCACCGATCGTTCCGGTGTCTGGCGTCCCCAGCAGCTGCGAGGTGTTGACCGGTTCGAACGCAAACTGCTGGTTCTTGGAATCGATCAGCGACTGCACGTCGGCCAGCGGCGCGCCCGCCTGGACGGTGATGATCAGCTCGTTCGGCTCATAGGCCGTCACCGCATTCAGCGCCGACAGATCCAGTAGCGCATTGGTCGCCATCGGCTGGCCGATCAGCCGCTTGGAGCCATGGCCGATGATTTCCAGCGGTTGCTCGCTGGCAAGCGCCGCGCGCACCACCTGCTCGACATCCCTGGCGTCACGTACCTTCAGAGTGTCCACGATATTTAATCAAGCTCCGGTTGGCTTATCGCCCGCGAATGCAGACGGTCCAGTAGACGCAGACACGCGGGTTGACAACAAGCCCGTCGGGCTGTCCTGCTCCCTCTACGCCGGCCAATCTCAAACTGGTTTATGACCTCTCACTTGATCCGCTTCGCGCCGGGTCCCGGCGCGATCTTGAGGTCGCGCATCGACAACGATTTCAGCTTCGGCTCGCTGGTCAGGACAACCTTCACCGTGCGGCCCGACCCGCGATCGGTTACCTTTGCCGCCGGACCACCGGGCGGCGGCATCCAGCGATCCCCCCACTGCGACAGCGCATATATGGTCGTGAAC
>WNFK01256343.1_pt1 | contig 14123 bp, 16 predicted proteins | sample 5400281 | NCBI WGS metagenome assembly WNFK01 (sample SAMN13153350, study PRJNA577476) | soil metagenome | isolation source: 20 cm soil on Douglas fir-dominated hillslope | place: USA:California | collected 2013-09-17 | reverse complement strand
GAGGAGCGCGCTATTCATCTCGGAGAGATTTTCGCGGCTCTCCGAGAGAAAAAGTTTGGCGTAGCGGCCGACGTCCACCTAGGCCAGCACCCGCTGCACCGCTTCCAGAACGCGGCTGGGCTGGAACGGCTTGACTACAAAGTCGCGCGCTCCCGCCTGAAGCGCTTCCTGTACCAGCGCCTGCTGGCCCATGGCGCTGCACATGAGAATCCGAGCGGCCGGATCCATCTGCGTGATCTGCTTCACGGCCTCGATGCCGCCCATCTCCGGCATGATGATGTCCATCGTCACCAGATCGGGTTTGAGCTGCTGGTATTTCTCGACAGCCTGCTTTCCGTTTTCCGCCTCACCCACGACTGTGAACCCCGCCTGGGAAAGGATGTCGCTAACCATCGTCCGCATGAACACCGCGTCGTCGCAAACCAGCACAGTACTGCTGCTCACCCTACCTCCCTTGTCCGATGACTTTCTGAACCACTGTCTTGATGTCGAGCACGAGGACGCGCTCACCCTCGATCTCGACTGCTCCGGTTACTGCGCCCACGAGCGGAATTTCCTCCTGATCGGCCGATCCGAACTGATTTATCGGCACATCCTGAATGTCGCGCACGTCGTCGACCCCGATTCCAATCCACCGGTCGAAGTAATCGACCAGCAGTATCAATCCCTCCGCGCGCGAGCGCGCGTTCCTGCCGAGCGATGTGCCGCCGTCGATGACGGTGACGATCGTCCCGCGCAAGTTGATGAGGCCACGCACGGTGTCGGGCGCGCCCGGCAGCCGCGTTATGTGCTGCATGGGGACGATTTCGCGGAAGGCGTCCATCTCGCACGCGAACGAGCTGCCGCCGATGTTGAATACGAGAAGGCGCCGGGTTGGAATGTGCGGCTGCTCTTCCTCGACGACCGCCTCGGGCGGGATCGCGACGGCGTCACTCATAGAATCGGAGCGCCGTCAGCGCGTCGACGTCATCCGGCAGCGCATGCTCTCCGGCGATCACCGCGAGTGAATGGCGCAGATCCGCCGGAAGCGGTGAGCGGAAGTCCAGCGGCTTGCCCGTCACTGGGTGGTTGAACGCGAGCCAGGCCGCGTGCAGGAAGTGCCGCTTGGGAGGAAGTCCGGCCACACGACGTCCTCCGCCCCCTCCATACACGTCGTCGCCCATGACAGGATGGCCGATAGACGCGAGATGAACGCGGATTTGATGAGTCCGTCCTGAATGGAGATGCGCACGAAGAAGGTCCCCCGCGTCGAACCGGGCAAGGCGTATGAGGTCGGTCTTGGCCGGCCGACCTTTATTGACGATTGCCATGCGCTTCCGGTCTCGTGGATCCCGGGCTATCGGTTTGTCGATTGTAAGGGCGTCGCTTGTGAGATGACCCCAGGTCATTACGGCATAGCGCCGGACGACCCGCCGGGCGGCGATCGCGGCGCTCAGAAGACGGTGCGCGCGGTCGGTCTTGGCGACCACAAGCAGGCCGGACGTCTCCTTGTCCAGCCGATGGACCATTCCGGCTCTTTCGGGCTCGCCCTCCGTGGAAAGTCCTCCCCCGCGCCCCAGCAGGGCGTTGACGAGTGTCCCGCTCCAATTGCCGGGAGCCGGGTGCACCACCATGCCCGCAGGCTTGTCGACGACCAGGAGTGCCTCATCCTCGTACACGACGCTTACCGGAATGTCTTCGCCGCTGACTGTCCGTTTCTCGATTATCGGAATCGTGACCCTGACCACCTCGCCGATTTCGGGACGGTAACTGGCCTTCTCACGCCGCCCATCGACCAGCACGTGCCCTTGTGCGATGAGCGTCGCCGCCTGGGTGCGGGAAAGCTCCGCCCGCTGGGCAATAAAGAGGTCGAGGCGGACATCGCTGTCCGCCTCGACCGGAAACTCTCTTGATTCGCTCAGAGCCTAGATCTCGGTTTGCGTATCTGACACCGGAGCGGGGGCAACGACGGTCGCCGGAGATCGCTCTTCTCCCCACAACACCCAGGCGAGGAGGAATGCGCCGATGCTCACCGCCATATCAGCAACGTTGAATGTCGGCCAGCGGAGATCGCCAACCCCTACGTCGATGAAATCGACTACGCCGGCGGCAGATCGGACGCGATCGATCAGATTGCCGACCGCGCCCCCGCAGACGAGCCCGAGCGCCGCAGTGCGCAACAAATCACCCTGACGCGTGGCCTGGTACAAGCGACCCAGTATCACGAGCGCACCGGCCGTGAGCGCCATGAAAATCCAGCGCGAGTAGATACCCAGGTTCAAGCCGAACGCGGCGCCGGGATTGTAGACCAGCGTCAGGCGCAGGTGGTTTCCCAGGACCTCGTGGGGTATGTGCTGCGGCGACAGCGCCGAGGCGGCGATCAGCTTGGTAGCCAGATCGACCGCCACGACCACGATCAGAGTGCCCCAGAAAAGGGGCGGATTAGGCTTGGCGCTTTCCATCTTCTTCGCGCTGCTTGCACTCGATACAGTATCTGGCGTGCGGCAGTGCGTCGAGGCGCTCGAAGCTTATCTCTCGCCCGCAGTTGTGGCACTTCCCGAACTGCTCCGGGTTCCGATAGAGGCGGCGCAGCGCTTCGTCGATGTGCCAGAGGAATCGGCCTTCCTGGCTCGCGAACAGAAACGCCTTTTCGCGCTCCATCGCATCGGTGCCCTGATCCGCCATGTGAAAGGAGTATGCGCTCAAGTCGCCGTCCGCACCCTGCGGGGTCGACCCGAAAGTCTCGTCGTAATGCCCCAGCTCCTTCAAGACGCGCTTGCGCTCTTCGAGCAGTCGCTTCTCAAAATGCTGAAGGTTTTTCTTCGTCATAGACTTCGGCTTGGCGGCCGTCGTCTTTTTGCTGCTAGCTGTTGGTGCCATTTCTAACCAACCCTCTCCAAGGCGACTTCAACGCTCTGCCCATCAAGGTCGAACGTATGCGTCGTCGCGTGTGTGCCTTCCATTCGCTCACCCACCGTCACGCGGCGGGCGAGTACCTCGTCGGCGATCCACTTCTGAAATACGCTGACTGCTTCCTGAATCTCCACCGGACCTCCGACCGAGAGCGTAACACGATCGCTCACAGCGAAACCCAATTCCTTCCTCAGTCGCTGAACGCGGCTGACGAGCTCGCGCGCGAGCCCTTCGAGCCTCAGCTCTCGCGTTACAACCGGGTCGAGGGCGGCGAAATATCCGCTCTCTTCCTTTACCACCAACTCGCCGGAAGCGCGCCTCACCACAGTAACGTCCTCGGGGCTCAGCTCGTGCGAGTCGTTGCCGACCGAGACGTACAACGGCTTCCCGGCCTCGAATTCCCGCAATGCTTCGCTGGTCAGCGCCTGCACTGCCTCGCTGGCGAGCGGAGTATTCTTCCCGAACTTCTTACCCAAAGAACGGAAATTCGGCTTAGCCGTTAAAGTTACTAGATCGTCAGCGCTTGAGATGAACTCGATTTTCTTAATGTTCAGCTCAGCCCCCAATAGAGGGCTCAACTCCTCGAGCATGGCCTCGGCGCTGGAGCCGGCCCCCCGGTTCCCAGCGGTGGGTAGCGGGACCACGCAGACCATCTTCGCCAGCGGCTGGCGCACCTTTACACCTGCTTCTTCCCGCGCAGCCCGGGCAAGGGTGGCGAGTGTCCTGACGTGTGACATCGCGCGCTCGAGATCGACGTCGATCGCGGCGGCGCGAACGCGAACGAAGGGCGCCAGGTGCACCGACGCGCCCTCCAGCTCTCGATGCACCCAATCGGTGACGAATGGGGCGAAGGGCGCGAGCAGTCTGCAGGTGACGGCGAGGACTTCATGCAGAGTGGCAAAAGCTGCACGGTTGTCATCGCCATCGACCTCATAAAACCGATGGCGGCTCTGGCGCACATACCATTTCGACACATCCTCGTCGAAGAAAGTCATCACGGTTTTGGCGGCGTTCGTCGGTTCGTAGCGGCGCAGCAGCTCGTCGGCGTCCCGCTCCACGCCCGCCAACCGCGACAGAATCCAGCGGTCGAGCAGCGGACGATCGTCGGGCGCCGGATCCTTGTCCGACGGTGACCAGCCGAAGTTCGCGTACTCGGCGAAAATTCCGGTGTAGACGTTCTTGAACGTGAGCAGAAACCGCCCGGCGGTATCCCGAATGCCGGCTTCATCGAACCGTCGCGGCGTCCAGACCTGGCTCGAGGTAATGAGAAAAAGTCTCACCGCGTCCGCGCCATAACGCGGAATCACGCTCCCGGGATCGATGATGTTCCCGAGCCGCTTCGACATCTTTTGCCCCTCGGCGTCGAGCACCAGGTCGTTGACGACCACCGCACGGAACGGGGCCGTATCTCCGACCACCGGCGTGTGTGCCTCGTGGGCGAGAAGATTGTTCGGCAGTGCGTCGCCGAGGCCGGTCGCGATGGCGAGGAGTGAGTAGAACCAGCCCCGCGTCTGATCGATTCCTTCGGCGATGAAATCCGCTGGATAGTAGCGCTCGAACTTCTCGCGATTCTCGAATGGAAAGTGCCATTGGGCGAACGGCATCGACCCGGAGTCGAACCAGGCATCGATCACTTCCGGCGTCCGCTTTTTCGTCCCGCCGCATTCGCATTTCCAGGTGTAGCGATCGATGAACGGCTTGTGGGGGTCGAACCCTTCCCCCGGAGTGACGCCGGACTTCTCCGCGAGCTCGGCATAGCCGGCTATCGCCTCGGCGTGCGAGTCATCTTTGTCGCACACCCAGATCGGGAGCGGCGTGCCCCAGTAGCGGTCGCGCGACACTGCCCAGTCGATGTTGTTAGTGAGCCACTCTCCAAAACGGCCCGTGCCCATCTCCGGCGGATGCCAATCGACGCGCGAGTTGCGGACGAGCATCGCATCCTTGAAATCAGTCGTCCGCACGAACCACGATGTGCGGGCGTAGTAGAGCAGCGGCGTCTCGCAGCGCCAGCAATGCGGATACGCGTGCTCGAACAACGACGATTTCCAGAGGACGCCGCGGCGCTTCAGCTCCTCGAGGATCACCGGATCGGCGTCCTTCACGAATTTCCCGCCGACCAGCGGCATCTCGGGCGGGAATTCTCCGCGCAGGTTTACCGGCTGGAGGAAGGCGAGTCCGTTGCGCTTCCCTGCCGCGTAGTCGTCGGCGCCGAACGCGGGAGCCATGTGCACGACTCCGGTACCTTCCTCCGAGGAGACGAAGTCCTCGCCGATTATGATTTCGTGCTCGCCGTCCGTGTAAGGCACCCAGTCGAGCGGCCGCTTGTAGCGCTTCCCAACCAGCTCGCTGCCGGGAAAGGTCTTGACGGTCTCCCAGCGGCCCGCGTAATCGTCACCCAGAACGGCCGCGACGCGCGAGAGCGCAAGAATAATAGTCTCGCTCGCTTCCGATTTCTTCTTGTGAAGCTCGACGTACTCCAGTTTCGGACTGACGGCGAGCGCGACGTTGGATACCAGCGTCCACGGCGTCGTCGTCCAGACGAGAATCCGCCGGCGCTCGCCTGCTCCGTCCAAATCGAGTGCGACATACGCGCTCGGATCCTTCACGTCCTTGTAGCCTTGCGCGACTTCGTGGCTGGATAACGTTGTTCCACAACGCGCGCAGTAAGGTAGAACCTTGTGGCCGCGATAAAGCCGGCCGCGCCGGAACATCGTCGCCAGCGCCCACCAAACGCTCTCGATGTAATCGTTCGAGTAGGTCACGTACGGATCGCTGTAGTCGAGCCAATAGCCGATCCGTTCGCTCAGATTCTCCCAGTCGGTGCGATAGCGCCACACGCTCTCGCGGCACATCTCGTTGAACCGCTCGACACCGATCGTTTCGATCTGCTGCTTCGCTGTGCGAACACCGAATTCCGTCTCGATCCTCTTCTCCACTTCGATCTCGACGGGCAGCCCGTGGGTGTCCCATCCCGCCTTGCGGGCGACATGGAAACCGCGCATAGCCCGGTACCGGCAGAAGAGATCCTTCACCGTGCGCGAGAACACATGATGGATTCCCGGGCGGCCATTGGCTGTCGGCGGGCCTTCGAAGAAAACGAATTCGGGTTTGCCTTCGCCCTGGGCGAGCGTCTGCTGGAAAAGCTTCTCCTCTGTCCAGCGGGAAAGCATTTCCTTTTCGAGTTCGTCGGGCGAGCGATCGGTCGGAAGCAGACGGAACCGCCTGCCCTTCTCGTCTCCCCCCGCTACCGGCACGGGGCGGACCGCGGTCATTCCTTGTTCGATCCGGAAGAGTTCGAGCCGGCGCCCCGCAGCGTGCTCGCGACGACTTGCGAGTCAGAGGCTTCAACCTCCGACAGCTGTCGAGCAATCAGGGTGCGCATCTGCGCCAGGTAGGTGCGGCGCGATCGATCGAGGTTGTCGAGCTCCTCCTCCATCCGTCGTACATCCGCCCTCGCTGCCTCGATGATCCGCTCGCCCTCGGCCTGCGCTTCGCGCAGTATCAGCTGCGCTTCCCGCTCGGCCTGCTCCCGCACCTCGCCGCGGAGCTGCTGCGCCGAGACGAGCGCGTCGTTCAGCGCCTTGTCGCGCTCGCGGAAAGCGCGGAGCTGCTCGTGAAAGCTGCGTGCCTTGGAGTCGAGGTCCTGATTGATGCGCGTGAGGCGCTCCATCTCCTCGGCGACCTGATCCCTGAACTGATCGACGCGCGCGGGATTGTAGCCGCGCAGCGCCCGACCGAAGTCGTAGCGACGCACGTCCAGGGGGGTAAGATGAAACGCTTCGTCTATCATTTAGCCCTCGCTCCAAAGAGGGTGGTTCCAAGCCGCACCATCGTTGCGCCTTCTTCTACCGCGATCTCGTAATCGTTCGACATCCCCATCGACAGCTCCTCGGCGGGATGACCCGCTTCGACCAACGTGTCGCGCGCCGCGCGAGCTTCCGCAAACGTGCGATGGAGCTGGGACTCCGTCGCTGTAAAGCTAGCCATTGTCATCACTCCCCGAATGCGAATGCCGGAAAGCGAGACGAGGCGCTCGGCTTCCGGCAGCAGCTCGGAGAGGGTGAAACCGCCCTTCGAATCCTCACCCGAAAGATTCAACTCTATCAGCGCATCGACCGCCCGCCCTCGCGCGATGCCGAATTCGCAGACGGCGTCCGCGAGTTTGGCGCTGTCGAGCGAGTGCAGCAGGACGAATTGCTCCAACGCCTTGATCTTGTTCCGCTGCAAATGCCCGATGAGATGCCAACGAACAGGTACCTCGACGCGGGCCATCTTCTTCAATGCTTCCTGAACTTTGTTTTCGCCGACGTCGTGCAGGCCCGCTTCGTAAGCCGCGCGCGCGGCTTCGGGCCCGTGGGTCTTCGTTACCGCGACTATCGTAACTTGCTGTCCGTGACCGCCCCGCGCCGCGGCGCCGGCAATCCTGGCTCGTACCTCGGCCACATGCTCGGCAAGGTCGGGGAAAGCCATAGCAGTCCAATTTAGCTGCGGGGGGCCCTGGGTTCAATTCACGCCAGAGAAAAGGTCAACTTCGAACTACAGAGATGCGAGGTGACAGAGGGCACCGATGCGAGGCGCGAGGATCTCGCATCTCGTATCTATGCTTCCGGGATCTCACATCTCTGTCGTTCGAAGTTGACTTTGCTGTGAATCAGTCGAGCCCCAAACTCCGCCTGATGCGGGCGCCCATAGGCTCATCCGGCCCCTTCACGTGGATCTCGACGTTTGCCGCGTACGCCGTGCCGGTGATGTGCAGCTTCTTGTAGCCCGTCGCAGCGTTGGCGTTTACGCCCTTGGCGTATTTGACCGCAAAAGAGCCCAACAACGAATCACCAGTGCTCTCGACGGCGACATCGGGTGGCACCGTGATCTCGATGTTGCCCATCACCGCTACAGCTTCGATAACCGAGACGCCGAGTCCGATGTCGGCTTCTCGCAGGTCGAGCTCGACGTTGCCCATGACGGCCAGGGCGCGAAAGCGCCGCGGAAGCGGCCACCGTCCCTCCCGCTCGGTGCTGCTGAGGAACGAAACCACGCCGTCGGACAAAGGCGGCTCTGCCACGACGGGATATGCCTCTCCGCCGTAATTCGCCGCTGGTAGCCCGGTCAGGCGCTCGTCTGTTGGTTTGTAGTCGGCCATGTGGGTTCCCGGTGAGCGGTTCTCTTAACCTACGGGCGCGGCGTCCAATTGGTTTAGCGGATCAGCCGAAGATCCGGCCGACCAGCTTGACGATATTCTGCATGTTCCTGCTGATATCGTTGAACATCACCGTGACGAAGAGCAATCCGATTATCAGCAGCCCGCCCTTTAGGATACGCTCGCGGGTGCGGGTGCTGAATGCGCTGCCCTTGATCGTCTCGGCGATGTTGAGGACGATCTGCCCACCGTCGAGAATGGGGATCGGGAGCAGATTGAACACCGCCACGTTGATGCTGATCAGCGCAACCAGCAGGAGCAGGGTTTCGATTCCGCCTTGCGCCGCCTGGACGGACACCTGCGCGATCGCAATCGGGCCTCCGAGTTCGGAGATGCCGACGCCTCGAACCAGAGAGCCGAGGGCCGTGAAGATCCTGCCGCCATTGTCGATCGTGATGCGCCATGCCTCGGTGAATGCTTGCGGCACTCCAATCGGCGTGAAGACCTGGCCCGCGATCATCCCGATTCGACCGCGCGGTTGTTTGACTCCCGTCTCCGGATCCGCGACGGCTTCCGCTGCGGGAGTTACCGTCACGGTGACTGGGCTCCCCGCTCGGACAAGGCCGAGGGTGAGCGGCCGGCCGGCGGAAGCCCCAATGCTGTCGAGCAGGGTCTGCCAGCTTTCGAGCGGACGCCCGTTCAGAGACGCGATGCTATCGCCCACCCGTATTCCAGCGAGAGCGGCCGGCTTCCCTGGAGTCACGACCGCGGCAACGGGCACCGGTGTCGGCATGCCTGAGCGAAGCAGCAGCCCGAAGTAAATCACGTAAGCGAGGAGCGCGTTCATTGTCACGCCCGCCAACATGATGAAGAGTCGCGCGGGAAGCGACTTGGACTCGAACCACCGCTCTTCCGGAATCGGCTTGGGTCCGAATGGAATCATCGCGTTCGGATCGAATCCGTCTTTCGGCGAGCCCGGCGTCACCGCGGAATTCTCACTGCCGCCCTCGAGGAAAGCCGTCGCCTCGTCCTCGCGTGATGCCATCCGTACGTATCCGCCCAGCGGAAGCGCGGCGAGCACGTATTCCGTCTCGCCGAAACGCTTCTTGAGGAGCGATGGGCCGAAGCCGATTGAGAACCGCGGCGCATAAACACCGGTGAGCTTGGCGGCAATGAAGTGTCCGAGCTCGTGCACGAAAACAACGAGCCCGAACACGATGATCGGAGCGAGCCAACTCAGCATTTGAACATCCTTTGCACGTGACTGCGAGCCGCCGCGTCGGCCGCCAACAGCTGCTCGCGCGTACCGGCCGGCATGCCGCCCAGGCTATCGAGCGCGGATGAGATGCCGCGCGGGATGTCTGCAAACGCGATCTTGCCCGCGAGAAAGGCGGCAACGGCGCACTCGTTGGCCCCGTTGAACACTGCGGGAGCCGTACCTCCGGCCTTACCGGCCGAGATGCCGAGTCGGAGCGCGGGGAACCGCAGATGATCTACGGGCTCGAAGGTCATGGGAGATAGTTTAACGGGATCGAACGCCGGCACACCATCGTCGGCCACCCGTTCTGGGTGCGTCAACGCATACAAGACGGGTAATTCCATGGTTGGGACGCTCATCTGCGCCACGACGCTTCCGTCGATGAACTCGACAAACGAATGGACCACGCTCTGCGGGTGGACCACGACATCGATCCGGTCGTATGGAAGATCGAACAGGAAATGGGCCTCGATCACCTCCAGTGCCTTGTTCGCGAGAGTGGCGCTGTCGATCGTGATCTTCTTTCCCATCCGCCAGGTCGGGTGTCGAAGCGCATCCTCAACGGTTGCCGATCCAAGGCGGTCGGCGCTCCAATCGCGAAATGGGCCGCCCGATGCCGTGAGCACAACCCGCCTCACTTCCGAGCTCGGATGTCCGGTGATGCACTGGAGAATCGCACTGTGCTCGCTGTCGACCGGCACAACTTCGCCCGAGCCAGAGGCGCACGCCTGTCTCACGAGATCGCCGGCGATGACGAGCGTTTCCTTGTTCGCGAGGGCGACGCGCTTCCCGGCTTCGAGCGCCGCCAGAGTTGCATCGAGGCCGGCGGCCCCGACGATCGCGTTGATGACGATATCCACGTCGTCACGAGTGGCGGCCGCGACGAGCGCATCGGTGCCGCTCTTCCACGCTTCATCGGAGCCATTGCTCGATTCGACCATACCGACAAAAGCGGGCGAGAACAGACGCGCCTGCTCTCGCAGAAGAGCGGCGTTGCTGTTGGCGGTGAGAGCGGTGACGCGAAATCGCTGGCGCTGGCGATCGAGCACCCGCAGCGCCGTGGTTCCGATCGATCCGGTGGAGCCCAGCACCGCCACCCCTTTGGGCGCGGCGGCCTGCATCACTGCGGGATGGGCAGCAGCAGGCGGCCCAACAAAAGAAACGCGATTGGCATCACGAACAGGAGGCCATCGAAGCGATCGAGTATCCCGCCGTGCCCTGGAAGGATGCGGGAACTGTCCTTGACGCCGGCCTCGCGCTTGAGGAGCGACTCGGCCAGATCCCCGGTCTGCGCCGCGACGCTGATGACAATCGCGAACAGAACGGCGCCCTGGATCGTGAGTCCGAGCTGCGCGTAAGGCATGAGGATGAATCGGACGTAGAGCAGGCAGATCACGATCGTGAGACCAAGCCCGCCCACCGCTCCCTCGACGGTTTTGCCGGGGCTTACTGAAGGGAGCAGCTTCTTCCGGCCGAACGTCCGCCCGAACGCATAGGCGCCCACGTCGGTAGTCCAGGTGAGAAGAATCGGGAGGAACACCAGCGCCGTCCCCGCTCCAGCGCCGACGGCGTAGTCGTGGTAGCGTAAGGCGTAGATGTAGGCGAAAAGTCCGGCGTAAAGAATTCCGAATGATGTGATCGACACTGACGACATCGGCTTACCGCCGGGCCCGCGGAGCCAGATCGTGCTGGCGAAGAGCACGAGTGCCATTGCGACGACTGCTGTCAGCGAGAGCGTGTAGACTCCCAGCCTCTGCGCGTGGACCGCGATTGGGAGGAGAGCGGCAAGTGCTATCCCCGCGGGCTCCAGCGGCAATGCTCCGGTTTCCCGGGCCATGCGGAAGAACTCCCACGCCGCCAGCGCAGCGAGGACCGAGAGAACGATCGCCAGGGCCCAATCGCCCCAATACACGATCGCGACGCTCGCGGGCGCGGCGATCACTGCGAAGATGATGCGCCGTGTCAGCTCCGACACGGCCTAGACTTCCATGATTTCGGCTTCTTTGCCCTTCAACAACTCATCGATCTTTCCGATGTAGTCATCGTGGAGCTTCTGAAGCTCTTTCTCCGCCTTCTTCTGATCGTCTTCTGAAGGTTTTTCGAGCCTCTTCAGCTGATCGCGCGCCGATGTTCTCGCGTGCCTGATCCCGATCCGCGCCTCTTCAGCCAGCTTGTGGACGACTTTCACCAATTCCTTGCGCCGTTGTTCGTTGAGGGCCGGTAGCGGAACGCGGATGACACCCGACTGGGTCTGCGGGTTGAGACCCAGATCCGACTCGCGCAAAGCTTTCTCGATAGCGGTGATCAGGCCCTTGTCCCATGGAGTCACCGTCAGGAGGCGAGGCTCCGGAGCGGACACTCCCGCTACTTGATTCAAAGGCATCGACTGGCCGTACGCATCCACGCGCACCGTATCGAGCAGGCTCGCCGTAGCCTTTCCGGTTCGAATCGAAGCCAGCTCGCGCTTCGATGCCTCGAACGATTTCTCCATCGCGGTCCGGCAGTCCTTCGTGATCTGAGGAATTGTCGTCATTGTACGATTGTTCCGACGCGCTCACCCAGCAGCGCCTTCGCAACCTCTCCGTGACGGTGAATGTTGAGGACGATGATCGGGAGTTTGTTTTCCTTGCAGAGCGTGATGGCCGTCTGGTCCATTACGCCGAGTTCGTTGACCATGACATCACGGTAGCTGATTGTTTTGTAGCGCGTCGCTTCCGGATCCAGCTTGGGGTCGGCGCTGTAAACTCCATCGACGCTCGTCGCCTTGATGATGACGTCGGCGTGGATCTGGATTGCGCGGAGCGCTGCAGCCGTGTCGGTTGAGAAGTATGGATTCCCGGTTCCGGCGGCGAAGATCACCACGCGGCCATGGTCGAGGTGGTGCATCGCGCGGCGCCGGATGAACGGCTCCGCGATCGATTCCATTGCGATAGCCGTCATCACCCGTGTCTCGAGCTGAGCCTTCTCCAGCACGTCCTGAAGGGCCAGCGCGTTGATGATTGTGCCGAGCATCCCCATGTAGTCGGCGCCGACCCGATCCATTCCCATCTTCGAGAGCTGGGCACCACGAACGATGTTGCCGCCACCGATCACGAGACCGACGGCGGCACCCATCTTCACAATGTCGGATACTTCCGTCGCGAGACGTTCGAGGATTGTAAAATCAAAACCGGTGCCCTTCTCTCCGGCGAGGGCCTCGCCGGAGAGCTTGAGCAGAACCCGCTTGTACTTGAGCTCAGCCAAAGCTGGCTCTACTCCTCGCCCATCTGAAAGCGAACGAAGCGGCGAACCTGAATGTTCTCGCCGACCTTCGCCGACGCTTCCTTGATCAGCTCGCCGACTGTTTTCTTCGGCTCGCGGACCCAGGCCTGGTGCACCAGCGCGACGTCCTTGTAGAACGCCTCGATCTTGCCGGCTACGATCTTCTCGATCAGGTGGTCGGGCTTGCCGCTCTCCTTGACCTGCTCGACGAAAATGCGACGCTCCTTCTCGACCTTGTCCGGCGGGACCTGGTCCTTGTCGACCGCAACCGGAGCGGCGGCGGCGATGTGCTCGGCGATGTACTTCACCAGCTGCTTGAAGTCGTCAGTGCGAGCGACAAAGTCCGTCTCGCAGTTCACCTCGACCATCACGCCGACTTTGCCGTTGTGGTGGATGTAGCTGCCGATCACGCCTTCGCTGGTCTTCTTGCCGATTCTCTTGTCGGCCTTGGCAATTCCCTTGGTGCGGAGGTACTCCGCGGCCTTATCCATGTCGCCGTTGTTCTCTTCGAGCGCCTTCTTGGATTCCATCATTCCCGCGCCGGTGCGCTGGCGGAGGGTCTGAACGTCTTTCGCTGTGAATTTCTCTTTGGTCATTGTCATAATGTCTCTCGTTAAAACGCCGCCGGAGTCTTTTCCGGCGGCGTGAAAGTTAACCTTCCTGCTCGGGCTCGGTGGCTTCCTCTGCTCCGCCACCTTCTTCGCCGCCCGTCTTGAGTCGCGCGGCAATTGCTTCGGGCTTGGCCCGTCGCCTGCGCGGCCTTCTCTTCCTCTTCTTATCGCCCTCGCCTTCCGGCTCGGCACCGCGATCGGAACTGTAGGTGTACGACTCGGCCTCTTCGACCTCCTCGCGCACCGGCGCCTCACGGCGTGCCTCGACGATCGCGTCTGCGATCGACTTGGTCATCAGCTCCACCGAGCGGATCGCGTCGTCGTTGCCCGCGATCGGAACCGTGATGAGATCCGGATCCGCGTTCGTATCGACCAGCGCGATGAGCGGGATGTTCAGCTTGTTGGCCTCGTTGACCGCGATGCGCTCCTTCTTGGAGTCGATCACGAACATGAGACCGGGAAGCCGCGTAAGGTTCTTGATGCCCGACAGGTTCTTCGAAAGCTTGTCGCGCTGACGACTCATCATCAGCTGCTCTTTCTTGGTGTAGTTCTCGAAGTCGCCGCCCGCCTCGCTGCCTGCCTCGAGCTCCTTGAGCCGGCGAACCTGCTTCTTCACCGTCTGGAAGTTCGTGAGGAGTCCGCCCAGCCATCTCTCGGTCACGTACATCGCCCCGCAACGCTCGGCCTCGCTCTTCACGATGTTGACGAGCTGCCGCTTGGTGCAGACGAACAGGACGTTATCGCCGCGGAGGATCACTTCCCTCGCGAGCTTCTGCGCCAGCTCCAGCTGCCGCAGCGTCTTCTGCAGGTCGATGATGTGAATGCCGTTTCTCTCCGCGAAGATGAAACGACGCATCTTCGGGTTCCAACGGCGGGTCTGGTGTCCGAAGTGGACACCGGCTTCGAGCAGCTGCTCCAGGTTTGGCTGAGCCATTAAGTAGTGATTCCTTCGGGGTTAACGCTT
>WNFK01233473.1_pt1 | contig 14125 bp, 12 predicted proteins | sample 5400281 | NCBI WGS metagenome assembly WNFK01 (sample SAMN13153350, study PRJNA577476) | soil metagenome | isolation source: 20 cm soil on Douglas fir-dominated hillslope | place: USA:California | collected 2013-09-17 | reverse complement strand
CCGTTATGACCGAAATTAGGGTTGGGCAGCGCCATTAGAAAAAAACTCGATACGAGTTTGAATCCGGCGCGTACACCGATGCAGTGGAGCGCCGCGCGCACGGTATGCGAAGTTGTGTTGGTTGCCCCAGCAACTGAACCATCGGCTTTTCCAAGTCGCACCATCAGGTTGCCGTAGTAAAGGGGATCCATCAACAGCGTGCGGGCTTCGTCGGCCATCAATCCTTTAGCGCGGCGCATCTCATGAAAAAGCGAGGCCATCTTTTCGAAATCAGGCGCGCGCCGGTGATCTATGACTTCAACGCCGCCGAGATCGGCGCCTTCGCGTTGTGCGGTTTCGCGAATCGTTGCCTCGTCGCCAAGTAACGTAATACGAGCCATCCGATTGCGCGCGCAAATCGCGGCCGCAACAACCGTGCGTGGATCGTTTCCTTCAGGCAAGACAATGTGTTGGGGCTTGGCGGCGGCGCGCTGACGAATTCTTTCGAGTATGGACATGGTAGCGATATGCGTTGATTTAGACGGAACCTTTTTTCGTGAGCGGAGTCTAACCGAGCCGCGAAGCGAGAACAAGTTTGAAAATTCGTGCGTATCCATAAGCTGGAGAACTATGGCGCTGGAACCGGTCGAGGACGGTATTCTTTGAGTCAGTTTCCTGACCCAACCCTTTTCATCTACACTGCCCCAACGAACGAGTCCAGGTTACGTTCTTTAAGACCGACCAGGGAGTGGTTACGCAGTTGATTCTTCATCAGAATGGGCGCAACATGCCCGCAAAGAAAATTCGCTGAACTAAAGAACCGGAGTCAAAAAAGAAATGGCGTTGCAAACTAAAGGACGACTAAAGAACCTGCTGCTGTTCATTCCGAATATGCTTTTATTATGCGTGCGTCTGCTGGCGGACTCGCGCGTCCCGAAAGTTGAGCGGGCGCTGGTTGGTGGAGCCATCGTCTATGCAATCATCCCTTTCGATCTGATACCTGACATGATCCCCTTCGTGGGGCAGGTTGACGATGCTTATTTAATTGCGCTGACGTTGCTGCGATTGATGGAGCGAACCGATCCTAACGTTGTTCGTGAACATTGGAGTGGTGGTGGTGATGTAGTTGAACTGGTCGGCGCCGCGGCGTTAGTTGCCGGCAAGTTTCTGCCGCAGCGAATTCGTCGCGTACTCACGTCCCGGGTTGAGGTTGCGCCGGGGAAACTCGAGGATCTCAAAGACTTTTCAAAGCCGCTATTGGTTGCTCGGCCAGAGCTTGAAGCGGTAGAGAGCCAGCCGGAACGGAAAGTAGAAGGCGGAAGACAATAGGCAGAAGGCAGAACAGCGAATGTAACCTGAAAAGGAATCGCTTTCTGCCTACTGCCTACTGCCTACTGCCTTCAGCCTTCCTTAGCGCCTCCAGCAACTTTTCATGAATTCCACCAAACCCTCCGTTAGACATGATCGCCACCACGTCGCCTTCCTGCAGTTGCGGTAGCAGGTGCTCGATGATCGCGTCGCAGTCAGGAAGCGCGACCGCCGGCTTACCGTCTCTGGACACCTCCTCGATCAACTTACCGGTGTCGAGCGATCTTCCTTTCTCAGAAACCTTCTGACTGTCGAAGACGTTGGCGATCACTACATAGTCTGCTGCAGCAAAGGCATTGGCATAGTCGTTCTGGAACACGGCCAGACGAGATGACCATGAACGCGGCTCAAACACAGCGATCAAACGACGCTTCTGGTATCGATTGCGCAACCCGCGCAGTGTTTCCCTCACTGCTGTTGGATGATGGGCAAAGTCGTCAATGACAGTAACGCCGCCTTCCTCGCCCCGTATTTCGGCGCGGCGTCGCACATTCTTGAACGAACGCAGGGCGCCCGCAATAACCTCGCGGCTGACCCCCCAGGTGTCAGCGGCGATGATCACAGCCAGGCAATTCAAGAGGTTAAAATCTCCAATCAGCGGCGTTTCAAACTTCCCCCACGGCTTGCCTTCGCAGGTGACGGTAAACTTGCTGAGCTCTCCGGAGAAATCCATTTCGCTAAGACGCCACTTCGCTTCGCTACTAGTCCCAAAGGTTTCGAGTTGCGTGAACAGTCTCAGACCCATAGAAGTAACAACGTCACGCACGTGCGGACCGTCCCATCCGGCGATCAGTTTGCCGTTGCCGGGAACCAGATTCATGAATCTCCGGAAGGCAAGTTTCACCGCGTCCAGATCGTTATAAATATCTGCGTGGTCGAATTCGATATTGTTTACGATGGCGATCTCCGGCAGGTAGTGCATGAACTTTGGACCCTTGTCGAAATATGCCGTGTCGTATTCGTCACCTTCAATGATGAAGTAGTCGCTATCGGTAACTCGAAAACTTACGCCAAAGTTCTGGGCGATGCCGCCAATAAGGAAAGTTGGGTCAAGGCCGCCCTGATCCAGTACCCAGGCGGCGATGCTCGTAGTCGTTGTCTTGCCATGGGTTCCGGCGACAACCAGCGAGCGGCGGCCGCGAATGAATTCTTCTTTAACGACTTCCGCCTGCGAGCGATAGAGCAGCTTGCGATCGAGGGTCGCTTCCACTTCCGCGTTTCCGCGCGGAATTGCGTTTCCGACAATCACGCAATCCGGCGCCGGATCGAGATGTTCCGGCTGGTAACCCTGGTTCACCTGAATGCCCAGCGACGCAAGCATGGTAGACATCGGCGGGTAAACAAGCCGCCATCGCAGTGCCGCAAATTCCGATTAAGTGATAGTGCATGTGGCCCGCAAAATCATGAAGCTGTTGGTGACGAAGTGTTTAGTAGTTTCCGGAGACAACCCCAGAAAGGACGCCTCGCGATGCTTTCGGGATGAGTTAACAGCGCATGCCAAAGCTTTTTAGCTGCGACTCGACGTTGTCCCTCGCGGCTTGCCTGATAGGAGAGCCGCAAATCACGAGTGGCTAAACACCAACGCCGCCCGGCGCCGTGCAGACTCGCGCTATGTAGCTCCGCAATTTCATCAAATTCGTGATCGAATAGCGCACCTTCCGCGACCGTCTTGCTGGTCGGGTGTAGACGATAGGCAGCCAATGTTGCTGGCAGGTGATCGCAGCGGCGCCCTTTAAGCAACAAGCGAATATACAATTCGTGATCAAAGCAGTAACGCCAGCGTTCATCGAATCCTTCAGCTAACAGTTCGCGTTTCCAAAACATGCCCGGCTGCGGCGCGTTATAGGCCCAGGAAAGGGCGTGGGCCGCGGATTTGGGTACCTCCGCCTCAACCACAAGATCTTTCTGCTGGTCCCCAAAGAACAGCGTATCGCCGCATAGCCATTCGCAGGCTGGGTGCTCGCGAAAATAATTTAATACGGCGGCGAAGGCCCCGGGAAGATAAAGATCGTCGCTGTTTAGATAGGCCACAATCTCACCGGTGGCTCGCTGCAAACCCTTGTTCAAAGCATGCGCCTGACCGCGGTCCTTTTCGCTGACCCAGTAAGCGATTCGATCCTCATACTTTCGGATTACGTCAACGCTTCCGTCCGTGCTGCCACCGTCAATAATAATCAACTCGAGCGGGTGATGGCCCTGCTCAAGGACGGAAAGAATTGTTTGTTCGAGATACTGTCCTTGATTATAGGAGGGTGTAACAATCGAGATCTTCGGTAGCGACAAGCGTGAGCTCTCCACAAGGCAACTTTCGAGGCCGACAGTTTAACTCAAGGTCCGCTCCGAGAGCTAACACCGTCTCGAACCAGTATTGCGGTATGAGCGAGTAAGAGTCGGCAAGTCGAGGGGAATTCAGTTCGGCGTGAGCTTAAGGATCAAAGGTTTGATCAGAGAGATGCAATTCAACGCAACCGCGCGGCTTCATACCAGTCAACAGTGCGTTTCAAGCCTTCCTCCAAAGAAATTCTGGCGCGGAACTGAAATTTGTCGAATGCGCGCGTGACCTCCAACCGCCGCCGCGGTTGGCCGTCCGGCTTGTTGCTTTGCCAGCGTATTTCGCCGTCGAACCGCGTTAGCCGGGCAATTAGTTTCACCAATTCCGCTATAGTTATTTCGTTGCCGGTGCCGATATTAACCGGCTCGCTTTCGTTGTAGATCGCAGCGGCGCTGATTATGGCGTCAGCGCAATCCTCGACGTAGAGAAACTCGCGCGAAGCGTTCCCCGTCCCCCAGGCCTCGATGAAGGGACGTCCTTCGATACGCGCCTCAATGCACTTCCGAATCAGCGCGGGGATAACGTGCGAGGTCTCCGGGTCGAAATTGTCTCCCGGGCCATAGAGGTTGGCCGGCAGGAGAAAGATGCTATTAAAGCCATATTGATCGCGATAACTCTGCGATTGCACCAGCATCATTTTCTTTGCCAGCCCGTAGGGCGCGTTAGTCTCCTCAGGGTAGCCATTCCATAGGTCGTCTTCGCTAAAAGGCGTCGGTGTGAATTTCGGATAAGCGCAAACGGTGCCAAGGGCGACGAACTTGCTCACGTTATTGAGGCGCGCCTGCTCGATGAGTTGTACACCCATCATCAGGTTTTCGTAAAAAAACTTCCCTGGGTTTTTTTGGTTGGCGCCAATGCCCCCAACTACGGCGGCGAGGTGAATAACGAGGTCTGGCTGCGTATCGGCGTAAAGGCGTTTGATGTCGGTCGCGTCAACGAGATTGTAATCGACGCTGCGCGGCGCAAACACCTCAAGACCCGGCTGAGCTCGAAGACGAGCAACAATGAAGCGGCCCAGAAAACCTGCGCCGCCGGTAACAACTACCCGTTTATAAGGAAAACTCTCCGTCAATTCCCTCGGTTCCAATTCGTTTTTCTCAGTAACTGCTTCGTAAGGATCACCTGAGCACAGGAGAAACACTGCCTTCAGAGTTAGTGTCCCCAAACATTTCGTGGTCCTTTTGGCTGACATTGGCTATGTCGGCGTCGACCATGAGACGAACCAGTTCTTTGAAGGTAACTCTCGGTTCCCAACCCAGGTCACGCCGGGCTTTCGTAGCATCGCCTATCAGCAGATCGACTTCCGCTGGTCGCAAATATTTCGGATCGAGTTCGACGTAGTCGTGCCAATTCAGGTCCACGTGCGAAAAAGCCTCGCTCAGAAAATCCTCCACCGAGTGAGTTTCGCCGGTAGCGATAACGTAATCATCCGGCTTCTCCTGTTGCAGCATTGCCCACATCGCTTCGACGTATTCCCGGGCATAACCCCAGTCGCGTTTGGCGTCGAGGTTGCCAAGGTAGAGCTTCTTCTGCTCCCCGGCTTTGATACGAGCCACTGCGCGCGTGATTTTTCGCGTAACGAAGGTTTCACCACGTCGCGGACTTTCATGGTTGAAGAGAATGCCGCAACAGGCAAAGAGATCGTACGACTCCCGGTAGTTAACCGTCGCCCAATGTGCATAGACTTTGGCGACGCCGTAAGGCGAGCGCGGGTGAAAAGGGGTGGTCTCCCGTTGCGGTACCTCATGGACCTTGCCAAACATTTCCGAACTGCTGGCCTGATAAAACTTCGACTTCACCCCGGTCTCGCGAATCGCTTCGAGAATGCGAATGGTGCTCAAGCCCGTTACGTCGCCGGTATACTCAGGAATATCAAAACTGACCCGGACGTGACTCTGCGCCGCCAGGTGGTAAACCTCGTCCGGCTGAATTCGATAAAGCAGTTTGATTAGGTTCGTTGAATCCGCGATATCCCCGTAGTGCAGGAAGAGCTTTACGTCATTGATGTGCGGATCTTTATAAAGATGGTCGATACGACCGGTATTAAAAGTTGAAGCGCGGCGGATGATGCCATGAACTTCGTAGCCTTTTGAAAGCAGAAGTTCAGCCAGGTAGCTCCCGTCCTGCCCGGTGATGCCTGTGATTAGAGCCTTTTTCATTGTCTTCGATTTGGTCTCAACTCTCAATTTGTAGTGTAACGCAAACTAACAAGCACCCCGTCTGCTGTCTGGCGGGCGGTCACTCGTTTGCTCTACAACGCCTGTGTGACTACAGAATAACGATCAATCGGATCATTCGCGACCAGGAGTCGTGCCCGTTTGCGACCAGTTCCGATACCTGCTCGCCAGTGCATTGAAAGCGTAGGTCGCCTTTCCTTTCACTTCGAACCAGCGTGCTTGTCGTTTGAGCGCTGCCGACTGAAAAGGGTCACCCCACAGCTGCCACTTTTCACGGGAGTTGCGGTACATAACACGCAGTCCATAGGGAATTTCCTCCCCGCTCGCGAAGTAGTTATAGGTGTAGGGCCAGCGCCTTGTTTGCTCGTAACCGTTTTCAAGCAGCAATCTACGGTATTCGCCGAAAAGCGGTTGCAGATCGAGACGATCCGACAGCTGATACCGTGTCTGGTAGCCTGAAAGTATCTCGGCGTGTTCCGGATTGAAATTGCTAAAGTGATAAAAATAGAGTGGGCCGCCGTTGCAGAGCCAGGCATCTCCCTCGCGATCTATCCGGCGACTGTGAAGATTCCAAAACGCAACGTTGCAGCCGGGAGATTGCTCGATCCCGACCCGATCGAAATAGAGCGGCGCAAGGTTCATGAATTTTTGATCCACGAAGTAACCTCGCAGAGGATCGTCAACACACAGATCCAGCAGCTTTGCTTGCCACCACTGAAGCATAGCGTTTGCGGCCGGGGTCACTCCGATGAAACCCAGGTTGTAGATTCCGTAGCGCAGAATAGTGCCGTCGTTAGGAGAAAAACCGTCTTCGGGGTAGTTCTCATCTACGTGCGGCGTGAGCAGTACGTCGAATGTGTGTAGCCGGTCGAATATCTCGTCAAGAGAAGAGGTCACCAAAATGTCTGGATCCAAATAGAACAGTTGCTCGATCCCCTCTTTGTGCAACAGGTAGTCCAGCAGATGAGCTTTGACCGCCGTGCACAGCTCCACGACGCTGTACTTGAAGCAGAAACTCGGCAGATCTGGCAACTCCAAATCAGAGAGGGACACGATCTCGAAGTCCTCTTTTGCCAAATCAATGTAGCCTTCGTAATCGTCAACAATCAGAACGTAACAACGCAAGTCCGGATGAAACTGGGAAAAGGAGCGGCACAAGGTTCGCGCCGCGGCGACGTAGTTCTTGGCAATAATGGTACAAATCGCACGCTTCATAAATCTACTTGAGACTTGCCTAGCCTCGCTCCCCTTAGCTTATGTAATGCAAAGTAACAGTTTGCTCTGCGATCCGCGGTCACACCTGTACTACCGGCGACGAGTTAGGTAAACTTTTTGAGTTCGTCTCCAAATCGTTGCGGACCATCTCTCCGACCAACTCCTTGAACGTATGCCGCGGCTGCCAATTAAGTGCGGCGCGCGCTTTCGTTGCGTCGCCAATTAGAGACTCGACTTCTGCCGGGCGATAAAACTTCTCATCAACGACTACGTAAGCGCCAGGATCGAGATCAACCTCAGCGAACGCCAATTCGCAGAACTCCCGCACCGTGTGCGACTCCCCAGTGGCTATCAGATAGTCGTCCGGCTGGTCCTGCTGCAGCATGAGGTGCATGGCGCGCACATAGTCTTCGGCGTGTCCCCAGTCGCGGCGAGCGTCAAGGTTTCCCAAACGCAGCTCAGACGCCAGTCCAAGCTTGATGCGCGCAACGGTTGAGGTGATCTTACGAGTGACAAACTCAAAACCGCGTCGCGGCGATTCGTGGTTGAAGAGCATACCGCTCACGCAATACATCGAATAAGCTTCGCGATAGTTGCGAGTAAGATCGAAGCCTGCGACCTTGCTGATGCCGTAAGGCGAACGCGGGTGGAAAGGCGTCTCCTCGGTCTGTGGAGACTCGCGCACCTTGCCAAACATTTCGGAAGAGCCTGCGAAATAGAAACGGCAATTGGCTTGCAACTCGCGCAATGCTGCGAGCATGTAGTGTGTGCCGTTGATGTTGGTGTTCATCGTTGAGAAGCCGTCGGCAAACGACTCGGCAACGAAGCTTTGTGCGGCCAGGTGATAACACTCGTCGAAGTTGACCTTGGAGAGGACACTAAAAATCGAAGGATAACTTTCGAGGCTCGCCGCATGCAGTGTAATGCGATCGAGTAAATGTTCGATACGCGTGAATCGTCGAGTTGGGTCCTCAAGTGCGACCCGCCTGACGAGCCCGTGCACTTCGTAGCCGTGCGAGAGCAGGTGTTCAGCAAGATAACTGCCGTCCTGCCCGGTGATCCCGGTGATGAGCGCTTTCTTCACAGTTCTCCTCTGTCAGACTGATCGCTCATTAGAACGGTGCTAATGAGCACACGCTGTTCCGGGCTCATGTTCGATTGGCCTCCGAATGCGCTGAGAGGGCTTGCAGCAGATGCTTCTCCAAACGGTCGACACTGCTCTCGATACTCCATTGCTCCCGCACGTGAGCCGCAGCCCTTTGCCCCATTTGCCGCGCCTGCGCGTTATCCTCCAGCAGCTTGTTGAGCGCCGCGGCGATATTTTCCGGGTCGCGGTCAACCAGAAGCCCGTTGACACCATCCACGACCGTTTCCCGGACACCACCCTCGGCAACCGCCACGACGGGAGTAGCGCAGGCATTCGCTTCCAGCGGGGCAAATCCGAACGGCTCAAGACTTGGCGTGTATAGTAGCAGCGCCGCCCGGTTCAAGATCTCCACCAATTCTTCATCGGGCACTATCATTCTGATTTGCAGATCCACGCCCACCGTTTCCGCTAATTCTAGCATCTCTCTCATGTAATTCTCGCTTCCCGAATTCGCTACCCAGACGAGCCGCGGGCGGGGTTCGTGAAGAAGCGCAATGGATCTGAGGGCCAACTTAACGCCCTTGATTTCATCGAACGAACCGAGTCCGACGATGAAATTCTCTCGCTCTCGATTCAAGTCGTGGAAAACGCTCGCATCAACTCCGAGATAACAGACTTTGGCATCCCGTCCGTAGGCACGCAGTACGCTTTCGCGGCTGTAGTGAGAATTGACCAGAATAACGTCACAGGCCTGAGCGTTGAGCCATTCGAGCTTCGCCTGGAGGCGAAGGCTGCGCAGCTGAAAATCCGGCTGAATTGAAACGCCTAAGCGAAACGGATCCTCGTCTGTCTTTTCCTGAGGCTCACCTACCCAGGGCAATATCGGACGCGCTTCGTACAATGGGCGATACGGTTCCTGCAGGTACAACACTTTCGGCAGCCGCACGTGACGCATGATGTAAGGCATGTAATAAAGTACCGAGCTGTTTGCGAAGAGCAAATCAAACTCGCCTGCCGCTATTTCCTGCGCGCACCGCTTGCAAGCTTCATCAAAAGCCCGCATGCGCGCAACGCCATCGTAGTAACTGCTGTAGGTCCGCCCAATTTTTCGAATCGGATTTTTCTCGGGAGCACTGTCATAAGGAATAACATGTTCGACGAGCAGATCTTTCAGGGACAGATAAGATTGATCGGCGGTCGAGAGCGTCCAACATTCAAGACTGTGCCCGCGCTCCACCAAACCTTTCACGTGATGGTAGAGCGCACGCTTTCCGCCACCGCTCGGCAAGTTATGCCAAACGGCAATCTTTAGTTTTCGCGGTCGGGTCAATAGCGATTCAACCTTTTTCCTTTGTGCCCCAAAAGGTGTAGCAGAGTTTTTCAACTCGGCATCTCTCTTTACTCCATCGGCAGCTCTCGGGCATTACGCAGGGCTTCGTGTCGCGGCTCGGTTTCGAGTGCCGCCCGCGGAAACTGATTGATGAATGTGATTGCCTCTGTGACATCATCGAATTCAAACCTTTGATCGTCCGGTGGTCTAAACCCAAAATGGCAGGTGAGAAAAAGCCACGCTCGTTTAGTAGCCGGAGCCGTCGCCACCGTCCTTATCTTTGCGTACGCCCTGTTCATCACCACGCGAGGGGAAAGCACCTTCCGCAGGGTTTCTGCCCCTGTCCGCCTGGGAATTGTCTCCGGTTTCCAACCGTGGGCCAGCAGCAGCGCCTGCATCTCATTCCTGGCCTTCACATCCTGGACTTCTGTTAACTCGGCTGCCAGGCTGCGCAGGTAGCGTTGCCGATCGAGCTCGAAAAATCGTGAGCTCTTTGTTTCCTGCCTGATGACGCAGTACTCGTTATAGATGGCGTTGCTGGCACTGATGATTTGCGGAATCGGCGTGGCGTAATTTCTGTTCGCATTATCCACTGGCAAGTTCGCGATGAAGTCTGCGTAGTCGCTCGACAACTCACCTCGACTGACGCTGGCGCCATTGCTACGCTCAAGGCCGTAATGAAAGATTGGCGAGTTGTCGTAGAAGAGTATCGTGTCCAGTATCTCCAGGCAGCGGAAGCCGAAATTAAAGTCGGGTGAGATTGAGCTGAAGACATTGCCGAAACGCTGGCGTACTGCATTCAGCACCTCCCTTGGGACAATGCAATTGAGCATGCGCGGTAAGCAAACTTGCGGCACGGCTTGAGCATAAACGCGGGACAAATGAATACAGTCCACTTCAAAGAGCTTGCCGGTTCCGGGGTACCGCTCGACGCGGATCGGCTCCGGATAATCTACGATCCGATCGTGATTGTAACTGATGATCTTTTCCGGATAACGGCGTGCCAGTTCGATGATTCGCGCAATCTGTCCTCGCTTGAACATCATACGATCGGTTAAGTAAGCGAAGTGGCTGGCGTCGTACAAGGTCATGGCTTGTCCGATGGCCCAATCCCAGTGTTTGGTCATCGAGAGCGGCTCGGGAGGCGTGACGTAACGCAGTCGTTTATCTGCAAGCCGGCGGCAAAACTCTTCAAGCCCGGCGCGGTGCTCGGCTGTCGTGGAGTTATCTGAAACCAACAGCTGGACGCCGTTTACGTTCTGGCTGAGGACGGAGCGAATGGCGTTCATCGCCAGATCCGAACGGTTGCGGGTTGGGATGACGACGACCGTGCCGCAGTAATTTGCTGATTCCTTCATTGTTCGGCAGGGAGCACGGCCTGTATGTTTCCAGCAACACTCTTCGGCACGCGATTGTGCCGGTTAACTATGAATGCACACCCGCTTTTACCGAGCTACGTCCTGACAAAATAGCTTTGAAGGCCTCGCAAACGTACGCGACCTTCTCCTCGGTCAGGTTGAGACCGGAAGGGAGGTTGATGCCGAAGGGGGAAATGCGGTAGGCGACGCGGTTGCGCGCGCGCGCACGACCCGCCTCCTCGCTGTCACGGTAGGCTGGGATCGAGCTTAAGGGAAAGAAGAACGGGCGGCAGTCTATGTTGCGCTCGTCCATCAACCGCATCAGTTCCTCTTTGCCGATTCCGTAGTCAGGGTCAAGTACCGCGGTCACCATCCAATAGACGTTACGCGTGCCGGGCGATTCATAGTTAAGCCTGATGCCCTCAACGCCGCTCAGTTGCCGCTCGTACCAGGCGAAGATCCGGCGCTTTAGCTCCAACAATTCTTCGACGCGTTCGAGTTGTGCGAGCCCGAGAGCCGCCTGCATGCTGCTCATCTTGTACTTGTAGGCGACTTCATGGTTGAAGAACATCTTGTCGCCGGGTTGGCGCCCGTGGTCGCGAAGAAACTGCGCGCGTTCGAAGAGGGTCGCGTCGTCGGTGACCAGCATCCCGCCCTCTCCCGTCGTGAGCGTCTTTGAGCCATGAAAGCTATACACGCCGGCGCGACCGAAGGTGCCCGCCTTACGCCCCTTGTACTCGGAACCGATGGCCTCCGCCGCATCCTCGATGACGGCCACGCCGCGCCGGCGCGCGACCTCCATAACGGCGTCCCAATCCGGCTGATTGCCGTAGAGATCGACGGGAATAACGGCCTTCGTTCGCGCAGTGATGCACTCCTCAAACGAGGAGGCTGAGATGCACCACGTTCGCTCGTCAATGTCGGCGAAGACGGGGGTTGCGCCCACGTAAGAGACTGGCGCCGCTGAAGCGATCCAGGTTACATCAGGGACTATGACTTCATCGCCTGGTCCAACGCCGAGCGAAGCGAGCGCAAGATGAAGTCCTGAGGTGCATGACGGCAGCGCCATCGCGTGGCGAACGCCGAGGTATTCGCTGAACGCCCGCTCAAAACGGACGTGATACATGTTGGCATTGCCATACCAGGCATTCGTCACCGCATCGGTAACGTAGTCGATCTCTTTCCGGGAGATTGATGGGCCAGAGACGAGTATTCGTTCCATAGCTAATCCTTGACGCAACGTAGATATCCGCTGGGTGCCACCGTGATGAGTAGCTTGTGATCAAACTCGCGGTCAACTTCGAAGCGATCATTCTTCCGCAGGAATTCCCGCGCGGCGGTCAGCGGGTTATCGTCGGGCCCCCAGGGGCGCTCGCGAGAGAAGTCTTCCGGCATCTCGCCGATGATCGTATCGAAGACAACCAGATAACTGCCCTCTTTGACCAGCGGCGAGTAAAGCTCCAGTTCGCGCAGGACGTGCTCATGCGTGTGATTTGAATCGAGCATCACCAGTACCCGCTGTTTGCCGGCGGCGTATTGCATGACCGCCGCGAGGGTTTCTGCGGCGACTGATGAGCCCTGAACCATGCGGATGCGCTTTGCCAGCGGATGTTGTTCCACCTCAACGCGATTGTGTTCGCGTATGTCGATATCGACTCCGACGACGAGGCCATCGCCGCCGAGCAGTTCCAGCATCGAGGCCGAAAAAATCAAAGAGCCGCCGCGCGCGATGCCCGTCTCGATGATCAGATCAGGCTTTACTCTCCAGATGATTTCCTGCACCGCAACCATGTCCTGAGGAAACTGGATAATCGGCCGTCCGAGCCAGGTGAAGTGATAAGAATACTCGAACTTCGAAACAGCCGCGAACCACTCACGCGTGAGCCGCCGCAACGATTCGTCCGCGCCCATACGCTCGACGAACAAGCGGTTCCGCTCGTCAAACTCCTCCATTAATCTCGCCGCCTTTCGCTGCCAGTTTCCTTAATCTCAACGCGCACCTCATAGGTCTTCCCGTCCGCCGTGAACCACGCAGCCGGGTGCGGTGGGAATGTTCGCGCGCGTAGAATATTCAACAGCGCGCGGGCACTGTAAGTTTTATCAAGCTCGATCTTCGATGCGTCGTCCAACTCACGCGCGAAATGGGAGCTGCCAAGTTGAAGGTCCTGCGGAACTCGCGGAATGCTGCCACTCTTGATCGCGGGATAGCTCTCTCTAAAAAGCCGTACGATCTCTTCCTGAGCTTTCGCGTAAAGGGTTGCGCCGGTGTCTTCCCAGGTGGTTTCAACACGACGTTGGAAGGCGATGTCACCGGTGTCGATTCCTTCATCTACCCAGTGGAGCGAAACTCCGAAGGGGTTCTCCTCGACGAGGGCCCAGAAGTTATAGTTCTTACCACGGTTATACGGCAGGTAGCTTGGATGAAAGTTGAGGCAGCCGAGGCGCGGCAGATCGAGTAATTCCTTTTTAACAATATAGGGCCACCAGGCCAGGATGATCAGGTCGAGGTTCAGTGCCGCCAGCGCTGACAAAGTTTGCTGCTGGTCGAGTGCGTCGTGGTAAAAAATTTTGGCCTCGCCACCGGCCCCGCAATTTTCAATGATCTGTACGTTGAAAGCACCGGGGTCGCGCGGATCGAGCACCAGACACCGCAGTGTGCCGGGGTTTTCGCCGAAGAATTTCGACACTTCGTTTCCAACAGAGTTAGCGGCGAACAAAGCAATATTCATAAACTTAAAATCAATTGGGCGCCATGGGCACGCTCACCGCTTGAAAAGACTCAAAAAAGGAGCTGCTCTCATTTCCACGCGTGTACGATCGCGCGGTAACGAATAATCTCCCGCGCGGCTTCAGCGCCTTCCGTGGAGAGTGTTCGGAGCGCGCTGCCGGCCGCACTGCGCAGTTTCCTGGAGAAAGACTGGCCGGACGCTCCTGCTGACCGCGGCGCAGTACCTAAGGCGTCCACTCTACTAAAACCCGCGGCCCGGCACAGTCCCGCGAGGGCCTTGTCGTTCGGCGCCCACCAGTTCGACACATCGCCGTTCAACTCGTCTGACTCAAAGAACTCACAGAGCGCGTGCTGATCGAGGCTCGGAAACGACGCGGCCTCGGTCTCGATGATCGCTACGCCGTTCGTCACCGCTGCGACACGCTTCATGGCCTGCAAGGGGTTTTCCATGTGATACAGGGAACCTAAATAGAATACTACATCGAACGTCCCGAGCGGCTGAAGTTCCATATCCATGAAGTCGCCAACCACGACTTCGACCTTGCTGTTGA
>WNFK01199441.1_pt1 | contig 14129 bp, 11 predicted proteins | sample 5400281 | NCBI WGS metagenome assembly WNFK01 (sample SAMN13153350, study PRJNA577476) | soil metagenome | isolation source: 20 cm soil on Douglas fir-dominated hillslope | place: USA:California | collected 2013-09-17 | reverse complement strand
TGCGGACATTCCTTGCAGGGGAGGGGATCGACGTCGACCCCATCGTCACGAAGCCGGGCACCCGGACCCAGGTCGCCTTCTTCGAAGTCTGGCCCCCGGACCAGTTTCCCGTGACGTTCTACCGGTCCACCCCGGCACCCGAGACGCGACTCACCGCCTCCGACATGCCGAGGGCGATGGTCGAACAGGTGCCCCTCGTCATCCTGTCCGGGGCAGTGCTGGCCGTGGAGCCCGCCCGTTCGGCCGCATTCGCACTCCTCGAGAATCGGCGGGCGGCGCGCGACGGGCGGCCGGATGCCGTGACGCTCCTCGATCTCGACTGGCGACCGACGCTCTGGGATGACGTCCGCGAAGCACCAGCCATCATGGAGCAGGCTGCGAGGTTGAGTGACGTCCTGATCGGGAGCGACGAGGAGTTCGAAGCCGCGCGGCTCCGGCCGGAGGCTGGCAACGCGGACGGACCGCACACGATCGTTCTCAAGCACGGCCCCGCCGGCGTCTCGCTGGTGACCGAGGGCGGCCGGCATTCCCTGTCCGGCATCACGGTCGAGGTCCTGTGCGGGCTCGGCTCCGGCGATGGACTCACGGCCGCGTTCTCCGCGGGCCTGCTTCGGGGGCTCGATCCCGTCGTCGCGGTCGAGCGAGGCTACGCCGCCGGAGCCATCGTCGCCTCGCGCCTGATGTGCAGCACCGCAATGGCGACACCTGCCGAGATCGACCGGCTCCTCGCGGGCCTCTCCGTTGAGCCGCAGGGAGCCGTCTCGTGACGTCGGCGGACGGAGGTTGGGAGCCGGTCATCCATCCGGCCAAGCTGCCGATGCGGCTGCCGCCTGAGTCGCTTCATATCCGCCCGGGCGCGGACGGTGTCGTGGCATGCGATCCGGCCCGGGCGGGCTGGCGCTACCTGTCGTTCCGGGCGTTCGGGCTCGATGACGGCGAGACCGTCCCGCTCGACCGTCCTGAGCAGGAGGCCGCGATCATCACGATCTCCGGCGGCGGCGTCGACATCGCGCTCGATGACGGTGCCCGTCTCGAGCTCTCCGGACGGAGGTCGGTCTTCGAGGGCATGCCCTGGAGCGCCTACATTCCCGCCGGGACCACCGCCCGGATCGTCGGCCGCCCGCTGCCGGGGCTGCGGGCCGTGGTCGCGATTGCCCAGGCACCGCTCACGGGTCGGCCGGGAGTCGCCGCCAAACCGATCATCGTTCGACCCGACGAAGTCGAGATCGAGATCCGCGGCGCCGGCAACGCCACCCGCCAGGTCAACAACATCATGATGCCCGACTTCCCGGCCGATCGGCTCCTGATCTGCGAGGTGTTCACGCCGTCCGGGAACTGGTCCGGCTGGCCACCCCACAAGCACGACGTCGACGACCCGCCGCGGGAGGCGGTCCTCGAGGAGACCTATTTCTACCAGCTGAGCCGCCCCGAGGGCTGGGCAATCCAGCGGGTCTACCACCGCGATGGCTCGCGGGATCGGCTGATGGCGGTCCGCCACGGAGATCTCGCGATCGTCGACCAGGGCTATCACCCGTTTGCCGCCACGCAGGGGTACGACGCCTACTACCTGAACGCGCTGGCCGGCGATCGACGAACGATGGCGAACACCGATGACCCCGACCTTGCGTGGGTCCGCTCGCTGTGGCCGGGGATGGCGCCGGATCCGCGGCTGCCACTCGTCCGCCCGTGACACGATCCACGGACAATGCCCTCGGGCACTCGGACAGCAAGGCGCCGCGCGGGAGCATCGCCGCTTCCGACGTGGGGCGGCGACGAAGACTCCTCCGTCTCGGTGGCGAGCGCGGGGTGATCGCGGGGATCGCCATCGATCACCGTGACAGCCTCCGAATCATGCTCGAGCGGCGCGGATCCACAGGCATCGGTACCGCGGAGCTCCGCTCGCTGAAGCTCGCGTTGACCAGGGCACTCGCCCCGGCCGCGACCGCGATCATGCTCGACGAGGAGCTCGGTAAGCAGGCACTCGAGGCCGGAGCCATCCCCGCGCATGTCGCCCTGATCATGCCCCTCGAGGCGCAGGGGTACGAGACGATCGGCGATGGCCCGACCACAACGCTCCTCGACGACTTCTCACCCCTCGTGGCGCTGGGCTATGGGGCCGACGCCTGCAAGCTGCTCCTCCCGTACCGCGTCGATATGGCCGAGCCGGCCGCCCGCCAGGAGGCGCTCGTGGCCTCGACGGCGGCGAGCTGCCATCAGCTGGGCCTGCCGCTCGTGGTCGAACCCGTCGTCTACCGACGGCCGGACGAAACCACCCGGGCACATGCCGACGCGTTTGGCGGGCTGGTGCTGGGAGCCGTTGAGCGGCTCCAACCGCTTGGTGCCGACTTGCTCAAGCTGCCGTTCCCGGTTCTCGACCTGGCGTCGGTCAGCGAAGCGACGGCCCTCGATGCGTGCCGAGTGATCGACGAGGCGTGTGGCGACACGCCGTGGGTGCTCCTCGGAGGCGGCGTCGGCACCAACACGTTCGTGGATCAGATCCGGCTCGCTGTGACCGCAGGCGCAGCGGGTTTCCTGGCCGGCCGCGGCATCTGGGGCGCTGCCCTGACCCCGGACCCGGGCGAGGCATACCACATCGCGTCGACGATCTGCCGACCCGAACTCGAGCGATGCCGCGAGGTCGCCGAGCGCTTTGCCGGGCCGATGGCCGTCACGCGGCACGACTGACAAGCGCCGCCGGGATGCTGCCCATCGTCGCCGGGGTCGTCACCGCGCTGTCCTTCGCCGTCTCGGTACTCGCCTCGGCCCGGGCCAGTCGCGCCGCGGGCTCCCAACAGACCGTCGCCGGCGTCATGCTCGTCGGCACGGTCCTCGTGTTGCCGTTTGCCCTCGTCGCGTCGCCGCTGCCGGTCGGGCTTGCCAAGCCGATCGAGACCATTCTGATCGCGGCGCTGTCTGGCGCGGCGAACGTGGTTGGCCTCCTGTTCGCGTACGCCGCTTACCGAATCGGTGCCGTCGGCGTCGTGTCCACGATCGGATCGAGCGAGGGGGCCATCGCCGCGGTCATCTCGGTCCTGGCGGGACAGGCACTGGCTCCGGGATCGGGAGCTGCGCTCGCCGTGGTGGCGGTCGGCGTCGTGCTGGCCGCGACGAGCGGGGGAGGCGAGCTCGAGGAGGGCGTGACCATCGACCGCCGCCGGTCGCTGCGGGCCGCAGGGTTGGCAACGTGCTCGGCGGGCCTGTTCGGGTTCGGACTCTTCACGACGGGCTACGTCAGCGCGACGCTCCCCGCGGCGTGGGTGATCCTGCCCGGTCGCCTCATCGGCATCGCGGCCGTGGCGGTGCCGCTCCTCGTCACCGGTCGGCTGCACGCCCCGCGGTCGGCAATCCCGGTCATCATCCTGACCGGCGTCGTCGAGATCGTCGGGATGACGATGTTCACGATCGGTGCGAGGGACGACATCGCGATCACCGCGGTCCTCGCCTCGATGTTCGCGCCGATCGCGGCGGTCGCCGCATTTGTCCTGTTCCGTGAGCGCCTGGCGCCGCGCCAGGTGCTCGGAGTCGTACTCGTCGTCGTCGGCATCGCCATCCTTGGCGTTCTGACGGGGATCTAGCCACCTGCCCAGGAGCCATCGATGCGCCTCGTCTACAACTCCAACTCGACGATGCACCTTCCGGCGCTGATGCAGATCAGCGTCGCGAAAAAGACCGGATGGGACGGCATTTTCGTCCGTGAGGAGCACCTTCGGAGGTACCTCGCCCAGGGCTATCCGCCAGCTAGCCTGCGGGACGCCCTGGCCGGCCTGAATCCGGTGAATCTCGGCGCCCTCGCCGACGTCGAACGGTGGCGAGAACCGGAACGCGCCGCGATGCTCCGCGAGGCCGCGGCCCTCACTGAGCTCGCTCTGGACATCGGAGCTTCGTACGTCCAGCTCCTGACCGGTCCCGTTTCGCCGGGCGGCGCCTACGTCGGCCCGGCGGATCTCTCCACGGCCGAGCTGCGCCGGGTGACGGCGAGCGCGATTCAGTCGGTGGCGGATCTCGGAGCCTCCAGTGGCCTGCGGTACTACCTCGAGCCCGTCGCCTGGACACCCCTCTCATCGCTCGGCCAGGCGGTCGACGTGATCGACGCCGCGGAACGCGACAACGTCGGCCTCGTCCTGGACTTCTGGCATCTCTGGCAACGAGGCGCGACGCCGGAGGACATCGCCGGCCTCAACGCGCGGGTCATCTTCGGGGTCGACTTCGCGGACTCGCTCGGACCGCCCGGAACGGGTACGCCCGATCAGCGATCCCGCTGCGTCTGGCCGGGTGACGGCGACATACCCCTCCGTGAATGGGTCGACGCCGTCCGATCGACCGGCTTCGATGGTTGGTGGGACAACGAGCTCTACAGCCCACCGCACTGGGAATCGGCCGACCCGTTTGCCGTCGGCGCCGGTCTGCACGACGTTCTCGAGAAGTTGCTGCGTGATTGACCCACGGTCGAGTATGTTGACGGTGCGCCGGGCCGATGCTACGGTCTGCGCAATCGGTTGCAAGGCGGAGGGAGTGGTTCATATGCGAGCTTGCGGGTGCGATCTCCCTCCAGCCGAAGTGGCGTCTCAGCGCTTCGCATTGGGCGGGGCCGGGTCCCGCCCGGACCGCGCACAGCGCGGCACGGTCTAGTCGGAGCAACGACGCGTGCCACCCACTGTCGGCCCGCGTCGGAACGACGGTCCGCGTCGTCGGATCCTGCTCAAGGACGTCGCGCTCAAAGCGAACGTCTCCGGCTCGACAGCCTCTCGCGCCCTCGCCGATGACCCGCGGATCAGCCCCGCGACTCGTCTGACGGTCAAGGCGGCCGCGGCCGAGCTTCATTACGTGCCGGACGCGGCGGCCCGCAGCCTTCGGGTTCGCCGGACCCGGACGCTTGGCCTGCTCTTGCCGGATATCCGCGACCCCGTTCACGGGCAGGTCGCCTCGGCGTTCGAGCAGGAGGCGCGCGAGCAGGGATACACCGTGATGGTCGTGGCCGGCGAGCGCGACCTCGTTCGCGAGCGGCTCGCCCTTCGGATCTTCATGGAGCACGGGACGGACGGCGTCGCGAGCGTGGCCAGCGTGCTCTCGCCGAAGGAGCTTCGCGAGCGCGTCGATCCGGATCGACTTGTCCTCGTCTGGCCGGATCATCGCAGCCTGCCCCGGCGCGCCGGCCCGCGGTTTCCGGGCGTGATCCAGACCGATGATGCGAGCGGCGTGCGGGCCGCGGTCGACCATCTCCTGGACCTGGGCTGTCGGCGAATCGCCTACGCGGAGGGCGGCGTCCGAGCGTCGAACACGAATCGCGCCGACACCGTCGCCGCGACGCTCCACGACCGAGGGATCCGAGAGCCGATGCGGAGATTCGCCGCCCCGGTCGATGCCTGGCGCGCCCCCGGGGAGCTTGCCGCCAAGATCGCGGCCGACCTTCCGGAGGCGCTCATCTGCTACGACGACCAGCTCGCGCTCGGGCTCATGGACGCGCTCCGCGACCTCGGAATCCGGATCCCCGACGACATGGGCATCGTCGGCTTCGATGGCATTCCGTTTGCCGGGATCTCGAATCCTCGATTGACGACCGTAGCCGTTCCGTCAGCCGAGATGGGGCGGGTCGCCGCCTCCTCGCTCATCCCGGCCGAGAGCACGCATGGCCAGGGCGCGCGCGGTGGCCTCGCTTGATGCGCTGCCTCGAGCCGCGGAGGTCGATCGGGCCAGGCCACCCTGGTCCCTTCCGTTGCCGCTGACGCCGCGCGAGGGTATCGCGCCACGAGTCGACCTCGACGATCTCGCCCGGCGTGGCCGCCTGCTCGTCATCGATTCGGTCGCCCACAGTGGCGCCGGCCACATCGGCGGGCCCCTGTCGGCGATGGACCTGCTCGTGGCCCTCTTCTTCCGGGTCCTGCGCGTCCGCCCGGACGAGACGGACTGGCCTGAGCGCGATCGGTTCATCCTCTCCAAGGGCCACTCCGCCATCGGGCTCTACGTCGTCATGGCGCTGCGCGGCTACTTCCCGGTCGAGGAGCTCGCGACATTCGACTCGGGCGACAGCCGGCTGCAGGGCCATCCCGACATGACGCGGCTCCCCGGCCTCGAGGCCTCGACGGGTTCGCTCGGCCAGGGTCTCGCGGTCGGGCTGGGGATCGCCCTCGGGGCCCGAATGCGGGGTCTCGGGTTCCACACGTTCGTGATGCTCGGGGACGGCGAGACGCAGGAAGGGATGATCTGGGAAAGCGTCATGGTCGCAGCCAAATACGGCCTCGGTAACCTCACCGCGATCGTCGACTGCAACGGCCTCCAGCAGTACGGCTGGCCGCTGCCACCGGGCGAGGGTGGTCGTGGCGACCGGCGCGATCCGCTGGCGGGAACGCGCCTCGGTGACGCACTCCAGGCATTCGGGTGGCGGGTCCTCGAGATCGACGGCCACGACTCCGAGGCGATCGTCGCAGCCTGCGAGGATGCCCGCGGCGCGGCGCCGGGACGACAACCGACCGCGATCCTGGCGACGACGGTCAAGGGTCGGGGGGTGTCATTCACTGAGGGACGGTTCGAGTGGCACGCCCGAGTTGCCACGGCCGACGAGGTCGTCGCCGCGCGCCTCGAGCTCGGACTAACCGACGAGGCGGGATCGTGACGCGCCCGATGCGCGACGTCTGGGCCGAGACCCTCGTGGACCTGGCAGTCGACAACCTCGACCTGCTCGTCCTCGACGGCGACCTCGCGACATCGACCCGAGCCTGGTCGGCGTCGCGGCCGGACTCGCGACTCTCGGCTTCGTTCCGTGGCTGTCATCGTTCGCGGTCTTCTTCACCCATCGCGCCGTCGACCAGGTCCGGATGCTCGTCGCGCAGACCCATGCCAACGTCAAGATCGGTGCGGCCTACTCCGGCCTCCTGACGGGCTTCACCGGGAAGACCCACCAGGACGTCGAGGACCTGGCGATCATGCGGGCCATGCCGGGCATGACAGTGATCGCCCCCGGCGACGCGACCGAGTGTGCGGCGGCCGTCCGCTGGGCGACCGAAGCGGCCGGGCCCGTCTACCTGCGCCTCGCTCGCGAGGCCGGTCCTGACGTGTTCGACGAGACGTACAGGTTCGAACCCGCCAGGGTCCTCCGCCTCCGCGATGGCTCGGACGTCCTGATCGTCTCGACCGGGCTTCAGACCGCCCGCTGTCTCGAGGCGGCCACGATTCTCGCGTCGAATGGAATCTCCGCCGGCGTCATCCATGTCCCGTGCCTGAAGCCGGTCGACGCCGGGGCGATCGCCGATGCCGCGCGCGACGTGCCGCTCGTCGTCACAGCCGAGGAGCACACGATCCTTGGCGGCCTTGGCGGCCTTGTCGCCGAGATCCTCAGTGAGCGCGCACCGCGCCGCCTCGTCCGCATCGGCATCGCCGACACGTGGGGCGAATCGGCCCCGAACGCCTTCCTGCTCGATCGGCACGGGCTGTCACCCGAGCGGGTCGCGGAGCGCGTTGCGCGAGAAACGACGGGAACCCAGCCGATCGGGGCGGATGGCCGCATCGATCGAACAGCAATGGTCGAGGAGATCGGATGAGCCCATTCGCGGTGAAGAACCCGAGCAGCATCGGCGTCGCGTTCCTCGGCGTCGGCCGGATGGGGCGCACTCATCTCCAGACCGTCGCCGGCATCCGGAATGTCCGCATCGTCGTCGTCGCGGATGTCAATCCGGCGGACGCCGAACACGGGCGGGAGATCGGTCGGGCCGGCCGCTCGACCAACGACCCTCTCGACGCGATCAATGACCCGGCCGTCGAGGCCGTCGTCATCGCGACTCCGACGAACACCCATGCGAACCTTATCGAGGCCGCGCTCCGGGCCGGCAAGGCGATCTGGAGCGAGAAGCCGATCGCGCTCGACCTCGCCGAGACCGCCCGCGTGGTCACGTTGTGGCGCGAGACCGGCCTACCGGTTCAGATGGGCTTCATGCGTCGGTTCGACCCCGGTTACGTGCGGGCGAAGGAGCTCATCGCTTTGGGCGAGCTCGGGCGGGTCGAGCAGTTCCGGGCGTACTCGCGCGACACGTACCCGCCGCCGGCCGAGTTCATTCGGAACAGTGGCGGATCGTTCCTCGACATGAGCGTCCACGACTTCGACCTCGCCCGGTTCCTCGTCGGCGAAGTCGAGGAGGTGTCGGCCTGGGGCAGCAACGTCATCGACAAGCGGTTCGAGGAGGCGGGCGACGTCGACACGGCGGTCACCATGCTGCGGTTCCGGAACGGCGCGCTCGGCGTCGTCGAGATGTCGCGTCGCTCGGAGTGGGGCTACGACATCCGGACCGAGGTGGCCGGCGCGTTGGGTAAGGTCGTCGTCGAGGCGGCGCACAGGACGCCGCTGACGTGGTCGCGGAGGTTCGGCTACGAAGGCGACCACCACGAGAACTTTCCCGACCGATTCGAGCTGGCCTTCCGGCTGGAGTTCGAGGCATTCTTCCGGACGCTCGCTGCTGGCGGGACGCCGACGCCCGGCCCCGAGGACGCCCTCGAGACACTCCGGCTCGCTCTGGCTGCCAAGCGAAGCTGGCTCGAGGGGCGGCCGATTCGCGTCGACGAGGTCACGGCCGAGGTGCCCGCATGAGTCCCGATGTCGTTCGTCACCTGCGCTCGTCGCCGGGGGATGGAAACCGTCTCGAGATGACGCCCGAGACCGTCGGCTGGACGTACCTCTCGTTCCGGGTCGTCGCGCTCGGCGGGGGTGAGGTTCTCGACGGCGACACCGGCGAGACCGAGGTCGTGGTCGTCCCGCTCGCCGGTTCGGGTTCGCTGGGGTTCGGCGGCGCAACCCATCCCGTCGCCCGCACGGACGTCTTCAGCGAGAAGCCGCACGTTCTCTATCTCCCACCTCGAACGCCGTACTCGATCGCCTCGGCAGATGCCCTCGAGGTCGCGATCGGGGCTGCTCCGGCAGCGGGCCGCTTTCCCGCGCGCCTGTACCAACCGGGCGAGCTGCCGAGCTTCGCCCGCGGCGGCGCGAACGTCAGTCGAGGGGTGACGGCCACTTTCGACCCGGGTTTCGACTCGGAGCGGCTCATCGCCTACGAGATCCTCACGCCCAGCGGCAACTGGTCCAGCTTCCCGCCGCATCGCCACGATGGCCGGTTCGGCACCAGCTACCACGAAGAGACGTACTACTTCCGTCTGTCGCCCGGTGACGGTTTCGCGATCCAGCGCCTGTACACGCGCGATACGGACCTCGACGTCTCCATCGCGGCGGCCGATGGGGATCTCGTCATGGTCCACGAGGGCTATCACACCGTGGCGACCGCCCCGGGCACGAACGCCTACTACCTCAACTTCCTCGCCGGTGAGACGAAGCCGGTCGTCCAGCTGAACGATCCGGCGTACGCCTGGATCGTCGACGACTGGGCCGGGCGGCCGGTCGAGATCCCCTTCGACTCGACGATCTGACCGGCGAGGTCGCGGATCAGCCGCGGCGTCCTCGACGGCGGAATGTCTCGAGGCTCGTGTCGAAGAACCGGACCATCCGGGCTCGCTCGGCCGGCTCATCCACGGCGGCAAGCTCGGCGACCCATGCGCGGGCACCGGCGATCACCTGCTCGACCACCTGGGCGTCATCGACCGGAGCGACGAGCGGCCGATCGTCGACCTCGACATACACCGGCGACGTGTGGGCCGCCATCGATGACGTGAACGCCGATTCGATCTGGTGCCGGCTCCTCGACCGGGCGGCGATCCATGCCCCGGCAGTGATCTCGACCGTCTCTCGGAGGACGAGCTCGGTCGCAGCGGGTGAGCTCGTCGCAGCCACCACCCGGCCGCTCACCACGAGCTCGAGGTCGTTCAGGACGGGCTGGGTTGCGCGCGCACGCGCGACGATCTCGAGCCGCCCGCTCGACGGGAGCCGTATCACGTCGCCGGGCTCGCGGCCCTCGACCGCGAGCTCGAGGATGGGACCGGACGACACGAACGTTCGCCCGGCTCGGATGGCGGCCGCCCACGTCTCGAACGTCAGCGGCTCGTCCGTGAGCAGGTGGGTATACGTGCGGACGGCACCGATCGGAACCTCGGCCGACATCTTGTCCGTGCCGGCAACGACCGGCAGTCGATAGCCAAGGTTCAGGAAGCGGTACCACTCCAGGACGGACGGATCGTCCAGGCCAGGCGCGAGCGCCTGGGTCTCGACCGCGTCGATCTTGCCGGCGACAACGACCAGTCCGCCGGCCGCCCTGCAGCGGTCGGCCCAGTCCGCGAGGAGCACACTCAACGAACCGGCCATCCTGCCCTCGGGCGGCCCGCCGCTGGCGAATGGAATCGTCGGGTGACGGGCGCCCAACAGCGCGAGGTGGCCGAGCATGTTCTGGCGGTTCTCGGTCCCGACGACGACCAATCTGCGACCCGAAGGATCGGCCATCGTGCCCCAGGGCAGGTCGGTCACGTTCGTGAACAGGTCGCCCCATTGGGCGGCAAGCAGGTTCACGAGATCGACGTCTTCGGCAGCCGCCTGGAGGAGGGCCGTCGAGGGAGCCAGGAAGTGGACGTGCGTGTCGGCGGTGACCCAGCGTCCCGCGTGCAGCTCGATTGTCCGGTCCAGAGGGAGCTCGAGGCGGCGGGTCGAAGGCTGGATGTCGACCCTCGACCGATGCGGCGCCCGGTCGAACCCACCGACGACCTCGACCTCGACCGCGCCGACCGGCAGCTCGATCGCGAACCTGCCCGGGACATAGGCATACGGCGACGAGCCGAGGATGAGATCGCCGCCGGTGTCCTCGAAGAAACCAGGGTTGATCTCGTCGCGATGACCCACGGGCGGCAGGTAGCGGCCATCGGCGGCGGTGAAGCGGACCCGGCCGGGAACCCGCTCGCCGCTCGACCCATCGACGATCTCGACCTCCACCGGGACGCGTGCCGCGGGCAGGAGCTCGATCGATCGCCGGCCGGTCGGATCGCGAAGGGGGGTGCCGGCCAGCACGTCGCTGCCACGAACCGCCCAGCCGTCCAGCGTCAGGACCGCATCGTGCGAGATCGCCAGGTCGACCACGCTGAATCCGGCCCCGCGCGCCGCCGGATCCTGTCGGGGTGTTCCCCATCCGACAATCGCCGGTTCGAGCCCGTCTGCGGACAGGGGAGCTCCCGCCGGAAGGGTCCGGATCACCGTCCCGAGGTCGACTTCGAGCGCATGGCCGCCGAGGCCCCCGACACGTGCCTGGATCCGCGGGCCACGGGCGAGCGGGTTGCCCGATCCGCGGAACAGCGTCACGGCCGCAAGAATCATGTCGCTCCCGGGTCGGCCGCCGGTGAGCGGCTCCACGCGCAGCTCGACCGGTTCGGCTCCGTCGTCGAGCTCGATCGCATGGAGCCAGAGGAGCGCGTCGTTCGTCGGGCTGGGCACGTAATCCGACATGCCGACCTGATTCCCGCCGTACGTGCCGGGCATGATCGTGAGCGACCCGGACTGGCCCGCCGGCGCATAGCGCCCTGGGCCCTGGGCCGCGTGCGGTCCGCGCCAATCGAGGACCTCGTTGGGCACGTGGGCAATCGCCGCGAACGCGACCGAACCCCAACCCAGGATCCCGTCGTTGATCTCGTATCGGCGCCGGACGGTCCGGCTGACTGTTCGCCCGCGTCGATCCACGACGGTGTAGCTGGCGAGCGGCTCGCCGACCGGTACGACGTGACCGATCGCGAGCCCCGCCGGCCGGTTCCCCGCGTCGTCCCGCCACGCGTCGCAGAGGTGAGCGACCACGACGTGGCTGACGGACCCGGCCGCCGGGAGCGCAATGGTCGTTGGAGCGTCGAGGAGGATCCAGCGGGGCGCACCCGAGCCGGGCCCGAGCTCGAATGGCAGGCCGTGGAAGACCTGGCGTCCGGCTGGGAGCCGGGCCAGGGCGGGTCCGTACCGGGCGTCGAATCGGGCGGCGACCAGCCGCTCCGTCGCGTTCCGAATGGGGTCGAGATCGATCGTTCGCGCGAGTGGACTCGAGCCTGGTGTCACCGAGCGATTCGAGGCGCCGATCGAGCTCCGTATTGACGGGGCATGGACCGAACGCTAGCATCGTGGAGCGTGCTGACCGCGACCGCCGATCCAGGCCGCCGGGCGGGCCCAACAATGTGGCGCCCGAGGAGCAACCGGTACCGTCCCCGCACGAGCGTCTCCGCCTCAGCGCCGATTCCGTCACTCGACTGGAGCCTGATGCCGCGCGGGGCCGACGTTGGCTGACTCGGTACCGGCGATCGAGCTGCGCCACGCCACAAAACGTTATGGCGACACGGTCGCCCTGAACGACGTTTCGATGGTCATCGAGCCGGGCGAGTTCTTCTGCCTGCTCGGACCGTCAGGTTGCGGCAAGACGACCACGCTCAACCTCGTCGGCGGCTTCATCCCCCTCAGCGCAGGCGAGCTGCGGATCGAGGGTCGAACCGTCAACGACCTCCCGCCCCACAAGCGCAACGTCAACACGGTGTTCCAGAACTACGCCCTCTTCCCGCACATGACCGTCGCCAGGAACATCGCGTTCGGGCTTCGAATGGAACACCTCGCGAAGCCGGAGATCGCCAGGCGGACCGGCGAGTACCTCGAGCTCGTCGGCCTGGCCGGATTCGGCTCACGCCTGCCATTCCAGCTGTCCGGTGGCCAGCAACAGCGCGTCGCCCTCGCTCGCGCCCTCGCCAAGCGGCCGGCCGTGCTGCTCCTGGACGAGCCACTCGGGGCGCTCGACCTCAAGTTGCGGAAGCAGATGCAGACCGAGCTCTCGCGGATCCATCGTCAGGTCGGCACGACATTCGTCTTCGTGACCCACGACCAGGAAGAAGCGCTCTCCATGGCGACCCGGATCGCGATCATGTCCGGCGGCGAGGTGATCCAGACCGGCACACCGATCGATGTATACGAGCGCCCGGTCAACCGCTTTGTCGCGAACTTCGTTGGCGAGACGAACTCGCTGGGCGGCGTCGTCAGGACAGTCGATGGCCGCTCCGTGTTCGAGCTCGCGGGAGGCGAAGTCGTCGAGTCTCCGGCAGGGTCGCCCGACGGGCCGTCGACGCTGGTCGTCCGCCCCGAGTTCATGGGCCTGCGATCGCTCGACGACCGCGCCACGACACCGGGTATCCGAGGACGGATCGTGAACATCTCGTTCCTCGGCAACTACACGCGGATCACTCTCACCACCGGCTCCGGCGACGTGGTGATCGTCCGACCGCATGGGACGAGTCAGCCGACCGATATCCAGCGCGGGTTGGGGGAGGAGGTGTGCGTATGGTGGCTTTCGGAGCACGCGGCATTGATCAAGGACTAGGTCGGATTAGAGGAGGATGGAATGGCTGACCTGATCAGGGACCTGAGCCGGAGACAGTTCCTCAAGGGCGCGGCAGCGGCCGGGGCGGCCGTCGGCCTCGGCGGACTCGCAGCAGCCTGTGCGACACCTGCGGCGCCTGCCGCCAGTGCCGCCGCGGGCGGGAGCGCCGCTCCGGCGCCGACTGGCGCAGCGGGAAGTGCAGCTCCAGGCCCGACTGGCACATTCAACTGGATGACCTGGGTCGACCACTACTACCCTGAAGAGCTCGCGGCGATAGCGGCGAGCAAGGGGATCAGCGTCAACCTGACCGAGCTCGCCGACAACGCCGATGGCTTCACCAAGCTCAAGGAGGTCGGCGGCCAGCTGGACATGATCTCCGGCGACGCGCTGTGGGTCCCCCACTACTTCGAGGCCGGGCTCATCGACGCGTTCGACATCAACTCGATGGACGTGGCCAAGCAGCTCTACTCGATCGCCCGTGAATTCAAGATCTGGACCAAGCCCGAGGGCTACCTCGGCTATCCGTTCGGGTGGTCACCGGTCCAGATCTACTACGACCCGGCGAAAGTCAAGCCCGATCCCGACTCGTGGGAGGTCCTCCTCGACCCGAAGTACGCGAAGAAGGTCGTGGTCGAAAACCAGCCGGTCGAGGTCATGGCCTACATGGGCAAGGCCGCCGGTGTGGCTGACCCATACAACATGTCGGCTGACGACATCGCCAAGGCCAAGGACCTTGCCACCAAGCTCAAGCCGAACCTTCTCAAGTTCTCGCAGCAGAACACCGACACCATCGCCGCGTTGATCAGCGGGGAGGCATGGATCGCGACCGGCAATCTGGGCACCGAAACCCGCGTCAAGCAGGCCGGCGGCCCCGAGCTC
>WNFK01223832.1_pt1 | contig 14130 bp, 12 predicted proteins | sample 5400281 | NCBI WGS metagenome assembly WNFK01 (sample SAMN13153350, study PRJNA577476) | soil metagenome | isolation source: 20 cm soil on Douglas fir-dominated hillslope | place: USA:California | collected 2013-09-17 | reverse complement strand
CTCCCGCGCGCGCGAAATTGATCGTGTCGGTCCCGAGGCCGCAGCCGATTTCCAGGACGCGCTTGCCGCTCCATCTGGCGTGCTGAGCAAAGAGCGGAATGTGCGGCTCGACGAAGTATTTTCGTGCTTCGACTTCGTCGAAGTACTGTCGCGATCCGACTGGCGACGGCGAGTGCCGCAGGTTGCACGGCCGCCGGTTCCAATAGTCGCGGACCTGTTGTATCGAGATGTTCTCGAACGTCGCGCTCATGAGCAGAAGGGACGCGGGCGGCGCTCCGTGCCGCCGGAGATCCGCGCGCGGACCCGAGTATACTATGCGAGTCACTCCAACTCACACGTGCGGTTAGCTTTAGCGGAGTTGCGTGCTGGAACTTGCCTCTCTTCGATGGTATGACCCTGCGGCCCGCGCCGATTTGACGTAACCTCTCTTGCCTTTTATGCTTACGTTTCGCTCGACGCCGCCTCAACGCATCGATTCGCGCGAAGACTGTCGTTGATCGCTGCATGATCGGCAGCACCTTACCGGCCAGGGTGAAGCTAGGCATATGAAACTCTCTGTCGTGGGCCTGGGGAAGCTCGGAGCGCCGCTCGCTGCGCTGTTTGCGTCCAAAGGATTCGAGGTGCTCGGCACCGACCTGAGTCCTGCTTCTGTGGACGCCATCAATCAGGGCCGCGCGCCGGTTGACGAACCGGGACTCCAGGCGTTGATCGACGTGAGCCGATCGCAGCTTCGCGCGACCACGGACGCGGCGGAGGCGGTCGCTGAGACCGACGTGACGTTCGTCATCGTTCCCACGCCGAGCGACTCGACAGGCCGGTTCAGCAACGGCGCCGTTGTGCGGGCGATGGAGGCGGTGGGCGACGGGATTCGCCGCAAGAACGGGTATCACGTGGTCTCCATCACGAGCACCGTGATGCCCGGATCGACGGGCGGGGAGATCCGCGACGCGCTCGAGCGGCATGCGGGGCGGCCGGTCGGTCCGGATCTCGGCCTGTGCTACAACCCGGAATTCATCGCGCTCGGCAGCGTCATCCGCGACATGCTGCGGCCCGACATGATCCTGATTGGCGAATCGGACCGCAAGGCGGGTGACGTCCTCGAGAACCTGTACAACCGCTGCTGCGACAATACGCCCGTGGTACGCCGCATGAACTTCGTCAACGCGGAGTTGGCCAAGATCTCCGTCAACACGTTCGTCACGACGAAGATCTCGTACGCCAACATGCTTGCGGACATCTGCGACCGGTTGCCAGGGGCGGACGTGGATGTCGTCACGCAGGCGATTGGCACCGATTCGCGTGTCGGCAGCAAGTACCTCAAGGGCGCGCTCGGGTACGGCGGCCCCTGTTTTCCGCGAGACAATGTCGCCTTTGCCGCCCTCGCGCGATCGATCGGCGCACGCGCCGAAATTGCCGAGGCGACCGACGCGATCAACCGGTATCAGATCGAGCGCGTCCTGGGAGCGATTGACGCCCGGTGCTCGGGATCCGGCCCGATTGGCGTCCTCGGGCTGTCGTACAAGCCCCACACCGCCGTCGTCGACGAAAGCCAGGGCCTAGCGCTCGTGGACCGCCTCCTCCACGACGGGCGTGACGTCGTCGCGTACGATCCGAAAGCGCTGGCCGCCGCGCAATCGAGCCTGCGACGCACGTTCAAGGCAGCGGCGTCGGCGGCCGATTGTCTCCGTCAGGTATCCGATGTCGTCGTCATGACGCCCTGGCCGGAGTTCCGTGACCTTCCACCGTCCGCGTTCGCGCGGTCGCAGGGACGAATGACCGTGATCGACTGCTGGCGGCTGATCGCGCCCGCAGTGGCCGACGTGGCCGATGTCGTCTACCTCGGTCAGGGATCCGCACGAATCAGCTCGACACTGGTATAGGAAACCCGCTGATGCCTCGAATGGACACCCACGACCTGACGCTCGTCGCCGGCGGCGGCGGATTCATCGGCGGTCACCTCATCGGCGAACTTCGCAAGCGCGGTCACACGCGCATTCGCGCGGTCGATGTGAAGCCGCTCGACCAGTGGTACCAGGTCTACCCTGACGCCGACAACCGGACGCTCGACCTGCAGGACCTGGCCTCCTGTCGTGCGGCGGCCAGGGACGCACGCTACATCTTCAACCTGGCCGCCGACATGGGCGGCATGGGTTTCATCGAGCTGCACAAGGCCGAATGCATGTTGTCGGTGTTGATCAACACGCATCTGCTGATCGCGGCCCGGGACGCGCACGCGGAGCGATTCTTCTTTTCGTCCTCGGCATGCGTGTACGCGGCGGAGAAGCAGACGTCGGCCGCGGTCGTTCCCCTGCGCGAACCCGACGCCTACCCCGCGATGCCGGAAGACGGGTACGGCTGGGAGAAGCTCTTCAGCGAGCGGATGTGCCGCCACTTCAGCGAGGACTTCGGACTGCTCACGCGGGTGGCCCGATATCACAACGTCTACGGCCCGCACGGCACGTACGACGGCGGCCGTGAAAAGGCCCCGGCGGCGGTCTGCCGGAAGGTCATCCAGGCGCAGCTGTCCAAGTCGAACGAGATTGAAATCTGGGGCGACGGCGAGCAGACACGCAGTTTCACGTTCATCGACGACTGCATCGACGGCACGCTGCGCCTGATGGAAAGCGATGTCACCGAACCGCTCAACATCGGCAGCGATCAGCTCGTGACGATCAATCAGCTCGTCGACATCGTGGAGCGCATCGCGGGCGTCAGCTTGACGCGGCGGTACAAGGTCGACGCTCCCAAGGGGGTCCGCGGTCGCAACAGCGACAACAGGCTGATTCAACAGCGGCTCGGCTGGGCGCCCTCCATCCGTCTCGAAGACGGGATGCGTCACACCTACGGGTGGATACGCGCGCAGATGGAGGCGGGCAGCAGGCGTCAGCAGGCGTTCGCGTAGACCTTGCCGCGGTTCTGGCCATCTATGGGGCCGGCCGTTCGAGGCTGCGGCCACCGCAACTAGTACTATCAGCTCCGCCGCCGCTGCGGCTGGTTCAGCGTTTCTGCTGGAGGATCCCGGTGTCAGAGGGGCACGTGCCGAAGGTATTCATTCTCGATGTTGACGGAGTAATGACGACCGGCCATTTCTTTTATACGGCCGACGGCAAGGCCATGAAGGTGTTCGGTCCCGACGATCATGACGGGCTCACCTTGCTCAAGCCCTATCTGGAAGTGCGCTTCGTCACCGGCGATCGGAAGGGGCTTCCCATCAGTTCGAAGCGCATCATCGACGACATGGGATTTTCGCTGGACCTGGTCAGCACCGTCAAGCGCCTGGACTGGATTCAGGAGCGTTACGACCTGCGAGACGTGATATTCATGGGAGACGGGATTTTCGACCACTACGTGATGCGCGCAGTCGGCTACGCGATCGCGCCGGCCAACGCGGACATCGTCGCCAAACGCTGCGCGCACTATGTGACGCAGCGAGCGAGCGCAGACCGTGCTGTCGCCGAAGCCTGCCTTCACATTCTGGAGAGGTTTTTCGAGAAATATGATCCCTTCTCGGAACTGCCTGGATTGAACTTTTCCGGGCAGTGGGGCAAGTGATTACGACCGTGCCCGGTATGTGACGCGTTCTCCTTCGCTGCTCACCCTTTCATAACCTCGCCGAGCGAACTTCTCGTCAACGAGCCGGTGAACACGAGCGTGATTTTCTCCTCCGGAGGTCTTCGGATCCAGCTGGACGGTCTAATCGCCTCCGCTCGCCAGCCCAATATGGAGCGTGCTGAGCGGAAAATCGCCTGGAAGGCGGCGTCTCCTGCGAGATTGGCGACATAAAGGCGAATCGGGTGATCCGACCCTATTCGATAACCTCTGATCAATCGTAACCGAGTGGTTCCGAAGGCGCGGATTGCGTCGGCGGGCGCCGGCGGTGCATCTGGCACGACGCTTCGCACGTACGACAGGAATCGAGCGGCTTGGGGCGCTGGCAACGATTGGTAAGCCCGCACGAGCGCCGTCAGGTCTTGCGGCATCATCGGCTCCGGGGCTATCCATTGTTCCGGCGTCCTTGGGGTGCCCAGGTACTCCCTCACCGGCGGGCGCGTCAGGAGGATCGCGAGTGAAATCAACGCCACGGCCGCGACCGCGAGAAACCAGCGAGCGCGCATGCTGAGCCGTCGGGCTCTCCTGAGCCGTACGCCCAGGGCGTGCGACACAGTCGTCGGCCGACGCGCGCTGCGCAGAGGGCGTATCAGCCGGACGGCAATGTCGGGCACACCGCAGGCCAGCACGATGAGACACAACTGTGTCAGGTTCGCGTAGTTCGGGTTGATGTAGTACACGAAGCCGATCGCGGCGCATGCCGCTGCGAACAGCGCAGCCACTGTGAACGCAACGATTTTGCGGTGCCCGCCCTGGACGAAGAGAAAAATGGCCCCCGCCACGGCCAACCCGAGCAGCCACCAGTTCCAGAATGGGAAGTAGTTCTCGTTCGCGTTCCGGAAGATGTTCTCGTAGACACGACTGACGACCGAGCGAATGACGAATCCTGGGTCGTTGCGAAAGATCTCCCGATAGTCCTCGCGCATCGCCTGATCCTGCCGAGGCCAAGCAGGTTCGGGAACTTTCCGAGTGCGGCATGGGCCGTGTGCCACGTCATCCGGGTGCTCGTCGCGAAGTGACCTTCCGCACGCGATGCACGCACAATCGTGGGCGCCGCAGCGATGGCGAACACGAGCGCCGCGACAGGAATCGCACGGCGTGTGCGGCGAAACAGCAGGAGCGCCGCGAGCATGACGACCGCATAAGGGCCCCACGACGCGCGTAGCGCGGTCCCGACGCCGAGCGCGAGCCCCATGCCCATCAGAAGAGCAGACCCGATGTAGCGGGAACGCCGCCGTCCAACGTGCCACGTTCCCGCCAGCAGCAAGCCGAGCACCGCTATGGTGAGAACTCCATCCCAGAAATAGTAGAACGTGAGAGTGACGACGTAGCCGAGCACAGGATTGGTCGCATAGAAGGCCGCGCCCATGATTGCGGGGAGCCACCCCAGATACTGGAGAAAACCGTAGATCGCAGCCAGACCGATCAGGTCCGCGACACCCTGGAACGCAAGGGTCCGCAGAAAGTTGTCGGGAAGCTGCACGAAGAGGTGCCGGGCCGCGTGCACGACGTATGCGAACCCCACATCCAGCGTGTAGTAGTCGCAATACGTGGAGTTGCTGGGCACGGTCGCGTCGTACACCATGTACGGCGACGTCTCACGCACCAGCCTGGTCACGTTGATGTTGCCGAAATGGCCGCCTTCGTCGAGACGGACGCTCATCTCGTGAAAGGTGTAGTAGTTCGCGTGCATGATCGGCGCGGGTGGCCGCTGGTACGTCGCATAGTACTCGGCGCGCGACGACGCCCATAGGCAGACGAGGACGGCCAGCACGCACGCATGAAGCGCTACACGCCCCCGGGTCCCGGTCGATGGGGTCGTCATCCAGCGGGAGGGGTCGACCAGCGGAAGACGAACGTGCGGCCCGCCCGGGACTGCAACTGCAGGCCTCTGCGCGCAAACTTCGGGAGGAACACCGGGGCCGCGGCGTCCACGCTCTGCGCGCCGTCAGGTCTGAGTTGCACTGTCACACTCTGCCCCGACCACGTCGAAGGGTCGGACACGTCGAACCCGCTGACCCCGTCCAACGTGAAGCCGAGGACGAAATGCTCCGAGTGCCACAAAGCCTGCTGAATGCCCGGCGCGCTGTCGGCCGCCACGTCGAATGTCAGGGGAGGGCTGGGCCCCCGGACGTTCAGCCCGGCCACTCGCCTCAGGCGCGAGCGCAGTGCAACACCCCACGCCGCGTCGTCGTCGGTCTTCTGAACCGCGAAGACCATCGCTAGCATGCGTTGGTCACTCGACGGGAGGTCATGAATCTTCCTGATGTAGGCGTCAACGTCCCCGGGTGGCACCGCAGCGGGCGATAGCCATTCGACGACGTACAGCGGTGGGGTAAACTATTTACGAACGGCATCCTGACGAAACGTGGCGTAGACCGCGAGCGATGCCAGGCCGACAACAGCGACCGCCGCCTTTGCGGCGCGCAGCACGGACCCGATGGAAGCGAATCGGCGCCACACCTTCCTGGGGGAAATGCCGCGCCCCACCAGGAATTGAAGTAGGTCGAAAACACCAATGGCGAGCAGGATCAGGCATATCTGCGGCACCCCATTGTAGTGGGGCGTCATGAAGTACACGAGGCAGATCGAGACCGTGCTCACCGCAAAGAGCGACGCTGCGGCGACGGCAAGGAGTCGTCTCGACCCACCGCGCAGGAGCATCCAGAGGCCGCCAAGCAGTGCGAGGACGAGCATGTTTCGGTCGGTTGTCGGGAGCAACCCGCCATTTGAGACAACGCCAAGATAGATCCTGTTGGCGATGGACCGGATGACGAAACCGCGGTCCTGATTCCAGATCTTCAGGGACTCCTGCCGGAGCGCGGCGTCCCGTTTCACTCCCTGGCAGGCGGCATCCACCGCGCCGTAGTTCTCACGGGCGAAGTCGTACAGAAATTGGTCGTCGTTCTCCAAGCCGTACGCGTTGGGATCCTTGCCAAGGGCTTCAAACGCGGCCGCCCAGCTTTGACGCGTCGTCAGCGAGAAATGCCCCATCAGTCTCGTGGCCCGCGTGACCGGGTACGCTGATGCGGCCACGAACAGGAGTGCCACGACGAGTGCGTACCGCCGGGTGCGCGCAGCGGCGAACAGAGCTGCAATCAGGACGATCGAGTAGATGGCCCACGAAGCGCGCAGCCACACCCCGAAGCCGCACAGAACTCCAAGGGATGCGGCGATTCCCACGGCCACCGGCGAGAACCGCGTTCGACGCGCCTCGGTGTAGAGCGCTGTCACCAGCAGGAGTGCCGCCAATGCGACTATCGCGTCCCAGAAGTAATAGAACGCGAGCGCCGACTGCATCCCGATGGAAACATTCCACGCATACAGTAACGCAGCCGCGGACGCCGGCAGCCAGCCCCATCGATGAAACGCGGCGAAGATCACGAAGAGCGCGCACAGGTCAACAAGCACTTGTAGCGCCAAGGTGCGCAGGAAGTTGTCAGGAAGGACCGTGAACAGCCTGCGTGCCACATCTACAGGGAACAGGAACCCGATGTCGAGATCGTAGTAGTCGCAGAACAGTGGTGCGCCCGACGAGTGGAACGCCGCGTAATCGAGGTAGGGATTATTGAGCAGGTTGTACTGGCTGTTCTTGATGATGTTCAACGTCCCCGGCCGCTTGCCCTGGTCCCACTGTTCGCTCATGTCGTGGAACGTGTAGTAGTTGCCGTGCATGATTGGATGTGTTGGCGTTTGGTACGCGATCATCCGCTCGATGCGCGTCGTCGACCAGCAGTAGCAGATCGCTACCGCGAGCAGTACCAGACCGACAAGCCTCCAATTCATCGCCGCTGTCACTCCCCTGTCCCACTAACGCCGAACTGCCCTTATGCCGATGCGCGCTTTCTGAATACCATCCGCTGTTGCAGTGCGAATACCCCAGGCAAGTAGCGGCACAACATCCGGTCCACGCGCTCGACTTCGTCGAGCAGGCCGTTGGTGAGCGGAATATGAGGGAAAAAACTCGTAGTCCCGCCCGAGTTCATCGTCAGGATGCAGTGCACAGGATAGGCGTCGAGCAGTTCGAGCTGCGGACACGCCTGCTCCAGCCGCTCCCGCCTCTCCATGAGCAGGTCAGGAATTGCGTTGTTCCCGTCCCACGGCGCGTCCCCGCAGGCCGGAACGTTCAGATCATACGGATCCGCCGAGAAATCGATCCCTTCGATCTTCGTGATTCGAAGCAGCAGGCGGAACAGGAGCGAGGCTTTCACGTCCTGCACGAGGTAATAGCCGTCGGGCTTCAGCACGCGCTGAATTTCCTGAAACGCCAGCATCGGATACGACAGGTGGTGGAGGATGCTGTGGGAGAACACCACGTCGACGGATTCGTCCGGGTACGCGAGTCTCTGTGCATCCTGAATCTCGTCGCTCCACGGGTACTTCTCCACGTCGGTGAGAAGGAGATTGGGATATGGAAGGAAGACACGCGAGAGCCCATGCGAGCATCCGAGCTCGACGATTCGATCGTCGGTCCGAATGTATGGCTTCATCCACTCGAAGTTGTTCTTGAACAGCCGGTACCGATTGATGCGCGGCTCGTTGAAGAAACTCTCCCGGATCTGGTACGAAATGTTCTTTTCGTCCCTCATGAAGCGGCCTGTGTGGACGCGGTCCACCGTCTCAGGATTTCCGTCGTATACGGCTGTTCCGCTTCGTGCCACGCCGTCATGAACCGCCCGCGATTCAGCGCGTACTGCTTGATGACGCTGACCATCCGAAGCGTCTGCCGCACCAGTCGGACGTTGCTCGCCTGGTCCTCTTCCCGCCAGCTCAGAGGGAAAAAACGAAACGACGCACCGGCACCCACGGTGTACAGAATCATGTAGTAGTTGAATGTCAGCGCGTTGGGAAAACGCAAATAGAAGCGCGACCGGAGAAACGACGTCTTGTAGACGTTGAGCCCTGAGCCCAGATCGGTCAGCCGTCTGCCCGCCACGATCGAAAACGCGGCGTTGAACACACGATTGCCGACGATGCGCAGCGTCGAGTAGTTCTTCAGGCGCGCGCCGTGCATGAAACGCGAACCCAGAAGCGAGTCAACGCCCCGATGCTCGCCGCGCACCAGGCAAGGAACGAGATCGCGAATGTCGCCCTGGTCATCTCCGTGCAGCACCACGATATAGTCGAAGCCGTGATCGAGGGCGTAATTGAATGCGACCTTGTGCGAGCCGCCGAGGCTGTAATTCGTGGTGTTGCGGCAGAGCGTGACACGCGTTCCCCTGAGTGCGCTCTCATCGATGGCGGCGGCAGCTGCATCGAGAGTTCGGTCGGTGCTGCGGTTGTCGACCATCAGAATTTCCGCAAACAGCCCTGGCAGAATGTCGCGGAACTGCCGGACCACCCGCCCGATCTGCTGGCTGCAGTTAAACATTGGAATGAAGACGAGTACCTGTTCGTGCGTCACGATGCCTGTCGAAGCGTCTGCGCAGCTTCCCACATGACACGGACCGGCGCCGCCATGCCCGTGTAGAGCTCGAACTGGTCGCAGGCCTGGAAAAACGCCATCTGGAACCCGTCAGCGGCGCGTCGCCCCAGGGACACCGCAGCGTCGATGAGAGGCGTAGGCTGGTTGCTCACGACTACATCAAAGACGGCATCGTGCGCGCCGATCACGGTGCTGTCCACGGGTGCAGGATCCGTTGCGTCCATCCCGATCGCCGTCGCATTCACCAGCAGGTCGCCCGTCGCCGTCGCTCGCTCGTCCCAGTGATGAACACTGGTCCCGGGCCGGGCCATCGCTGTGGCATTCTCGATTCGGCGCGCGAACATCTCTATCTGCCGGACTCCGGCATCGTCAAGAGCATCGATAATCGCCCTCGCGACGCCACCGGCCCCGAGCAGTGTCACACGTGTCGCCGGACCCACAGTTGTGGCCAGTGAGATAGCCCGACGTGTTCACGATCGTGTTCACCGCGCGGATCCGTGCGGCCACGGGAGCCAACGCGTCGAGGAGCGGCACCACCGTCTGCTTGAACGGCATGGAGACGCTGCAACCACGAATCCCGAGCGCACGAACGGCTGCTACCACCGGCGCAATATCGTCGGCCCGGCATGCGCGATAAAAGAAATCGAGACCTAACGCCCGGTAGCCGGCATTGTGAACGGTAATCCCAAATCGTCCCGGCTGCGATGCCACGGATATGCAGAGTGTTGCATTGCCCGAAGGCAGCGGAACGGCCATTCCGTTCACAAGTGCGTGCAGGCCTCGAGCACCTCGCGTGTGAGCACGCGCGAGCCGAGCGAGTACAGCGCGAGGTCGAACGGCTCGTGGTGCAGCGGCGACATGTTCAGGAAGATCAGACCGAGCAACAGGCGGATCCGCGACAGATCGAATCCTCTGTTTTCAACGAACTGCTCGAAATCAGCACGCAACGTCTCATGCAGTGAGTGCACAGCGAAGTCAACCGTCAGATCCATCCCGGCGCGCCGGACGCAAAAAAGCCCGGACTTGATGTAATCGTAATTCAGCGTGAGACCGCCGTAGAGCTTCGCGAGGTCATAGTACAGATCACCGAAATCGACCTCGCCAGCGAAATCCTGCCGCCAGTCCAGGAGCAGAAAGCGACCGGTGTCCTCGTCGTGGAGGATGTTGTCGAACTGGAGGTCGCCGTGAATGAAGGCGGCGATCCCATCGACGAGTCGATCCCATGGAAGCCGATCCAACAGTTCACGTACGGGCATGACGGACTCCCCGTTGACGCTCTCCGGCGCCACGTAATCGGGGTACTTGCGGTTGAATGCCTCGAGCCGCTCCGTCGTCTTCTCTCGGTAGAAGCGCGTACACAGCGCGCGCATGCGCGCAGGGTCGACTTGGACGCGCGTCCAGACGTCCGACTCGAGCCATCGCAGGAGCCGGTTGAATGTGGCGCGGCTGTTCTTCGCGTACAGCGTGTCACCCGGCGCCCGCCGGTAGCTGTAGAACTGTTCGGACACGGTTTCGAGACGCGGGAATACATCCGCCTTGAGCGCAGCCTTGCGTGCGCGCCCGGCGACGATCGCCGGATCGCGGAAGAACTTCACGACGCGCTCGCCCGGAAAGTAGATGAACTCGTCCGTCTTGCCGAAATCGAATCCGGGAGCCGCAGCCTGCACGTTCCGGTACTTGTCGTAGTCGCCGACGTCGCGCCATGTACCCTCTACCGCATCGAGCATGCCTGCCTCGACAAGCCCGGCCAGGCCATTGGAGACCTGGTGCTCGGCCCCTACGGCGGAGTCATCGCTCAGAGAACGCCAGAACAACTCGTGATCCGACACGTGCAGAAAGCCTGTGAACGCGAGGTAGTCATCTCCCGCGCGTTGCTTGTCGAGGATGGCCGTCACCCGTCCGTCCTTCACGCGCAGGTTACAGTAACTCGCCGATCGATCCAGGGGCACGCGTGCAACCCCGGCCCAGTTCCGACCGGTACCGGGGTCCGTGGCTGGAACAAAGAGCGTATCGGAGGCGACGAAATAAAACGGCCGATGCAAGCGATGCTGGCAACAGAGCAGCGAGTAGCCTGGCCCGCTGCCCGGCCCTTCGTAGCGGTCGACTTGGACGAACTCGACGTGTCGGCTTGGATGCGCAGCCTCGAGGTAGGCCCGGACCTGCTCGCCGTGGTGTCCGAGCGCGATGACGAAGTCGGTCTCCGCGTGGAAGCCATCGATGATGTGGCTGATGATGGCCTGGTTCCCGAGCGGCAGCAGCGCCTTGTTGATCAATCTGCCGTAGGTCCCCATCCGACTCCCGGCCCCGGCAGTCAGAATTCTACCTCTACGAAACGTCGACGTCGTCCAGATGCGGAGTCGACGTTTCGTAGAGGTAGACATCCGTGACCGCCTCGATCCGGTGCAAGACCTGCGGGGTCACGTCGACGAGGCTGATCGGCCGCAGCGCGACGGTTCCCAGCTCGTGCGCGGCGGTCGCGTCTGGAGGGCCTGTCCCCGCCGCTCGGTATACGAGGCGTGCCTCGCCTGCGGTAAGAAGGTTCGTTTCGCGCTTGAATCGATGATACTGAAGACTCGTCCGATTTCCGCCTCGGATGAATACTTCCTTGAGGACGTATCGAGCGTGCTCGCCGTTCAGCCAGAGTTCATGTCCCCATGGCTTGGACACGCGATAGTGGCTGGCTGCGGCGCGGGCTTCAATTCGCGGCGGTTCACCCGATTGTCCCGCTACACCGGAAACGAGCACGACGCTCGTCCCGTTGCGCCCCTTCAAGAGTGCTGTTGCCCCTTCCACTTGGAGCGTGTCACCCAGATGGAGCCACGCATCGTCACTCTCGACGGCTGCCCCCTTGTCTTGCCGCAGTACAAACGCCGTCCACGAGCCCAGCGGTTGAACCGTGTACGACTCACCGTCTCCGAGCACAACCCATGAGTAGCGATATAGATCGTCGGCAAGCGTAACGATCCGCCGGTCTGGCGGCACCTCCATGAGGCGGTTGCCGCCGTACGTCCCATCAACAACGGCCACGTTTCAGGTGAGCTCCACCGTCGAATTGGCGTACGGGAGTTGGCTGGCACGGAAACTCGCCAGGTACCGGGCGATGCGATCCTTCACCACACTCCGGAGTTGCGCATCAAGGTCTATGCTTGATCTCGCGGCCGCTCGCTCGGCGTCGCACCGAAGCTCGAAGAACCGCGGCGTCGAGAATACGTAGTGCCCTGCGATCACCGCACGGTCCCGATCAGACGCCACGCTGTCAGGGAGCATCCACTTCTCCCATTTGCGCGATTCGAAGGCGAGCGTTAGAAACTGGTCTTCAAGTCTGTGCAGGTCGAGCTGGCGCAGGATACCAAGGAACGCACACGTCTCGGCCACGCCGAACTCCGGCGCGACGTTGGCCGAGTGCACGCCCCAGCGCGGGTGCCACTTCAAGGTGGTGTCCGACAGATAGTCGGCGTTGTGCTCCTTCATCAAGAGCCCATGACGCCGGCAGAGGGCCATCAACACATGGAGCGCCGCGTCCGGTGCGATCTCGCCAAACGTGCGGATTTGCTCGTCGAGCGACCCGACATTCTGCATCTCCATCACTTTCGTGCCGGTCTGCACGACGAGGAAATCAGGGCGATCGAGCGCCTCGGAACGACAGAACGCGAGAACGTCTTCCACCATGTCCTCGATCTGCCACGGCTCGGCGGGACCAATCGCGCCTTCGTCAGTGCCAATCTCTATCGACACATGCCGGTTTCGGCGCGCCGCCGCCTGTCGGCAGGAATAGAGCAGTTCCTTCGTTCGCTCCGTGAATTCCCGCAAATCGGCCGGCGTCGCGCCCGTCGGGTTGTGATTCGGATCCAGATGAAGAATGTCGAAGCCGGCATCGATGTCCGCCTCGAACGACTCCACCGCCAGCTCCATCGCCGCCTCGCGATCCAGTCCCAGCGTCATCTCGACGTCGTGCTGCCAGGGACCGCCGTGATCGCGCGCCAGTAGAACGAAGCCGCCGCGGTCACGGGCGCGGACGTACTCGGCGAATTGCGGTGTCGTCCAGTTGTTGACGTACCCTCCGCCGAACCTGGCACTGTCCACCTGACGTCGGCTGGCGATCAGGATGATCAGAGTCCGGAGCTCGTTGGCCAGTTGGATGGCCGCATCGACGCAATTCCTGCTCATCGGGCCAATGCCGAGGAGCGTACGAAGCGCGCAATGCGAATTGAGCACCCGTGGGAGATCCCAATTGGGCATCTACTCGTACCTCCCACGAAGACTCAACGGGTCAACACGTCGGCGGACATGTCCTGGAGAATCCAGGTGTACGTCCGTTCTTGTTCCATCTTCCAATCTGACCGACGGCGCCCATTCAAGCTTCCGGATCATCAGCGTGTTGTCGCTGTTGCGGCGGACTACCGAGTATTCCCAGACCTGTGACAGAAATGTTCATACAACGTTGTGTGTATGCCGTGTTCAACCACAGCCCGCTGCGCCGGCACGCGCACGAGGAGACGCCGTGCGGCAACGGCTCGGTTCTTCGGTGGTGCAAAGGCGCGCAAAGTATACGCTCCGGCTAGGGTTGCGATCAACGGACGACCGTGCCGAGGTGCATGAACAAGACTTGGTGGTCAAGCCCCGCTTTCCGCCAGAGCCCGGCGTCGCCGATGCGAACCGACACCCCAGAGTTTCGCCACCCTGACTGCCGCGTGGGGATCGGATCCGCGCGTCACGCTCGCGCCCATCGCGCTGGCCGATGTCGAGGGGGCCGTCCCCTTGTATCAACACGCTGGCAGCGAAATGAATGCCCTCACGCCGTTTCGGCCGGAGACCGCCGCGACGCTGGGCGCGCCCGCCCAGTCGTTGGGGTCCGTGATCGTGCCGTGCACGCGTCTGGACACGTTCTGCGCACGCCACAGAGTGACGCGGATCGATGTGCTCAAGATCGGCGCGCAAAGGGCCGAGGGACGCATTCTGCGGGAGGCGAGCGCCTTTGACCTCCTCGAACGCCCCGCGCGGAGGCGTCCGACTATCGTGAGGCGCGGATTGCCGTAGTAGCGACTCTACCCAGGCGTGACGGCAGGCTCGGACGGTACGGCTATCGGCGGATTCGG
>WNFK01092492.1_pt1 | contig 14131 bp, 18 predicted proteins | sample 5400281 | NCBI WGS metagenome assembly WNFK01 (sample SAMN13153350, study PRJNA577476) | soil metagenome | isolation source: 20 cm soil on Douglas fir-dominated hillslope | place: USA:California | collected 2013-09-17 | reverse complement strand
CTTGCCGTACATCACGGCGTACTTCATCGGCAACTTCGGCGACGCCGCGGGCGCACCAGCCTGCACGGCCACGGCCGCCGGCGCCGCCGCGCTGCCCGCGTCGCCGCTGCGCGACGGCCGCGCCGGCAGATGCATCCCCGAGTTCATCCTGCCGGCGAGCACGCCAATCAGGTCCATCACGTTGTCGGACTTGTCCTGCACGCGCTCGGAATACTCGATCACGCCCTGCTCGACGCCGACCGCCCGCGCGTCGATGCGGAAGTTCCCCTTCGGGTCGGCCATGAACCCGCCGAAGATCATGTGCTGCGCGCCCAGCAGCTTGCCGATGCGCACCGCCGTCTCACGATCGACCTGCCCGCCGGTGACGAGCTTCTGTTCGTCGATGAGCTTCTGCACCTGGTCGCGCTCGATCAGGCGGATGTTCGGGTTGGCCGCCATCTCCGTGATGAGGAAGTCGGCGATCCCCTTGCTCAATCTGTCGTAGTCGCGCGCGTCCTTCGTGAAGACGTTGTTGTTGAAGAACATGATCGCGACGGTCGGCCGTGCGTCGGCCTGAGCGAGAGCCGGAGCCACGGGCGCACCCGTGCCGAGGGCGGCGGCGGCGATCGTGATGAGACGGAAGAAACGGTTCATGGCTGTCCTCTCAGACGATTAGAGTCATCCCTTCGGCGGCGGCGATGACTTCGAGTCGCGCGCCTCGTGCCTGTACCAGCGCGCGGCAGCGTGCCACGCAGCGGTCTACCTCGTCGTCCGTGCGCTCGGGTCGATGGTGGAACAGCACCAGCCGCTTCACCTCCGCCTCCAGCGCCACCTCGATCGCGTCCTCGTAGGTCGAATGTCCCCACCCCACGAAGCTCGCGTACTCGTCCGCCGTGTACATCGAGTCGTGCACCAGCACGTCCGCCCCGTGCGCGAACTCCACGAAGCGTTCACGCCAGTTCGGCGGATCGTCGTACCGGGCCGCCGGGCTCAACTCGTTGTCCGATACATAGACGAGCCCACCATCCTCTCCGTTACGCTCCGTGAAACGGTAGCCCAGGGCCCCCCCGGGGTGACGCACGGCAATGGCCCGCACCTCATACCCGCATCCCGCACGTCGCTCCTCGGCCAGCTCCTGAAAGTCGATGCGCGCCTGGAGCTCCTCGAACGTCACGGGGAACACCACCGGCGACATCTGGTCGCGCACCACGCGATCGATGCTCGTCTGCAGGGAGCGCGAGCCCCAGATCGTGAAGTGGTTGCCGCGGTGGAAGAGCGGGGCGAAGAAGGGGATGCCCTGGATGTGGTCCCAGTGCGCGTGCGTCAGGAAGATGTCGCCATCGACGCCGTCGCCGTTCGCTCGCTCCATGAGCGAGCGTCCCAGCTCGCGGATCCCGGTGCCCGCATCGAGGATCACGAGCCAGCCGTCTGCCGTGCGCAGCTCGACGCACGGCGTGTTGCCCCCATAGCGCGCGGTCGCCATCCCGGGGCTCGGAATCGAGCCCCGGGTGCCCCAGAAGCGCAGGGTCAAACTCATCTAGCAGCTCGAGCCATCGGACACCTCCCAGTATGGAGACAGGCCGAGGCCGCTCGCGAGCCGAATCGTCACATCTATGGTGTGACGTCCATTACATCAAATGTGCCGTCCATTACATCCGAATCTGCGAACGCTTCTCCAGCGCATCGCGATCGCCGACGGCGATCCGCCGGCGCTCGACCGTGATCAGTCCGGCATCCTGGAACTCCTTCATCGCGCGCGACACCGTCTCCCGGCTCGCGCCGATCATCTGCGCAATCGTCTGGTGGGTCAGCGGTTTGTCGATCGCGTTGCTCCCCGCCTCGTCGGCCAGATCGAGCAGGAGGCGCGCGATGCGTCCAGGCACGTCGAGCAGCACCAGGCCGCCGATCTTGACGTCGGCACGACGGAGGCGGCGCGACAGCTCGGTGAGCAGTGCCCACGCCACCGTCGGATTGGCCTCGACGCGACGACGGAAATCCTCTCGCCGCAGGATCAGCAGCTGTGAGTCGTCCATCGCGATGACGTGCGCCGACCGCGGCTGGTCGTCGATCAGCGCCAGCTCGCCGAAATGGGCACCGGGTTCGAGCACGCCAAGGATGACCTCGCGGCCATCCTCGCCGATGAGCACGACCTTCACCCGGCCGGCGCGCAGGACGAACAGCGAGTCCCCGGGGTCGTCCTGGAATAGAATGACGCTCCCCTTGGGATAGGAGCGCTCGCGGGTGAGGTCGGCGAACTTCTGGATCTCGTCACGCTGGAGCCCGCTGAACAGCGGGATGGTGGCGAGGAAGTCGGCGGTCTGGGAGATCATTTCAGTCGCCATGGGAACCGGATCGAGACATTCCGGCTAACATTAGACGACCTCCAGGGCGGTGTCAAACGAGCAAACCGTTGTCGGCTTGTCTTTTACGTCCTGAGGTCGGTATATTTCACAGCTAGTTCCGAATCAGTTCTTTCCGCCAGGCAGGGCTCAAATGAAGACCGACATCCATCCCGAGTACGCCACCGCGATCGTCAAGTGTGCGTGCGGCAACACCTTCGAGACGCGCTCGACGATCTCGGACATCCATACCGACGTCTGCGCCGAGTGCCATCCGTTCTACACGGGCAAGCAGCGCCTGGTCGATACGGCCGGCCGCGTGGAGCGGTTCCGCCAGAAGTACCAGACGAAGCCGGACGCCGCGAAGGAGAGCTGACCCTCTGAGCCTCCGCGACCTGCTGGGCGAGACTCTCGCCCGGGCGGCGGAGGTCGAGCGGCTGCTTTCCAACCCGGACACCTTCGGCGACTCCACCCGGAGCGCCGAGCTGGGTCGGGAGCACCGACGCCTCCAGCCGGTCATCGAGCTGGCGGCCGAACTCGAGAAGTCCGAGAACGAGCTCGCCGAGGCCCGCGAGCTCGTTTCCGTTGACGACGATCCCGAGATGGCGGCCGAAGCGGCTCACGAGGTGCAACGGCTCGAGGCCCGGATCAGCGAGCTCGAGGCGCGGCTGAAGCCTGCCCTCCTGCCGCACGATCCCCTCGACGACCGCAACGCGATCATCGAGATCCGCGCCGGCACGGGCGGCGATGAGGCCGCACTGTTCGCCGCCGACCTGTTCCGCATGTACACCCGCTTCATCGAGCGCGCCGGCTGGCGGCGCGAGACGATCTCCCACTCCGAGGGCACCCTCGGCGGCGTGAAGGAGGCCGTGTTCAAGGTCTCCGGCGACGGGGCGTTCGGGGCGATGCGCTGGGAGTCCGGCGTGCATCGCGTGCAACGCGTCCCCGCCACCGAGACCCAGGGCCGCATCCACACGTCAGCGGCCACCGTCGCCGTGCTCCCCGAGGCGGAAGAGGTCGACGTGAAAATCGAGGACAAGGACCTGCGCATCGACGTCTTCCGCTCGAGCGGGCCGGGTGGGCAGAGCGTGAACACCACCGACAGCGCGGTGCGCATCACCCACATCCCCTCCGGGTTGGTCGTGTCGCAGCAGGACCAGAAGTCCCAGCTCCAGAACAAGCTCAAGGCCATGGAGGTGCTGCGCGCGCGATTGCTCGACCTGCGCGTCGCGGAGCTGGAAGCGGCGCGGTCGAAGATGCGCAAGTCGCAGGTCGGTACCGGCGACCGCTCGGCGAAGATCCGCACGTACAACTATCCGCAGAGCCGGATCACGGATCATCGCATCGGCTACACCACGCACGACCTCCCCGGTGTGATGGACGGGAAGATCCAGGAGATCATCGACGAGCTGAAGATGGCGGACGTGGAGGAGCGGCTCGGTGGGTAGCGACCGCACCGGGCCGGCGACGAGCACGGCGAGCGCGCTCGCCGTGGAAGCGAGGGGCGAGGTCGCCAGTTCGGCCACGAGGACCGTGGGCACGCTGCTCGTGGAGATGGCCGCGCAGCTCGCGCCCTCGCTCGGCACCGAGGCGACGCGCGAGGCGCGCGAGCTGCTCGCGGCGCTGCACGACAGGCCTCGCCACTGGCCGTCGCTGGCTCGCGCCGAGCCGGTGGACGCGACGGCGTGGAAGCACGCCCTGGCCGCCGCGGCACGGCGCGCGCGCGGGGCCCCGATGCAATACGCCGCCGGCCAGGCCGCCTTCCGGCACCTCACGCTCGGCGTCGACGACCGCGTCCTCATCCCGCGCCCCGAGACCGAGCAGCTCGTCGAGCTGGTCCTCGCGTACACCGCGAGCGGGGGCACCGGCGGCACCGTCGTGGACGTCGGCACGGGCTCGGGGGCCATCGCGCTCGCACTGGCGAGTGAAGGGCCGTTCGAGCGCGTGATCGCGACCGACGTGTCGCTCGACGCGCTCGCCGTGGCCCGCGCGAATGTGCACCGGTGCGCCGACGTGCTGCGGGCGACGGTGGAGCTGCGGCACGGATCGCTGCTGGGTCCAGTGCCCGAGCGTGGACTGCGGGCCGTCGTGTCGAATCCACCGTACATTGCCCTCGACGAGGCCGCCTCGCTTCCCGCCGCGGTGCGCGATTGGGAGCCGGCGGTCGCGCTGTTCAGCGGCGGCGCGGGGATGGGGACGATCGCCGCCGTGATCCGGCAGGCGGCGCTCGCGCTCGCGCCGGGCGGGATGCTTGCACTCGAAGTGGATGCGCGTCGCGCCTCGCTCGCCGCGGAGCTGGTCGCGTCGCACGGAGCATACGCGGATATACGCGTGGAGCTGGATCTCACAGGCCGCGAGCGGTTCGTGGTCGCCAGACGACGGGAGGAGCAGGGATGATCGAGGACAAGGCGAGGGAGCTGGGCCGACTGATCGGTCAGAGTCCCGAGTATCAGGCGGTCAAGCGCGCGAACGATGCACTGGGACAGGACGCCGGTGCCGTGGCGCTGCTGAAGCAGATGGAGCAGCTTCGCATGAGCGCGCAGCAGCTGCTGCAGCGTGGCGAACGTCCCACGGAGGAGATGGAGAAGCAGCTCGACGGGCTGCTGGGCCAGGTGCAGCGGGAGCCGGTGTACCAGCGGCTCGTGTCCGCCCAGGAGAACTTCGACAAGACCATGGGCAAGGTGAACGACTGGATCGTCGAGGGCATCGAGCGCGGCGCGGCGAGCCCGATCATCACGTTGGGGTGAGCGACCGCGGTGGCGGGGGAGCCCTGATCGTGTTCGAGGGCGGCGAGGGCTCGGGCAAGTCGACCCAGCTGCGCCGCGTGTCGGCCGCGCTCGCCCGCCGCGCCGTGTCGCACGTCTGTCTTCGCGAGCCCGGCGGGACGCCACTCGGCACCGAGGTGCGGCGGGTCCTGCTGGACCGCACTTCGGACATCGCGCACCGCGCCGAGGCGCTGCTCTTCATGGCGTCGCGCGCGCAGCTCGTGGAGCGCGAGATCCGGCCGGCCCTCGAGCGCGGCGACGTCGTGCTGCTCGACCGCTTCTTCCTCTCGACGTATGCATACCAGATCGCCGGTCACGGCCTGCCCGAAGACGAGGTGCGTGCGGCCAACCACTTCGCCACCGGCGGACTCACTCCCGATCTCACGCTGCTCCTCACCTTTCCGGTCACCGAGGGGTTGGCGCGCGCGGCGCATCGCGCCACCGCGCACGACCGCATGGAAGCCATGGGAGAGTCGTTTCACCGGCGCGTCGCGGCGGCGTTCGGTACCTTCGCCGAGCCGTCGTGGCAGGTGGAGCATCCCGAGTGCGGCCCGATCGTCGCCGTCGACGCCGAGGGGCGAGAGGATGAGGTGACGGCGCGCGTGAATGCGGTGCTGTCCGCTCGCTGGCCCGGAACTTTCCCAGGATCTGCTACATGAAATCGAGAGGGATCGTCGCCGCCGCCGTGCTGTCGAGCGCGCTGGTGTCGGGCGGCTGGCTCATGGAACGCGGGGGGCGCGCCGCGCCGCGTGACGCGAAGGCGCAGGCCCGCATGTTCGACGAGGTGCTCCAGCACCTGCGGCGCGACTACGTGGACACCCTCCCGGACTCGCTGCTCTATCGACGCGCCGCCGCCGGCGTGATCGATCAGCTGCACGATCCGCACTCGGTCTTTCTCGATCCACGCCGCCTGACGCGGCTGGACGAGAGCACGACCGGGCACTACGCGGGCGTCGGCATCCAGATGGACGTGCGCGACAGCGGGATCACCGTGATCGGCGCGCTGCCCGGTTCCCCCGCCGAACGCGCGGGCATCACGACCGGCGATCGCATCGTGGAGATTCAGGACAAGTCCACGCACGGCCTCACGCAGGAGGAGGGGCTCAAGGCGCTGCGCGGCCCCGCGGGCTCCGTCGTCCGCATCACCGTCGAGCGGCCCGGCGTGCCATCCCGCATGCCGTTCACGCTCAAGCGGGCCGACATCACCGTGAATCCGGTGCAGAACGCGCTCCTCGTGCGCGACGGCGTCGGGTACGTGGATCTCACCGTGTTCAGCTCTTCGGCTGCCGAGGCGCTGGGGCACGCGATCGATTCGCTGCGCGCTGCCGGCGCGAGATCGCTCGTGCTCGACCTGCGCGGCGACCCGGGCGGATTGCTCGATCAGGGCGTCGGCGTCGCGGACCTCTTCCTGGACGCCGGCCAGAAGATCGTGACGACACGCGGCCGGACGTCCGACGAGAATCGCACCTTCGCCGATGCCGCGGCGCAGCGGTTCGCCGACATGCCGCTCGTCGTGCTCACCGACAGCGGGACCGCGTCGGCCAGCGAGATCGTCGCCGGAGCGCTGCAGGATCATGACCGCGCGCTGCTGATCGGCACGTCGACCTATGGCAAGGGGAGCGCTCAGCGCGTCTTCCGACTGGACGACGGCGCGGTGAAGCTCACGACGGCGCTGTGGTACACGCCGAGCGGACGAAGCATCAACCGTCCGCGGCCGCAGGATACGGATGACGGCGATGGTGCGGCGCCGGCGGCGACGGATTCGACACCGCGCCCGCGCTTCCGCACGGATGCAGGGCGCACCGTTCTCGGCGGCGGCGGGATCGTCCCCGACGTGGAGGTGGCGAATGTCGCCGTGTCGAAGGCCGATCGTGCGCTCCAGACGGCGCTCGGCGCCAAGGTGCCGCAGTTCCGTGACGTGATGGTCGACTATGCCCTGTCCCTCAAGGCGTCCGGTGCCATTCCGAACGCGCAGTTCATCGTGACCGCGGCCATGCGCGACGAGCTCTATCGCCGGTTGCTGGCGCGCCGCATCGACCTTTCGCGTTCCGTGTACGACTCTGCCGCGCCGCTGGTGACGCGGGCGCTCGGATCGCAGATCACCCGTTACGTGTTCGGGCCGCGCGCCGAGTTCGCGCGGAACCTGCGGGAGGATCCCACGCTGGCGAGGGCGCTCGCGTTGCTGGAGGGAGTCGACACTCCGCAGGCACTGCTGGCGCAGGGAAGGCGGTAGCGGCGTGAGGCCGGGATGCGGGAGACCCGTCGCGCATGCACTGGCCTCGCGCTCGCTACCGCCACGAGTTCACTTCCCGACCTTCTTCCCGTTCGGCCCGACGAGGTGCGCCCTGGTACCGCCGGCCTTCACCCCCGCGCCCTTCATGTCACCGGGCGCCTGGTCGCCGTTGTAGTAGTAGAGCGGGCTCCCGTTGTAGCTCGCGTGCTTGGCGCCGTTGGCGCCCGTCGTGCTGCCGGCCATCGACGCCTTCACGGCGGTGTCGCCGGCCTTGGCCGTGGCGGTTCCGGGGACGGGAGTGAACTGCGTCAGGCAGTCGCCCGTGCAGGCGGCATCCATGACGTACACGGCGCGGCCGTTGGCGTCGGTGAGGATCATGCCAGTGCCGGGAGGCGCCGCAACTTCGAGGGCGACCGGTGCCTCCGCCGGCACCGCGACCGCCACCGGCGGCGCGTTCGGCGGCGTCACTACCACGGCGGCAGCGGAGTCCGCAGTGCTCTGCTTCTTGCTGCACCCTGCCGCGACGAGCATGACGAGCGCCAGGGACATGCGTTGGACATCGCAGCTTCGTGCCATGACTTCCCCCAAGTGAGTGGTCGGGGCAAGTGAACCATTCGCGATGCACGGCGCTGTCGGGGAAAGTCACCGCACCGGTCTGGGAGTACCGACGGGGGACCGGGAAGCGTGGCAGAGGGTTGTCCGGCATCGGGCGCCCCCCGTCCCGCGCCACTCTGGCCCGTCCAGTGACGGAGCCGTCCCCATGCACACCCATCCCCTCTCCCCACCGCCTCTCTCGGCGCGCGACCACATCACGGGTCCCCCGACGGCCCCGGTGGTACTCCTCGAGTACGGCGACGAGAGCTAGGAGACGAGCTGTGCTTTGCCTATCGCCACTTTCCACTCACCGACATTCACCCCCATTCGCAGCTCGCGGCCGAAGCGGCGGAGGCGGCGGGTGCTCAGGGGCGGTTCTGGCCCATGCACGACATCCTGTTCCTCAATCAGAACGCGCTCGAGCTAGACGACCTGCTCGACCACGCGGAGCGGGCCGGCGCGAACCCCATCCGCGTCGCGGCGGAGCTGGCGGCCGGTACGCACACGGAGCGGGTGCTGGAGGATGCACGCGGTGCGACGCGCTGTGGCATTCGGACGCCGGCCCTGTTCGTCAACGGCGTCCGGTACGACAATCCGTGGGCCGAGCCGGCCGTGTTCATCAACACGCTGCAGCAGGTGGCCGCGATCGCGCCGGCGCACCACTAGCGGCAGGGCACCGAGACGAAGCGTGGGGAGCCGGCCGGATCAAGGGGTCAGAGTCGTTGAATGCTTCAACGACTCTGACCCCTTGATCCTTCGCGGACAGGAAAACGGCGTCGCCCCCGCTGACTACACCGCGGCGAAGACGTTCGGATCGACGACGAGCTTGTTCTCGACCTCGGTGATGCCGGGCGCGTTGAGCGCGGCGCGCTCGGCGTCCCGCCGCTCGACGTACGAGCGCACCGTGCCACGCAGGATCACCCGATTGCCGTCGACCTCGACGGTGATACGATCGGCGTCGAACTGCGCCCCGCGCTGGAGCGCTTCCTTGATCTTCTGCTTCACGTCCTCCGGCGTCGGCTTCGACTTCACCGTGATGAGGTTCGTCACCCCGCGCACGCCCACCAGCGAGCGCACGGCCCGCGCCGCGGCGTCGCGCTGGAAGTACCAGTCCACGTCGCCCTCGAGGGTGACCCAGGCCTTCTCCACCTTCACCTTGATCCGGTCGTGGGGGACGGAGACGTTCCAGCGAAGCGCGTCCACGGCGGCGCGCGCGATGTCCGGATCGGCACGCTCGGAGCTGGACGGCAGTCTCACCTCGAGATCGTTGGCGATCGCCTTCACTCCCTTGATGCGGCTCGCCACTCGCTCGGCCTTCCACTTGTCGAGGTAGCTCTTGGTGTAGCCGGCCAGGGTGACGACGCCGTCGCGGACCGCAACGGCAATGTCGTCATCCTCGAAGGTCGGGTCGTACTTGAGCTCCTCGATGATGTCGTGCTGGATCTCGGCATCGGTGCGCGTCATGTGTCCTCCATCGAGCGATGAGAGTGGCCGGCGACGCGGCGGGTGGATGCCGCGCTGCCACTCGGGCACGATCGCGTTCGCCGTGGCCGGTCGTTATCGGACAATGCGGAGCGCTCGCTCGCATTCCCCTGACGGTGCGGTGCCGGACAAGTCGGAAGACGTCACCTGCTTTTCCCGACGGCGCGCCCATGCGTGGTGACGATAGCGTTCTGCCGGATCGTCAGCGCCACTGGACGAGCAGAAGGAGCACACGCATGAGGTCTTCGGCAGCCGCCGTGTCCGCGAGGGTGGAGACGCTCATCCTGCGTCACCACGACGGCGACCGGCACGTGGCGGCGTGCCGGATCGGCATCGAACAGGAGCGACTGATGGGCTTGCTGAGCGGCAACTGGGAGCTGTTCTCCCTCGACGCGATCGCCGCCGTGGTCGATCGCCATCCGGTGAGCGTCGCGTGGCTGCTCGGCATGACCAATCTCGACGAGGCGCGTAACGCCGCGCGCTCCGCCAACGCCTAGAGGAGAGGAGCGATGCAAGTCACGACCAAGCTGCCCAAGGAACGGCTCGAATCGTACTTCGACGCATTCACGAAGCACTTCCTTCGCAACGAGGCGACGAACGCCGCCGACGTCGAGGTCATCTCCGCCGATTGGGGCGACCAGTTCGAGGCGGAGGGGGCGCACCTGACCGGCGTGTCCTACGACCCGAAATCGGATGCGCTGGACATCTTCTTCGAAGGTGGTGACCATCGGTCGCTCAAGCCGGCCGAGGTGTGGACGGTGGAGGACACCGACGGGTTCGTGCGGGCAATCGAGGTGGTGTTGGAGGACGGCACGCGGGAAGTCGTGCGGGTGCGCCGGCTTGGCGTACGGCCCCGTGACTGAGCGTTCCGCATCGGCGCGTCGCAACCGGGCCCACGCAGGCCCCATCATGAGGAGGTCACTCGCCTTGGTCACGAATGGGAAGGACGCCATGCTGGATCGATGGACGGGTAACTGGTGGGCGCTCGCGCTGCGGGCCACCGCCGCGCTGATCTTCGGCATCGTGGCGTTCGCCCTGCCGGGGCCAACCCTCGCGGCGGTCGTGCTGGTCTTCGGTGCCTACGCCATCGCCGACGGCGTGCTCTCGATCGTCGCCGCCGTGCGCGGCATCCGTCGGCACGAGCGGTGGGGCGCCATGCTCGCACAGGGGATTCTCGGCATCATCGCCGGCCTGATTGCCCTGTTCTATCCCATCGTCGGCGCGCTCGGTCTGACCTATCTCGTCGCCGCATGGGCTCTGCTGACCGGCAGCTTCCAGATCGCTGCCGCGATCAAGCTGCGCCGGCTCATCACCGGTGAGTGGCTGATGATCCTCGGTGGCGTCCTCTCCATCGCGCTCGCCGTGATGATGGTGCTCCTCCCGACCACCGGCATGCTGGTGCTGGTGTGGTGGCTCGGCGCCTATGCCATCATCACCGGCGCCGTGGGCCTCGCGTTGGCCTTTCGCGTTCGACAATGGTCGCGGGCGCACGCCTGAGGCCATGTGGCAGCGCCGATCGTCATGGCCGTGGGGGATGACAAGCTATATGCCTGCGTACGCGATCTCGTCGCCCTCTCGACGATGCCGACATGGTGGATCGGCCGTCCGGTCGTCGAGATCGCGGTGGGCCTGCAGGATCTCCTCGTCACCATGTTGCGCGCCGATGCCGTGACGGTGGAGCTCGACGAGCGGTTCACGGGAAGCGACTGGCTGCTCGCGCAGGCGACATCGACGACCGGCGACGACGGCCTGCCGCTCCTCGCGATCCCCCGGCTGCGGCCGCGCGGCGCAGCGGTCGAGGCGCCATCCTCGCGGCGGGTGGCCACGTTGCCGATCGGGCTCGACGGCGAGTTGGGGCGGGTGCAGATCGGCGTCGACCGGGCCGACTTTCCGGAACGGTTCGAGCTGCTGCTCATGCAGGTGGCCGCCAACCAGGCGGCCACCTCCCTCCAGTATGCCGACCTGCTCTCCCGGCATCAGCAGGCAGAGCGTCAGCTTGGCGTCCGTGCCGCGCAGCAGGCCGTCGTCGCGCGGCTTGGTCTCCGTGCGCTGCGCGACGCCTCGCTGGATGGCCTGCTCAACGATGTCGTCGCCGAGGCGCGGCAGGCGATTGGCGCCGACTACTGCGACATCATGGAGCTCAGTCCCGACGCGCGGCGGCTCCAGGTACGGGCGGTCGACGGCTGGCCGTCGAACTGGATCGGCGTCACCTACGAGACGAACCCGGAGACGGTGGCCGGACGCGCCGTACTGACGGCCAGCCCGGTGCACGCGATCGATCTCCACGGCGATTCGCGCTTCGCCGGGGGTGCGTCGTCGCGACCGGCGGAGATGCGCGGAAGCGTGAGCGTGGTGATTCACTGCCCACGCGGGCCGTTCGGGGTGCTCGGCGCGCACAGTCGCGCGCCCCGGGAATTCGCCGACGACGACGTGCACTTCCTCCAGTCGGTCGCGAATCTCCTCGCCGCGGCCATCGAGCGGTTGCGCACGGAGGCCGAGCGCGAGGACCTGCTGCTGAAGGCAGCCGCCGCGCAGTCCGAGGCCGAGCGCGCGAGCAGCGCCAAGTCGCAGTTCCTCGGCATCATGAGCCACGAGCTGCGCACGCCGCTGAACGCGATCGGCGGCTACGCCCAGCTGATGGAGGAGGAGATCAGCGGCCCCGTCACGGCGGAGCAGCGCGCCCATCTCGGACGCATCCGGCGCAGCCAGCGCCACCTGCTCAACGTGGTCGACAACGTCCTGGGCTTTCTCAAGCTCGGGAGCGGGCGAATGCACTACGACGTCACGGACGTCGTGGTGCAGGAGATCCTCCAAGCAAGCGAGGAGCTATCTCCGCGTGCGAGCGGATGGACCCAAGCTCCAGCAGATCCTCGTCAACCTCCTGTCCAACGCCACCAAGTTCACCGACGCGGAGGGTTCGGTGTGCGTGGATTGTCAGGCCAACGCGCTCACCGTGAGCCTGCGCGTGACGGACACGGGAAGCGGCATCCCACCCGAGCGACTCGAGTCGGTGTTCGTTCCGTTCATGCAGGTGGAGGGTACACGGCGCCCTCGAGTGGAGGGCACGGGGCTCGGGCTCGCCATCAGCCGCGACTTCGCGGCGGGAATGGGCGGACAGCTGTTGGCCGAGAGCGTGCTCGGGAAAGGCTCCACCTTCTCGATCGTGATGCCGCGCCTGTGATGCCGCGCGCCATGGGCGCCGCGGGATCGATGGCTAGTGTGCGCCGAGGATCCCGGCCTCGATGGCGAAGCGGACGTAATCGGTGCGGTGGCTGAATCCCAGCTTGCCCTCCACTCGGCGCTTGTAGGCATCGACTGTCTTGCTGCTGATGCCGAGCCGCCGCGAGATCTCCGCGCCGCTGTAGCCTTCGGCCACCGAATGGAGGATCGTGCGCTCGCGCTCACTCAGCGCGCGGAAGCGGCTCTTCGCCGTCTCGTCGGTTCGCTGCGGCACGATCGCGGCCGCCAGCAGCCGCGCCGCCGCCGGACGCACGTATACCTCTCCCGACGCGACGACGCGCACCGCCTCCACGAGATCGGTCGGCGCCGCTGACTTGGACAGGTACCCGCGCGCGCCCGCCTCGAGCAGCGGCAGCAGTCGCTCATGCTCGGCGTGCATCGTGAGGATGAGCACGCGCACGTTCGGCATCCGCAACTGGACCTGCTTGAGCGCGGAGACCCCGTCTCCTCCCGGCATGTCCAGATCGAGGATCAGCACATCCGGCGAGAGCTGGCTCGCGAGCGACAGCGCCGTGATGCCGTTGTCCGCCTCTCCCACGATGGTGATGTCGGGCGCGGAGCGGAGCAGCAGGCGCAATCCCTCACGCACGAGGTTGTGGTCGTCGGCAAGCAGGACGCGGATGATCTCGTCGCTCACCGCCACCCCTCGTCGCGCGTAGCTGCGTGCGGCGACGCTGGCGGCGAGCTGGTTCAGGCGGTCCGAGGCGGGAGTGGAGGGAATGGATGTGGCATGAGCTGTCATGCAACGACCTCGTGCTGTGCCGCCGCGCCGTATCGGCGATGGATCTGTTCCGTTCACCCCGTGCGATGCCGTCTTCGGCCCCGACTCCCGCGAGTCCCCACGTGTGAAGTCCGACGGCACGACGTGCTCGCGGAGCGTTCGTGCTCGTCATCCGGCGCGCTCGGAAGGTGCTGCATCATTCACACCCATGCGGTTACACCTTCGCAAACGTATGGGGCAACGTAGGAGGATTAGCTAGGCCTGTTGTCGGGGAAATGGGAAGGGAGACACCGCGCGCACCCACTCGACCGCGGTAGCGAGGCCCGGCAAGTGAAGGTGCCCGCGAATGCGGCGGACCCTACCGGTCGACGATTCGCGTTCCGGCGGGCGGCGTGAAGACGAACGCGGCGGCCTCGACCGGCACGTTCGTGCGGAACGACGTCAGCCGAACCTTGCGCCGCACGCCGTTCTGCTCCGTGACCTCGAACTGCCGGATCGTGGCGTCGGCATCGTCGATGTACACCGTGGCCGTCTTGAATGGGACGCCGCTCGTCGCCTTGGGCACCAAGACGAACCCGTGCGTCGGACGCCCGCTCACCACCTGCGTCCCCGCGGTCGACACGGTGTATCGGGTGCGCGGGGCGGTGAGGAACTGGGCGCTGAGATCCACGGTGCCCGTGCCGCCGCTGCCGAGCGTCGAGCGAATGACCTGTCCCGGCGCGCTGCTCGGCAGGTAGAGCCACACCTGCCTGCCGTCGGCGACGATGCGGTCGGTGGC
>WNFK01062292.1_pt1 | contig 14143 bp, 12 predicted proteins | sample 5400281 | NCBI WGS metagenome assembly WNFK01 (sample SAMN13153350, study PRJNA577476) | soil metagenome | isolation source: 20 cm soil on Douglas fir-dominated hillslope | place: USA:California | collected 2013-09-17 | reverse complement strand
GGACGGCTCCGGCGTCGCCAGGATTGCGCAGGCGCGGGCGATGCGTTGCTGGACCACGAATCGGTGGGGCGGCACACCCGTGCTGCATTTGAAGAGTCGCGCGAAGTGGTAGGGGCTCATGTAGACGACCGCAGCAAGCTCGGCGAGCGAGAGGTCCTTGTCGAGGTGTTGCTGAATGTAATCGGTGACGCGGCGGAATCTGGGGGAGAGGAGTGGGCTCGGGAAGCCCGGACCGGGCCCACCACCCTGCTGGTTCTTCAGACTCCACGTCAGCGTACCCATGGCACCCTCCGTAAGTCACGTCCGAGTAGGACAGGCTAATCTCGTCCGGCGAGCAATGAACATGCCGGCCATGGCCGGACGGGACGAGGGATCGTAAGCACGCGTTTTCGCGGACGGAGAGATCTCGCCGCGGCACCTTGGTCGGGCGTCCGAACTTCGGCCGCGACCGAGATTCGGACGACGGGCCCGCCCGGTCTATCTCAGGGCTGAGGGCTGATCTTGCGGGATGGAGACGGCGGAAGCGCTAGCGGGCGCTGACCCTGGCGTCCGGGACCAGCTTGTCGAGACCGTACTTCTTGACCTTCAAGTAGAGCGTACTTTTGGAGATCCGGAGCTCTTTGGCCACCAGGGTCAGATTGCCCTGACACGCAACGATGGCGGCGCTGATCGCGGCGCGTTCCGCCGCTTCCAGATCCACGACCGGTGGGGCAGATGTTGGAGCGCTCGTCTTGGCTCGTGCTTCCTCAAGCGAAGCAGTGATATCCGGGGGAAGGTCCGAGACCGTCACCGCTTCTCCGGGCGCCATGAGGACCGCTCCCTCGACAACGTTGCGCAATTCCCTGATGTTCCCCGGCCACGTGTACCGTCCCAACGCGGATAGCGCCTCCGGCTCGAACTGCTTCATGCGTGCACCATGACGCAGCGCCGCGTCACGACTGAAGTGCTCGACGAGAGCCGGGATGTCCTCCCGACGCTCGCGCAGCGCCGGGATGTGTAGCGAGGTCACCGAGATCCGGTAGAACAAGTCCGAACGGAACCGGTGGGCGGTCACCTCGGCCCGCAGGTCCTTGTTGGTCGCTGCGACCAGCCTGAACTCGACCATTCGCGGCTTGGCACCCCCAAGGGGATACACCTCCCCCCCCTCCAAGACGCGCAACAAGTAGGGTTGCAGCTCCAGCGGCATCTCCCCGATCTCGTCGAGAAACAATGTGCCGCCGCTTGCCGACTCGATCTTGCCCACCATGCCGGAGTGTCTGGCGCCGGTGAACGCGCCGTCGACGTAGCCAAACAGCTCGCTCGCGAGCAGCTCACGGGGCAGCCCCCCGCAGTTCACCGCCACGAAGGGACCGTCTGTCCGGCGCCCCCGCTCATGAAGGGCGCGAGCAAACTGTTCCTTGCCGACACCGGTCTCGCCGAGCAACAGCACTGGCACATCCGCCTCCGCCAGCAACTTGGCCTTCTCCAGGGCCTGTCGCAGGAGCGCACTGCTCCCGACGATCTGGCCGCTGCCACTCGGGTCGATGCCGGTGCCCCGGGTGGTCAGGCGAGATTGGCCCCCGCGCCGGACCCGCCCCCACCGGACTGGCTCGGGAAGGACGACGATCGTTCCCAACTGCTCCCCCCCGCGCCGGATCGGTTCGACCCATTCCGCCTTCAGCCATTCCGGCAGCCGTGACTTGCCGGCTCCCATCGCCCGGTTTGTATCCAAATCCAAGGCATCGACTTTCTGACCGGGCGCTGATTCGAGCTCGACCCCCATCGTCCTCAAGGAGCGCGCCGCGTGAGGGTCCACCTCGACCAGACGGCCCTTGCGGTCAAAGAACACCAGGCCCCCCGCCGTGGGCCGCCCAAAACCCGCCTGCAGGAGATGGTGCCGCAGCTCCATCGCGCGCCGCGCCACCTCCCCTTCGATGCGGCCGGCAGTAATCACCGCCAATGCCAGGCAATGACGGCTGAACGAGTTCCGGTGCCCGGATACGTCCAATACCCCAAGCACCTCGCCATGGATCGGATCGCGGATCACCGTCGCCGAACAGGTCCATGGTTTGATTCCCGAGCAGAAGTGTTCGGCGCCGTGCACCTGCACCGGTCCACGGAGGGCGAGTGCGGTTCCGATGGCGTTCGTGCCGCAGGCGCGCTCGTCCCAGGCCGCTCCAGTTTCGAGCCGGATCGTCCGGGCCCGTTCCACCGTCGCCGCGTCGCCGACCGTCTCGAGGATTACCCCCGTGGGATCGGTGAGGATCATGAAGGTCCCCGACTGCGCCAGGAAGTCTCGGGCCTGTTCCGTGATCGACGCACTCGCCCCGATCAGGTCACGATGCGCGTGCTGAAGCGCCCGGAGAGCCTCTTCCATAAGCGGCATCGCCGCTTGCGAGCGCCCCGGATCCACTCCCGAGGAGGTACAGCGCTCCCACGACCCTTCGATCACATCCCGGACGGCATGAGGAGGCAAGTCACGGCGACCCAGGAATTGCTCCCAGGCCGCCATCACCCGCCTTTCCTGATCCGGATGCGGGAAAGTCGAGAACGCTTCCTTCGATGCCATTTAGCTTCCCCCGAGGGACTACGCAGAGACGTTAGGCGGCTCGATGGGGCGTGTCAAGCCGAGCAGCAACAAATGATAGCTCGGTTCGGTAAATCTTTCTCTGTTCCGCTGTTTTCCCTTCCCGAGCTCCGGCCTCCCGGACTCGCTTGTCCACGGGCGGGCGTGGGATCGCCCCGAGCGCGCTACACTCGCTGACCATGATCGACCTCACCGATCTCCGCGCCCGCCCCGACGCGTACCAGGACGCCGCCCGGAAGAAGCGGATCGCGGTCGACGTGGGCGCCTTCCTCGCCATCGACGCGCAGCGCCGCGAGCTCCTGCCGCTCGTGGAGTCCATGCGCGCCCGGCGCAACGCGGTCAGCAAGGCGGTGCCGTCGATGGCGGGCGAGGAAAAACGACGGGCCATCGCGGAGATGAGGGAGCTGGCCTCAGAGCTGAAACGGCGGGAGGACGAGCTGGCGGCGGTGGACCACCAGTGGGAGGCGATGCAACTCCTGCTGCCGTCGATCCCGCTGCCGCAGGTCCCGGTGGGCAAGGACGATACCGAGAACCGGGAGGTGCGCACGTGGGGCCGGCTCCCCGACTTCGGCTTTTCGCCGAAGGACCACGTGACGCTCGGGCAGGCGCTCGACATCATCGACATCCCGAGAGGGGTGAAGATCGCCGGGAGCCGGAGCTACTTCCTGAAGGGTGACGCGGTCCGCCTCGAGCTCGCCGTCCTCCGCTTCACGCTCGATCACCTGATCCGCAAGGGCTTCACCCCGTTCGCGCCGCCGCTCCTCGCGAGCTGGGACGCGATGATGGGCACCAGCTATTTCCCGGGCGGGGAAGAGCAGGCGTACGCGGTCGGGGCCCGGCCGGACCGGGAGGGCCCGATGGAGGCCGACGGCTACTACCTGATCGGCACGTCCGAGGTCTCGGTCGCGAGCTACCACCAGGGGGAGACGCTCGCCCGGGCCGACCTGCCCCGGCGCTATTGCGGCATCAGCAACTGTTTCCGCCGCGAGGCCGGGACCTACGGCAAGGACACCCAGGGGCTCTACCGCGTCCACCAGTTCCAGAAGGTCGAGCAGGTCGTGCTCTGCGAGGCCGACGAGCGGGTCAGCGCGGCCATGCACGCGGAGCTGCTGCAGAACGCCGAGGAGGTGCTGCAGGCGCTCGCGCTGCCCTACCGGGTGGTCGACGTGTGCACCGGCGAGATGGGGCGGGGCCAGGTCTTCAAGAACGACATCGAGACGTGGATGCCGAGCCGTGAGTCCTACGGCGAGACCCACAGCTGCTCGACCTTCCACGACTTCCAGGCGCGGCGCCTCAACATCAAGTACGACGCGGGCGCCGGCGGGCGGAAGTTCGTCCACACGCTCAACAACACGTGCATCGCCTCCCCGCGCATCCTGATTCCCCTCCTCGAGATCTACCAGAACGCGGACGGCTCGGTGACGATCCCGGACGTGCTGCGCCCGTACATGGCGGGGCAGGAGCGCATCACCAGGACCTGAGCGCGGGCCCCTTGAGTGGCCCGGACGGCCCTGCTATTCTGCCGGCTGGTTTCGCGTCCGCGAGGGACGCAGACCTGCCCACGAGCGGGGCAGGGCCAGCGACGACGCTGTGGCAACTCTCCCAAACCGGCCAGAGCAGGAAAGGGACGACACATGGGTGCCACGGGTAAAGGCGAGCGCGACGCAGCTGGCAATCTGATGGGCGAAGGGCGGCGGGAGTTCCTCAAGGGCGCCATGATGGCCGGAGGGGCCGCGGCGTCGTTCGCGGCCGCCGGCCTCTCCTCGGTGACGACGGCCCAGGCGCAGCCGGGCATGGTCCCGGGCTCCAAGAATCACTACTACGTTCCCGCGACCGACAAGACCGTCCACTGGGGGTACTTCAGCAAGCTGCTCAAGCCCCAGGTGGAGGTGAGCTCGGGCGACTTCGTCACCATCGAGGTGCTGACCCACCACGCCAACGACGACGCCGAGCGGATGGTGAAGGGCGACGCGGGCGCGGAGAGCGTCTTCTACTGGGACAAGCAGCGCAAGGGCGTGGACCGCCGCGGCGCCGGCCCGATGAACCCCACCCTCTTCGGGCGCGGCGCCGGCGAGGGCCTGGGGGTGCACATCTGCACCGGGCCCGTCGCGGTGAAGGAGGCGGAGCCGGGGGATATCCTCGAGGTCCGGATCATCGACGTCAAGCCGCGGCCGTGCGCGAACCCGCAGCACAAGGGCAAGAGCTTCGGGAGCAACGCGGCGGCGTGGTGGGGCTTCCACTACAAGGAGCTGCTGACCGAGCCCAAGCCCCGCGAGGTGATCACGATCTATGAGGTCGACGCGAGCGGGGAGCGGAACTGGGCGAAGGCGGTCTACAACTTCCGCTGGACGCCGCAGACCGATCCCGCGGGCGTCGTCCACAAGACGATCGACTACCCCGGCGTCCCGGTCGACCATCGCACCGTGCAGGAGAACCAGGGGGTGCTCAAGAACATCCGGGTGCCCATCCGGCCCCACTTCGGCGTGCTGGGCCTGGCGCCGGCCGAGGCCGACATGGTCGACTCGATCCCGCCCAGCTACACCGGGGGCAACATCGACGACTGGCGCATCGGCAAGGGCGCCACGATGTACTACCCGGTCTCGGTGAAGGGCGCGTTGCTCTCGGCCGGCGATTCCCACGCCTCGCAGGGCGACTCCGAGCTCTGCGGTACCGCGATCGAGTGCTCGCTCACCGGCACCTTCCAGCTCATCGTGCACAAGCGCGCGAGCCTGGCCGGGACCGCGCTGGCCGACCTCAACTACCCGCTGCTGGAAACCCAGGACGAGTGGGTGCTCCACGGGTTCAGCTACGCGAACTACCTCGCCGAGCTGGGCGCGGACGCGCAGAGCAAGATCTACGAGAAGTCCTCGGTCGACCTGGCGATGAAGGACGCGTTCCGGAAGATGCGCCACTTCCTGATGACCACCAAGGGCCTGAGCGAGGACGAGGCCATCTCGCTGATGTCGGTCGCGGTGGACTTCGGCGTGACGCAGGTGGTGGACGGCAACTGGGGCGTGCACGCCATCATCAAGAAGAGTCTGTTCGCGGGCGCCTAGGGCGACGCGCGCGTAACCGGAGTCGGTTCAGGAGGGGCTGATGGCCCTGAGGATTCTCAGCGGCATGCTGTTCATCAACGGCGGGCCGAAGAACGGCGCCGCGGTGATCACGTTCAGCCCGTTCACGCTCGCCACCGCCCCCGGCACCGTGAGCCTCAACAAGGCGCGCGTCATCGGGGCCAACGGGACCTTCCGGCATCCGCCGGCGTCGATCGTGGCGGCGAGGCAGTTCGCCCTCATCGACGTGTCTCCCGGTGCCGACTACCGACTCCGCATCAACGACACGGTGACCACCTCGTCGATCACCATCTCCTGGGCCGGCACCGGGCCGATCTTCAACGAGGAGATTCCGTTCATGATCGTCGGAGAGGTGCCCGACGCCCTCTCCGTCCCGGACGTCCGGCCCCGGAGACGGCCGCCACGATCCCGGAAGCCGTCCCGACCAAGGGCGCCGCGCCGAAAGAAGGACCGGCGGACCTAGCCGAGGCTATTGACAACCTCCCGATGTCCGGGTAGGTTGCGCCCCACTCTCGCGTCATCCGAAGTGTCCGGCCCTCGGGGGAATCAATGCCCGGCACGGGATCTCTGGACAACCTTTCGGGGCGGTCGTGGGTCGAAGAGACCTTCGTGGGGGCCTGCCCCCCGCCCATCCGTCGAGCAGAGGTCGGCCGGCCGACATGGCTCGGCTGAGCCTCGAGGGGGTGCATCTCCAGTTCGGCGGGGTCACCGCCCTCGCGGGGGTCAGTCTCGAGGTCCACCCGGGCGACTTCCTCGCCATCATCGGGCCCAACGGAGCCGGAAAGACCAGCATTTTCAATTGTATCAGCGGCATCTACGCCCCGAGCCGCGGCTGTATCCGTTTCGACGGCCGGGATATCACCGCGCTCAGGCCGCACCGGCGCGCCCACCTGGGGATCGCCCGCACCTTCCAGAACATCGCCCTCTTCAAGGGGATGAGTGTGCTGGACAACATCAAGATCGGCCGGCACATCCATCTCCGCGCCGGCGTGCTGGCCTCGGGCCTCTACTACGGCCGCGCGGCGCGCGAGGAGCGCCTGCACCGGGCGGTGATCGAGCGGGAGATCATCGACTTGCTCGAGCTGCAGGACATCCGGCACAAGATCGTCGGCACGCTCCCGTACGGGCTGCAGAAGCGGGTGGAGCTGGCTCGCGCGCTCGCCCTCGACCCGACCGTGCTCCTGCTCGACGAGCCCACCGCGGGCATGAACGCGGAGGAGACCGAGGACATGGTGCGGTTCGTCCTCTACGTCAAGCAGGTGAAGCGTCTGGCGGTCGTGATGATCGAGCACGACATGGGCGTGGTGATGGACATCTCCGACCGGGTGGTCGTGCTCGACTTCGGCCAGAAGATCGCCGAGGGCGCCCCCGTCCACGTGCAGCAGGATCCCGCGGTGATCAAGGCCTACCTCGGCGAGGCGGCCGAGGTGGTCTAGGGCCGCGATGGAGACCGTCGTGGGCAGCGGGACCTTCCCCGGCCGGCTCGTCGAGCGCGCCCGGCGTCACGGCGCGCAGATCGCGCTCCGGGAGAAGAAGTACGGCATCTGGCAGGAGGTAACGTGGCGCGAGTACGCCGCGCACGTCCGCGCGGTGGCCCTCGGCCTCGAGCGGCTGGGGCTCTTGCCCGGAGACACCATCGCGGTGATCTCGGGCAACCGGCCGGCCTGGCTCTACGTGGAGCTGGCCGCCCAGTCGATCGGCGCGATCCCGCTCGGGATCTTCGTCGACGCCCTGCCCGAGCAGGTCCGCCGCGTGCTCGACCACAGCGAGACGCGCGTGGTCATGGCCGAGGACCAGGAGCAGGCCGACAAGGTGCTCGGGGTCCGCGACCGGCTGCCGCGACTCGAGCGCATCGTGGTGGACGATACCCGCGGGCTCGAGACCTACCGGGATCCCATGCTCGTGAGCCTCGAGCACGTCGAGAGCCAGGGCCGCGAGATCGACGAGCGGGAAGGAGGCCGGTACGAATCGCGGCTCGCGCCGCGAGGGCCCGACGACGTGGCGCTCCTCTCCTACACGTCCGGCACCACTGGCACCGCCAAGGCGGCGATGATCAGCCACCGCAACCTGCTCGCGATGGCGGCGGGGGTGACCGAGGTCGACCCGATGCGCGAGGGCGACGAGATCGTCTCCTTCCTGCCCTTCGCGTGGGTGGGGGAGCAGCTCATTAGCGTGGCGATGGCGCTCCACGTGGGCGCCACCGTGAACTTCCCCGAGGAGCCCGAGACCGCGCGCGCGGACCTCCGGGAGATCGGACCCCACGTCATGATCGCGCCCCCGCGGTTCTGGGAGGCGATGTGCTCCGAGTACCAGGTCAAGATCGACGATTCGGGATTCGTGAAGCGGCTGGCCGCGCGGGCCGCGCTGGCCCTGGGCGAGCGGGCCGCCGCGAGCGAGCGCGCCCACGCGCGTCCCGGGTGGGCCGCGCGGACCGGGCGCGCCCTCGCCTGGCTCCTGGCCTTCCGCGCGCTGCTCGACAAGCTCGGGCTCTCCCGGGTGCGCCGCGCCTACACCGGCGGCGCGCCCCTGGGTCCGGAGATCTTCGCCTTCTTCCGGGCGATCGGGCTCAACCTGAAGCAGGTCTACGGCCAGACCGAGACCGCGGGGATCTGCGTGGTCCACCCCGACGGCGACGTCCGCGCGGGGACGGTCGGCCGGCCGACGCCGGGGACGCGCGTGCGGATATCGGAGAGCGGCGAGATCCTCGTGGCGGGCGAGAGCGTCTTCCTCGGTTATTACCGGAACCCGGAGGCGACCGCCCGGGTGCTCGAGGGCGGCTGGCTGCGGACCGGCGACGCGGGATACCTCGACGACCAGGGGCACCTGGTCATGATCGACCGCGTCACCGACGTGCTGCAGACGGCCGACGGGGCCCGCTTCTCCCCCGCCCTGATCGAGAACAAGCTCAAGTTCAGCCCGTTCGTTCGGGAAGCGGTGGTGATCGGCGAGGAGCGGCCGTATGTGGTCGCGCTGATCCAGATCGACATGGGCAATGTCGGCAACTGGGCGGAGGCCCGCCGGCTCCCGTTCACCACGTTCAAGGATCTCGCGGGCAAGGGCGAGGTCGCGACCCTGATCCGAGAAGCGATCGCAGCTGGACGCAGACGACGACGAGCTGACCCGGACGCAGAAGGTGCGGCGCGCGACGATCCTGACCAAGTATCGGGGCATGGTCGAAGGGCTCTACGCGGGGTCCCCCGCCGCGAGCCTCACCGGAGGGAGGTGAGGGGAAAGCCATGGCCGATCAGGGCGTGTTCATGCTCCAGCTGGTCATCACCGGCGTCGCGGTGGGCGGAGTGTACTCGCTGATGGCGCTGGGGTTCGTGCTGATCTTCAAGGCCTCCAGCGTGGTCAACTTCGGTCCGGGGGAGCTGGTGCTCTTCGGCGCCTACGTCTCGTGGGCGACCATCCTGCCGATGCAGCTGCCGCTCTACGTGGCCCTCCCGCTCACCTTCGGCATCGCGATCCTGCTCGGCCTCGTGATCGAGCGGGGCGTGCTGCGGCCGCTCATTGGCGAGCCGATCATCTCGGTGATCATGGTCACCTTCGGGGTGGCGAGCGTGATCCGCGGGTTCCTCAACATGACCTGGGGCAGCGACACGCGGCCGTTCCCGGTGCTGTTCTCCCCGGAGCCGTTCCACCTGGGACCGGTGCCGGTGTCCCCGGTGCACCTCTGGAGCTTCGTGGGCGTGCTCGTCCTCCTCGCCGCGTTCTCCCTCTTCTTCAAGTTCTCCCTGACCGGCATGGCGATGCGCGCCACCGCGGACAACCAACAGGTCGCCCAGTCCCTCGGGGTGAGCGTCAAGCGGGTGTTCGCACTGTCGTGGTGCATCGCCACCGTCGTATCGACGCTGGGCGGGATCATCCTCGGCAGCGTGCGGGGGGGCGTCGATTTCTCGCTCGCCGACCTCGGGCTCAAGGTGTTTCCGGTGGTGATCCTGGGCGGCCTCGACAGCGTCGCGGGCGCGATCATCGGCGGGGTGCTGATCGGGGTGCTCGAGAACCTCTCGGGGGGCTACCTCGATCCCGTCCTCGGCGGAGGCGTCAAGGAGGTGGCGCCCTTCGTGGTCCTCGTGATCATCCTGATGCTGCGTCCCTACGGCCTGTTCGGCAAGGTCGAGATCGAGCGCGTCTGATGCAGAGCGGCGGCTTCCGGACCAGCTACCGCGCGGACGAGCGCATCTTCGACACGGTGGTGCCGATCGTCGGGGTGGTGGCGCTGATCGTGGCGCTCGCGGTCACCCCGCGGTTCGCGACCACCTACTGGCTCGACGTGCTGAACCGCATCGGCATCGCGATCATCGGGGCGCTCGGGCTCAACATCCTGGTGGGCTACACCGGGCAGATCTCGATCGGGCACGCCGCGTTCCTGGCGGTCGGCGCCTATTCGACCGCGATCCTCGAGGCGAACGCCGGCCTGCCCTTCTACCTCGCCCTGCCGCTCGCCGCGGTGATCACCTCCGGATTCGGTCTCGTCTTCGGCATCCCGTCCCTGCGCTTGAGGGGGCTCTACCTGGCAATCGCCACCCTCGCCGCCCACTTCATCACCACCTACGGCATCGTCCACTGGGAGAGCCTCACCAAGGGCGTGCTGGGGATGATGGTTCCCCCCGCCACCGTCTTCGGGCTGCCGCTCGACTCCGATGCCCGCGTGTTCTACCTGATCTTCGCGCTGGTGGTCCCGGCCACGTTCTTCGCCAAGAACCTGTTCCGCACCCGGGTGGGCCGGGCGTTCATCGCGATCCGGGACCGTGACGTGGCGGCCGGGGTCATGGGGGTCAGCTTGTATCACTACAAGCTGCTCGCCTTCGTGCTCAGCTCGTTCTACGCGGGGCTGGCCGGAGGCCTGATGGCCCACCACTCGCGGATCCTCTTCCCCGACGCCTTCACGCTCCTGGTCGCGATCGACTATCTCGCGATGATCATCATCGGCGGCCTGGGGAGCATTCTGGGGGCGATCTCTCGGCGCGACGTCCCTGACCGGGGTCTACCCGAACGCCTTCGGGGTGATCGCCTCGACCCGGGACATCGTCTTCGGCCTCGCCGTCATCCTGTTCCTGATGTACGAGCCGCAGGGCCTGGCCCGCATCTGGCTCCGGGTCCGCGGCTACTGGAAGCTCTGGCCGTATGCGTACTAGCGCTCCGAAGGAGGGCCCCATGAGCCACGCGCGTGACCTGCTCGTCCGGTTCGTCCTCGTCGGTCTGTTCGTCGTGGGCCTCGGCGCGCCGCCGGGCGAGGCGCAAGGAGTCATCAAGATCGGCAACCTGGTGGATCTCACCGGGCCGACCTCCGACCAGGGCAAGGACATCGCCCAGGGCCGGATCGATGCGGTGCAGTACTTCAACGAGCGGGGCGGCGTCAACGGCAGGAAGATCGAGCTGATCACTACAAGCGGTTCGTCGAGGACGACAAGGTGGTGATGGTCCTGGGCTACGGGACGCCGGACACCGAGGCCCTCCGCCCGTACATCACCAAGGACAAGATTCCCTACCTCTCCGGCTCCTACTCCGGGCACCTCACCGACCCGCGCCAGACCCCCTACAATTTTCCCGGCGGCATCGACTACACGAGCCAGATCCGCATCTTCCTGAACTACGTGAAGGAGACGTGGACCGATACGAGCCGCAAGCCGCGGGTCGCCTTCATCTACGCGGACAACGCCTACGGCCGGGCGCCCATCGAGGCCGGTCGCCTCTACGCCAAGGAGATCGGGGTGGACCTCGTGGACGAGGAGATCATCCCCACCGTCCTGACCGACGCCACGTCCCAGCTCCTGACCATGAAGAAGAAGGACCCGGACTACGCCTATATCAACACCAACACCCAGTGGGTCCCGGTGGTGCTGAAGGATTCCTACAAGCTCGGGCTCAAGACCAAGTACGTCGTGAACAACTACGGCATCGACGAGCGGACGCCCAAGCTGGCCGCCGAGGCCGCCGAGGGCGTGATGGGCATCCAGGACGTCGCGTACTGGGGCGAGAACGTGCCCGGCATGAAGACCCTCATGGAGTTCCACCAGAAGCACCACCCCGGCGATACCCACGCCTCGCCGTACATGCGCGGGTGGCTCTGGGTGATCATGTCGGTCGAGGCGATCAAGCGAGCGGGTGACAACCCGACCGGGGAGTCGATCAAGAAGGCGCTGGAGACCCTGAAAGATTTCGACACCTGGGGGATCACTCCGCCGTTCTCCTACACCAACGAGGACCATCGCCCGACCAACCGGGCGCGGCTGGTGATGGTGAAGGGCGGCAAGATCGTGCAGATGAAGGAGGTCTCGGTCGAGCGAGACATGAAGTGGATCGGGAAGTAGATGCTGCGACTGAACAACGTCCAGGTCATCTACAGCAACGTCATCCTCGTCCTGAAGGGGCTGTCGCTCGACGTGGAGGAGGGCCGGATCGTCGCCCTCCTGGGGGCGAACGGGGCGGGCAAGACGACGACGCTGAAGGCGATCTCGGGTCTGCTGAAGACCGAGGACGGAGCGGTCACCGACGGCAGCATCGAGTTCATGGGCCGCCGCGTCGACGGGCGCGATCCGGAGGACATCTGCCGCCTCGGGATCGTGCAGGTGATGGAGGGCCGCAAGGTCCTCGAGAGCATGACGGTGGAGGAGAACCTCCGGATCGGGGGCTATACCCGCCGGGACCCGGACGGGGTCCGCCACGACATGCAGATGATCTACGACTACTTCCCCCGGCTGGTGGAGCGGCGAGAGCAGCTCGCCGGGTACCTGTCGGGAGGCGAGCAGCAGATGCTGGTGATCGGACGGGCCCTGATGGCCAAGCCGCGGCTCCTGCTGCTGGACGAGCCCTCGCTCGGCCTGGCCCCGCTGCTGGTGAAGGAGATCTTCACGATCATCCAGAAGATCAACCGCGACCACGGGACCACGTTCCTGCTCGTGGAGCAGAACGCCCAGATCGCCCTTGGCATCGCCGACTACGGCTACATCATGGAGAATGGCCGGATCGTCTTCGACGGTCCCGCCGACAAGCTGCGCGGCAACGACGACGTCCGGGAGTTCTACCTCGGCCTCAGCCAGGCGGGCCGCCGGAAGAGCTTCCGGGAGGTGAAGTTCTACAAGCGCCGGAAGCGCTGGGCCTTCTAGGCCCACTCGCGAGTGGGGCCGCGCGCGAGGCCCAGGTCATCGGCGGTTGAACCGCCAGCGCCGGAAGCGCCAGGAACTGGCGTCGCCGGTGCGGCCTTCCGCGATCAGGTCGGCGCCTTCCTGCTCGAAGTCGAAGATCTTGAGCACGCTCCGGTGTCGTGACTCGTCCACCACGACGTCGGTCTCGGTGAGGAACACCTCGTCGAGCAGCCCGGCCCGCCGCAGGGCTCGCAGCACCGTCTGGCCCCCCTCACAGTCGAGATAGCGGACGCCGCGCTCCGCGAAGAGCCGGGCGTGGGCCCGGCGGAGCGCCTCCGGCTCCCCGAGTGGCTCGACCATCAGATCCGCCCCCCTGGCCGCAATGCCGCACGCGCGCAGGTCGGCCGCGCCGGCGTCGGCGGTCAACATGATCACCTCGACGCCCGGCGTGTTGAAGACGGCGAGCGCCGGGTCGAGGCCGCCGCGGAGCGAATAGATGACGTGGCGCGGCTCCGTCGTCAACCCGTGGGTCCGGCGGAAGCGATAGAGCGCGGGCATCGGTGGCTCGCCGGGCTCGCGAGGGGTCTGGATCAGCCGGGGCTGCTCCCGGAGCGTCTGCGCGCCGATCGCGACGTCGCCGAAGCAGCGCAGATGCCGCATGTGCCGGCGGTCCGCGATCCGCTCGTCGCGGGTGTCGTCCTGGCCCAGGATGGCAAGCACGGGATCATCGTCGGGACCGGATCGCGGCCACGCCACCACACCGTTGGCGGAGGCCACCATGACCGCGTAGACCCACGGCCGGTCGGGCCAGGGAGGCGGGAACCCGATCGGCTCGAACCAGTCGAGGTCGGGCGAGACCGATCCGAACGGGAAGCGCTGCTCCTTCTGGACGTGCCACCGGATCTTCACGACCCGGCTAGTCCAGCCAGTCCTCTTCCTTGAGCTTGCGGGGCAGGTAGGTCTTGGTCAGGTAGCGGAAGTCCTTGTTGGCGAGCGCGTCCAGCTCGTACTTGAGGCCGGAGGCGAGCATGCGCTTGATCTCTTCCTGCCAGGGCTTCTTCTGGAACCAGCGGTACTTGACCAGCTCCTTGGCCCGGCCGACGTCCTTGTCGTTGAGCTTGATGCCCACGTTGCGGGGCAAGCCGTAGCGGTCGGGATCGGCGCTGGAGAGGCCGATGAACTTGGCCTTGGGGATGGCCATCCGCTCGCTCTCGAATGCGAGGTTGATCGAGCCCTGCTTGACCACCGAGTAGATGTAGTAGCCCCACGGGTCGTTGTCGACCAGCACGTAGACCGGGATCTTGTACTCCTCGTGCAGGCGGCGCGCGAGGCGCCGAACGCCGCGGGGCGGCTGGCCGTTGCCGGTGAGGAGCACGCAGTTGTAGCGGCGCCAGAACTTGTCCTCCGAGAGGCGG
>WNFK01040193.1_pt1 | contig 14146 bp, 10 predicted proteins | sample 5400281 | NCBI WGS metagenome assembly WNFK01 (sample SAMN13153350, study PRJNA577476) | soil metagenome | isolation source: 20 cm soil on Douglas fir-dominated hillslope | place: USA:California | collected 2013-09-17 | reverse complement strand
CTGGCGCGGGACGAGAGCATCCGCTTTCAGCTGGCGGTCGGCCGGGACGAGCACGAGCGGCTGTTCGGGCAGCGGGCGCGCGGGCTCTGGATGCCGGAGTGCGCCTATCGTCCGGCGGGACCGTGGCAGCCGCTCACGAGTGCGCGCGCTTACAAGTATCGCGACGGCCTGGAGACGTTCCTGATGGAGGGCGGGGTGCGATTCGTCTTCGTCGACGCGCACGTCGCAAGCGCGGGTCGCCCACTCGGCGTGTACGGTGAGCTTCCGACGTCGCCGTACGACATGGTGCAAGCGCGGCAAATGAGAGAGCCGCGCGCACCACACACGCCCTATCGTCCCTACTGGATAGGCGAACACGGCCGGCGGCTCGCACCCCGCGCCCTGATCCGCGACCCGCGCTCCTCGATGCAGGTCTGGTCACGCCACGGCGGGTATCCCGGCGATGGGGCATATCTCGAGTTCCATAAAATTCGGCAGCCGGGCGGCCTCAAGATGTGGCGCGTGACGTCGGAGACCACGGGGCTCGGCGCCAAGCTCGCATACGAGCCGGAGCTCGCCGGCAAGCAGGTGCTGCGTCACGCCAAGCACTTCGCCAAGCTGCTCGGCCGCGTCGGTGCAACGGTGCGGCTGCAGGGAGGCGAGCTGATCGTGGCTCCCTTCGACACCGAGCTCTTTGGGCACTGGTGGTTCGAGGGCGTTGACTTCGTCGAGGAACTCTACAGGGAGATCGATTTGCAGGGCGGAGTCCGGCCTCTCACAGCTTCGTCCCACCTGGATAGCGCGCGCTCCGATGACGCGCTGCATCTGAGCGCCGGATCGTGGGGGAAGGACGGCGACTGGAGCATGTGGATCAATCCCGAAACCGAGTGGACCTGGGAGAAGCTCTGGCCCCTCGAGGAAGAGTTCTGGCGCCTGGCGCCCGAAGCGATCAACCGACCCGAACAGCATTCGGTGCTGGCGCAGGCCGCGCGCGAGCTGCTCCTCGCGCAGTCGTCCGACTGGCAGTTCATCATCACCACCGGTGAGGCGGCGGACTACGCGGAGGCGCGCATCAACCTCCACATCTCCGACTGCGCGAAGCTGATGGACGGGCTGCGAGTTGGCGACGGCGATCTCGAGAGCGCGCGGCGACTGGCGGGCGAGCTCGTAGTTCGCGACGCCATCTTCCCCAACATTCTGGATTCGCTGAAAGAGTGTCTGCGAGCGTGACGCGATCGGTGGTGGTGCACGGCCACTTCTACCAGCCACCTCGCGAAAACCCCTGGACGGGCGTCGTGGATCGCGAGCCGAGCGCGGCGCCCTTCCACGACTGGAACCAGCGCATCGAAAGCGAGTGCTACGCGCCGATGGCGAGCGCGCGGGTGCTCGGTCGCGACGGAAGCATCGAGCACCGCGACAACCTGTACGCCGCGGTGAGCTTCGACGTTGGGCCGACGCTGTTCGAGTGGCTGGAGACCAGCGCGCCGGAGACGTACGCCGCGATTATCGAGGCGGATCGGATCAGCGCGACGAAGCTCGGACACGGGAACGCGATCGCGATGCCGTACCACCATACGATCCTTCCGCTGGCGTCGCGGCGGGACAAGGTGACGGAAGTGCGGTGGGGGATCGCCGATTTCCGGCGGCGCTTCGGCCGCGAGCCGGAAGGAATGTGGCTGCCGGAGACAGCCGTCGATGAAGAGACGCTCGATGTGCTCGCGCAGGAAGGCATCCTCTTTACCGTGCTCGCTCCGCACCAGGTCGAGTCTCGCTCAGTGAGCGGCCTGCCGCTCCGCTTTCGCGCCGGCGGCGGCCGCGAGCTCGCGCTCTGCATCTACGACGCTGTGCTCTCGGGAGAAATCGCATTCGGCCGCCTTCTCACCGATGGTGCGCTGCTCGCGAATCGTCTCGCGCCTGCGGCGCCTGCGGGTAACACCACGGCAGGCCGTGCCGTTAGCGCATCGTCGCGCGCGGTAGAGCTAACGGCGGCGGCGACCGACGGAGAGACTTTCGGGCACCATCACAAGTTCGGCGAGATGGCGCTAGCTCGTGCCTTCCGGATCCTTTCAGAGCGCAATGACGTCAGCATCGAGAACTTCGCGTCGTTCCTTGCAAAGAATCCTCCGCGTGAGAACGCGGTGCTCGTAGCACCGAGTTCGTGGAGCTGCACTCACGGGGTCGAGCGGTGGCGCTCTGACTGCGGCTGCCGGATGGCGCCGGGAAAGTCCAACAGCCAGGCGTGGCGCGGCCCTCTGCGTGATGCACTCGAATGGCTCGCCGGCGAGCTGCACGAAATATTCGAGCGTGAAGGACGGGACCTCTTTTCCGAGGATCCATGGAAACTTCGTGATCGATACGGCGAAGTGATGGGCAGTCCGGAGGACGCGAAGCGGGCGTTCGCAGCGCGGTCGGTCAAGCCGCCCATCACCGACGCGCGGATCGATCGCGCGGCCGAGCTGCTCGAGCTCGAGCGCGGTGCGTTGCGTATGTTCACGTCGTGCGCGTGGTTCTTCGACGATCTTGCCCGAATCGAGACGATCCAGGTTCTGCGCTACGCAGCGTTCGCGATCGAGCTGTCCGGTGACGCCGCGCGGCTCGAGGCGGGATTGCTCGAGCGCATCGGCGACGCGAAGAGCAACGATCCCAAGGAAGGCACGGGGCGGGACATCTGGCTCACGAAGGTGAAGCCGCATCATCCGGCGGCTTCCGTCCGGTGAAGGATCCGCTCCGGTTCGTATTCGGCATCCACCAGCACCAACCCGTCGGCAATTTCGGATACGTTTTCGAGGAGCACACTCGCGACGTGTACCGTCCGCTCCTCGATGCGCTCGTGGAGCGCGAGTTCTTTCCGATCGTCATGCACGTCTCGGGTCCGCTGCTCGAGTGGATGGAGTCGAGCCACAGCAGCTATCTCGATTTGATCGGCGAGCTGGTCGCGGCCGGCAAAGTGGAGCTGCTGCTCTCCGGCTACTACGAGCCGGTGCTGGTGGCGCTGCCGCGCGACGATCGCATCGAGCAGATCCACTGGATGCGCGAGGCGCTCAAGTCACGCTTTGGCGTCACCGCCACTGGCTTGTGGCTCACCGAGCGCGTGTGGGAGCCGGAGCTCGCCGCCGACCTCGCCGACGCCGGCGTCCGCTACCTGCTGGTGGACGATCGCCACTTTCTCGTAACCGGATTCGAGCGTAGTCAGCTGCACGTGCCGTGGCGCACCGAGAGCGATGGCAAGTACGTCGACGTCCTCGCCATCGACGAACGCCTTCGCTACCTGATTCCATTTCGGCCGCCGGAGGAAATCGCGGACTACGTGCGCGATCTGCGCGCCGACGGCCACCGGCTCGCGCTCTTTGCCGACGACGGCGAGAAGTTCGGCGGCTGGCCGGGCACCCGCGACTGGGTGTACGCGAAGGGCTGGCTGCGCGACTTCCTGAACGTGATGGAAAGGCTGGTCCAGTCGGGTGAGATCGTGATGAGCACCTGCACGGATGCGCTACGGGCTGTGCGGCCCGGCGGACTCGCATACCTGCCTACCGCGTCGTACCGCGAGATGGAAGCGTGGTCGCTGCCCGCCGCGGCCGCCACGAGGCTCACCGCGCTCGAGACGGAGCTGGGCGCCGAGCGCATGTCCACGAGCGATGGCGTGTTCGTGCGTGGCGCGCATTGGCGCAACTTCCTCGTCAAGTACTCGGAATCGAACCGCGCGCACAAGAAGATGATGGCTCTCTCCGCGCTCTGCCGCCGGCGTGGCGATCCAGTGGGGGCGCGACGCGCCATCGGCCACGCACAGTGCAACGACGGCCTATGGCACGGCGTGTTCGGCGGACTCTATCTCCCACATTTGCGCGAGGCGATCTGGCTCAATCTCGCGCGCGCCGAAGGCGAGCTTCGTGCCGGTGAGCGTCTGAGTGCCGAGACTCTAGACTTCGACGCCGACGGAAGCGAAGACGTATGGGTGCACTCCTCGCGCTTCTCGGCGGTCGTGTCACCCGCGCGCGGTGGCGCCGTGGTCGAGTACACGATTTTCGAGGACGGGATCAACTACGCAGACGTTCTCACCCGACGTTGGGAAGCCTATCACGACACTGCTCTGGCTGAGGCGGCACGCGCTGCGAAGGAAGCCTCGCACAAGGCGGCGTCCGGTTCGCACGGCGAGGCGGGCGGCGTGGCCAGCATTCACGACCTCGAGCGCGCGATGACGCTGGTCGAGCGTCCACCTGTCGATCTCGACGATCGCGCGCTGTTCGTCGATCGGGTGTTGGGCGCGCAAGTTACGGCGGAAAAGCACGCGCTCGCGTCGTACACGCCGCTCAGGAGCTGGGCGCGCGTGGCGATGGCCTTCGAAGTAATTCAGGAGAGGGACGCCGTGGAGATCGTCTGCACGGGGGAGGGCCTGATGAAACGGATTCGTTTCGCCGAGGACGCGTCGATCACCGTGTCGTGGAGCTGGGATCCAGCGGCGTTCGAAGCCACATCCCGCTTCAGCTCCGAGTGCTCGTTCTTCCGTCCTCTCGAGATCGAGCCGGTTCCGGCCGCGACAAAGTGGGTCGCCCCCGTTGAGACCGTCGCAAAATCCGAGAAGGGACTCGACCGGACCGTTCAGGGAGAGTCGGTCACTCTCCTTTGGAACGCATCCGTTGGAAACGCAAAACTTGTTGTTCGTCGGACTCGGTGACTTTCGACGCAGCCTTCGTCCTGGCGATCAGGCGTGCGATGCGATCGCTCCGCGCCGGCTCGGCCGGCGGGACGAGGAAGGGGAGCGCGCCCTGAAAGCGGCGCGCCCACGCCGCTTCGTGGTGATGACCCATCTCTTCCTCGACCCATAGCAGATCCTTTCCGAGGCGGTAGCCCTTCGCTTCGAGGAGGTCGCGCATTTCCTGCGCATTGGCTACGTGTCGCGCGCCTTCCCGCGCACCCACGTCCAGATAGAGTTTGCCCGGTGAAAATGGGGCTTGCTCGATGAACGAGAAGATCGCGCCCTCACCGAGCCACAGTGACGGACTGAGCACGCCGGCAAAGCCGAACACCCGCGGATAGCGGAAGAATGCGTAGAGGCTGATCAGCCCGCCCAACGACGAGCCGACGATGCCCGTGTGCTCGCGGTCCGGCAGCGTCAGATAGCGCGCATCTATCAGCGGCTTGACGGTGTTGATGAGAAAATCGAGATACAGGTCGCCGCGTCCGTTGCCGAACCCGGTCTGTTCGAAAGGAGAATACTCCGCGATTCGCTCGTGTCCCATGTTCGGGATGCCGACGACGATCGCCTCCAACCCACCGAGGCTCAGCTCGGCCATCGCCACGTCGACGTTCCAGGATCCCGAGAAGCTCATGGCGGGATCGAACAGGTTCTGGCCGTCGTGCATGTAGATCACAGGATATCGGGTCTCCTGCGAGGAGTAGTGGGCCGGGAGCGACACGAGAAGCTCACGCTCATTGTCGAGCTGCGGGCTGTAGACGTCAGGGATCCGCTCGATCGTGCCGTAGGCGGCCGACGATTTGCCGCGTAGGCGGCGCAGGAAATCAGTTAGCGAGGCCACGAAAGTTCAGCTGGCGTACAACTGCAGATCGGTGCCTACCGCGTCGGCGATATCCATCGTTGCCTGCAGATCCGGGTGGCGAACGCAAACGTAGCCGTCGGAGATGAGCGTCTGCACCCAGTTGCGGCGCGGCGCACCGATCGGCAGCAGATCGACGTGGACGATGTGCTTTCCGAACCGCTTCAGCAGCCGGTCCAGACCCTCGATGTGCCTGATGCGCCCCGTTCCCTGCGCGCGCTTGAAGACGTTCACGGTGTTGTACTTCCGTTCGGTATTACTCGTGAAGCGGCCGTGCACCTCTGCCTCCGCATAGCCGCGAAAAAGATCGATATCGGAGACGAAGTTCATCAGGTCGACCGTGCGCGCGCCCGCGGGACGCGCTGCGATCTCACCAAACACGACTTCTCCATCGGATTTCCTGTACCACTCCATGTGAGTGAACCCGGTCTTGAATTGCAGCGCCTCGAGCACCGCGTGTCCCATCTCGTGCCCGCCGGCCAGGTGCGGCGCATCGAGATCGCGCAGGCAGAGCGTCTGCGGGCTGATCCATTCCTCACTCCGTGCGATGAGAGGCCGCGGCCGATAGTAACCGATATTGGTGTAGGCAATCTTCCCGTCAATACAGATGGTGTCGTAGGTGTATTCTTCGCCGTCGATGAACTCCTCGACATTCACCTCTTCGATGTGACCCATCTTGGCGATCACGGTCTTCAACTCCGCTGCGTTGTCGGCGCGATACGTGTCCATCGAGCCGGCGCCCGCGATCGGCTTGATAATGATCGGGTAGCCGATCTTCTTCGCGGCTGCGCGCACGCCGGCGGCGTTCTTCGCCGAGGCGTGCTTCGGGGTCCTGATTCCGGCCGCTGCGACTTTCTCCTTCATCAGGTCCTTGTTCCGGAACGGCTGGCACTCGTCGACGCCCATGCCCTCGGTACCAAGCTCCTCGCGCAGGCGCGCGGCCAGAAGCACGCCCGGCTCCCAGAGACAGATCACCCGATCGATTTTCTTTCCCTTCGCCCACTGCGTGGCGACCTTGACGACGCCGTCTTCGTCCTGAAGGCTTGGCACCCGCACGTAGGCCGCGAGATGCTGCTTGGCAAGCGGCGGCACATCTCCTTCGGGCTGGTCGCCGACGCCAATCACCGCGGCGCCCTCGAGAGCGAGACCGCGAACAAAGAATGGCATCTCATCGGGGTACCCCGGGGCAATCATCATCACAATCATCGTCCACTCCACGTGCAGATTCCTGGAAAGTCGGAACGGTTCATCCGAGCTCGACTCTCACGACGGAGATAAGCCGCTGTAGTGCATGCATTACGACGGCCGTTTCGGGATGACGCAGGATAACGTAACCATCACCCTCGTAGCTAGCGGCCGGCGTCTGTCCGAGCACCGGAAGCTTTACATCCACCACGAGTGAGCCGATCTCGCGGCCGATCTGGTCGAGACCGTGGACCTGGCGGATCCGTCCGCTTCCCTGACCGCGCAGGAATGCCGCTCCGACCGCGTACTTGCGCGTTGGGCGCTCGAAGGTGCCGAAGACCATCACTTCCGCCCACGCGCGTACGAAGTCGATGTCGTGCGCGCGGGAATTGAGGGTCGTGATCTGCGCGCCCGGCGGTCTGGCAGCCACCTCGGAGATCGCGATCGTGCCATCGGCGCGCCGGAACCACTCCATGTGGCTCAGCCCCGTGTCCATTCCGAGGACCTCGAGGGCGCGAGAGCCGGCCCGCCGAATGTCGTCGTAGCGCGCGTCATCCACTTCCCGAGGGCACAGCACGCACCACTGAATCCACGGATTGCGTAAAACCTCGAGCGGAGTCGGGTAGTAGTGCGTGAGTGAATGCCACACCGCGCGCCCGCCGATGGAGATCGTCTCCAGCGAGTACTCATCGCCGGTGATGAACTCCTCCACGAGGGCCGCGTGACCCGGACGCGGAGGCGCCTTGGCGATCGCCTCGCGCAGTGATGCCTCGTCGTCGGCGCGGAACGTAGCGATCGCGCCGGCTCCGGCAGGCGGCTTGACCACAACCGGGAAGCCGACCTTTCGCGCGAACGCTACGGCCTCGTCAGCGCTTTCGACGAGTGCATGCTTCGCGCACGGCAAACCGGCCGCGCGTAACGCGTCCTTCATTTCGGATTTGTCGCGGAAGCGCCGCGCTACCGCCGCGCCCATCCCCGTGATCCCCATCTTCTCGCGAACCTCGGCCAGCGGAACCTGGAGCTGTTCGTAGGCGCCAAAGAGGCGGTCGATAGGACCCAGGCGTTTCGTCAGTTCTTCCGCGGCCCACGAGAGCTGCCAGGCGTCGAGCACGTCATCCACGCGCCAGTGCCCGTCGACTCTCTGTGCCAGAGCTGGCGAAAGTTTTTCCGCTGGGTCCTGAGTGATCACTCCGAGCCGGACATCGGGCAGACTCCCCACGGCCTCGATCATGCGCGAGGCGTTTTCCGACAGAATGGGAGCTACGAACACCACGTTCGGCATCGGTCTGCTAGTAGCCGAGCTTGTCGATGAAGTGTGGAAGCATCTTCCGCCACCACGGCCAGTCGTGGTTTACATCGTGGCCCCAGAGATCGAGCCAATGCGGTATCGATTTCCGGTGCAGGATCTCGGAGAGATTCCGCGACGCGTCCGGCGCTTCGAATGCGCCCTGACCTGTCGCGATCACGATGCGACTGTGGTGCTGGAGCGTCTCGAGCGGCCCACCGCTAAGCCCGGGCAAGTACCAGGCGGGGTTGTTGAAGAAGGCGTTCTCGTCCGAGTAGCCGCGCAGGTACGAGGGCCCGAGATCGTAGAATCCGCTCATGCCGATCAGCGTGTCGAAGAGATCCGGCCGCCGGAAAAAAGCATTCGCCGCGTGAAAAGCGCCGAAGCTCGCACCAGTGGTGGCGATCCTCTCGGATTTGTTGCCGACCGCGGAGCGGATGTAAGGAACGACCTCCTCCTCCACGTAGCCTGAATAGAGCGCTTGCCTGCGTGCCTGTTCACGCGTGGGGAGGGAGCGGTCCATCCATGCGTGCTTGTTGATGCTGTCGATGGAGAAGACCCTGATCCGGCCCGCCATGATCGCGGGCTCGATCGCCTTCACGAGGAAAAAGCGCTCGTTCTCGAGATAGTCGGCTGCAGCAGTGGGGAAGAGCAGAATGGGCCGGCCCCGGGTGCCGTAGGTCACGATCGGCATCTCGAGCCCCAGTCTCGGGCTCCGCCAGCCGTCGAGACGACGCGGCAGCCGGTCGTCCACGAATTTCAAGTGGACCTCCTGCCGCTGGTAATCCTTAACGCGTAGAGACGGCCCCTCACGAACCGCTGGCTGCCGCCGCCGCCCGCTTTGGCCGCAATCCGCGCCGCCACCCCGCCGCTGCCTCGATGAACGCGTCGAAGAGCCGCCGCATCATCGGCTCCGAGTCGGCCAGATCCTCCGGGTGCCACTGCACGCCGAGGATAAAATCGTCATCGACTGACTCGACGCCCTCGATCAAGCCGTCGGGGGAAAACGCATTCGCGATCAGATTCGGCGCAAGACGCTTGATCCCCTGGTGGTGCATGCTGTTCACGAGGATGCTGTTCGTCCCGAGCAAGCGACTCAACCGTGTATCCGCGACGACCTCTACGGGATGCACGAGGTCCTGCCGCGCGTGCACGCCTGCCTTGGGGAAATAGTCGTGCTTGATCGCGCCCGGATACTCGGATCCCAGATCCTGGTAGAGGGTTCCGCCGGCGGCAACGCTCAACAGCTGCGCGCCGCGACAGACTGCGAGGATCGGTTTCCGGTCATTCATCGCCCAATTCACGAGCGTGATCTCCGTTCGGTCGCGGTCGGGATCGACGCGACCGCAACCGTTGGTCGGATCCTCCTGATACGACTTGGGGTCGATGTCGACTCCCCCGGGGAGAAAAATGCCGTCGAGCCGGTCGTAGATCGCTCGCAGTGTTTCCTGGTCGTCGATGAGCGGCACGATCCACGGGACTGCGCCAGAGTCGGTGAGCGTGCGCACGTACCGCTGGCTCATGATCCAGCAGCGCGGCAGCTGGTCGGGTATCTCCTCGAGCGTTTGTGTCGTGACGCCAATAACGGGGCGGGCTGCGACCATCATTTGGCGTCCGTCGCCGGCGTCATGACTCCCTCGTGCGTTTCTGCAATGATCTGATCAACGACACTCTTCAAATCTCCTGTCTGTTTGAACTTCGCGAGCTGCCGGTCGGCGCTCGATCCTTCTTCGATGATACGGTAGGCGTACTCGATCTCCTTCCGCGTTCCCAGTTCATCCATCACGTCGCCCAGGAACCACTCGATCAGCTCCCTGATGAGCACCGGAGCCGGAAGCTCCTGCTTCTTCCCGAAATCTATGAGCTTCCCCTTCAGTCCCCAACGGACTGCGCGCCACTTGTTCTCTTCAATCAGCTCGGAGCGGTACACCCGGAAAGCCAGATTGTCGCGTCTCAATTTCCAGATCTTTGCCACCACCGCCTGCAGAATCGCGGCAACGCAGATCGCTTCGTCCACGCGCGTGCAGACGTCGCAGTTCCGGAACTCGAGCGTCGGGTACTTGTAGTGCGGCCGGACGTCCCACCACAGCTTCGATGCGTCCGGGATGCTCTTCGTCCGCACCAGCGTGTCCACAAGGTCAAGGTAATCAGCATTGCTCGAGAACACCCGCGGCACTCCGCTGCGCGGGAAATTCTTGAAGACGATGCTCCGGTACGAGTGGAGCCCGGTGTTGCGGCCAGCCCAGAATGGCGAGCTGGTGGAAAGACACAAAATGTGGGGAAGGACGTACCGCGCCGCGTTCAAGCAGTCGATCCGGAACTCCGGGTCCTCGATTCCGATGTGAACGTGGGTTCCGAATATGAGAAGGCGGTGCGCCAGATCCTGCAGCTCCTCCTTTACGCCGAGGTAGCGCTCGAGCGGCGTCACGTTCTGCTTTTGCCAGTCGGAAATCGGATGCGTGCCCGCGGCGGCGATCGTCAGGCCGTGCGTCGCTGCTGTTTCGATTATCGCGCGCCGGAGCTTGACCAGCTCCTCGCGGGCCTCCTGAATGGTGTCGCAGACGCGCGTTCCGATTTCCACCTGGCACTCGTGCAGCTCCGGCTTCACGTCACTGAGCTGCGGCAAGTCGGACTTCATGATCTGCTCGATCCCGCTCTGCAGCTGACGGGACTCGGGATCGATGATCTGGTACTCCTCCTCGATCCCGACCGTGAGCGAAGGCGGACTCAGGTGTGAAGGCTTCATCGCTTCTCCAGCAGAACGGTCGGGACGTTCGAGCCGCCGCCGGCCGTGACGTTCAACAGCTCGTCGGTGGAGATGCGCGTAAGGCATCCTTCCACGAAGCGGCCGTGTGAAACGTAGGGCGCGGTGTCGAGTGAGCGATCATAGATCTCGAGCTTGTCGCCGACCCAGGATGGGAACGGCTCCTCCGGTATCGCCACCCGCTGCTGCACAATGTACGGTTCGGCGAGTGCCACGCGGATCGTGTCCTGCCATTTCTCCGGGCTGACCGTCCATCCAAGCACGATGCCGCGGCCGCCGTAGTCATCGTTCGGCTTGAGCACGAGCCGCTCGCGATTCTCCGCCATCCACGGCAGCAGGTCGATTCGCTTCCCGTCGAATTCGGTGGAGCGCTCGGTTACGACGCGTGTCCAGGGAACGTGTGCCGCGACAGCGCGGCGCTGCGCTTCACTGAACAGTCCCGCGTTCCGCTCGTCACCAACGACGGCCAGGCTCGCCTTCTTGTGCAGGAGCTTGCACCGGAAGGGGTTCACCATGCAGACGGCGCGATCCCGCACGGCGCGGATCACGTCGTGCTCGAGTCCGCACTCCTTCACCAGCTCGTCGATCAGTACCCGCTTGTAGATGAGCGTGACGTGCATATCGCCGGCGAACAGCTTTCCGTTCCTGTACTCCATCGCCCGCGGGTCGGCGATCACGCATTCAACCCCGTCCCGCTTGAAGTACTCGCGAAAGATCCGGAACTCCCGCTGCGTGGGAACGTCAGACCAGTCCACGATCGCGATCCGCGGCGCTTCACGGGTGCCGCTCCATTCCCGGTGCGCGGTGAGCAGCGCGTGCGCCACGCCGGTGGCCGACGGCAGCGGCCAGCAATGGTACTCACGCCTGAATTCGGACATGACCGGCAACGACAGAAACAGCTCCGTGAGCTCGTCGGCGTATCCGGCGCCCGCCGGCGTCTCGGCGTTGTATTCAGTGAACTTGAGTCCCGACCCGTCCGCGCCCTCGGCGAAGAAAGCGTCGAGACGGGAGGTGGGGCTGGCGTCCCTGAATCCGGGATCATAGTGGATCAGCGACTCCTCCCAGTCGTGCAGGCCGAACTGGGCCCTGAGTCCATCGTCGGACATCGCTGCCAGGCGGACCGTCTCGAACGCGGACAGAAGCACCGCCGAACGGTCGGCGATCAGCCGGTATTGATCAAGCGTGAGAAAGCGCGGACGAAGAACGGAGCAGAGAGGCCGCCCGCCGAACTCGAGATCCCGTGCGCGCAGCTCGCGCACGAACCACTCGTGTGAATCCGCCGCGACCTCGGGCGTGAGCAGATCATGATAGCGCGCGACAGCTGACTTCACCCCCGCACCGTCGCGAACTTGGCCGCCTGCGGTGAGGTGCGTGGCGCGTTCGCCATGCCGATCGCCATGTCGGCCATGTGCTTCACGGTCCAGTCGAAGAAGGGGCGGGTCAGCGAGTTGATGTCCATGTCGGGCGCGGGGTTCATGAAGTCGATGGCATACGGCACCCCATCGCGCACGGCGAACTCCACGCTGTTCATGTCGTAGCCAAGGGCGCGCACGAGCGTCAGCGCATCATCGATGATGCGATTCCTGAGGTCGGGCGACAAATAGCTCTCGTCCTCAATGTAGCGGCGCGCCTTCGGGTCGTACTGCATCGGGAGCACATCCTTCTGGCCCAGGCAAAGGCAGCGGATGTACTTGTCCCACTCGATGAATTCCTGGAGCACCATCGTGAGCAGGCCGCTGTCATTGTAGTGCTTTATCACCTCCTGGAGCGTGCGACAGATGTAGACGTCGCGCCAGCCGCCGCCGTGCGCGTCCTTGAGCACGCAGGGAAGTCCGACGTACTCGATCGCTCCCTTCCAGTCGATTGGATACTTGAGATTGCGGAGACTCTCCGAGTGGGAGATGCCGGGGATGTAGTCCTTGTTGGGGAGCACGACCGTCTTCGGGCTCGCCACGCCTAGCACGGTCGCCAGCGACGCGTCGAAGAACTTATCGTCCGCCGACCACATGAACGGATTGTTGACGACCTTCGTCCCCAGTAGCGAAGCGTGCTTGAGATACGCACGATAGAAGCCGACCTCGTGCGAGATGCGATCGATGATCACGGCGTAGTCGCCCGGCACGCCCATGCGTGTGATGTCCAGCGACACGTATTCGGCGGTGACTCCCGCCTTGCGGCGGTTCACCTCTTCGATGAACGCCGGAGGGAAGGACCACTCCCGGCCGACGAGGAGACCGATCTTCTTTTCCATGGGGGGTTCTCCTTAGGGTCTGGAAGAACTTAACGCGCGCTTGCTGGGAAGGCTCGTCGTCCGGCTAATGGCCCCTATGCCGCTCGGGGGGCGGGCTCATAACTGACCTCGGTGCTTACTGCCTTTTTCCTGCCGCTCAGGACTGTGAACCATTCGTGCAGCGACGCGACCAGAATCACGATCACCGAAAGCAGGAAGAAAGCGGCGACAGCGGCGTCGATCCGGTCGTTGAGAAGCAGCCGGTGGGCTTCGCTTATGGATTGGACTCCGGCCGGCAGCTCGCCGGTGGCGAGCTTCTCGCCCAGCAAGCGCGCGTGAGTCAGGAATCCAAGTCTTGGATCGCTCGAGAAGATCTTCTGCCAGCCCGCCGTCATCGTCACCGTCGCGAGCCAGGCTAGCGGAACAATCGTCACCCACGCGTACCGCGCCTTCCCCATTTTGATTATCACGGTCGTACCCACGCACAGCGCGACTGCGGCGAGCAGCTGGTTGGAGATTCCGAACAGCGGCCACAGCGAGTTGATGCCGCCCAGTGGATCCATCACACCCTGGTACAGGAAGTAGCCCCACATCGCCACCACGAGTCCGCTCGACATCACGACCGCCGGATACCATGACACCCGGCCAATCGGCGCCCACACGTGCTTGAGCAGATCCTGTAGCATGAACCTTCCGACGCGGGTTCCAGCATCCACGGTGGTGAGAATGAACAGCGCCTCGAACATGATGGCGAAGTGATACCAGAGCGCCATCGCCGTCGGTCCGCCCAGTACGTTCGAGAAGAGGTGCGCCATTCCGACGGCAAGGCTGGGGGCGCCACCGGTACGCGACAGCAGCGTCTTCTCGCCGACCTGTTGCGCAAGCAGCTGCATCTGCGCCGGATCCAGGACGAAACCCCACTGCTGTACGGCTGCAGCCGCGCTCGCCGCCGTCGTACCGATTGCGCTCGCCGGTGCGTTGATCGCGAAATAGACGCCGGGAGTCAGAACGCACGCCGCGATCAGCGCCATCACCGCCACCAGTGACTCGGTGAGCATGCCGCCGTACCCGACGAATCGGGCATCGGCCTCGTTGGAGAGCAGCTTGGGCGTCGTTCCAGATGCAATCAGCGAATGAAAGCCGCTTATGGA
>WNFK01051297.1_pt1 | contig 14148 bp, 14 predicted proteins | sample 5400281 | NCBI WGS metagenome assembly WNFK01 (sample SAMN13153350, study PRJNA577476) | soil metagenome | isolation source: 20 cm soil on Douglas fir-dominated hillslope | place: USA:California | collected 2013-09-17 | reverse complement strand
ACTGGGGACCGCTGGCGGCGCCCTGTACGGACCGCCGCAGGCGGCGAGGAGGAGGAGGACGGGGATCGATCGATGCATCGGAGCTCTCCTTGGGTTCAGAGCCGGGCCCGCGCGATCAGCGCGATCGAGCGGCCCGGCAGCGGGTACTGGAAGAGGTCCTCGAGGGTCTGGTCGTCGAGGAGGTTTCGGACTTCGAGGTGGATCCAGAGTGGCCCTGCCACCCGGATTCCGGCGCCGGCGTTCAGGACGAGCTGTGCAGGGACGTACGCGGAGCCGAAGAAGTTCCGCGGCATCGCGCTGGTGAAGCTCGCCTCAGCCCAGGTGTCGAAGCGGTCATCCCGCCGCGCGACCCTCGCGAACAGCCGGTGCGGCGGGCGGTAAGGAAGTTGATTGTCCTGCTGATCGCCGGGGCGCAGGTTCACCGCGTTCAGCCAGCTGTAGGAGGCCTGAGCAAACAGTCTGAAGGGCAACTTCACCAGCGCTTGCAGCTCGGCGCCTGCAATCCGCGCAGACCCCACGTTGAACGGCTTCACTTTTGCCGGTGGGAAGAGCTCGTAGACGATCAGATCCCGGTATTGGGACCAGAAGAGGCCGCCGTTGATCGTGGTATCGCCGAGGCGCAGCGTCGCCCCAGCGTCCAGCGACCAGGCGCGTTCGGGACGCAGATCCGGGTTCGGTGCGATCCCACCGGACTGCAGATAGAGCTCGTTCAGCGTGGGGGGCCGGAACGAGAGTCCCCACCCGGTGCGGAGCTCCAGCACCTGGGTGGCGCGCCAGCTGGCGGTCAGCGCCGGGCTCGCTCCGGCATCGCTTTCCACCTTGTCGAGGCGAACGGCGGGATGCAACGCGAAGCCACCGGGGAGCGTCAGGTCGCCCCGGCCGGCGAGAGACACGAGGTTGCGCTGATAGGCGCCGATGTTGGTCCCGTGCACGCGCTCCTGGCCGGCCGAGACCGTGGCGGAGAGCCATTGGGCTTCACCCATCGCAACCCTGCCCTCGGCCTCCGCGCGTACGTCCGAAGCCCGTTGATCGATGCGGGGGCAGTCGGGAGTCCCGTCGATGCAATCGCCGAAGGGCTGCACGCCCTGCAGCTCCACCCTGTCGAAGCGGGTCCAGGCCCTCAACGCCCAGACCTCGTCGTGGTTCGCGCTGCGCAGGCGGAGACCAGCCAGGATGCTCTGGTCCAGCTCCCTGGAGTGCAGGGTGATTGCGCTGGACGGACCCGGGAGGCCACGGTCGCCGATCGAAGCTTGCGTGAGGAAGTCCAGCTCCGTCGCCGGCGTGAGCGACTGGGCCAGGCGCGCAAGTACCGATGCGCGCTTTGAGTCCGCGTTCTGGCGCGTGGAACCGTAGTACGGCGCGTCGGGCAGGCCCGGAGTGACTTGCCGCGCATAGTCGAAGTCGCCGGCAGTGCGATCGAGCTGGACGCCGGCCACTGCGCTTCCGGCTCCTGCCGGAGCTGCGCCGTCGAGGGCGGCGCGGAAGGTGCCGAAGGATCCAGTCGAGAGGAGAACGCCGCCCGTGGCCATCTCCCGCGCTCGCCGCGGCAGCAACTCCAGGGCGCCGCCCAGCGCTCCCGCTCCGAACTGGGCGCCGAGCACGCCCCGATTCACCACCATCCGGTCCAGAAGGGTGACCGGAATGGTGGCGAGGTCGAGGGAGCCGCCGCCCGGACCCTGTAGCGGGATGCCGTCGAGCAGCACCAGGGATTCGTCTGCCGTCGCTCCCCTCAGCGACAGGGTCGCGGCCTGTCCCGGTCCGCCCAGCGCGTGGATCGAGACGCCCGGAGAAGTCAGGAGCACATCGGCGACCGAGCGGATCTCGCCCCCGAATTGATCGAGTTCGATGACCGTCCCGGCCGTGGCCGGCGCACGCGGCGAGCCCTGGGGTGGTTCGCCCCGCACCTCGATGGTCTCGCCCGGCTCCTGGGCGCGTCCGGATGTCGCCGCGAGGAGCGCGGACGGCAGCAGACACCATGCGACGAGGCGGGACGGCGGCACGGAGCTCCCCTCTTTCGCGCGAAGAGGTGCAAGCGCTGTTGCGCCGCCAGGCAGGTCTCCTGGCTCCCGGGTCCGCAGCGCACCCGCGCTGCACGCCGTCCCGCCTTCCCCGCGCGGCTGGCGCGAGTGGCTCCTTGGGACTGGCTGCCCGGCTACAGTGGCGGGACCGCGCCGGCATTCGACCGGCTTCCCTCGAAGCCCCCTTTCGGGGGCACCACGGCGGCGGGACTACGATGTCGTGCGCCGATTACCCTGCCTACGGATTGCGGTCAAGCCGCAGCGGCCGCAACGTCGTATCCCCCTGAACGGCAAGCCGCGCCCGCAGCCGCTGGACAAGGGCCCGCATCCCCTTGATGCGCCCGATCTCCTCGACACTCGTGAACGGCCTCTTGTCCCGCCGTTCCACGATCAGCTGCGCCCGCCGCTTCCCGATGCCGGGCAGCAGGCGCAGCTCCGCCTCGGTCGCGCGGTTCACGTTGAGGACCCCGGTCATCGCCGGCTTGGCGCTCTTCTGCTTCGGCTTCGCCGGCTGAGCGGCCGGCGGAGCGCGAGCGTCAGGCGCTCCGCGCGGAAGCGAAGGCGGCTCGGCCGCGGCGCAGAGCGCCCTGCTCCCTCTTGGGCTCGCGGGTGCGGTCGTCCTCGCGGATCTGGATCTTGCCGCCCAGGGGCAGCGAGTCGAGGTAGATGTTCATCGAGCCGTCGTGGTTCTGGAAGGCGGTCCCCACGCGGCTCCAGATGCGCCGTCCGTTCCGCTCCACGATGTTGAAAGCCGCCCACGGCCTGCGCCCGGTGCCCTGCGCGCCGCCTCCGTTCGTCTGCTGCTGGTTCTCCACGTTCCCTCCACTGCGCCTGGTCCGGCGCGTCCGCGGAATGCCAGAGCAGGAGGCGTGCCAGGAGTCCTCGCCTCAGAGCTCGCGAGCGAGGGTCTCGGAATCGGGCCACCAGAATCGGATCCGGTCCCACTCCCGGTCGAAAAAATAATTATTTTTCTTTTTCAGGTCAGTGCGGCATGCCCAGGGCCGGGGGGAGCGGGCCCGAGATGTCGATCTTCCCGAACTGCGCCTCGTACTTGGCGACGTTGTCCTGTAGCGCGTGCAAGAGCCGCTTCATGTGCTTGGGGCTGTTGATCACCCGCGCGCGCACCACCGCCTTGGGCGCCTGCGGCTGCACGTAGATGAAGTCGATGACGAACTCCGTCTCGTTGTGGTTGAGCATCGCCATGTTCACGTACACGCCGTGGGCGGTCTGCTCGTCGATCTGGAGCTGGATCTGCATCTGCGATGCAGCGGCGGGAGTCTCTGCGGCCATGGACGCCTTCTCGCACCTGGGCCGGGAGCGCGCAAGCGATTGCGGCCGTGCTTGGAAGCTGCTACTGCCGCGCGGCGCATGTCCGGACCGGCGGCCCCGTTCGTGCTCGGAGATGGACCCGACGCATGCCTGCTCTTGCATGGGCTGACCGGGTCGCCCGCCGAGTTGCGCCCTGTAGGCGAGGCGCTGGCAGCGGCGGGATTTCGCGCCGCCGGCCCGCTCCTGCCCGGCCACGGCACGACGCCCGAGGATCTCGCCACCACTACCCGATCCGACCTCGTCCAGGCCGCCGAATCGGCGCTCCTCTCGCTCGCGGGCGCGCGGCGCCTCTTCCTCTGTGGCCTCTCCGTGGGCGGCCTGTTGGCCATCCACCTGGCGGCGCGTTCCTGGCTGCGCGAGGGTCTGCCCGACTTCTCGGGCGTGGCGCTGCTCGCGCCGGCGATCGAGTTCGCGGGAGCGACCTGGCTGTTCGCTAACGTGGTCGGCCGCCTCCCGGCGCTGCCGATCATCCTGGGCAAGACCGGCCGCGATCTGGCGAGCGCGAGAGAAGCCGGTCCCGGTCAGCGGGAGCCGATCGACGGCTCCTACAGCGCGATCCCGATGCGCTGGGCGGGAGATCTGCGCGCGCTCTCGCAGGAGGCCCGGATGCTCGCCCCGCGGGTGAGGGCTCCGGTCCTGCTGCTGCACGGGGCCCTCGATCGCACCACCTCTCCCGCCGGCTCGCGCAAGCTCTCGCGCCTGCTTGGCTCGGCGCGGATCGAGGTCCGCGTCCTGCCGCTCAGCGGGCACGTGCTGCCGCTGGACGTGGAATCCGCGGAGGTGTGCCGCAGCGTCGTTTCGTTCTTCCAGGGAGTGGCGTGATGGCCAGGTACGTTCTCGCGATCGATCAGGGCACCACCGGCAGCACCGCGCTGATCATCGATCAGCGGCTGACCGTGAAAGGCAAGTCGAACGTCGAGTTCCGGCAGATCTTCCCGAAGCCGGGCTGGGTCGAGCACGACCTCGACGACATCTGGACCGCGACGCTGAAAGCGATCGGGACGGCGATGCGCCAGGCCTCGATCAAGCCCGCCGAGCTGCAGGCGATCGGGATCACCAACCAGCGCGAGACCACGCTGCTCTGGGACCGGCACTCCGGCCGGCCCATCCACAACGCGATCGTCTGGCAGGACCGGCGGACGGCGGGCCTGTGCGACGAGCTGAAGGCGAAAGGGAAGGAGCCGTGGATCCGCGAGAAGACCGGGCTGCTCCTCGACGCCTACTTCAGCGGGACCAAGGTCCGCTGGCTGCTCGACCACGTGCACGGCGCGCAGGTGCGGGCCGAGAACGGCGACCTCTGCTTCGGCACCATCGATTCGGCGCTGCTCTGGAAGCTGACCGGCGGCGCGGTCCACGCGACCGACGTCACCAACGCCTCGCGCACGCTCTTCATGGACCTGGAGAAGCTGGCCTGGGACAACGAGCTCTTGGCGCTGTTCGACGTTCCCCGCGCGGTGCTGCCCGCGATCCGCCCCTCGGCTGGCTTGTTCGGCACCACCAAGGGAGTGCGCGGGATCCCCGACGGGATCCCCATCGCGGGCATCGCCGGGGATCAGCAGAGCGCGCTGGTCGGCCAGGCCTGCTTCGAGGAAGGCGAGGCGAAGTGCACCTACGGGACCGGCGCCTTCCTGCTGATCAACGCCGGACCGAAGAAGGTCACCTCCAAGCACGGATTGCTCGGCACCGTCGCCTGGCAAGTGGGCGGAGAAGTGGCCTATGCGCTGGAAGGGAGCGCGTTCATCGCCGGCGCGGTGGTGCAGTGGCCGGGGGCGTGGTGTTCGTCCCGGCGCTGGCCGGCCTGGGCGCGCCGCATTGGCGGCAGGAAGCGCGCGGGCTGATCTGCGGGCTCGACCGCGGGGTGACGGCGGCGCACATCGCCCGGGCCGCGCTCGAAGGCGGGGCGTTCGAGGTCAACGACCTGGCGCAGGCGATGGCCCAGGACATCGGCAAGCCGGTGCCGATGTTCCGCGTGGACGGCGGCGCGTCCGCGAACGATCTGCTGATGCAGTTCCAGGCAGACTTGCTGCAGACGCCCATCGAGCGGGCGCACATGATCGAGACCACCGCGCTGGGCGCGGCGCTCCTGGCAGGCCTGGGCACGGGAATGTGGTCCACCTTGAAGGAGCTGCGAAACAGCTGGCGCGCCGGGAAGCAGTTCAAGCCGAAGATGAAGCCGGAGGTCCGCGAGGCGCACCTGGCGCGGTGGCGGTCCGCGGTGCAGCGCGCGTAGGTCTGCCCGATCTCAACCGGTCGAGGCGGTCACCCGGCGGCGAGCTTGATCCGCACGATCATCTCGATCACCTTCCGCGACAGCTCGTCCAGCTCGACGAACTCCACGCCGATGCCGGCGGGCTCGACCCGGACCACGCGCGCCGTCCCCTGCACGATGCGCTCCGTCCCCGCGTCGAACTGCAGGGTCACCACCTCGCCGGGCTCGTGCTGTACGCCCTCCAGCCGGATGAACATGCCGCTTTCGCTGATGTCGCCGGCGTAAGCGGACAAGAACTGCTGCACCGAGCGGAACTGGAGGCCGACGCGAAGTTCGACGCTCGCTCGGGGATGGCGGCGGCGCTCCGGATCGTCGGCCACCGCGCCATCCTACGCGAACAGCGCCTCCACCGCGTCTCCCACATTGGCGACGCCACACAGCTCGAGAGGGGCGGCGACCGCGCGCGAGCGGTTCCCCTCGGGCAGCACGCACCGGGAGAATCCGAGCTGCGCCGCCTCGGCCAGGCGCTGGTCGACCTGGCCCACCGCGCGCACCTCCCCGGCGAGGCCGACCTCGCCCAAGACCAGCGTGCGCGACGGCAGCGCGCGGTCGCGCAGGGACGACACCAGCGCCGCGGCGACGGCGAGGTCCCCGGCCGGCTCGGGAAGCGTGCCGCCTCCGGCGACGCTTACGTAGATGTCCTTGTCGGCGAGCGCGATCCCCTGCTTGCGCTCCAGCACCGCGGTCAGGAGCGCGACGCGCGCCGAGTCCACCCCGATGGCCGTCCGACGGGCCGACCCGCCTGCCGACGACTCCGCCACCAGCGCCTGCACCTCGACCAACAGCGGCCGCGAGCCGTTCATCACCGCCACCACCGCGCTGCCGCTCGCGCCTTCCGGGCGCTCGGCGAGGAAGAACGCGGAGGGGTTGGGCACCTCGACCAGCCCTTCCGACTTCATCTCGAAGACGCCGATCTCGTTGGTGGACCCGAAGCGGTTCTTGTGCGCGCGCAGGACCCGGTAGGCGTGGCTGCGGTCGCCCTCGAAGAACAGGACCGTGTCGACCAGGTGCTCGAGAACGCGCGGACCGGCGATCGAGCCCTCCTTGGTGACGTGCCCGACCAGGATCACGGGGATGCCCGTGTCCTTCGCGAAGGACGCCAGCCGGTGGCCGACCTCCCGCACCTGCGTCACCGAGCCCGGCGCGCTCTCCAGCGCCGAGAGGGCCAGGGTCTGGATCGAGTCCACCGCCAGGACCCGGGGCCGCAGCCTGCGGGCGTGCTCCAGGACCACGACCGCGTCCGTCTCGGCCAACAGATGCAGCCCCGGCGCGAGCGTGCCCAGCCGTTCGCCCCGGAGCCGGATCTGCTGCAGCGATTCCTCCCCGCTCACGTAGAGCACCGGCCGCGGGCCGGCGAGCCGGTCTAGCGCCGACAGGAGCAAGGTGCTCTTGCCGATCCCCGGGTCCCCCGCCAGCAGCACCACCGCGCCCGGGACCAGTCCGCCACCCAGCGCGCGATCCAGCTCGCCGATGCCCGTGCGCTCGCGCTTGCCCGGCGAGAGCGGCACCTGGTCGATGGGGAGCACCACCGACGCGGCGCGCCCCGCCGGACGGGGGGCCTGCTCTTCGACCGACCCGAACGTCCCGCATCCGCCGCACTTGCCGAACCACTTGGCCGTGCGGAACCCGCATTCCCTGCAGACGTGTTGAATGGCTATTTTTCCCATGCGCGTATCCTGCCCGCAGGGTCTGACAAGCAAGCCGCGTGCTAGGCCCGGCCGCCGCAGGCGGCTTGGGGCGCACGCTGAAGCAGGGTCATTCCGCAGCTTCCGTTCCGAGATGGGTTATAGGTGGCGGCGCGTGCTGCCGATCCTGTTCGTCACCGTCTTCATCGATCTGGTCGGGTTCGGCATCATCATCCCGTTCCTCGCCTATTACGTGGAGTCCTTCGGGGCCCGCGAGGCCGTCGTCGGGTTGCTCATGTCCAGCTACTCGCTGGCGCAGTTCGTCTTCGCTCCGATCTGGGGCAGGGTCTCGGATCGCGTGGGACGGCGTCCGATCTTGCTGCTGGGCCTCCTCGGCTCCGTGGCGGGCTACACGCTCTTCGCCCTCGCCGGCACGCTTTCCCTGCTCTTCATCGGGCGCATCCTGATGGGGATCTTCGGGGCGACCATTCCCACCGCCCAGGCGGCCGTCGCCGACGTCACCGCTCCGCAGGATCGCGCGCGCGGCATGGGTTTGATCGGCGCGGCCATCGGGCTGGGTTTCATCCTCGGCCCCGCGCTGGGCGGGCTGTTGTCGAACCTGTCCGGCGTGATCCATCTCCCGTTCTTCCAGCGGAACCCCTACGCGTTGCCCTGCCTGGCTTCGGCTGCGTTGGCTTGTCTGAACCTGATCGCCGCGGCGTTCGTGCTTCCGGAATCCTTGACGCCCGACCGCCGCGGTGCCGGAACGGGAGAGCGTTTCTCCCGCCTGGGCCTGCTCTCGCGCGGACTGACCGATCGCCACTTGCGTCTCTTGGTCCTGGTCTACTTCCTGTTCATGTTCGGCTTCACCATGATGGAAGCCACCCTGACGCTGTTCATCGAGCGCCGGATCGGCGCTGGAGACCACGGCCTGCTGGTGCGACGCGTCGGATACCTCTTCGGCTTCATCGGGCTCATCCTGGTGGCGCTGCAGGGCGGCCTGGTCGGGCGGCTCGCGCGCGCGTTCGGGGAGCGGAGGCTCCTGATCGTCGGGTGCTCGATCACCGCAATTTCGCTGGCAGCGTTGCCGGCGGTCTCCTCCTGGACCGGCATCTACGGGTGCTCGTTCGGGCTCGCCTGCGGCCACGGCCTCGCGCAGCCCTCGGTCGCGAGCCTGATCTCGCGCGCGTCTCCACCGGAGTTCCACGGGGGCGCTCTGGGGATCTCGCAATCGGCAGCCAGCCTTGCGCGCGTGCTGGGCCCCGCCGTGGGGGGCGCCCTCTTCCAGCAGATTTCCCCGGGGGCCCCTTACCTGGTCGCAGCGGGGCTCTCCCTTGCAGCGGTGCTTTGTACCAGGCTCGAGGCCTGATGCGCGCTTCGGTCATCGGCGGCGGAAGCTGGGGCACGGCGCTTGCCGCCGTGCTCGGGAACAACGGGTACGACGTCGTCATCTGGTCGTACGAAAAGGACGTGGCGGTGGCGCTGGCCGAGCGCCACGAGAACCCCCGGTACATGCCCGGGCTGCCGCTCCCCGAGAAGGTGACCGGAACGCACGATCTGGCCCAGGCGCTGGCGGGGGCCGAGCTGGTGGTGGCGGCGAATCCCTCGCACGTGACGCGCGCCGTGATGCAGCAGGCGCTGCCGCATCTGCCGAAGGCCACCCCGATCGTCTCCGCCACCAAGGGCATCGAGAACGAGACGCTCTTCACCATGCACGAAGTGCTCGAGGACGTGCTGCCGTCCGAGCTGCACCCGTACCTGGTCTTCCTCTCCGGGCCCTCGTTCGCGAAGGAGACGGTGCAGAAGATGCCCACCGCGGTGGTGGTGGCCTCGCCCTGGGAGAAGATGGCCCAGCGGGTGCAGCGCTGCTTCTCCAACGACTACTTCCGCGTCTACACTTCGAACGACGTGATGGGCGTGGAGCTCGGAGGCTCGCTCAAGAACGTCTGCGCAATCGCGGCCGGGATCTCGGACGGGATGGGATTCGGGAACAACACGCGCGCCGCGATCATGACCCGCGGCCTCAACGAGCTGGTGCGGCTGGCGGTGAGGAAGGGCGCCAACCCGCTCACGCTCAGCGGACTCGCCGGGATGGGCGACCTGGTGCTCACCTGCACCGGCGAGCTGTCGCGCAACCGGACGGTCGGGCTCGGCCTGGGCCGTGGGCAGAAGCTGCAGGAGGTCCTCGGCGGGATGACGCAGATCGCGGAAGGCGTCCGGACCGCGAAGAGCGTCCACGACCTGGCGGCGAAGATGGAAGTGGAGATGCCCCTGCACGAGGCCGTCTACCAGATCCTCTACGAGGACCTGCCGCCCAAGGCGGCGCTGCAAGCGCTCACCGCGCGAGAGCTGAAGTCCGAGCTCCAGCTCCACTGAGGTCCGCCGGAGGCCGGCCGTGCGGCAGGCTGTGGCGGTCCGCCTCTTCCTTCTCCAGCTGGCCGAGCAGGTGCGACGACCCGGCGATGATGATCGGCCGGAAGAGCAGGTTGAGCACCGGCGTGAAGAGCAGGGCCGCGGTGGAGAGCGAGAACCCGACCGAGATCGCCCGGTTGGACTCCATCACCTCGATCTCCCCGCGGGAGTCCAGCGCCAGCTTGTCGCAGAGGCGGGCGAAGAGCCGCAGCGGGCCGCGGAAGATTCCCGGCAGCGGCGCCGCGATGCGCTCGAGGATGCGGACGAACCACGGCTTGGGCGCGTTGCGATCGCGCTTTATCGACTCCTTCAGCGACTCGCCGGGGAGGCAGACCTGCGCGTCGTCGAACGCGTCGGCCACCACCCAGTGCAAGCTCCAGATGGCGAGCACGGCGCCGGAGAGGACATTTCCGACGGCGGGAAGCAGCCGGGTGAGCAGGATCAGCGGCGCCACGCCGATGGCGACGATCAGCGCCTGCCGGATCATGCGGCCGGCGAGCAGGTTCCAAGGCATCTCGCGCGGACCGCAGGCGCCGAAGCCCATCCGCCACCGGATCATCGCCGCCAGGCGGGTGTAGTGGTTGGCGAAGAAGAACGAGGGCAGAGGGGCCAGCGCGGCGAACGCCTTGTAGAAGGTCTTGAACCAGTTCATCCAGCCCGCCGCCTCGGTCCCCATGCTGGCGTAGAGCGCGCAGGCGGCGGCGAGCAGGCCCGCCGGAAAGAGCGCCTCCTTGAGGAGCTCCGGATCGGAGAGCAGCACGCGGGCGCCGAGGATCGGCTGGGCGAACCCGTAGAGGGCCTGCTCCGCTTGACCTACGGGCGGCGCCTGGACCCCGCGCGAATATCCGCGAATGCGCCGGAGCGCCCAGCGCACCCGGCCGCGGTCGGGGCGCGTCTCGGCCGGCATGGGCGGGACGGAGGGAAGGAGGGTCATCTGCATCGACCTTCGTACGGTTGAAAGGTCCCGATATTACAGCGGCCGAGGCCGTCAGATTTCACGGCAGGCAACCCGGCGCAAGGTCTCCTGGTCGATGTTGCCTCCGGAGATGCAGATTCCCACGGTTTTTCCGGCGAGGGACTCCCGCAGGGCGAGCAGGCCGGCGAGCCCCGTCGCGCCCGCTCCCTCGGCCAGGTTGTGCGTGGTACGCAAAAGCACGCGCAGGGCGTCGGCGATGTCCGGCTCGCTCACCTTGATGAAGCCGGCCAGGCCCTCGCGCAGCGCCGGGAAGGTCAGCTCGTACACCTTGCGCGTCGCCAGACCGTCCGCGAACGTGTTCGCGGTGTAGCCGCTCAGCGGGCGACCCTTGTGCCAGGAGTCGTGGATGACCGCGGCGCGCTCGGCCTGCACGCCGTAGACGCGCAGCTCGGGGCGCATGGCCCGCGCCACCGTCATCGCGCCGACCGCCTGCGAGCCTCCGCCGACCGCGAGCACCAGCGCGTCGAGGCCGGGCTGCTGCTCCAGCATCTCCAGGGTCATGGTCCCCGCGCCGGCGATCACCTCGCGGTGGTTGGTGGAGTGCACCAGCGTCATCCCGCGCTCGCGCACCAGCTTGTCCGCGACCTGCACCGCGGCGTCGTAGTCGTCGCCCTGCTCGATCAGCTCGGCGCCGAATCCCCGCATCGCCTCGTTCTTCTCGGGGTTGTTGCCGCGCGGCACGCAGAGGACGACGGGCACCCCGAGGATCTGCCCCGCCCACGCCAGCCCCTGGCCGTGGTTGCCGCGCGTGGCGGCCACCACGCCGCGCTTCCGCTCCCCCTCGCCGAGCGCGCTCAGGGCCGCGAGCCCATTGCGCGCCTTGAACGCCTGGGTCGGCTGGTGGTTCTCGTGCTTCACGAAGACGCGGATGCCGTATCCGACGTGCTCGTCCAGCGGCGGATAGCTCCGGAACGGGGTGGGCGCGAGCGTCCCCCGGATCCGCTCCCGTGCGTTCAACACGTCCTGGAGGGTCACCGGCCACATGGCCGGACTGGAACATATCTCAAAACGTAGTCGCACACCCGCGCCTCCGGCGCGGGAGCGACGATCACTCGCCGAGATAGGCCTTGCGGATCTCGGGAGCGCGCAGCAGGTCGGCGCCGGTTCCGGACTGCACCACCGAGCCGGTCTCGAGGACGTAGCCCTGGTTGGCGATGCCCAGGGCCAGGTGGGCGTTCTGCTCGACCAAAAGGATCGTGACGCCGTGCCGGTTGATCTCCTGGATGATGTTGAAGATGGTCTCCACCACCGTCGGCGCGAGGCCCAGCGAGGGCTCGTCGAGCAAGAGCAGGCGGGGGCGGGCCATCAGCGCGCGGGCGATGGCCAGCATCTGCTGCTCGCCCCCGGAGAGCGTCCCTGCCATCTGCGTCCGGCGCTCCTTCAGGCGCGGGAACAGCGTGAAGCCGCGCTCCATGTCCTGCGCGATGCCGTCCGCGTCCCGGCGGAGGAAGGCGCCCAGCTTGAGGTTCTCGGTCACCGTCAGGTTCGGGAAGATGCCGCGTCCTTCCGGCGCATGGCAGAGGCCGCGGGCCACCAGCCGGTGTGGCTTGAGCCCGGCGATTGGGGTCGCCTGGTAGGAGATCTGCCCCTTGCTCGGGCGCAGCATTCCGCTGACGGCGCGCAGGGTGGTGGTCTTGCCGGCCCCGTTGGCGCCGATCAGCGTGACGATCTCGCCCTTGCCCACGCGGAAGGAGACGCCCTTGAGCGCGTGGATCGCGCCGTAGTGCACGTCCACGTCCTGCAGCTCGAGGAGCGCTTCGGCCACTAGTGTGGCCCTCCCGCCGCCGCGATCTGCGCGGCGTGCTCCTTGGCGTACTTCTCGCCCAGGTACGCCTCGATCACCTTCGGGTTGCTCTGGATCTCCCGCGGCAGCCCCTGGGCGATGGTCACGCCGTGGTCGAGGACCAGGATGCGCTCGGACACGCCCATCACCAGCCGCATGTCGTGCTCGATCAGCACGATGGCCACGCCGAAGCGGTCGCGGATCGACCGGATCAGCGCCATCAGATCCGCCTTCTCGCGCGTGTTCGTCCCCGCTGCCGGCTCGTCGAGGAGGAGGACCTGGGGGCCGGTGGCAAGGGCGCGCGCGATCTCCAGGCGCCGCTGCTCCCCGTACGGCAGGTTCTTGGCCAGCTCGTCGCGGCGGGCCGAGAGGCCCATGATCCCGAGAAGCTCCTCCGCCCGCTCGGCCACCCACTTCTCCTCCTGCTCCGCCAGCGAGCCGTGCCGCACGGCGGCGGCGATCGACTCCTGCGTCAGGTGGTGGCAGGCGACGCGCACGTTGTCGAACGCGGTCAGCTCGCGGAACAGCCGGATGTTCTGGAAGGTGCGCGCGCAGCCGAGGTGGGCGATGTCGTGGGGAGAGAGCCCGCGGGTGTCGCGCCCCATCACCTTGATGGTGCCTTCGCTCGGCGGATAGACGCCGGTCAGGAGGTTGAAGACGGTGGTCTTGCCCGCGCCGTTGGGCCCGATCAGCGCCACCAGCTCCCGCGGCCGCACCTCCAGGTTGAACTCGCAGACGGCGGTGAGTCCGCCGAACCGGATGGTCGCGCCCTTGACGTCGATCAGCGCCTCGCTGGCCTCGCGCCGCGCGACGGGCTTCGCGGGCTTCCTCTTCCGCCACCAATCCCACACCTCGCGCGTGCCGAGCAGGCCGCGGGGACGCAGGAGCATGAGCGCGATCAGCGCCATCGAGTAGATCACCATGCGCAGGTTCGCGACCGCGCGCAGGTATTCCGGCAGGATGGTGAGCACGGCCGCGGCGATGGTCGACCCGGTGATCGAGCCCATGCCACCCAGCACCACCATCGCCACCACCTCGAAGCTGCGCACGAAGGTGAAGCTCTGCGGCGCCAGGTTTCCCTCGAACGCGCCGCTCAGGGCGCCCGCCACTCCGCCGAAGAAGGCGCTGATCACGAAGGCGCGCACTTTGTAGCCGGTGGTGTCGATGCCCATCGCCTCGGCGGCCACCTCGTCCTCGCGCACGGAGAGGAACGCGCGCCCGTGGGTCGAGTCGCGCAGCCGCTTGGCCACGATGATGGTCCCGATGGCCACCGCCCAGATCCAGGCGAAGTCGGCGCGGTGCGGGATGGGGGAGAGTCCGATGGCGCCGCCGAACAGCGGGGTGTTCTCGATGATCACCCGGATGATCTCGCCGAACCCGAGAGTGACGATCGCCAGGTAGTCGCCCCGCAGGCGCAAGGAGGGCTTGCCCACCAGGTAGCCCGCCGCCGCCGCCGCGCCGGCGCCGGCGAGCACCGCCATCACGAAGAAGATGCGGTACGGGTCGTCTTGCGGGCCGCGCATCAGGATCACCGCGCTCACGTATCCGCCCACCGCCATGAAGCCGGCGTGGCCGATGGAGAACTGGCCGGTGAGGCCGTTCACCAAATTCAGCGACACCGCCAGGATGATCGCGATCCCGATGTGGTTGATGTTCTGGAAGGCGTACTCGAGCCCGAGGTCCGGGTTGAGCTGGATCTTCTCCTGGATCAGCACCAAAAGCGGGATCGACGCGAA
>WNFK01191029.1_pt1 | contig 14152 bp, 13 predicted proteins | sample 5400281 | NCBI WGS metagenome assembly WNFK01 (sample SAMN13153350, study PRJNA577476) | soil metagenome | isolation source: 20 cm soil on Douglas fir-dominated hillslope | place: USA:California | collected 2013-09-17 | reverse complement strand
TGGTTCGGGCTCGGCCCGATGGTCGAGACCCCGGGCCACTCGACCGACCTGGAAGCTGTCGCCGACGGCTACATCTCGGTGACGCCGCTGCACCTCGATTTGACCCATGATGCATCGATTGAGGCACTGCACAAACGGTTCGCGGCCACGCCTTAAAGGCGCAGCCGCGATACTGAATCCAGATTGTGAGAAGGCGGCTTAGCGGCCGCGTTCGTGTTTTAATTCGGGCTGTTCGAATGCTTTTTCTTGATCACCAGGAAATAGATCGCGGCCCCCGCGGCAATTGCACCCAGTGCGAGATACAGCGGCGAAATGCCCAGGCCCAAACCTTCACTGGCGGGCTCAACCGGTGGAACCGGAGTTGGCGGAGGCGGACCCGCGTCCTGTCCAGCAGCTTGTACGACAGCTGCCGACGCGCCGTATACGGCGGCGGCGGGCGCTCCCCCGCTGAGCGCGGACAGGGCTACCCAGGGCGCAACCTGCCGAGGAGCGGAGGCGGGAGCGGTCGCCGCGATTGCGCCAGTGGAACTGACGAACATCGACCCGGCAACCACCAAGGCTACGACTGGCTTAAACTTCAAGCGGCCCATTAAGCTCTCCCAACGCCGAGCGTCATTCACGTTACGCACCACCCTAACGCGCGACAGCTAATTATCCATAGTAAAGTTGCGATTCACGGAAACGGAGCAAGTTTTTCCGATCTCCTGCCGCTTTTGGGCATAGTCCGTTGCAAGATCGTGACGCACAGCCGCATTGAGCGCGCGCGACCGAGGGGGTCCCGGTCGGCAGTAGCGAGAGTCTATTTCCCGGCGGCACGAGCAAAAACAAACTGGTTGCATCCCAAACCCCCTGCGCATGTGACCAAGCGCTGCAGCTCGAAATCCAGATCACGATAGAAGTCGAAAATTTGTTCAGGCTTGGCCACCTCAAACGGATAGCCTCCAACCCAATCCCTGGCGTCATGCCACAGGTTCATTCCGCGAGGCTGGGTCTGTCGGACAGGCCGGAACGACTTGAGGTCGCCCCCAAGAAGTTTGCCAAATGCAGCCGGTCCCCACAAAGGCACAAGGGAAGCCATCAAGATGGCAGCCTTCAAAGGACGGGGAGCGCGCACATAAGCTCGTTTGATGCGGGTCCACCTTTTGCTCGAGCGGCCCTGATCGTTATAAATCGAGATGAACAGCTGGCCCTTTTTGGCAACCAGGGGCGCGACGTTACCAAGCGCCTGCCACATGGCTCCGGTATGGTGAAGAACTCCCCACGAATAGACGACGTCAAATACGCCAAGCGAGGCCAGGAAGGATTGGTCGAGCACCGACCCCTGTTCGACCTTCCAGCGACGATCGTTAGGGAAATAGCGCTGTTTCAACTCACCCGTGCACGCCACACTCTGCGAGTCATAGTCAAAGGAATGGACCTCAGCGCCGAGACGACGCGCTGCAAGGCTGAACAGCCCGCTTCCCGATCCCGCATCGAGGAACCTGCTGCCGTCGAGCCGCTCAACCTGCAGCATGTCCTTCAACGAATCCTCGGCACTGCGGATGCGATCGTCGTTCAGCAACCGCAAAAACGAGGCCCAATTAGCGCCAAATTCGAAACGATCGCCGCGGCGGACTTCCTGATCCCATTTCCCTGTCACGACCTTCACTCAAGCCAGCTCGAACAATGTGCGCCAAGTAAACCAAGAATATCTAGGAACGCTTGCCGCGTGGCTCATCGTTTAAACCCTCCTGAATGAGTTGAAGATATTTGGCAGCGATCCGGTCAACGCTGAATTCTTGAGCTCGCATTGTCGCCGCGGCACCGGGGTTATCCAATGCATCTGCCATTGCGATGGCTAATGCCTCCACATTGCCAACCGGCACGAGGCGGCCCCACGCACCGTCCTCCAGAATTTCGCGAGGCCCATGTGGACAGTCAGTAGATACGACCGGAATTCCGGCGGCCATGGCCTCCACCAGTGCATTCCCAAAGCCTTCGAAATCTGAACTCAGCACGAACAAATCGGCAGCACGTAAATATGGATGTGGGTTGGGCTGATATCCCGCTAACGTAACCTTTTCGCTTAGTCCTGCTCTTGCAACGCAGCGCTCGAGATCCGCACGACAGTTACCCTCGCCCAAGATTACCAAGCGCGCGTCTCTGCGTACCAAAAGTTGAGCAAAAGCCTTGATAAGGAGTGCGTGATTCTTTTCTGGCGCAAGGCGCCCGATGCTTAGTATCGTAGGAACGAAGTCGCCACCTTGCGTCTCAATAGCTGCTCGGTCCCGCGATAGATTCCAATCTTCCTCGCGGACCACAGGATTGTAGATTATCCGAATGTGCCCGGCGCCGACCCAGCTGTTCCGTACCAAGTCCGCGGCGATGCCGGAGGAGACGGCAACGACATAATCCGCTTTCTTGTATAACAGTCTCGAGATGGATTTTATCAACATCCGCCAAAGTCGAGGCGAAGCGTTCAGCTGAGGTCCAAGTGCCGCATGGACCGTGAGCAACAAGAGCGGCCTTCGAGCGAATCCCAACACGGCCAGGGACGCGACAAGATTCGGTTCGAGCGCAATAGCTAGGACGACATCGGGCGCTTGTGACCTGAGATATCGACGAAATGGCAGAATCGCGTAACGCGCCCTGCTCGCACCAAGGTCGACAACACGCACTTTCTTACGGAGCTCGCGAACGAGCGCTCCTCGCGCCCGGACCAGAATGAGGTCGACCTCGCATTGGTTCTCCGAAAATGCATTCGCCAGATTAAGGGCAACGCGCTCGGCTCCGCCTCCCTCCAGGCTCCCCACGAGTATACCGATTTTCACGCACTTGGACCTGTTGGCTCACGCGAAATCCTGTCGCGCGAAACACAATAGAGGTTTTGAAAATCACACAGGCCGTCACGATCGATGACGTCCAAGCGACCCCGGCGGCCTATTCGCAAAATAGAGTAGCCCAGCGACACCAGGAAATCGAAGACCTCTTCGGGCGCATAGCCAGCTGCGAGGCAAGTCTCGCGGCCAAGCTCGACAATGAGCGAGGGTTTCAGGTTTCGCAAAGTCCGCTCCGCTCCCTTGAGCGCGGCTAGCTCGCCGCCTTCGATATCCAACTTAATGAGGTCGATTCGCGCGACCTGGAGGTCACCAACGATTTTATCGATGCTCGTAAGCGAAATTGCCGCAGCAATTTCCGAACGATCGGAGGACGAGAAGAGCGACCCGAGACCTTCATGGCGCGTCCCATCCAAGTATCGAGAGGGCGCAACATAAATTGGGGCAGTTCCTTCGGACGCCGCAACCCCCAGTCGTAAAACTTCGACATTGCCCAATTCATTGGCGAAGATATTTGCTTCGAGTTGATCAGCGAGCCGATCCAAAGGCTCGAAGGCGATGACGCGCCCGCGTGGGCCCACGAGCTTCGCTGCGATTAGCGCCAGCTCGCCAACGTTTGCTCCGCAATCAAGGACTGAGTCCCCCTTGCGAAGGATGTGTTTGAGCACGGGGACCAGATCGATGCTGTAATAGCCGTACCAGAATATCTGGCTTTGCATATGCTCGCCAAGATCGAGAGAAATTGTGAGATCACCATCGAAATCGTCGATGCGGGCGATTCTTCGTGAACCTCCGTACGACCTGCGCACAATCTCGCCTATTAGGACACCTCCTCTCACCGATCGGAGCGAGCGAGTTAAAGGTCTTAGCAAATCGATCAACTGCATCGAGATTCCTCTAGAGCGTTACGCGGCTTGAATGTGGCGATCCATGAGAGCTCGGTCAGCGCCAATGCAGAGCCCAAGCCAAAAGAAAGGACGTCAAAGCGTACATCGACGCCGTCGAAATCATGATTCCAGTAATTCCGAGCCTGGGAACCAAGATAAGATTGAGCACGATTTTGAAACCCACGGCTGCCGCTGTAACCAACAAAATCCAGCGAAAACGCCCAGTCGCCGCGTACCACTGCACCAAGGCAATGCCCGCAAAATAGAAAGGTAATTGGATCAGTCCCCATCGTAATAGGCTTGCCACATCGGCCGTGGCCGCTCCGGTGAAGGCTCCGCGCTGGAACAGAAGTCGGACTATCTCGGTGGCTGCGAACCACAGAATCACGGATCCGATCGCTGCCGAGCCACCGAGCAGCGCGGACCATTGCAGCGCCTGGCGCTTGCCCAGCAACATTTCGCCATTGGCAACCGCTCCAGAAAGCACCGGCAGGAGCGCGCGTCCGACAACAATCGTCGCGAGGCCGCTGAACAACGTGACGATACGATTGGCGTAGCCGAGGCTCGCGACTGACCCTTCTCCGAGCCGGACCGCAAAACCTTGATCGATCGGGATGGTCGCTGTGATCAGAAGCTGGCCGAGCCCCATCAGAAGCAGGCCACCATAAAGAGACTGCCACTCGATCGACCTGTGCCGCAAACGGATCGAGCCGAGCGGAGGATCACCTTTTCTTGTCATTCCGCCGAGCACTGTTAGCTGAAAGCAATAGCCTATGAGGGTTCCGGCAATAAGGGGCATTTGGCCCGACAAGCCGAACGGGAAAAGCACGAACAACGCGATTGTGACCGCGGGAACAGCCTCGGTGACGCTATAGGCAAAACGCTGGCGGGCCTGCAGGCGGGCGGACAGATAGCTGGCTGTAACCATGAAGAATGCAATCGGTGCCATCTCTCGCGACATGGCGACGGTGAGGTGAAGTAATTTCGCGTTTCCGCGGGATACCAGCAGAGCCGAAGCGGCGGGCGCGCAAACCCAGGTGAACGCGGCCAAGGCAATGCCCAACAACAATACAGATCCGTTGAGTTCATCCACCAATTGGACGCGAACCGCGCCGCGATCACGAAGGGCGACCAGTCGCGGCACAAGTACGGCGCCGAGGACGCCGGCCAGCATCATCGGAAGCCAAGTCGTAATTGTGAGAGCTAACTGATAAGCATCCACGGTGGCAGATATGCCGTACCGCCACGCGATGGCGATTTCGCGCGCGGCGACAAAGAGCTTTGCAATGACCATCAGCACGCCGATCAGCGCGGCCCCGCTGGCGATGCTCTTGTGATTGGGATGAACGGCGGTAAGCCAGCTGATGAATGCGCTGATCACCTCAGACCGCGTGCCCAGACTCTTTGGCCCCATCAACCGGCCAAAGCCGAGATCGGAGCCACCGCCCTCTGAGCAGATTGCGCTTCTAGCCAGCTCTGGAACATCAACACGCTCCAAAGCCGATACTGCTCGTTCACGTGCCCGCTGAGATGCGCCTCCCACGCCCGCCGAATCTCTTCCGGATGGAAGTAGCCCTCATCCCGTAGTCGGCGCTCCGCGATCAGCGCTTCGGCCCATTCGCGCAGCGGTCCGCGCAACCAGGCACCGATCGGCACACCGAAGCCCATTTTCGGGCGCTCAGTCAGTTTGCGCGGCACATGCCGATTGAGCAGCTGGCGAAGGATCCATTTGGTCTGCCCGTTACGAATTTTCATCCCGAGCGGAATGCGCCAAGCGAATTCGACAATCCGATGATCGAGGAAAGGAACTCGTGTTTCGAGTGATACCGCCATCGCCGCTCGGTCGACCTTCGCAAGGATATCGTCAGGAAGATAACCAATCATATCGAGCGCCATCATGCGCTCAATTGTCCCGAGCCCAGGAAGCTCTGGAGTCGCGCCTGTCGCGTGTGATGGCGGCTCGATTGCATTGATCACCAACGAAGCGGGATCCCGCCACATGGAAAGCATCCCGCCGTAAAGCTCAGCTGCCGAACGGCTACGCAAGAGCGGCGCACCCTTGTGCACCGTGTCTCCCAGCCGGTTAAATTGAAGATTTCTCGGCAACGCATGGCCGGCGACCCTCCCGATGCTCGTCCAAGTCGAGGGTGAAACGAAAGTCATCGCGCGAGCCGCAGCCTCGCGCAGTGGCCCCGGAATTGCTGAAATCTTGCCCCAAAGCCCGGCCGTGAGAACGTAGCGTGTGTAGCCACCGAACAGCTCGTCCCCTCCGTCGCCGGACAAGGCAACTTTGACATGCTGGTGCGCAAGCGTCGAGACGAGATGGGTCGGAATCTGCGACGAATCCGCGAACGGCTCATCGTAGATTTGCGGCAGGCGCGGGATTACCTCCCTCGCCTCCTCCGGAGTAACGTAGAGCTCGGTGTGTTCCGTCCCAAGATGCCGAGCGACCGCTTTAGCGTGGTTAGCTTCGTTATAGCTCTTCTCATGAAACCCAATGGTGAACGTCTTCACGGGACGCGAGGACAGCTTCTGCATAAGCGCGACGACCGTCGTTGAATCTACTCCACCCGACAAAAAGGCGCCGAGCGGGACATCGGCGATCATCTGCTGGCCGATTGCCGATTCGAGCAACTGCTCGAGGGCTGTGATCATCTCCTCGGGCGAAAGGCCAAGCGGATCGGCCACGCCGTCCGCCGCCGCCTTGGCGCCGGACCAATATTCCTCGACACGGGGCTCGGCGGACACCTCATCAAGAGTGACGAAGCAGCCGGGCCGGAGCTTGGAGATTCCGCGGTAGATCGTAAAGGGCGCCGGGATGTAGTTGTAGCGGAGAAACAGAGTTAGCGCGTCCCGGTCGATCTCACGTAGGAAGTCCGGGTGTTGCGTAATAGACTTTAGCTCCGATGCAAAAAGGAACGCATCGCCCCTGCGCTGCCGGCCATAATAAAGTGGCTTTTCGCCTAGGCGGTCGCGGGCAAGGCTTAGCGAGCGCTCATGCCGATCCCAGAGGGCAAAGGCGAACATGCCCGTTGCGCGCTTGAGCGCGCCACGCATGCCCCAAGTCTCGATCGCGGCCAGCAGCGTTTCAGTATCCGAGTGCCCTCGCCAATTCTGTCCATGGCCATTCGCAGCCAGCTCGTCGCGTAACAGGCAGTGATTGTATATCTCGCCGTTGAAGGTGATGACGTAGCGACCGGTCGCCGACTGCATCGGCTGGTTCCCAGCAGTGGTCAGATCGAGAATCGCGAGACGGTTGAACGCCATCGCAACGCGGCTGTCAGGGTCAGACCACGCATCCGCCTGATCGGGGCCGCGATGACGCATGCTTTCGTTCATTCGAGCGAGCGTCGCAGAGATGCGAGCACCGCTCGACCAGCTGCCTCCTACGAAGCCGGCAATGCCGCACATGAATTCAATTCCTCACTGTGAGAACGCGTGGATTCTCAACCAGTTCGCGGTACAAATCCTCATAACGGCGCACAACTGAAGCAATTGAGTAGTTCGTATTGATCCGTTCGCGACCCATGGCCCCAATTCGCTCGCGCGCTCTTGGTCCAACTTTTATTAGCTCGTTGATAGCGCGGGCCATGGCCGTGGGGGATTGTAGCGGGACGACGATGCCCCCTTGGTCGAGCAAGAAGGCGGCATCCCCCACATCGGTGACGACGCAGGGCAAACCCGCGCTCATTGCCTCCGCCACAACGTTTGGAAACGCCTCAGTCACCGAATGAAGGCAGAAGATGTCCATCGCTGCGTAATAGTCTCCAAGGTCATTCTGCTCGCCGAGAAGACAGAATTTAGCGGTCAGCCCCCTTTCATCTATCCAGCGGGTTAGAGCACGATTGTCGGGTGTGACCTGCCTGCCGATCATCATGAAGACTGCGGTCGGATGGTGCATTGCAACCAAGGATGCCGCCTCGACGAATCCTAAGGGATTCTTCGCCTCGTTGAACCGGCCTACACTCCCGATGACGACCGCATCCTGCGGTATCCCTAGGCTTAAGCGCGATTCCTCCTTCTGATACGACTTTGCCTCTTGGTACCCATTAGGGATTATCACACCCTTGGTTGTCGCGTAGCCAATCTTCTCATGAGCAGCGCGCGCTGCGTATGCAACATACACGATTACACTCGGGAGGAGCCTCGAAGCCAGGGCGGATAGCCGCCGCAACAGAGTTGTCGAGCGCGATACGCCCATAGTCGCATCGAAGCTCGTGGCTCTGATGCCCCATATGAGAGCCCGCACGCCGGCCACTCGAGCCGCAAGTCCACCAAGCAGATTCGCGTGATACATCCAGGCATGAAGGACATCTGGCTGAATCTTCCGGAGTCGCTTCGCAATTTGCCATACTACTCTTGGAATCTCGATCGCCCCGCGCATTCCCAGCGCTTCTACAGGGACTCCCATAGCCTCCAATTCGGGACCGACGCGGCCGAGACAGCGAAGTGAAATAACATGGTGATGAAATTGTGAGCTGTCTTCGTGAGCCTCAATAAGCCGTTTCATCATCATTTCGGCGCCGCCCGTCGTGAGGTCGGCGATCACATGCACAATAACGATGCTCAACTTCGGCGACCCACAGCCACCCAAAATGGCTCAAGATCGCTGAACACGACGTCCCTTAGTCCGGCTGTCTCCATCATCTGTTTGATGTTAGCCCGGGTGAAACGCTGCTCGAGACGGGTTCCGAACCGATCAAGCGCGTCTGTCCGCATCGAGTAGAAGCTCCGATCGCGGTAAGCGGAAAGTGGCATGTTGGAGACGTCATATCCGAGCCGCTGTATGAGCGCCGCCAGACGCGCCAACGGCCAATAGATCGTCAACGCAACAACGTCCGTTAGAATGCGGCGTAAAAGGAACGGCATCCGTGCGATCAGCCAGCGCGGACCCTCGGTGAGAGTCCAAAGTAAGCGGAACCACTTGGGCCGATTATCAAAGTCGTAGTACAGGTAAACTAGGAACGGTGCACCCATTTTCAGTTTGCGAATGCATGCTCTTAGTGCGGACTCTGTATCCGGGACGTGATGCAGAACTCCAAGGGAATACCCGAAATCCTGGCTTCCGTCTTCGAGCGGGATCGTATCAACTGAGGCGACGTGAAGATCGACATTCATCAACCCTGAAAGGTTCTTGCGAGCGACCTCGATCGCGAGTTGCGATGCATCGATACAATGAAGTCTGCCGACGCGGCCGGCTACACCCAGCGCCCATCTGCCAGACCCACATCCAAGATCGAAGCCCTCTGCATTCGCTGGAATGGAATCAAATGGAAAAATTCGGAAGTATCCATCAAAGATCCTTTGGTACTCATCTCCCGTAAGCGCCGATTGATCGAAAGCTGACCATTCCGCGCCAAACCCGAGGATCGTCGCATCATCTCGGTTGTTTTGAACAGCCGTCATCCTTTGAATTTGGAAAATACTGACCAAGCTCGCCAAGTGGCAGCGACCCGGCAACGCCTATGCAACCAGCCTCCCGGCGGCAAGCTCTCAAGTCGACAGTGCGGTGAGAATCAGGGCCTAAAATACAGGTCGCTGTGTGGCGGCGCGGGCTCGGTATCGTCTTTGAGAATGCGGTGCCATTGCACTCTAGAAAATTGGATACACCCGATATGGAATCCAAAAGGTCGCATGATTAGCAAAGGTCAACCACAGGAAAAGAACACCGGCGTAAACTGCAAGGGTAAGCAACGTCCAAAATGATTGAGACTGGCGACCACCGAGCACCAACGGCAATCTGCTGAATACTACGACTTGGATCGGTAGGAGATACACAGAAATCCGGTCTATGATTACTGTAGAACTCACGTAAAAAAGCATAAATAACAACAATAACGAAAGCAACGCCCACCCTCGCCAAATTCTAGTCTCAGTCTGATTATACAGGAATCGTCGTGCAAAGAGCAGCACAATTATTCCCGCGAGCGCGCTTAGGGCAATCCGAAAAATTGCTCCTTGCGCTTCATACACAGTTCTAATGTAACCAGCAGAATATCTGTTAAGTATATTTGGGAGAAGAAACAAATATCCAAATACTGCTGAGATAGCTAGAAAAATAAACGATAGAAACGTCCCACGAAATAATAACAGCGCTACAAATGGGGCAAAGAAAAGAACTGAAAAATGGAAACAGCTTCCGATCCCGACCCAAACCAAGAATCTCCAGAAGGGCCTGCCTGCGGTGAGAGAAGTGAGCCCGATTAGGAGAAAGCCGAGAGCGGTAGCCTGGCGAGTATACCCCATCCCAACCACAATGATCAAAAGCGGTGCCGCCACGGCGAGGGCCAAATAGGGATTGGGCTGTTGCTTCGCCAAAGCAACCAGGCCGACGACAAATGGAATAGCGCAAATTAAATTGACGAGCCAAATATCGGATCCGATCGCTAGGGCGATCCAATTGACCAACGTATATCCTGGCTCGTTCGGGGAATTAGCTAACGCCCAAGACAGCGAACGGCCTGTAATCAAATCAGAGTTTACTAGATAATTGAGCCAATCGCCCCCAACCCTGTAGCGGAGCCCAATCATCAGAACGATGAGAATGGCAGTCGCGATTAGGATTAGGTCTCGCCGAGACTCCGAACGGTCGGATGAAGAAACGGCGGGCGTCGTCGGCGGATGCGGCGAATAGAAGAGTGCGCCGATCGCGAGAATTAAATATAGCAGCCAATAGGGATACATCGGATTGTTAAACCCCTTTGTGGTAGGCTGTGATCAAAGTTAAAACTGGCGGACTTACCAGTGAGCAAAGTCGCTCCCGACGGGTCCAGGCGCCATCCGCTTCCCATTCAGAACGACCGTACCAACAATCATTGACCCGTAGAGATCAACCGGACCGTCGATAACTGTCCTTCCCAGATATTTCCCCTTAGTCATCGCGGGCGTGCGCGAAACCTGCCGCATGATGCAGTCCTGATAGATGGCCCGCCAGCTCCACGGCAGCACACCGTCGTATCGAAGGTCAAAACGACAGCTCTCAAAGAGAACATTATCACTGGGTTCAAGATTCACAATTCCATTTCCGGCACTGCCTCCAATATAAAGATGCCCAGTCGGAGACCGGCGCGAATCGTCCGTAAAATGACATTGCAGAAATTTTGCCGCGCGAGCCGGGTTACGGCTTGGGAATGCATGAACAACGCTGCCTGCAAATGTGCAGCGATCGAAGACGAATCCCGGTTTGGAAGGCCACGCCGACCAGGATGTTGTCCCTACGAACAAACAATCTGAAAAGTGCCCGCCCTCGACGTCCCCACCATCGGCCACCATTCCGGCGCCGGTATTGTCGATGAATTTGCATCGAGCAAAAGATACATCTCTGATGGTTTTTCCACCTTCGGCTTCTAGGTCGACCCCTGCCCCTGGCGGACTAGTGATCGGAGACCGCCCCGTCGCCGAAAACTCGCAGTCCTCGAAATCGTAACCCCGACCGCCCACAATGCTTGTTCCCTGACGACCGTTGGCGCGGCAGATGAGCCCCGAAATGTGGCTTCGACGACCCCGCCTGATAGCGCCGTCGATGATTAAGCCATCGAGCGGGTGATGATGGGAGAGAACGTTTTGCACGATCTCCTGCTCGAGATTATCTGAAAGTAACAATCCGCTGCCGGGAACTTGCCATCCCGCATCGCCCCAGCGACCACCGATCCGCAGGCGCGAAACATTACCATCCAGATCAATGTCACGAATAGTGATCGGCGCACGGCAACCACGAACAACGATCATGCCGTTATAAGGCGCTGCCATCAGAGACTCATCGAAATTCGGCATAGGGCGGTGGACTGCGCGATCGGTTGTTCGGTCGAATGCACCGAACCGCAAACCGGGCGCTGCTCTTAAGCAAGCGCCGTTCCCGATGATTGTCAGGGGTTTAGTCAGTTCGTGAAACTCGAGCAGCGATTGCGGACTAAATGCTCGTGTTCCCTCCGATCGCTGGCGACCCACCAAATACGTCCTGCGCGGCGCGAACATTACAGTGCCGCCCCCATTTGACATGACTTTGGCGCTCATTTTCGAGAACGCTTCACTATCATTGCGAACTCCGTCGCCGAGCGCGCCGTAGTCCTCGGGGCGGAAAACTGGTCCAGTTGCATCTTTGAGCGGCTCAACGAGCATGCCGCTCGCGGCGATTGCGAGAAATGTGCGTCGATCTAGAGCCGTCATGGTCTGGCGAAACGTCGCGTTAAAGGATCTGCTCCCGACCAGCAGCAAAAAGGACGCAGCGAGCTCAATCGTGCGCGGATCAATCGTTCAAGGGTGGGGATGAACAAACGCTGGACTTGTTGACTTCGGATTGCAAAACGGAGGGAATGAAGCGGATTAGGGCCGAAGCGTGGGTTCTCATCTTCACAATCGCTTGGGGCGTTGCATTGATCGCGTATTTTGCTCAGTTTCTGAAATGAATCGCACGCGCGACGTCCATTAGCGTTGCGGAATCCAAATGAGACGGGAAAGCCCGAATTAGGATATGCGCCTGACCCATCTCGCATCAAAGTCGCGGGCAAGTATCCTCGTGCACCAGCCGCGCGATCTGGCCGTTGTGGCGAACCAAGATTCGGGATGCTGCCGGACTTTCGTATTCGATGATTATCACAGGCGATGGCGTCCGCGAGTTTCCGGCGGACCTGACGAACTTTTTATCGCTACCACTTATCGTAAAACTTGGCTGGGTTGTCATCCAAATGTGGTCAGATGAACCCTGTGGAATGAGCCGGAACCGCGTGATGTCGCCTGGGATCAGCATACTCCCCTCGGTGCCTCGAAGGCTAAAGATGGGCTCTTCACCGAGAGAATAGCATCCGTCGAGTAGGCTCTCATCGCGAGATGCGTTGCACGCACCACATAGGAGGATTGCCGCCAATAAGCTCGAGCGTCTAGCGATCCCTCTGAACATCATCGTCGAATAAGAGCGCCGGCCCTCCGCGGCAACTCTGCCACCTGATTTTCAGGTGAGGCCGCTTAGCCGCGCTCAGCTGTCGACGCCCGAGCTGAGTTCATGTGGTGGTGCCCCTGGTCCGACTTGAACGGACACTCCGGTTAGGAACTCGATTTTGAGTCGAGCGCGTCTACCATTCCGCCACAGGGGCACGCAGCCGGTTAGGTAGCGGCGCGTGCCCCGCGCGGCAACCGTCGCGCTTATCTAACGGGCGTGATGGTCGGGATGCGACCGGATGGCATACCCGGCGTTGCCGATCGGCCGATTGCCGCACTGTGCATCGGCCATTCTACCCCTTAGGATCGATCTTAGATGCGCACCGATCTCGACCATCTGCCACCAATTCAGCGGGACGAGCTCGCGCGCGTCGTCAGCATCCTGATGGAAGAATTCGACGCGGTCACCGGACGCGCAACGCAGCCATGGAAGCGCAACGGCAAGATCTACAAGATCATTCTGTTTGGCAGCTACGCCCGCGATGATTGGGTCGATGAGCCCGAGAATGGCTACCAGTCAGACTTCGATCTGCTGATCGTCGTCAGCCATCGCGATCTGACCGAGATCGCTGATTATTGGTATGTTGCCGAAGACCGCATTCTGCGCGATCCGGCGATCGCCAGGCCGGTCAACATCATCGTTCACTCGATCGACGAGGTGAACCAGGCACTCAAGCGCGGCGAGTATTTCTGGGTCGATATCGCTCGCGACGGGATCGCGCTTTACCAGCTTCCGAGGCACGAACTAGCAGCGCCAATGCCGCTCACGCCGACAGACGCTCATCGCATGGCGAACGAATATTTTGAGCATTGGTTACCGCTCGCGGATCATGCACGCTCGCTCTCGGATACCAGCATTGGGGACGGCGTGCTTCGCGATGCCGCATTCATGCTGCATCAGGCGACGGAACGACTGTACATCTGCTTCCTGTTGGTTCGGACGCTCTATTTCCCGCGCTCGCACAACATCAAGTTCCTGCGCTCGCTTGCCGAGGACAAGGAGCCTCGCCTTATCGAGGCATGGCCTCGCGCAACCAAGGTCGACCGCCGACGCTTCGAGCTGTTGAAGCGCGCTTACGTCGAAGCCCGTTACTCAGCCAATTACGAAATCGGGGCGGACGATCTGGAAGCGTTGACCAAATGCGTTCGTGAATTGCGGGATGTGGTCGAGGGGGTCTCACGGGAATGGCTCGAACATCTTCAAAGTGAGGCGTCGAACTGAGTCCGCCGAGCGGGTCTCGAGCTTGCCGCACCGGTCATTTTCGTCCCTGGGCAGTCGATCATTACGGCATCCATACGCTCTCCTGGAACGGGCCGCGTCCGCTCAAAACCCTCGCTTGAGACACTGATTTCCCAGCGCGCTTCGCGCACTCCTCGCGGCCGCTGAAGCTCCAAATCAGCCTCTTCGCTCCGGTCCCCCGCTGCGCTTCGGCCTTCGGTTCGACCCGCCGCCTCCAGCTGTGGTCTAGGAGCTCGCTCTCAAGAATTGGATACGGGATCGTCTCCCGCCCGTAA
>WNFK01190854.1_pt2 | contig 14157 bp, 12 predicted proteins | sample 5400281 | NCBI WGS metagenome assembly WNFK01 (sample SAMN13153350, study PRJNA577476) | soil metagenome | isolation source: 20 cm soil on Douglas fir-dominated hillslope | place: USA:California | collected 2013-09-17 | reverse complement strand
CGCCGATGTCGCGCAGCCGCAGCTGGCGGGCCACCTCGCGGGCGGCCTCGATGTTGGTTTTGAGGATCGTGCTCTCGGGATCCTTCTTGCCGGTGTACCGCCCCGTGTTGACGTCGATCGAGATCAACGCTTCGGTCGGCTGGATGATGAGATATCCGCCGGTCGGGAGATCGACCCGCTGCTTGAACAGGTTGCGAATCTCCGCCTCGATGTCGTACTCGTCGAACAGCGGCGCCTCGGCCTGGTAGAGCTTGACGCGCGACAGCAGCTCGGGGTCGATCTGCTTCAGATACTGCTCGATCTCGTTGTGCAGCTGTTTCGAATCGACCAGCAAGGAGTCGACCTTGTCGCTGAACAAGTCGCGAACGATGCCGCGCGTGAGGCTCGTCTCGCGCTGGATCAGCGCCGGGGCGCGCACCGACTGCGACTTCCGCTTGATCTTCTTCCAGAGGCCGTAGAGGTGGTCGATCTCACGCTTGCAGCTCGCCTCGGTGAGATCGTCGGCGACGGTGCGGATGATCCAACCACCGGCGTCCTTGGGGACGAGCTTCGACACCATCTCGCGCAGCTTGGCGCGCACGTCGCGAGCTTCGATCTTGCGGGAGACGCCCACCTTCGACGCGAACGGCATGTACACGAGGAACCGGCCGGCGAGCGAGACCTGCGCGGTGACGCGCGGACCCTTGGTCCCGATGGATTCTTTGATGACCTGGACGAGCTTGGTCTCGCCGCGTTTCAGCTCGTCGCCGATGTTGGGATCTTTGCGGCGGGAGCCGCGACCGCCGCCCCCTCCGTTCCCGCCGCCGTTGCCGTTGCCCTCGTCGTCATCCGCCCGATTCGCTTGATCCTCGGGCTCCTCGTCCTCTTCCGACTCGATCAGATCCGAGGCGTGAAGGAAGGCGCTCTTTTCGGCGCCGATTTCGACGAAGGCCGCTTGGATGCCCGGCAGGACGGCTTCGACTTTGCCGAGGTAGATGTCACCCACCGAGCGGCGGGTGTCGGGACGATCGACCAGGAGCTCAACAAGGCGGTCGTCCTCCAGGATCGCGACGCGGGTTTCCCGCGCGCTCCCGCTGATGAGAATCTCGCGCTTCAAAGCAGTTACCCTCGCGCCCGGACGGGAAACAGCCGTTCGGGAGCCTATGGTTATCCCAGCAGTAGCTCGACTCGCCCGGAGTGTTGGGCGGAGAGATGATCCGATTGGGCAGGCGGCTGAGAAGCGCCAGAGACCAATGCATGGAGGTAAATCTAGGTGGAGCGGGAGGTTACGTCAATCAATCAGGCTGCCCAACAGCTGCCGGGCAATCACGATGCGTTGAATCTCGCTCGTTCCCTCGCCGATCTCGCAGATCTTGGCGTCCCGCATCATCCGCTCGACCGGATACTCGGTCGTATAACCGTATCCGCCGTGCAGCTGGACGGCCTTCGTCGTGGCCCGCATGCACAGCTCGGAGGCGTAGAGCTTGGCCATCGCCGCTTCACGCTTGAAGGGGTGTCCGTGCTGCTTGAGCCACGCGGCGTGATAGACGAGCTGCTTCGCGGCTTCGATCTCCGTCGCCAAATCGGCGAGGGCGAAGTGGACGCCCTGGAAGCTCGCGACCGGCTTGCCGAACTGCTTCCGGGTGGACGTGTACGCGAGGCACTCGTCGAAGGCGCCCTCGGCGATACCGAGCGATAGCGCGGCGATCCCGATCCGCCCGCCGTCGAGCGTATGCAGGAATTGCCGGAAGCCGTTGTTCACGGGCCCGAGCACGTTCTCCTTCGGCACCACCGCGTCTTGGAAGATCAGCTCGCGCGTGTCCGACGCGCGCCAGCCGAGTTTGTCTTCCTTCTTGCCCGCGAGCACACCGGCGCACTTGGCGAGTCCAGCGGCGTGGCCGATGCCGACTCGCTTGGCCTCCGCGAGGTCGCAGGTGTCCTTGGTGACGATGAACGCCGTGATCCCGTGCGTGCGTTTGGCGGTTGGATCGGTGCGGGCGGTGACGGCGAAGATCTCCCCCACCCCGGCGTGCGTAATGAAGATCTTAGAGCCGTTGAGGACGTAGTGGTCGCCCTTTTCTGCCGCGACCGTCTTGGTGCCCCCGGCGTCCGACCCGGCGCCAGGCTCCGTGAGCCCGAATCCGCCGAGCACCTTTCCTGCCGCGAGCAGGGGCACGTAGGTCTTCTTCTGGTGCTCCGTGCCGAAATCCATGATCGGGGATGTCCCGAGGGTCGTATGCGCGCTCACGGTGATGGCGTGACTGGCGTCGACCTTCGCGAGCTCGTGAATCACCGTGATGTACGACAGGTAATCCATCCCCGAGCCGCCCAGCTCCTCGGGCCACGGAATGCCGAACAGGCCGAGGTCGGCCATCTGCTTGACGTTGTCCCAGGGGAAGCGGGTCTCGAGGTCGTACTGGCGGGCGCTGGGCTTCACGACGTTCTGCGCGAAGTCCCGGACCATTTCCCGGACCTGGAGGTGGTGGTCGGAGAAGTAGAGGCTGTCGTGCATGGGGGGAAATCTAGGCAGCCCGCCGGAACTCCCGGTAGGTCGTCCTGATCAGCTGCCCGCGCACCCTCAGACGCAGGAACGCCGACAGGCACAGGATCCCGACACCGGCGAACACCAGCATGACAACAGCGCTGGAACTGGTGGCGAACTGCGCGGGTGCTGTCAAGGGCAGCGCGACGTTCATGAGCGCCCCCAGTCCTATGAAGGCCACCGCCACGGTCGCCGTGCTATTGAGGAGCCTCCACCAGGCGTACATGGCCGCCGGAAGCCAGGCCCGTTTCGTCCGATACGAGTTCCATCGTTGCCGCCAGTCCTCCCGCCGGGCCTGCTTTTCCTCTTCCGAGGGAAGGCGCATCACCTTGTATTGCAGGAACTCCATGCCGCGGATCTCGGGGATGCGCCACGGGCGCGCGGCCTGTTGCGTGGTGGACTCGGCTCGCCCCGGCCCCGCCGACCTCGGAGACGTCGCGCCAACTCGCTCCTTCACCTCATCGAGCTCGTAGCGCAGCTTGTCGACCTCCATGCGCAACTTCATGAGATTGAGGTCTCTGACTTCTCTGGCGACGATCACGGTCTCGTAGGCCCGATACCCTCCGTAGCCCAGCACCGCGACGAGCAGGAGCATAGCGAGAAAAAAGTCGAGGCCGCCGGGCAACCCGTCCAAGAACCCGAGGTAGGCCCCAACGATGGGCAGTCCCTGAACCGAGCCAACGAGGCGTGATTTTGTCTTGTTCCAGTACGAGGCGACTTGGTTCTTCAGCTGCTTGCAGTGAGAATTGTCGAGCGCGACGCGGCGAACGATTCCTCGAGCGTAGATCGTCGTGACCCCAGTCGAATCGCTGCGCAGGGTCAAGTCCTCGACCGTCACGTCGACAACGGTGCCAAGGTGGGGCGCGTAGACGCCTTCACGATCGGACAGCCTCACGAAGATCGTGTCTCGACTGTGCGCGGGCTCGGCGCACTGAGTCGTGTCGAGGCCGGCGCGGAGGGGCATACCAAAGAGCGATAGCGCCAGGAGCAACTGCACTACGTCACCACAGACTCGATCTTGAGGTCGCCATGCCTAGGGCTTTGCGCCATCGGTCTTCCTCACCGGGGCCTTCGCGCCTCCCGGCCGGCCAAACTGGAAACCGGCGCTGAGGTGGAATCCGGTAAGGTTGAGGGCCCGCGGCCACCCCGGTGGTACGGCGGTGACGCCGGCGGGGAACTTGTAATCGACGCTGCGAAAATCGCAGTCCCGATAGGCAGCCTCGATGAAGAATCCGGTTTGGTGACTGACGCCCGCGAGGAGGCCGAATTCGAAGGTGTCGCCCTCGAGCGCGTACTGCGTTCCGCCCGCATCGAAAGCCCGCACGGTGCGGAGCTGCACGAGACCGGTGCCCAACCCGAAGTACGGGTGCAGCGCGCCCGAGCCCGGCGGCGCCGCATACACGGAGAGCCGGGGGAGCGTACGTATCGCCCCGCGCAGGTCGATGGCGACTCCCGGCGGCCCCGCGAACCCCACGACGTGTTCATAGCCGAGCCCGAGCTCGAATGACCACTTGCCGGTCGTGGACATGGGGCTGAGCTGGATGAGCAGCTCGAGGCCAAACCCCCGCAGTCCGTCCGGGGCGCGGAGCGCATTGGTCCTGGCAAGACGGCCGGCGTGGGCGTACACGACGACTCCGTCGACCTCCTTGAAGAGGCCGACGAGCTCCTGGCCCTGCGCACTGAGGGCGGTGGTGAATGCCGTCAGCAGGGCGGTCACGAGAGCGAGCGCGCGGCGCATCGCGAGCGCGTTCAATACAGGCGGAGACTCACGCCCACGAGGCCGCCGGAGTTGCCCTCCTGGAAGAAGCCCCAGAAGCGGATGCGGCGAATCCCGAGGCCGAGCATCAATGCCGGAGACGTATCGCCGCCGGTCGCGCCGGCGCCGCCTTCCAGCGTCAGCCAGGGCTCCTGCGCGAGCCGCCGGTACCGGCCCGCCAGGTCCCGCCAGCGATTGTTCAAGCTCTCGAGGTGTGTGATGTAGGCCATCGCGTCCGCCACCGCGCTATCCGCCTTTGGGAGGACGCTCTTCAAGGCGTGTAGAATCGAGTCGCGTGCGAGCCGGAGGTTCGTACGCAGCACGTCCACCATCGTATCGGACGCGAGCAGCCTCTGCACTATACTGTCCGGCATGGCCAACATGGTCTGCTCCCCAATCCGCACGACGAAGGTCCCATTCCCTCGATCTCGCACGACTTGAGCGGTCGGGAGTTGAGCGGCCGCTTTCGAGGGTGGAACGGCCAGCAGGAGCAGCGCGATGCTCAGGATCCGTCGATACGAGTTCATGGTTGGCTCCCTTCCCGCTGACGGCGCGCCACGGCCGCGTCGACCCGGGCGAACAGGTCCTCCCCGTGCAGCGCCATGATCCGGGCTTTCGCCTCTTCCCCTTTCGCCTCATTCATCGCCATCACCTTGGTCAACGCCTCGACGTGGTCGTCGAGGGGAGCGCGCGCTTCGGTAAAGGCGGCGACGCCCGCGCGAACTCCCCTGCCCTCCTCGTCGGCGGCGGCTTGATCCTTCTCGAGCTGCACCCGCAACGCCTCGGCTGCGGCGAACGCCTTGTTGCGTCGGCCGCGCGTCCACAGGAACAAGCCGAACAGGGCAAGGAGGCCGCCGCCCACATACGGCAGGCTCTGCTTGGTGACCAAGCCGATCCGGGAGAGGAACAACAGGATCAGCACGATGGCGATCAGACCCGCGGCGATCACCAGATCGCCGGAGTTCGTTAGCAGGCTGATCATGGCTCCTCCACGATCTGCGGCTTGGCAGCGCGCTTCGTCTCGATGGTGGTGATGATCTTGTGCACCGGCCCGGCGCCGAGGCCCAGGGCGGCACCGCTGAGCGCCACCCAATACCAGGCAGATTCCGCGCCGGGCTTGAAGGACGAAAACAGATCGATGTGGAACCGGAACGCCAAGGCCACGCCCAGAACGATCCCGAGCAGTTTGGAGCCGAGCCGAATCCAGGCGACGCGCACGAGGTCGCCCGACAGCACGGGCACGACCATGGGGTCCCCGTCTGGGGTCCGCAGCAGCATGTCGTAGGCGCGCCGGAGCGCCTGGGCGACCCGCTCCGGCCCCAGGTGTTGGAAGACACGCAGGCGTTTCTCCAACACGACTTTCAGGCCCTCGGCCTGTCGCGTCCAGAACTTGTGCCAATCCCCCCAACTATCTGCCAGGTCGACACCCGCCTTGAGCACCTCGAGGACGCGCTCGATCACAAACGCGAGAGCGAGGGCCAACGTGAAGTGCGCGGTCGCTTGCGTGATGAAACCGCCGATGTCCTGGGTCACGGCCGCCCCTTTTGCACGTGGAGGAAGGGGCGCTCGTTGAAGGCCGCGATCCGGTCGCGGGCCAGGCCCGGCTGCGCCCACCGCTGCCGGTAGAACTTGACGAGCGCCTGGAAGCGCTCATATGGGAAATTCGACCCCGGACAGGCTTTGCTCGCGATCTGTTTGTGCGGAATGATCACCTTGTCGAAATCGGCTTTGATGTCGTACAAGAACGTCCAGAGAGCGACGACCCGGGCTCCCGCTTCGAGTTGGGCCGTCGTGGGTCGCGATGGACCCATCCGGCCGTCCGGGTTCGAGAAGGGGACGAGGGGATTCGTCTCGAAGTTCCCGTTGAACGAGATCCCCAGCGAGTCGCGGTTATACCCAACCGCGTGAGAGCCGTAGCGGTCCCAGCGACAGAACGGATGCACCGAGCCATCCGCCAGAATCACGCAGTTGTACCCGGTGAGCCAGTTTCTACCGTTGGCGTCTTTGCGATCTTTGATCACGCGGACGACGTCGTCGAAACCGGTCCGGGAGTCCATCGCCGTGTGATGGTACACAATCATGCTCGGGTCCGCCGGGCGGAGATGTACGGCCTCCAGGCGCTCTCGATCTACGCCCCCGGTGTAGGGGATCTCGACCCAGTCATCCGCATCCACCCGAGGAGCCGTCAGGACCGCCGGAGCGGCGGCCGTCGCGACAGCCGCGGGGGCGCTGGGCTGAGCCCCCGGGTCGGGAGACGCTGCGGGCTCGGGGGGCGGTTGAACACGCACCGTGAGGAAGCGAATCAACTCGTGAATCGGCGCGCTGCCCCCTGAGATCAACAAGCCGGTCAGGAGGAAGTCCATCCACACCTCAGTCGGGGTCGCGTTCGTTCCGGTCAGCAACCCCTCGAAGAGCCGAATGCCCGAGCTGCGGGCGAGCACGATGCCGAGCGAGACTCCGATGAGCTGGATGACGAGCGTGCGGAGCGTCCAGCCGTCGTCCGGATCGGTCGCCTTTTGCACGATGATCGTTTCCGGCGGGAGGTTTTCGTCCCACTCCCCCTGCGCTTCGTCCTTCCGCAAGTCCGCTTTCACTTCTTGGATCCGCTGCAGGTGTTTGCTCCGCGTCGCCTGGTCGCGTGTGGTGAGGAGCGCCGTCCTCGCCTCGTCGAGGTCCTTGCTCAACCGTTTGCGCTCCTCGCGACGCTTTGGAGCTTCGGCAGCCGTTTCGGCGGCGTCCGCACCGCGGTCGGCGGCCAGGAGCTCCGAAAGCTCCTCTACTTTCTTGCGCGCCTCATCGAGCCGCGGGACTCGCTGCTCGGCGCGCGGCGCCCCCACAAACGGCTCGAACGCGTTCTTCGCCAACTCCAGGATGCGCTCGAGGATGACGGAAAGGCCGAGCGCCTTGAGGAGCGGGGCCATGATCAAGGCGGCGCTGAAGGTCAGTTCTGAAGGGAGTTGCAGGGCCGACAGGACCGCGAAGGGGATCATGACGTTCCTTTGCGTGGCGGGGGCGGGGCAGGCCCGACCGCGGAATGTGGCGCCGCCCGGCAGGGGCGGAGAATAGACCTGGATGACTAAAGAGGATTCAGCGGGGATCTAGATCTTGTTCGACTCGAACACCTCCTAGTGAGTGACCGGTGGTTGCTACCTATTGGAGGAATGACACCCACTGCCCGTCCCAGCGATCCCCGCTCCCCTGGCTGGCACGGCGACGAGAAGCGCACCTTGGTCGGACGCCTCGTGCGCGCCACGCTCGACCCCGTGCTGGACTACGTGTATTTCCGGCTGGACTTGAACGACCTGCACTTTCGGCCGAGCCATAGTAAGGTCCTGTCGACGGTTGCGTTCGCCATCGGTCTGCTCGGCATCGTGGTCGTCACGAGCTTCGTGTTCGGTGAAGGACGGGCCGCGGCCGCGCGGCACGCGGCGCCCCTTGCGGCGATCGCCGATTCCGTTCGCGCCGTCCCGGGGCATGACATGCGGCTCGCGGCGCAACTCACCGCGTTTGCCGACTCGGCGCGCCTCGCTCCGGAACATGACGGCCACGTCGCCGAGCTCGGCTTCCTGCTGGCCTACGCGTCGCTGGTCTTCGCCCTGCCCTTCGGCCTCGCCGGCTTCAAGGTGTGGGCCAAGACCAAGGGGGGCGGTACGACGGCGGCCTTCGCGCATGCCGCGGAGGCGGCGATCAAGGCGCAGGCGGAGATCCAGGCGCGGCGGCAACAGAGTGACGGGACGTTCGAGGTCACGGGGTGAACGCGGCCCGCAGCATCGACGCCGTGTTGGCCGAGGCCACGCGCTTCGCCGGCGTGCAGGAGCAACCGCCGGGGTCGAACCGGGGCGTGGAGGTCGACTACTTCGTGCGTGAAGCGGGGCTCGATCCCAAGGGCGGTTTTCCGTGGTGCGCCTGCTTCGTCGGACAAATCGGCCGGCAGGCGCTCGGCGCCCTCTGGCCCTGCCCCCGCACCGCCTCGGTGGCGGCGCTCGCGGCGTGGGCTAAGAGCGCGGGGACCGGTGTGCTGGTCGAGGAGCCCGCGCGCGGCGATCTATTCGTGCTGTGGTTTCCGAGTCTCAACCGGTTTGCGCACGTCGGCTTCGTCACGGCGTTGACCCCCGGTGGCTTCACGACGATCGAAGGCAATGCTGCGCCACCCGGCGCGACGTCGAGTCGCGAGGGGTTCGGCGTATTTCAGCGCCCGCGCCACGCGGGGCCAGGGACGCGGTTCATTCGCTGGGTGAAGGCGATGAAGGAGGAGGGGTAGCGGCGTTACGTAGCTTTCACTTTCGCATTCGAGGGGACGAAGCTTCCCTTCCCGCCCGAGTACTTCGATGTCCCGTCGGGACTGGAGGCGGGTGGGGGCATTTGTGCCGGCGACTGCACCTCGAACACCGCATCGAACATCGAGCCTTTGAGAATGACCTTCTTCCCTTCGATCTTCGTCTTCTCGGTGAGCTGATCGCTGTTGAGTTTGTCGATCTTGAGAGTGCCGGTGCCGGGAATGACGTAAGGCGGCGCCATGTACATGCAGCCCGCAGACTTCACGTCTTTCTCATCGCCCTCGAGACATGCGGGCTTACCCGTGACCTTGGTCTTGGACGCGGTGCCCGCGATGGTGGTCGGGATCGGCACCACCACGGCCGCGCCGAAGGTGGGCAGGAAGTTCACCATGTCGCCGTCGATGATGATGAAGTCAGACATCCTCTCGTCTCCTAGACCTCGAAGTGTGGTCGGTCACCGCCGTGAAGCGGATGGCTCATACCAGCCTGCGCGGCGAGGCTGTCGATGCACTGCTCGTCCGTGGGCGGCGGCGGCGACGCCCCCGCGGGCGCCGGGAGTTGACAGATCGCGTGAGTGACAGTCGCAGGCAGCGTCCAGCTGATGTCTACCGCGTTGCCGGCGCGGTGGTTGGAGATCTGCGCCACGGGCCGGTTCACGTCGAGCGCGTGGTTGGCCATTTCGGCATTCACCGCGCCGCGCACCGGATTACACGCGGCCTCGGGGTGACCTTGCAGGGCCCGCGCCTTGTCCCAGACTTCGCGCAGATGGTCTTGGTAGGCCTGGGGACGATAGGCGGACGTGATGCCTGCCGTGCCGCCAGCGCCCTGGATGAGGCCCACCAGATTATTGGCGCACGTTTGCAGGTTGGCCGCCGTGTGGTTCCAAATCACTCGCGTGCCACCCTCCATGGCGAGTGCGTCGGCATCCGTGATCGGGGCGATCGGCCCAACGGCACACGGCGCAGGAACGCCGGCGTCCGGCGCCCCTTGGCGCTGGATCGTCCCGACGCCGCCACCGCGCTGCTGAAGAACGTGGGTGAGCTCGTGCGCCAGGAGGCGCCGACCTGGAGAAGACCCCGGCGCGTATTCACCTTCCCCGAACGCGATTGACCGTCCCAGCGTGAAGGCGCGGGCGCGGACCGAGCGAGCCAGGGTCGCGGCGCGGGCGTCCGTGTGAACGCGAACATCGGCTAAATCATGTCCAAACCGCGGCTCGAAGAACGCTCGCTCTGCAGCTGGTAGCGGCCGCCCCGCTCCGCGGAGCGACTGAAGGCCGGACTCGACCGCGTGTCCGACGATGGGCGCGCTGCCCGGACCGGCCGGCTCGCGTCGCATCTCCTCCTCCTCCAGGTTGGAATCCTCGGCCGGCATGCGGTGGAGCTGTTCTTCCTCGCATTTCGCACAGACCCGTTGCACAGGACCGTCCTGAACGGCAGTGTCGGGCATGCGCATCACGGCGTCCGCCACGCGATCGGCCTCGCGCTCGTAGGCATCGGCGGGTGGCCCGACGGTGAGCTTGGGCTGTACCTGCCGTGCGTGCAGGATCTGGCGAACCTGAGCACGGCTGGCGCGCTCCGCATGCAGGGCGCGGCTCGGCCCGGCGCGCGGTGCTTGCGCTGTCGCCACGAGGCGTCGCCTCACCCGGTCAAAGGTCACCATCTGCGTTCCCCTGCGGATCCCCCCCGATCCTATTCTCTTCGGTGCCAGGACGGCTTCTATCTAGTGTGCGGGCAGCCCTTCGCCAGGTCCATCTGCTGCGCGCCGGTCTACAGCCCCGGTCCGATGGTGTTCACGTATTGCGCGATGTCCAGGTTCGTGAGAGCGCTGCGCAGGTCCGCCGGGAGCGTGATGCGCTCTCGGGCGGCCTGCCGTGTGAAGAAGTCCATCGTCGGATCCACCACGTCCGGCGGCATCTGCACCTCCCTACCATACATCTCTCGTAGACGCAGCGCGATCGGTGCGTATGACCAGTGCCAGGGTTCCTCAGCGTGTCCCCCAGGGCGGCCGGCGGTGTAGCTCTGGACGAAGCCCGCGCGCGCCGCATTCGATTGCAACCATTGTCCCAGAGCGTAGAGGGTTCTGCCCGTGCGGGATCCGGCGCTGGGCGGAGCCCAGTCCGCATTAGCCACGGAGTTGAAATCCACATCGGTGCCCCAGTGGTGTCGCGAGGCACCCGGAACCGCGGAGAAGCGAAGGATGATGTCGAGCCGGGTCGCTGATGGCTCGGCCAGCCAGGCGGCGCGGGCCACACCAGACGAACGATTCCCCCCCACGAAGTAGCGATCCGGCAGGGTGTCCCAGCCGTTCGTGAAGGCGCCCGTCAGAGTGAACTTGCCGAAGATGATATGTGCCTGGCCCGTTGCGCGACCAATGCTGCGCTCGAAGCCTCGATGGTCCGAGTGAATCGTGATGGTCGGCAGTGACGATGGGCGCAGGCCGTTCAGCACACTCACCTGCTCGAGGATCCGATCGCGGATCCGGCCAAGCAAGGCGTCGGCTGCGGGGACGCGGCCCGTGAGGAACAGGCGCCGTTGTGGCTGGCTGAGCGTTTCGATTTCGCGGAGCAGTAGCGCGTCGGCGTGGTGCAACAGCGTCGCAGGATCCTGCAGGAAGCCGCGCAACGCGGGAAGGAAGTCGGCGGCGGTGCGGGTGCTGCCGGCCGCGGTGAACGAGGGGAATTCCGGAACCTCCAACGTGATCACGGGCACCGTCTGTCCGGGAATGGCCCGGGTAGGCGCGAATGCCCCGAGGCTGGTCCCCCCGGTCGCACCACCTCCGTACACCGGATTGCACCGGGTCGTGGTGAGCCGGTTCCCGCGCCGGTTGGCCGGATCGACGATGCGTGCCGCCATGGAGCAGGCGAGCTGGCGTGCCGCCGCATCGGTGCTAGGGTCCGCGAAGATTCCCGCCTGTGCGGCGCTGCTGATAGCGTGCAAGCTGACGATCCGTTGCGGCTGGAACGCGTGGATCGTGTTGATCAGAGCCTGGGTTTCCGGCTGTATCGGTGCCCGCACCGTGTTCGCACACTCGCTCACCGCCGCGGGTGTGATCCCGGGAAGACGAAAGTTACGGTTCAGGTCTACCAGCTGGCGGTTGCAGCGCGAGTCGTCGGCGATGCCACCCGGGTTAAGGCGCGGCACGACCAGCGTGTGGAACGCGAGCTCTGGTCCGGTCCCGGATTGCAAGTCGCTCAAGAGCGCGTCGGCCAGCTCGAAGCCGGGGTGCTCCTTCCCGTGGAACCCGCCGACGACCAATGCGCGCCGGTCGTGGTGCCGCACGAACGAGGGAAAGAAGCGGCCGTTGATGGGTAGAGCCGGGTCCGTGGGTACGGGCGCAGGATCTGGCGCGGTGGCCTGGGTTGGTGCTGCCGCGCCGTGGCCGATCTCACCTGAGCGGTCGCCCATGACTTGGACCCAGGAGAACAAGTCGGTATGCGTCCGGGCGCCGGCGTCGATGTCTGCCTTGATCTGCGTGACGTCCAATGGGGTGCGAGAGATCACCGCTGCTCGATCAGCCGCTTCTCGCTGCTGGAGCACGTGCGTCAGCTCGTGCGCGAGGAGTCGGCGCCCAGCCGTCGTGGCGGGCGAGGGCTGCCCCGCGGCGACGACGATCGAGTCGCCGAGCGTGAAAGCGCGGGCCCGGACGGAGCGGGCCAGGTCATGCGCGGCTGGACCGGTGTGGACCCGCACCCCCCCGAAGTCACGGCCGAAGCGCGGCTCGAAGAAGGCGCGCTCGGGAGCCGCGAGGGGCTGCCCTCCGCCTCGGAGCGCCGCGAAGCGCGGCTCGGACCCGTGGGGGACGGGGTGCGGGCCGCCCGGCTCAGCCGAAGCCCGCACCTTCTCTTCATCCTTGCACTCCGCGCACTTGGGGTGGCCAGCGCCTTCACCCTCAGCGCACTCTGCGCACGTCCGCTGAACGACGCCTTCCTCCTCGGCGCACTCCGTGCACATCCGTTGAATCCGCGGCGGCGCGGCAGCGACGGACACGGCGCTGAGATCGCGCATGAGCATGACCTGCTCAGCCACGCGATCCGCTTCCCGCTCGAACTCGTCGTCCGGCGCTCCCACGGTGAGCTTGGGCTGGATGCGCGGAGTTTGGAGAGCTTCGCGGACCTGCACGCGGGCCGCTCTCGTGCCGTCCGCCGCGCCAGGAGGCGCGGCGTGTCGGTGAACTGGGGTCACGGTTCGGTGTCGGCTGGCCGTCTCGAACGTCACCATGCGACGTCCTTGTCCTCCGGCGGGGAGTTGATCCTCATCGTACCATGAGGCCCGATATGGCGTGAGGGCCGGACCGCGGTCCCGCGGCGAGTGACTGGGTCGAATGTCATCATGTCAGCGCAGCCCCACGGCGGCCCTCATCTCCAGACCCAGTTCCCCATCTTGCTGACCGGCTGCCTGTGCGAGCGCTGCTCGGTATGAGCCTCGTTTGCCCCTCCCCAGTTTCCATGTCCGACCAAGACTGCTCCCTTAGTCGACCCTGGCACGCCGGTTCCGCTCCACGATGCGCGGGTCGAGATCGCGTTTCTCGCGGGTCGGTTCCACCTCGAGCATCTGAGCTATCGTGCCGACGATCCGCACTACGTCACCGGGCTGCAGCGAAGTCGGACTCAACGCGCGGTAGAGCCCGCTGGTCCAGACTCGACCCGGAATCGGGTTCACCGCGTAGACCATATTGCCGAATACTCGTCGGTAGACGACCGCCCGCTCTCCAATCATCGCTAGCCGAAAGGATTCGCGGGACGCCTGGGTCGCCGCTTCATAGGTATCGTCCTCGCTCGTCCAGGAGCCGAAGTCGATGCCGAGCCGGCTATGCTCACCGAGGACTCCGATGTGATGGAGGTGGTCCTCAATCTCGTCGATGTCCAGGATCTTGAGGTCGCGGGACCTGAGCCCGGCCATCCAGTGGATCCAGATGTCCTGCTCCATCTTGTCTGTGGACCAGCGGGCCGCCTGCATGTTCGCGTCCTTCCCCAGCCGAGCGAAGCCCACTCTCGCGGACTCGAGGGCGCTCTCCGGCCCGCTGAGGCCACCGGCGCTGTCGAGGACCGCGATCCGGCGCTCTAGGTCGGGAAGCCCGAGGTCGCCCTTGCCACCGGTGGTATAGGCCTTGATCTCTCCCAGCATGAACTCGGCAGCTCGGATCATCCGCACATAGACCTTCGCCCCGGCGGATACAGTGGCGAGTTCCTTGTAGAGGCCCGCAAGCTCCTTCCATACCTGCAGCTTGATGTAATCGGGCCTGACTTCGCGCGGCGGTTCGAACGACCGACTCTTGTCCGCGGCCTTGAATTGGCTGGCCACGCGGAACTCTCCATACTCCGTCATAGCCTCGGCGAGCACTTTTTCCGCGGTCGAGACCATCCTCAGGGCCGGAGCCGCCCAGCCGGCCCCGAGACCGAGGGCGACCCCGATTCCGATGCCGATCACGGCGTCGATCAGTTCCTGGCGGTCCTTCTCTGCCTGCTCGGCCTCACGGAGCACTTTCTCATACCGGTCGTAAGCGACCTCGTAGCGGTCGGTTATATCGACTAGTATCTCGGCAGCGCTGTTTGTGGTAACGAGGCCGTCGTCAACGAACGTCGTAGTGGCTTGGTACCTCGCGTC
>WNFK01060460.1_pt1 | contig 14167 bp, 14 predicted proteins | sample 5400281 | NCBI WGS metagenome assembly WNFK01 (sample SAMN13153350, study PRJNA577476) | soil metagenome | isolation source: 20 cm soil on Douglas fir-dominated hillslope | place: USA:California | collected 2013-09-17 | reverse complement strand
TTATTGTCCGTGCTCCGTCCGGGCTCGCTTCCCTGCAGCAGGTCTGCCTGATGCTCGGTTGTAATGTAGCGGGAGGCCTGGACGGCAGCCTAAGTAAACTCTTCTTGATCACGACGCCTGACTGCTTGGTCACGACGCTTGGCTGCATTGATCCAAACGCCTTTCTGCAAGTCCTTCGGAGTCAGCCGCAAATCAAGCACGTCGAGCTAGACGCGCTGTTGAAAGTCATGCAAGGCACCGCCACGGCGCCGCCGCCCAGCGCGTTGTCGGACAATACGCCTGTGAATTACTTCGGGGCGACTGTTATCCATGGCTATGTCAGCCAGCCTGCGATTGCCATTATCCGGCTGCCAGACACCCAAGCTACTTTCAGCGTGAGCGGCGCGGGGATTGTTGCGGTTATTGACACAGGGGTTGATCCCGGGCATCCCGTGCTTCAAAGTGTCCTCGTTCCGGGTTATGACTTTACCCGCAACATCGCCGGCTCAGCTTCTGAGCTCACGGACGTAAACCAATCCCCTACCAGCACCGGCGCCTCACCAGCGATGGTGAACCAATCAAGCGCTGCGATTCTCGATCCAGCATCGGCGTTCAACCTCTATCAGCAGCCGCAATACCAAGCGTTCGGTCATGGGACCATGGTGTCGGGCATCATTCACCTCGTGGCTCCGACCGCGCTCATCATGCCTCTGAAAGCTTTCAATGTCGACGGCACCGGTTATTTGTCGGATATCCTGCGCGCGATCTACTTCGCGGTGCAGAACGGAGCCAGGGTGATCAATATGAGCTTCAGTTTCTCAACCTATTCCTATGAGGTAGCCAGCGCCCTTAAGTTTGCCACCCGCCGTCGAGTGATTTGCGTGGCTGCGGCAGGAAATGACGGCAAAGAGGAAATCGTCTATCCGGCCGCGCTTTCGAGTGTCATGGGCGTAGCCTCAACGGCAAACAATGATACCCTCTCGGCCTTTTCTAATTACGGCGAGGATCTCGTTTGGGTGGCGGCTCCGGGCGAAGGCATTGTCACCACCTATCCGTTTGGCACCTTTGGCGCGGGCTGGGGAACCTCCTTCAGCGCGCCATTTGTGTCCGGCGCTGCTGCCCTCCTGTTAAACGTTAGCATGAGTTTCAGCGAGTCCTCTGCGGAACGGTCGTTGGCGCACGCGCTCCGGATCACTCCCGATCTTGGCAATGGACGTATCGATCTTTACCAGGCGGTGGCTGCGGGACCTTCCGCTTTGGACCACTGACCGGCGCTCACTGCAGGCCAAGCCACCGCGCGCAAATTCGGCGCATGCGGCACGCGGCCCTTCTTTCCTCGGCGAAAACGAACTGCAGAAACCACTCTTCAGTCACATGAATTGACAACGATATATTTACCGTGGTTGAATTTTCCGCCACCAGAATTATTGGCTGGAATCATTTCGACCGGGCCTTCACTTAAAAGGTACAAGTTCAGAGCCGTTGCATGCCTACTGCGATTCGTTACAACATTCGCTCCGAGAAAGATGGGGCCAACGTCAAAGTAACTTATGACCTCAGAGTTCCCGTTGGCGGTCCGGCGCTTATTGCAAGCTTCAGCCTCGCCGTCGACGGCAAAGAGTTAATTGATAATACCCATTGGGTGCCAGGACAAGTGCAATTCAACGGGATGCAGTTCATTCACCTTCAACATCCTGAGAGTGACGTCACCGTAGCGTTTTCCATTTCTAGCAACGAAGGCTGGATAGCTGCCAACAGCGCTGTCTTGCGTGGCGAAAGACGCTTCGATGAGGTCGTCTTCTCTGGTTCCTAGCCAAGCTATTCGTTTGCAAGTCTGCTCCACTGACGAAAGAAATATTTTTCAGGGTTTCTGCGCCCCCGCATCAATAGAGCATCACGACGATGCGAAAGGGGGCGGAGCCAGACGACTTTCTCGGCGGGCATGCGCCCACGGCAGCGGCCTTGTAGCGGCCGGATTGAAGTTCCTTTTCTAAACGCTCAGGCAGTTGCGAAATGTTGGGCGTTTCGTAGTGCGCGACGTACCGAGGCTTGCTGCTGCCTACATAATCGCGGTCGAGCTCACAACTCCTCAGGGCGTCATCTCCAATCTGGACCAAGCGCAACCCGCGCGCGGTGAATAGCTTCGCGATCCGTTTTTCTTGCTCCCACCCTCGACCACCGCGATCCCGATGGAATCGATGGCGGCATCGAGGATATTCGCGCGGTGCCCGGGGGAATGCATCCAGCCGTCGTGGAACCCGCCGGCATACGCTGCCATGCCGATATTCTCTGTGATGTGACTGAAACTCGCTCCGGCTTCTCGTGCCCGAGTCGTTAGGTCGGCCTCTCCTGGCAACCGGTGCAGAAGCAGGTTCTGCTCTGCCATGAGTTCGGCATGTTTGCGCGCGGCGCGGGCCAGACCCTCATCCCATTTCAAGAGCGGCAACTCTTTTGCCGCCCGTTCGCGATTCACGGAATCGAACAGGAGTTTTTCTGTATCGGAAATTCTCTCCTGCGCCAAGCAAGCGTGTGAAAAAAGGCACACAAAGGCAAATGCCAAAACTGCCCCATTACCCAGAGAATGCTTTCTCATTTGCAGACCGCCTCGCCTTTCAGCACCGCCGGACATGGTGATCCTGATCGACACTCCTTGGTTTAATTAGAAATGAATCATTCTACCAAAGGGTCTCTAAGAACAAGTGGACAGTGTGAGGTCTGCCAATCATTGTTGGACCACGGTGCCAGCCTCAGTCCGGCATCTAGGATTTGTGACCGCCACACTGCCTGTTAAGTTTTCCCTGGGAAAGGTATAAGATACCCTCAAGTTCCAGGTCCCCCCTTCGGTAATTGGAGTAGTCATGGTGCTGCGTGTACCGAACCGCCCTTTCCTCATTCTGATCCTTACCCAGCTCTTTCTACTTTCTTCCCATGTCTTCGCGCAGCGGTCAGTTTCATTGCAGCCATTGGAGGGCCCCCCGGTTTTAGCGCCCAAGCTGCAGAAGGAACTGGGAAAAGCACTGGAAGCTTTGCGTGCCGACAAGCCTGCTGAGGCGCGCAGCCACCTGGATGCGGTTTATCGGTTAGCACCTAATGACGCGGACGCTAACTTCCTTCTTGGAATCTATTCCGCGGAGATGAACGATTGGGTGCATGCCAAGAGCTATTGGGAAAGAGTCCTGGTCCTCGCTCCAAACAATCTGAGCGCCCTGCTCTCCTTGGGCGGAGCCCTGATGCGGGAAAACAACTCTGCCGAGGCGGCTCAGTACCTCAACCGCGCGGTTGAAGCCGAACCTACTTCCTGGCGCGCGCATGCAGTGCTCGCGGATGCTTGCTTGCGGCAGGGCTTGCTTGATGAGTCCATCGACAGTCCTGGCGCGGGCTCTCTACTTACACCGCGACCAGGAGCGGGCTATCCATGTTCTCCAAGCGTATCTCCAGGATCACCCTAAAGACGCTGACGCCACAAAACAACTTGAGAATTTGCAGGCCTCCCTCGGACCAGCCGGTGAGCCTTCGCCCGGCACGGCTTCGGCATCACCGTCGTCAGAGCCCATTGTGGCAACCTCAGCCCTTTTACCTTCCAATTGGTTGCCTCCCGACATAGACGAAAAAGTTCCGTGGGTGGAACCTGGCGTCGCATGCAATCTTGAAGAAGTCATAGAGAAGTCCGGGAAGCGGATCCAGGAATTTATCGCCAATGTCGATCAGTTCACGGCAACCGAGGCCGTGACCCACGAATCGATCAACAAATGGGGGTTCGCCTCTCATCCAATCCGTTTCAAATTCGACTATCTTGTTTCCATCAAGCAGAACCGCCTCGGCCTTCTAACTGTTGATGAATACAGGGACACTCATTATCTTCCGGCCAAATTTCCCGATGGCATAGCTACCACTGGGCTGCCGGCATTGGTTCTGATCTTTCATCCAAACTATGTGCAAAACTTTAAGATCTCTTGTGAGGGATTGGCACGGTCGAAAGGCGAGCCGGCCTGGCAAGTGTATTTCCGGCAAAGGCCCGACAAACCGAATGCCATTCGCACCTACCAGATTGGTGCTCAAGGCCAGGCCTACCCGGTCGCGCTCAAGGGGCGCGCGTGGATTGCGGCAGACAGCTTTCAAATCGTCCGGTTGGAAACGGATCTCATCGACCCTTTGCCACAAATCCGCCTGCTTGCCGACCACGCGGCCATCGAATATGGTCCAGTGCATTTCCACGCCCGCAATCTGGACATGTGGCTGCCCGAGAATGCGGAAGTTCATTACGATTGGAGAGGCCGGCGCAGTCATCGGCGCCACAGTTTCAGGAACTATCTGCTCTTCTCTGTGAACGACAACCAACGGATCTCGGCGCCCAAGGCCACAGGCCCGACGAAGTAATTTCTTGAACTCCCGCGCACGTCTCCCACACTCAATTACAATGCCTGGCGTTGAAATGGGCGCCAAGTCCGGTGCTAAACACAAGTATGCAAATTATAGTTTGGCATGGAGTCTCCCGCGTTTGAATTGCTGGCAGAGGACGGGAGAGAGGGGTTTACACAGGGGTTTACACCTTCTTGTTCCGAGCGTCCCAGAACGGTTTCAGTGTCAGAGGGGCGCGGCCCGCAGAGCGGTTGCTCGCGTAGAAGTTGTGTTCTCGGGCGTAGTGGCGGGAAAAGGGATAGCAAATGCTGCCATCGCGCCGACCAAGCCCCCCAAGATGGCAAATTCGATGTTTTGGTTCGTGTAGGAGAGCACAACACCAGCAATGTTGATTGTATGAAGAGAACCCGCAGCCAAAGCCTCGTTCTTGGCCAAATCAGACCGGAGGAGACTCGGGGCTACGATCCCGGCGATGACCAAAGTGATTACCACTCCGATGAGCAGTTGAAGGAGAGAGAGCGCTTTTTGCCTTTTCATGATTTTCCTTTCGGCCTTTAGGCGGCCTATTCAAAAGAGAACAGTCTCTAGCGTCCAAATAGAAGGTGATTCACTGGAATCGAACGGGGTAGATTCCCTAGAGCGGCATCCGGAAAACCTGGACGGATTGTTTTTAAGGCGGCCGGTGGGGCAGGCTTTTGACTTGGGCGGCCACCACCCTTTGGGGTTTTCAAAGGGTGTGGTTCTTCAAACCTTGCGGGTAGCACAGCCTAAGTGCTTGGCACTCAACCGTGTGGCCTACCCTTTGCGATTTTGTTTTTCGCAAAGGGTGCGGGCCACTCTTCGCTTTGTCGTGTTCTGCTGAAGTCATTCACCACGCCTCCGCAGCCGCTCAATCCCCAATTCTTACTATTCACGGCAAAACACTTAGCAATTTGATACCTGCGTGCTATCCTGTTCCCGTGTTCGCCGCCACGCAGCCTCGCCGATCTCTTGATTTTTTCTCTGGCCTAACCCCAGTTCCCTGCCCCTTATCCCCTTAACTCCTTTATTTGCCACACATCCGAAAATTCGCCCGTAAGCCCAAGTATTGCCACACTTGCGAGAACGCGTGTCTCTAAACCCACTGTTTGCCACACTTTCGAGCCCCCCGGGGACTCTGCGCCTCTTCGACGTTCGGACGTTCAGACAGACCTGTGGACGTTCCAACGTGCTTTCGAGCTATCCCCTGTATTATCAGGGTATTGTGCACTCTTTTGCACTCAACAAAAACTCAACTCCCTTGTTTTCAAGCGATTCCGCGCTCTTTGCACAAAACCGGGGGGTGGGGGAACGGGAGCAGCAGTGGCATTTCTAAAGAAGAGCTTTAAGCGCCTGACGATCATCATGGACTCCAGGCATTTGTTCGCCGCTCCGCGCACCCAGCGAACATCGGCTGTCACCAACAGAGCGCTTACTTTCTCTTCACTAACAACTGAAAACTGTAAACTGACAACGAATTCAAGGAAGTCACGAGCGATGGCGGTCGTCGGGAGCGGCGGCGATCCCCATGCGGCGAAGCTCATCCTGGTAATATTTTTTGTGAAGGACTTCCCACTCCTCGCTGCCTTCGAGGATTTCTTTCTTCTGCGAGGTGATCCGCTTGCGCACTTCCAATTCTATCTTCTCTTCGTCTTTCAGCGTGGCGGTCAGAATCTGCACCACCTGCTGGCGAATGGTGTCGCGGTCGTCTACGAATTCCACTTCCTCGCTTTCGACGAGCACGTCCGTGATCTGGTGCGAGAGCCGTACGATTTTTTCGCGGGTGAGGCGCATCGTTTATGAAAATCCTCGTATGAATTCGACATTGACTGCGTGAAGCGCAGGATGCAACTACTGCACAAGCCGAAACCCCACTTACAACTAGCAAAGAAACGGCTAGCGAAGGATCAGCTTACGGTCTCTGGCCAACTGTTGCTTCACTTTTTTATACATCTCCTGATATGAGACGCTGGTCCGGCGCATCTCGTCCTGGTGGTCGATCAGGATCTGCCGCACTTCCTCGTTGAGGCGGTCCTCGATCGTAAGCTCTTCCAGCATGCGCTGGCGGACGCGGTTGGCCACCGCGGCGGCAGCCTTGGTTTCGATCTGCCCGCCCTCGACCAGGCGTTTCACAACTTCTGTGGCCATGTGCGCTACAAAGTCCCGTGCGAGAAGCATCTCAGAGCGTTTCCTTTACACGAATGCAAGAGAGTGAGTTTACTGGCTGCGCCAATAAAGTGCAAGGAAGGCCAAGGAATCGCGCGGAAATCCCGGTCCGCAGGGGCGCAGCATGCTGCGTCCTTGCTCGGTAAACAATTCAAATATTGGAGAAGCCTCCGCAAAGCAAGAGCAGGAGCATTGGGCTTGACAGCATTGGGAGCATTGGGCGTGCGCGTTAAGGGCGCTTAGCTCAGCGGTTAGAGCGTTCGGTTTACACCCGAAAGGTCGTCCGTTCAAATCGGACAGTGCCCACCATTGTCACCCAAACTCTTCAGCTGGGACCTAATTCAGTAGGTTAGAACGCTGCCTTTTGCTGCCCACTGTCACGGGCGATCCCGTCCTTCGTTCGGCAAACAGAAGCGGATAATCACGGTTTTAGCTGCGGGTGGTTTTTCTTTATCCACGCTTCGAAGTCCGTCCGAAGCCTTTCGGCAAGCGACCGTCGTCGAGGAAGCATTGCGAGTGCCCGCCAACTGCGGCGGCCTGGGGGTTCGCGGAACTCTCAATAAGTTCGGCGTTTTCGCACAACGCGCATTCCCGGAAGGCTAGTACCTAGGCTGGTGGCGAAGGTGTCGAGGGCATGATGCACGGCTATGCGCCCGAACCTGCTGGGTCCGCGTTCATGATTTTTTCCCGGCTAAATTTGCATCAATTTAGGGGAATCGTGAATCAAACGCTTGTGCTCCCGAATACGTTTGTCGTGTGTGCCAACACGACGAACGCTCCCCGGAAGTAAATATGTTCGCCACTCGGGTGCCTCCGGCCATGGCGGCTGGCGTTTGCTTGACGGGTACGCTGGTATGGATGTTCGTGAGGTCTTGCTGCTGGGAATTTAGATGGAGGAGTTACGCAAAATGGAAAATGACAGCAACAATAACCAACTTTCGCGTCGCGGATTTCTTGGGGTCGGATCAGCTGCCCTGGCCGCTGTGGCTGGCGGTTTGTCGGTAAGCAGCGCCTTGGCGCAGGAAGGTCAACAGGCTGGCAATGCTCGGACTGACCGGAGCGCGACCGATCCCGGTCCTGCAAATAATCCCCTGGACGCGCAGAACCCGGATTCCGGGTGGCCACCCGCCACCGATTCCAAGAGCCTAGTTCAAACGTTCAAATATCCGTTCTCTTTTGCGAACAAGCGGACTTACAAAGGCGGATGGTCACGGGAGGTGACCGTTCGGGAACTAGCCGTCTCGAAGACCCTGGCAGGCGTAAACATGAGACTTACAGCCGGAGGCGTTCGCGAACTGCACTGGCATACGGCGGACGAATGGGCGATCGTGCTCTATGGGACAGCGCGGATCACGGCCATTGACCGGGATGGCAAAAGCTTTGTTGCCGATGTGAAGAAGAACGATCTGTGGTATTTCCCCAGCGGGATTCCACATTCGATTCAAGGCCTCGAGCCGGACGGTACGGAATTCATGCTGGTATTCGACGATGGAAATTTTTCAGAGTCAGAGACGGTTCTGTTGAGCGACTCGATGGCGCACCTGCCGTCCGCGGTCCTGTCAAAGAACTTCGGGGTTGCCGAAGCGGCTTTAAAAAATGTCCCCAAGCAGGAGCTATTCATTTTCCAGACTGCTGTTCCCGGAGCACTGGAGGCGGACCAGAGAGCAGCCGCGGGAGCACTTGGGAAATCGACGAGCGATTTCGCTTTTCGTACGATGGAAATGCCGCCGACGAAGCGCACGAAAGGCGGAGAGGTACGCATCGTTGATTCAAGTACGTTCAAGGCCTCAACTAACGTTGCGATGGCATTGGTCACGGTTCACCCGGGAGGGATGCGGGAACTGCACTGGCACCCCAACGCCGACGAATGGCAGTATTACATCGCGGGCAAGGGGAGAATGACTGTGGTGTCGACAGGTAACCGCGCTCGCACCATGGACTTTCAGATGGGCGACGTCGGGTACGTGGAAAAAACCCTGTTGCACTACATCGAGAATACAGGGGATACAGACCTGATCTTCCTAGAGATGTTCAAAAGCAGCTTCTATCAAGACCTGTCGCTTTCGGAGTGGTTGGCCCACACCCCACCCGAGCTAGTGATGGCACATCTCAATATCGACCGGGCGACGCTGGACGCAATACCGAGAGACGAGCTAGTGATCGTGCCGCGCTAGTCGATGCGCGATCGCATTACAATGTTGCCACCCTCGACCCGAGTAGACTGCGGTTGATAAATGCCGGTCGTCGGTATGTGAGTGGATGCACTCGACATCCTCTGGCGGGTTATGGCTCGAACCAGAATTTGATGGTGACGGNNNGTACTGCTTGAGGGTGTCCATGGCGGCCGTGTGAAAAGAAGCCGGTCCTGAAAGCACATTCATCGATTTCACGTGTCCTGCGGGATCCACGACGGCGTCCAGCGTCACGTTTCCGGTAACAAAGTCCCGCAGAGCATCCGGCGGCGCAACCGCACGGACCGACTTGATCAGTTTCGCGGGGACGATAGGTGCGTCATCTACAGAAGGCGCCGCCGATTCTGAAGTGGCTTCGCTCGATTGACGACGCACGGCGCGCTTTGCGGCGGGGACGCCTACCGCTGATTTTTCCCGGACCACAGCCGCATCGGCCCCCAGGTCGCCGGGTGCGGGCACGGAGGGTGCGGAATGCCCTGCCCCTCCCGCAGGCGGGGGTTGCGCCCTGTCGTATGAAGCGGCGTTCGGCTGAAGCGCAATGCCGGCGGTGGCGCGTATTGTAGTGCTGGAATTGGAATTTGGGTCCATCGCTTTCTGAGGCGCCGAGCTCACAGCAGGACTAGGGTAAGCGGCAATGCTTGAGGCCGCGTTGGCAGCAGATTTCTTCGGCTTCGGCTGCCACGATAGCCGATGCTGGTACCACGTTGCGCCCGCTGCAACGAGCAATAGCGCTGCGGAAAGTAGACCGATGCGCCGCGCTCCTGATTGCCCGCTCGTGGAATCTTTCTGCTTGAGTTTCGGCCGACGCTGGGCTGATGCCTTTCCCTCTTCGAAGTCGAGCGCCGACTTCGACAGCAGATCTTCTTCGGAAAATGAGGCCTCAGCGCGGCCTATTGGCAGGGCGGCGGACTCACGACAAGCAGTAACGGCGACGCTTGCGGGAACAGCATCGGGAGTCACCGCCGGGATGGACGGATTCTCTGCCTTAATCTGCGTTTGCAACAATCTCAGTTGCTCCCGCAGCGCCTCGACTTCCCGCTTCAACGCCATGACTTCGTGTGCGCTGGGAGCGCGCGCCGGCGCTTTTGGTCCGTCAGTGATGGCTCCCATTTCATGCACGAACCCGGCCGCTTCTCTTCGCCGGGCGCTTGCTGGGGCGGGTTCTGGCATTTCGGGAAACTCGATTCCCCAGAATCCGGGCGAGGGCTCGCTAAATTCCACTTCGACGTAACAACTCGTCGGCCGGAAGTCGAGCTTGCGCGTCACTTGCACCACGACTTCGCGATTGGTTCCCTTGTTTGTAAGAATCAGCAACTGTCCGACGGCCACCGCTGCGGAGAGCCGAATCATCGCGCCATTCTCAAAGGCCAGAACCGTGCTCGCCTCTTCCGTAAACAGCTTCCGCTGGCCGCCACTTTCTCCTGGGCGCGCGCCCGTAGCGATTACCTGCACTTCGTGAGCTATCGGATTTTTCATTGGAGAGCTCTGAGCGCTTGCCCTAAGCGTTGTCGAAGGGCTCACCGGCGACGACGCGGTCGAATGACGGGTGTCCATTGCGGAAGCCACAGTAGGATTGTCCCTCGCGTGCCGCGGGGCGATGCATCCCCAGAATAAGCTCAGGCTGCGGAGAGCTGTCCACGCGACAGCCCAAAGAGCTCTCTATTTTTGCAATCAGCGAGCCCGCTGACCATAGTACAGACGTACAGCGCGATGCAGGCTGCCCCAAAGGACAGCACGTTCGGACCACAGCAGCTGGACGGCACTTCAGACGCCGATGATGGCGCCGCGGTCGTCCACGTCGATGGAGGGGCTCGCGAAACTTTTGGAAGCCCGGGTACAAGCATAATGTTGCCGGAGATCGGCACGACGAATCCACCTCCGGCAGAAAGCGAGGCGTTAGTGACGGCGAGCGTCCCTTGAGGAGAAAGAGGTTGACAGTTCACAGTGAGAAGTTGAAAGGAATGGAGCAGGGACACCCATTCAGCTGAGGCCAATTCGCCAGCACTGCGGCAAACAAAAAGCCCGTTCCGGTCTGCTGGAACGGGCTTTTGACTGTTGCCTTGAGACGGGGTGCTCTGCTCTTTACGCGTGGGACTCCAATCCGAACACTATCGCAGACATCTTTCTCCTCACGTCTCAGGCGAAATGTACTCGTCATCGTGCTGCATGTCACGGGTTCTCAGAGGGAAACCGCGCCGCAGGTCTGCTTCTTGGCTTGTAAAAGCTCGCGCATCGAACGGGGTTACTTGAGAGCCAACTGCGGGGACTGGGCCATTATCATTGTAGGGAAATTTCACGAATAGCGTCCATTCCTCATCATCAGACCGTCATGCCTAGGATGGAGTCAATCCGAATCGAAGATCTGACTATCGTGGGCAGCGGGGCGCTTGCTTACTGCCCTTGGAATCTGATCCTGCCCAATACGATTCGCTGCGAATCAAGCCTCTCAGTATCAGTGTGCGAAAAGCCGACGGAAAAACACACCACAAGGCCGCTCGTATTTGAGGCAACACAAGGATTTCGTCGCGCGCATTCCTTGTTTAATCCACTTGCTCGGATCAGCACTGCTTGCCGCAAAGATTTGGCAAAGCAAATACAAACGCCGTTCAGGATTGAGACGGCGCGAAGAAAGTTTTCGTCGCGTGCGTGCTCGCTTCATCCCCTGGCTCCGATATGCACGGCTTGCTGTAAAGATATTGTAAAGACGCGCCACCAAGCGGCTTATGTTTGAGGCAACGCAAAGAACATCGAGCATTAGGCACTGTAAATTTGCCGCTAGAACATCCCGGTCGCAGGTCCCGGATCAACTCGCCGCCCTGTGCGATAGCCTACGCAGAATTATCCGGAAGGGGATATGAAACGAATAGACAGAACTCTCAGGCTGTGCATCGGGGGCGTCCTATTGCTTTGTTCAGGATTGATTATCGGTTCCCAAGCAGTATTTGGCGGGCAACAGCCTCAAGAAGCGCCCAGTTCTGCCGCGTCAGATAAGACAAAGCAGGTCGAACCGACGACGGATTCCCCCGCATCGACTGGCGGACAACCCTGCCAATCGTGTCACGGCGACATCACCGCCAGCTTTGAGAAGACACCGCACTGGAAAACCATGAATGACGCGCGCGGCGGGCATTCGCTGCAAGGTTGCGAGGCATGTCACGGTCCAGGTGGGGATCACTCGGATGATCCAAGCAAGCCCGTGTTCGATTTCAAGAAGGCGACACCAGAAAACATTACGGATAAGTGCCTGACCTGTCATGCCTCAGGGTCGGAGCACATAAGTGCATCGAATTCATTCCACCGACAAAACGACGTCGCCTGCACCTCTTGCCACTCGATGCACCATGCCAAGACAAAAGAACACATGCTGATCAAATCGGAGCCCGGGCTTTGCTATTCGTGCCACCTACAACAGAAGGCTCAGTTCAATATGCCGTTTCGTCATCGCGTAAACGAAGGGCTGATTTCGTGCACCGATTGCCACAACCAGCATGGAACGGGCGGTGTCCTGGAAGGGGACCATCTGGTCCGGCAGGTGCGAACCTCTGCCAGTGGAGACCTGGTTTGCTTTAAGTGCCACACGGACAAGCAGGGACCCTTCGTGTTTGAGCACGCGGCGACGAGGTTAGAGGGATGCGGCTCATGCCATATCGCACACGGGGGGGCAAATGCCCACATGCTGAAATACAGCAACGTCAATCTCCTGTGTCTGCAATGCCATACCAATTCGCCTGGCATTCACGCGACGGTAATGGATGCGAACCAATCTCACTATGAACAAGCGTGCGTCAATTGCCACGTGAAAATCCACGGATCGAACTTCAATGGTTTGCTGAATAGATGACTTGATGGAGTCGCATTTTGGGGGGAAGAAGAAATCGTGAGTAACACCAAATCCTGGCGGAAAGTGCAATTCACATACGGTAGGGAGAACAGCCATGAATAGTCGTGCGGGAATCAGACCGTTCGGTTTGCTGTTGGTGGCCGCTTTGTTTCTTTTCTCGCCTCTTTCCCGGGCGCAGGATATTCCCGAAGAAGAAACCAAGGGCGTCGATTCCGGCAATTATAATACGCAGCAAAGCGCGGAGACAGGCTATCGGGCAACGTGGATTGACGGAAACCAGGGTAATTATGGAACCTTCGTAAATCTCAATTCCGGGCTGCGATTGTTCGACTACACGCTGAGTACGAGGTCGCTTAACCACCATGGAACTCTCTTCGATGGCCTTTACTTCAGCAACTTCGGTTACGGCGGCGATCCGAACAACGTCTCGCGCCTGCGGATCGATAAGAACGAGTCGTATGACCTCCAGGTGATGTTCCGCCGCGACCAGAATTTCTGGAATTACAACCATTTCTCGAATCCATTCAACCCGACGGTCATATCTCCAACAAATCCTGCAACGAATCCTTCGTTCGCCGTCACCTCTTCCCCACATGCGCTTGCCCGCATTAAGCGCATGCAGGATTACAATTTGACACTCCTTCCTCAATCACGCTTGCGATTCCGGCTGGGTTATTCGCACAATGTGGACGTAGGGCCTGCATTCAGCACGTTCAATGGCCCTGCCGCCCGTTATCTGCTCGCTGAAAACTACAGGATAACGATGAATGGATACCGGTTTGGGATGGACTTCCGGTTTCTCCCAAAGACCACGATTTCTTACGACCAGATTCTTGAGTATGACAAGGATGACACCACCGATGCACTCGCATTCCACAACGTATTGCCAATGGCCCCAGGTACGGTACCGGGACCAGTTGACTATGGAATAGAGTGGTTTTACCCCCCGCAAGGAGGAACCCGCCCGTGCACGCCGGTGTTCCTTCCCACCGGTTTCGCCAACCCGGATTGTAGGGTCTTCCTTGGCTATTCCCGGTATAGCAATCCGCGAAATTTCATGCCCACGGAGCGGCTCAGCTTCCAATCCAGGTCCATCAAGAATCTGGAGATGTCCGGTTCGGCAAGCTATAGCACCGCAGACAACGTCCTCAATAGATACAATGAAAGCATCAACGAATGGACCGCCACCGCAGCCGTAAAAACTCGGGGCATTCTTAATTCCGGTCCGGCAGAATCCAAGATGGTTGCCGTACACGCGAATTGGTCTGGAGTTTATTCATTGACCAGAAAAGCGCGGATTACTAATCTGGTCCGTTACGACAACTGGCGTAATCCTGGATTGTCTGATCTGCGGAGCGCCACTCTCTTCGCCACGCAGCCACAGGTGGCGGGCCAGGCAGGCATCCAGCTGCCTCAGGCTCAGTTCTCGCCTTTCGTGCCTGGAGGGCCGACGTTCGCAAGCATCTGCCCGGGACCACGATACAACGCTTCGACCTGCCCACAGCATACTGCGGCAGCTCTCCCTGACTTCGCGCACACATTGATATCGACCTATCTCGGCCAAAAGATGCTATCGAACACGGTCCAGCTCCAGGCCGATATCACCAAGCGT
>WNFK01095603.1_pt2 | contig 14177 bp, 13 predicted proteins | sample 5400281 | NCBI WGS metagenome assembly WNFK01 (sample SAMN13153350, study PRJNA577476) | soil metagenome | isolation source: 20 cm soil on Douglas fir-dominated hillslope | place: USA:California | collected 2013-09-17 | reverse complement strand
CTCGTGCACTCTTCCAAGAGCTGCGCGAGCACGGACGGGCGAAGATTGGCGAAACCCTCGAAGAGGCGATCCGCAGAGTGGAAGCCAACCGTGGTGCCAACCTCATCGAGCATTTCGAGTGTCGCGCGTTCGGCGCCGGACATTCTCAGGAATTGATCCCAAAGCTCGACCCTTTCCGGCTGCTCGACCGATCCGCCGACGCGGCCGGTGCCCAGCTCCAGCCGCCGCCATTCAAGACCGAAGTCATCGTTGCGGAACAGCGGCCGCGTCTTGAGCACGAGCTCGACATCGAGCGAGAGTTTCATGAGCCAGGAAGGTGCCGTGCGGCGCGCATCGTAGAGCCAGGCGCGCGACTTGCGGCCGAGATCGAGGAAGTGGCTCAGCCCGAGCAGGTCCAGTGCGGTCGGGCCGCCGACGTGAAAGGGCTTATCGGCAAGCGCCTGCGCCGAAACAACGGCAAGTTCCCAGGTGACGGACGACGATGGTTCCGTCGCGTTTGGCGTTGCGGCCGCCGGTCTTCGATAAACGCGGGGCCTGAGGCGCTCGAGCCAGCCCCTCTCCACATAGTCGTGGATCCGCGAACGCGATAAGCCCTGCTCCTGCAGCCATTGGGAATCCACGAGGAGGCCAGGCGGAAGCCGTTGCAAAAGATAGTTTAGATGGTTGGCTTTTTGTAACGCCATACATGACTCTATAACGCATTTTCAAACCAGAGGGAAGGTTTGGTTTACGCATTGCGTGCAGAGTCATGTTGTACGAAACAATACATCAGAATTGTAAACCAACCGCCATCGTTCGTTCACCGGCACGTCTGTCCGAAAAATGCAGCATTCTTCGGACACGCTCGGCGTTCCGGATACAGGCCCCGCGAGACTGGAGATCGCGCGACACTAACCGGCTCACGCATGAAAAATGACTCCAATGCGTGAAAAATGATTCTGAAATCCCGCACCGCGTGAAAATTGATCCTGAGAGTGCAATTCCCGTGAAAATTGATCCTGAGAGTGCAGTTCCCGTGAAAACTGATTCCGCGACCAGCGCGCCCGGGATCATTCCGCATCCGCGCGTTCAGCGTCACAAAGTCGTCTCTTTCAATTTGCGCGCACGCGCAAATCCCCGATCGCTCTCCAGGAACGCCGCCAACATGGCCGGAATGAGCTCCGCCACGGGCTCCGCCTGACCGTAGGCTGCCTGATAGGCTGCGGCATAATCGGCGAGAGCATGGTTGAGCTCCGGAGAGACGAGAATCGTGATCTTCGCCGGAGTCCGGTCGGGAAGCCGGCCAAGCCTGATCTGGGCCATCGCTCACCCTTTCCATGGACTAAGGACGAGATCCTTGTGGATGATCGCCCGCACCGGCCAGCCAGGCCGGACTCTGAGCGTCGGCTGCACGTCGAGGTTGCGCGAGGTGATCTGATCGCCGGCATGGGCCGCATTCTGCTGCGTCGATTCTCTCACGGCTCGAACAAGGTCGCTTTCGCTGCTGCCAAGGCTGAGCTGTGTGCCCACCCCAAGCAGCGTCGATAGGGCGATCCCCTTGAGCAATTGCCAGCTGTGGAAATCGACCTTGTCCTCGAGCCCGGCATAACCGGCCAGGTCCGTCGCTGGCATGTTGTCGAGCCGGACCGAGGAGCCGTCCGGAAAGACGATCCGTTGCCAGACAAGCAGGGCCCGGAGCTGGCCGTAGGCAACGACGCTATCGTAGCTCCCGATCAGCCGCGCGCCCTGGGGGATCAAAACCGTTCGGCCGGTGGCGGTATCGGAGACATTCCCGGTCACCTGCGCGATCACCATCCCCGGCAGATCCGAATTGAGGCCGGTGATCAGGCTCGCCGCGATGATCGTGCCGGCGCTCAGCGTCCAGGGAGAAGGCGCCGGCTGCAGGGTATGAGGATTGACGTCGCCCTCACCGGACTTTGCGAACTCTATCTTCCGCTGCTGCCCGCCGGCGGTCGGGACAGGCGCGGCCGCGGCCGGGCCAACATCCTCGCCGCCCGGCCCTGCTCCGCCCGGCGGGCGAACGCTGTCCGCGGTTTCCTTCCCGGCTGTTAGCTGCACAATCACTCCGGACGCTCTCGCAGCCTGCTCGGCGGTCGCCAGACGCTGGCGCTCGGCTTCGGCGGCGGCCACGGCCCGGTCGGCGGCCATCGCCGCATCGCCCGGCGGCGCCTCGAGACTTCGTTGATGATCGAGGATGGGGCGGCCGAGATCGCCCGGAAGCGGCGGGCCGAGCCGCGGCACGTCCCCATAGCTCGCAGGCGCATCGGCAAGCGCCTCGGGCGGCGCCTTGCGGAGCGGTTCGCCCGGCTCCTCGCCGGCGGCAAAGCTGAAGCTCGGCGGCTCAAGCGCGGCCCAGGTCACGGCCACCAGGCTGGCCGTCACCACGCCGGTCACCGCAATGATGAGCCCGCGCCTGAACCGGACCACCGGCCGCGGCCGGCCGCGCAGTACCAGGGTTTCGGGATCCTCCTTGGGCGCAACGGGCGACGGCTGCGCCTCGGCATGGACGGTGTCCGTCATCACGGCCTCGCCCGGCGTTGGCGGCCGTCTCCGCGGCGGACAATCCTCACGACCTGCTGCCGCCGCTCGCCAAGGCGCAGCTCGGCCGCCGCGAACAGGCGGTCGACGACATAATAAAGGCCGCGCAGCCGGTAATTCACGAGCTCTGATCGGCCGCCCTCGCCCACCAAGAACAGAGGCGGAGCCTCGCCTTGCGGAAGGTTCGCGGGGAATTGGATGAAGACCTGCCGTCCGTCATCGAACGCCCGGACCGGGCGCCAGGACGGCTGATCCCCCTGAATCGAATAGTCGAAGTTGAGCGTCTCGACCGCAACGCCCTCGGCGGCAGGCTGAGCGGCGGCCTCGGCGCGCTTCAGGGCGAGCAGCGCGTCCTGAGGATAGGTCCAGGAAATGCCCGCCATGGAACCCCTGGCATTGCTCTCGACCTCCACGCGATAGAGGCGGCGGTCGGTCGTGATGACGAGGTTCGTCTCGAGGCCGGCGGAGGACGGTTTGACGAGGATGTGCGTCCGCTTGCCCATGGCGCTTCCGCTGGTGGTGTCGCCGATGACCCAGCGCAATGTGTCGCCGGCCGCGACCGAGATCAGATTCTCGCCCGGCTGAAGCGCAATTTCGCTGACCCGCTCCGGCGCCGTATATAGCCGGTAGATCGCGCCTTCGGACCAGGGATAGAGCTGGACCGCATTGAGATAGGCATCGCGCATCGGCTCGCGGACGGCCGCATGGTTCGCTGGATCGATGCGCAGAACCTCTGCCACGACACGGCTCGTAGCGGGCGCCAAGTGATGGCGGGACCCGGTCCAAAGCTGACGTTTTGGAGCCGCTGACGTCTCAGCCTGCGGTGCCTTGGCGGCCGGCGCGAGCGCTCCGGGAACAGACGCATCCGCGGCGTGCGCGGGGTTTCCGCCGGCGCAGGCGGCGAGCCCGAATGCGCAGGCGGCAAGCAAAGAGATTCGGTTCATCGGGATGTCCTTTCGGAAGGATGGGCGAGGTTAGGGTCGAGCGGAGAGCCGAGCGGTGAAGGTTCCCGCACAGGAGCGGGCGTTGGCGCCGGCGACGGCGCGTCGAACTCGCGGGACCAGTCGATCGGATCGACGTAGAGCCCGAGCGGATTTTTTCGCAGCGTCTCGGCCGACGAAGGCGGCTTCACCACGACGGAGAGGATCGCCGTCCAGCGCGAGCTGCCGGCGAGGCTGCCGCGCTCATAAGCCGTCTCCGTCCATTTGACCTGGAACGACCGGTCGGATGCGCGGACGACGCTGGTCACCTGGACCGACACGGTCCGGTTGCCGACCTCGCCGAACGGGTTCGCCGAGCGGGCATATTCGCCAAGGAACAAGGCGCCCCGGTCCGTCACGAAATCATAGGCCGAGAGCCAATTCTCGCGCATCAGCACCGGATCGAGCGAGACCGAGCGGACGTTGCTGATCAGCCGGCCGAGATGCCAGGCGATCTGCGGGTCGGTCGGGCGATATTGCGCGGCTGCCGGAGCGACCGCCCTGGCCTCGCCCAATTGGTCGACCTCGACGACATAAGGGACGACCCGGCTCTGCATCGACTGCCAGACCAGCCCGGCCGAAAGGCCGCTGGAGAGGAAAAGGCCGCCGAAGGCCATCAGCCGCCAGTTGCGGGCCTGGACCCGGGCCGAGCCGATCCTTTCGTCCCAGACCTGGCCGGCCCGCTGATAGGGTGTCGCTGGTTCGGGCGTCCGCCCGTAGCGCTGCACTGCTCGCCTGAACTTCATCTTTCAGTCCCTTTCGCTGATGTCGGGGGTGGCGCCGGCGCCGCCGCGGTCGCCGCCCTGGATCGCGTGAAGCGCGATCTGGCGGTGATGCCGCGCACTCTGCTCGGCGCGGAGCTGGCGCGCCCAGCCGGGGGCCTGATCCGATCCGCCGGAAGCGTTGGTTGTGGGCTTGCCGCCGCTCGTTCTTGCTCCGGCGAGGAGGGCGGCGCGTTCGCCACGCTCCGCCGCGGCTCCAAAACCGCCCACGTCCGACAGCCGATCGCGAGCGGCGTCCTTTGCAGCCCGGCCAACGCCCGCCAGCCCGGCGCCGACGCTGGTCGAGCCCGACGTTTCCTGTCCGAGTTTGTAGGCGGTGGAGGCGGCCGATCCCATCGACGTGCCCGCCCGCACCGCGCCAAATGCCGCGCTTCCCGCAGCGCGGGCTCCGCCGAGCGCGGCGGCACCGCCAAGGGCCACCGTTCCGACAGCGGCCGCCGTGGTTCCGACGGCCGCGCCGGCGCCGAGCTGCGGCGCTCCGGCAACCAGGCCCGAGGCAATGGCGGGACCGAAGATTCCGAGCCCCAGCAGCGCGACGCTGGCAAGGACCAGGCTCATCGCCTGGCCGATGTCGGGCTCCTGGCCGTTCAAGGCGCGCACGAACTCGGCGAAAAAGCCCGAGCCGATGCCGACGATCACCGCCAGCACCATCACCTTGATGCCCGAGGAGACGACATTGCCGAGCACCCGCTCGGCAAGGAAGCTGGTACGGTTCCAGAGCGCGAACGGCACCAGCACGAACCCGGCGAGCGTGGTCAGCTTGAACTCGAGGATCGTGACGAACAGCTGGACCGCGAGAATGAAGAAGGCGACGATCACGAACAGCCAGGCGAGAAGCAGGATGACGATCGTCAGGAAATTGTCGAAGAAACTGGTGAAGCCGAGCAGGTCGCTCGCCTGATCGAGCAGGGGCCAGGCGGCCTCGAACCCGGTTCCGGCAAGCTTGCCGGGCCGCAGCAGGTCGTCGGCGCTCATGCCGCCGCCTCCGGCGGTGATCCCCAGTCCCGCGAACGAGCGGAAGATGATCTCCGACAGGCGCTGAAAATTGCCGAGGATGAACGCGAAGGCGCCGACGTAGAGGATCTTCTTCAGGAACCGGCCGAGGATGTCGTCCTCGCCGCCCATCGCCCAGAACAGGCCGGCGAGCGTGATGTCGATTCCGACCAGAGTGCTGGTCAGGAACGCGACATCGCCGCCAAGCAGCCCGAAGCCGCTGTCGATGTACTGGATGAAGGCCGCAAGGAAGCGGTCGATGACGTTCATGTCGTTCATCGCATGTCAGCTCTCTTCGATGGGGTGCCGCGGGGCCCAGGGGGCGAAGCCCCGCGGCAGGCGCCGGCCTCCCCTGCCGGCGCCAGTGGGCCGGTCAGTTGCCGGGAGTGTAGGCCTTGCCCGACCCGAGAAATCTTTTGGTCGCGGCGCGCGCTTCGGCTTCGGCCTGGGCTCGCCGCGCCCGGTCCAGCCCGGCGCTTCTATATTCGGCGGCCATCATCGCCTGAAGCTGCAGCTGCTGCTTGGTGCTGAGCGCCAAGAGCTGGTTGGTCGCCTGTTGCGCCTGGAGGCTCCCGGCCGCGCCGTCACTCCGTCTGGCAAGCTCGGAGAGGAGTGCGGCATCGTCGCGGATGTTGGAGACGACCTCCGCCTGCACCGTCATGCTGTGCCGGAATCCCTCCATCGCGCTGTCGAGCTGGGCCTTGGCGCCGGCGACCCGCTGGTCGGTCCGAAGCAGCGACGAAGCGTCGGGGAACATGGATTTGAACTGCCCGTCGAGCTGGCCGATCTTGAACTCGATGCCCCTGGCCTGACCCATGAGCTGGTCGATCTGATGCAGTGATGAGCTGATCTGCTGAAGCTGCGGGAAGTCGATCCGCTCGAGATTGCGCGCCATGTTCTGCAGCATCGTCGCCTCGTTCTGGAGCGAGCTGACCTGATGGTTGATCTGTTCCAGCGCGCGGGCGGCCTGGAGGATGTTCTGCGTATAATTGGTTGCGTCGAACACCGGGATCGCCGCCGCCGGGCTTGAGGGCAGAGCGAACGTCCACCCGATCGAGACCGTCGTTCCCGCGGCGAGCGCGAGCGCCATGCTCAGCTTCTTCTTCATTGATCGTCTCCTTTGCTGGTGGGAAGGGTCGGGAAATCGGCGAGCACGGCTGCGGCCCAGTCGAAGCCCTGGGTCTCGAGGAAGCGGCGGGCGAAATCCTCGCTGCCGCTTGTCGCGAGGATATGTTCGATCCGCCGCTGCGCCCCCGGATCGGACGCGCCGCAGAAGGCGAGCGCGATCCGGCCCAATCCAAGGTCGAACAGGCGGTTCCCGCGCCGCGACTGCAGATAATAGTCCCGCTTGGGCGTGGCCCTCGCGATCAGTTCGATCTGGCGCTGGTTGAGCCCGAAGCGCTCATAGGCCGCGCGGGCCTGCGGCTCGACCGCGCGATCATTGGGAAGGAAGATGCGCTGCGGGCAGCTCTCGATGATCGCGGGAGCGATGCCGCTCTCGGCAATGTCGGCGAGCGACTGGGTGGCGAAGACCACCGCGACATTCTTCTTGCGCAACACCTTCAGCCACTCGCGGATCCGCGCTGCGAACAGGGGATTGTCGAGGAACACCCAGGCTTCGTCGAGCACGAGCAGGGTCGGCCTGCCGTCGAACCGCTCCTCGAGCCGGTGGAAGAGGTAGGTCAGCACGGGCAGGACCGCACCCGGTTGGCCCATTAAAGTCTCGGTCTCGAAGCATTGGACATCCGCCAGCGCGAGCCGGTCCTCGGCCGCATCGAGCAGCGGCCCGAACGGGCCCTCGAGCGTGTAGGGCTGGAGCGCGGATTTGAGCGCGTTCGACTGGAGGAGCAGCGACAGGCCGGTCAGAGTCCGTTCCTGGGGCGGCGCCGAGGAAAGGCTGCCCAGCGCCGACCAGATTGCGTCCTTCACGTCCGGCGTGACGGCCACTTTTTCATGCTCGAGCAAAGCGGCAATCCACTCGGCCGCCCAGCTACGCTCGACAGGCTCGTCGATGCGCCGGAGCGGCTGGAACGCCAGCGCGCCATCTCCGCTGTCTACTCCGGACCCGAGCGCATGGTGGGCACCGCCCATGGACAGAACGGCCGCGCGCGCGGACCAGCCCTTGTCGAACAGATAGATCCGGGCGCCGGCGTAGCGGCGAAACTGCATCGCCAGCAAAGCGAGGAGCACCGACTTGCCGGCGCCGGTCGGCCCGACGATGAGCATATGGCCGACGTCGCCGACATGGGTCGACAGGCGGAACGGCGTCGACCCGCTGGTCTGCGCGAACAGCAAGGGCGGTCCATGGAGATGCTCATTGTCCGCCGGTCCCGCCCACACCGCGGAGAGCGGCATCAGATGGGCGAGATTGAGCGTGTGGACGAGCGGCTGGCGGACGTTGGCGTAGACGTGGCCGGGAAGACTCGACAGCCAGGCCTCGACCGCGTTCAGCCGCTCGCGCCTGGCGGTGAAGCCGAGGCCGTTCACGACCCGCTCGACAGCCCTCACCTTCTCGTCGGCCGCCGCCGGATCGGCATCCGCCACGGTGATGGTGGCGGTCAGATAGCCGAAGGAGACATAATCCTGGCCGAGTGCCTGGAGCGCGAGGTCGGCGTCGACGACCTTGTTGTCGGCATCACTGTCGAGGAGCTGGACCGGCTGGTTGTACATGACCTCACGCAGCAGCGCGGTCACGGACTTGCGCTTGTTGAACCATTGCCGCCGGAGCTTTGTCAGCGCGCGCGTCGCCTCGGTCTTGTCGAGGGCAATGAAGCGGGTGACCCAGCGGTAGCCGAAGTCCTGATGGTTGAGCGCGTCGAGGATGCCTGGGCGGCTCAGGCCAGGAAAGCCGGGCACGGGCCAGGAATGCGTCGAGATACATCGGCGTTTCCGGGACGGCGACGCGGTGGCGCTTGTCGGAGACGGCGCCGTGCAGGAAGGTCAGCGTCGCTTCATCGTCGAGCGCACGCACCTCGGGCATGAAGGCGGAAAGGAGATCGAGCGCGCGGTCGGTCTCGGCGACGAAGGACGCAAGCGCTTCGTGCCAGTCGCGGCCCTGGTCGTGTCCCCGTCCCTCGACGAACGCGCGCTCGGCCGTGGCCTGGGCGTCCGGCGGCGGCAGCCAGACGAGCGTCAGATGGTAGCGGCTCTCGAAATGCTCTTTCTCGCCGTCGAACCCCGCCTGGCGTTCCTTGTCGACGAGCCAGGAGGCGGCGTCGGGAAAGCGGCTCTCGGGATAGCCGAGCGCTTCCAGCCGCTCGGCATCGAAGAACAGGGCCCAGCCCGAGCCGAACCGCCGCAACACATTGTTGACCCGGGCCGCGGTCGAGACGAGCTCGGCCTCGGTCGCGCTCTCGAGGTCCGGCCCGCGGAAGCGCAGCGTGCGCTGGAAGCTGCCGTCCTTGTTGAGCACCACGCCCGGCGCCACCAGCGCCGCCCAGGGCAGATGGTCGGCGAGCCGGTCGGCGCGGGAGCGATATTCGCCGATGTTCAGCATGAAAGATGCCCCTTCTGGCGAAGGTGGCGCACGAGGACCGGCGCGAAATCGGGGTCGCGCCTCGCGGCGAACACGGCGAGCGTATGGCCGATCGCCCAGACGATGAGACCCGCGATCCACTGCTGCAGCCCGAGCCCGAGCGCGGCCGCGACCGTTCCGTTGAGGATGGCGATCGCCCGGGGCGCTCCGCCCAGGAGGATCGGCTCGGCGAGCGCGCGATGGATCGGCGCCTCGAAGCCCTCGATATGCTGGAACGAAAAGGTCATCCGATCAGCGCCCCGCCACCGAAGCTGAAGAAGGAGAGAAAGAAGGACGAGGCGGCGAAGGCGATCGACAGACCGAAGATGATCTGAATCAGACGCCGAAAGCCTCCGGCGGTCTCGCCGAACGCGAGGGTCAGGCCGGTGGTGATGATGATGATCACCGCGACGATCTTCGCGACCGGGCCCTGCACCGATTCCAGCACCTGCTGGAGCGGTTGCTCCCACGGCATTCCGGAGCCGGCGGCATGGGCCTGGGAGGTGATGAGCGCTGCGGCAAGGACGGCAGTGGCGGCAAGGCCGCGGGCTCGGAAAGCTTGGACTGGAGGGACATTGGCCATGTGCTGTTCTCCTCAAAGGCTGGTGGGTTCGGGGTCGAGGGTGCGGAGCGCGTAGTCGCCCCCAGGATCGAGCCCCTCGACAGCGGTGATCGTGTCGATCCGCCGGCTGGTACCGCGGCCGTGAATGAAGACGATGAGGTCGATCGCTTCGGCGATCAGGCGCCGCGGCACGGTGACCACGGCCTCCTGGATGAGCTGCTCGAGGCGGTAGAGGGCGGAAGGCCCGCTGTTCGCGTGGACCGTCGCGATCCCGCCGGGATGGCCGGTGTTCCAGGCCTTCAACATGTCGAGCGCCTCGCCGCCCCGCACCTCGCCGACGATGATCCGGTCGGGCCTGAGGCGCAGGGTCGAGCGGACGAGGTCGGACATCGCGACCACGCCGGGCCGGGTGCGCAGCGCCACCGTGTCGGGCGCCGCGCACTGCAACTCGCGGGTATCCTCGATGATGAGGACGCGCTCGTCGCGCGGGGCGAGTTCGGCGAGCAAGGCATTGGCGAGCGTCGTCTTCCCCGAGCTCGTTCCGCCGGCGACCAGGATGTTGCGCCGGTCGACCACCGCAACCGACAGCAGCCGCGCGGTCTCCGCGGCCATGATGCCGTTGGCGACATAATCGGCGAGCGTGTAGATGCGCGCCGCGGGCTTGCGGATCGAGAAGCAGGGGCCGGTCGCGACCGGCGGAAGCACGCCCTCGAACCGCTCGCCGGCGAGCCCCTGCCCATGCGGCGGAAGCTCGGCGCTGACGATCGGCGAGGACCCGTGAACCTCGGTGCGGGCGTGGCTCGCGACCAGACGGATGATCCGTTCGATCTGGGCCGGCTCCAGCATTTCGCCGGTGTCGCAGCGGCCCGGGCCCAGGCGATCGAGCCGCAGCGCGCCGTCGGGGTTGACCATGACCTCGATGACCAGAGGGTCGGCGAGCGCAGCGGCGATCGCCGGGCCCATCGCGGTGCGCAGCATCGCCCGCTTGCGGTCCGCGGATTCGGACGCGCTCATTGCGCCTCCTCCGGGACGAAGGTCCGGCGCCCGCCGGCGAGCTGCTGGCCGACGCGGGTGACGAAAGCGGCGAAGCGGTCGCGTCCGATGGCGCGCAAGACTTCGTCTTCCTCGGCCAGCGGCGCGTTGACCGTCAGCATATAGCGGATGAAAAGCGCCAGGCTCTCGATTCCGACGTGCCCGTCCCGCTCGATGCGCGCCAGCTGGTTCGAGATCCGGTCAAGCCGCAGGGCGAAGCGCTCGTCGAGCTCGCTCGTGCCGCGCCGGTTGAGCCAGGCATCCACCGCCGCCGCGAGCAGCTTCGACCTGGACGCGCCGGGCGCGGCCGCGAGCTGCTCGAAGCGCTCGCTCACCGCACGTGGGAGGAAGAGCTGGTAGCGGACCTGGTCGGACCTGCCCATCGCGCCCTCTCAAAAGCTCGGCAGCAGGTCGCCGCCGCGGCCCGAGCCTTCGTTGGCGGCATGGGCGGCAAGCACCGGCGCCAGCGGCCGCAGCGGGTCGATGGTCCCGGCGTCGACGACCGGGTTCGCATCGTCGTCGCCGAGCCCCAGGAGATCGAGTTGCTCGGGGCACGCCCGCCTGACGCGCCGGCGCGCCGGCAGGCCGGGATTCAGCTCCTGCTGAAGGCCGCCGCTGCTGTCCTGAGCCAGGTCGCGATCCACCTCTGCCTGTGCCGCGGGCGCGGCCGTGCGGCCGCTCCAGTCGTCGGCGCGCGCCTCGGGCCGGTCCGGATAGCCATCGGCGCACAAGACGGGCGCCGGCAGCACACGGCCCGTGAAGTTTCTGTCCTCGAAATAGCGCAGCTTCCTCGCGCGGATCGGCGCGAGGCCGGAGATGAGGACGATCTCGTCCGAAGGCGCGAGCTGCATGACCTCGCCCGGCGTCAGCAGTGGGCGCGACGTCTCCTGGCGGCTGACCATGACGTGCGCCAGCCACGGCGCGAGGCGGTGGCCGGCATAGTTGCGCATCGCGCGCTGCTCGGTCGCGGTGCCGAGCGCGTCCGAAATGCGCTTGGCCGTCCGCTCGTCGTTGGACGAGAAGGCGACCCGCACATGACAATTGTCGAGGATCGAATTGTTCTCGCCATAAGCCTTGACGATCTGGTTCAGCGACTGGGCGATGAGAAAGGCGCGGACGCCATAGCCGGCCATGAAGGCGAGCGCCGTCTCGAAGAAATCGAGCCGGCCCAGGGCCGGAAACTCGTCGAGCATCAGCAGGAGCTGGCGGGAGGGCTGACCATCAATATTCTGCAGCCGTTCGGTCAGCCGCCTGCCGATCTGGTTGAGCACCAGGCGGATGAGCGGCTTGGTCCGCGAGATGTCCGATGGCGGAACGACGAGATAGAGCGACAGCGGCCGCGGACCTTCAACCAGATCGGTAATCCGCCAGTCGCAGGCCGAGGTGACCGCGGCGACGCTTGGGTCGCGGTAGAGGCCGAGGAAGGACATGGCGGTCGAGAGCACGCCCGAGCGCTCATTCTCCGATTTGTTCAGGACCTCGCGCGCGGCCGAGGCGACCACCGGATGGACCAAAGGCGCATCGGCCGTTCCGAGATGATTGGTGGTCATCATCGCCCGAAGCGTCGAGACGAACGGCCGTTCGGGATCCGAGAGAAATGTCGCGACCCGGGAAAGCGTCTTCTCCTCCTCGGCGTAAAGGATGTGAAGGATCGCTCCGACGAGCAGCGAATGGCTGGTCTTTTCCCAATGGTTGCGCCGCTCGAGCGCGCCTTCCGGATCGACGAGGATGTCGGCGATATTCTGGACGTCGCGGACTTCCTGTTCGCCGCGACGCACCTCGAGCAAAGGATTGTAGCGGGCCGACAATGGATTGGTCGGATCGAACAGCAAGCAGTGCGAGAATCTCGAACGCCAGCCGGCGGTCAGCTGCCAATTCTCGCCCTTGATGTCGTGGATGACCGCCGAACCGTTCCAGCTGAGCAGGGTCGGCACCACCAGCCCGACACCCTTGCCCGAGCGGGTCGGCGCGAACGCCATCACATGCTCCGGCCCGTCGTGGCGCAAATAGGCGCCGCCCGAACGCCCGAGAAACAGCCCTCGAGCCTCGAACAGGCCCGCCGTGGCGATTTCCTTTCCGGTCGCCCATTGCGCTGAGCCGTAGGTCGTGACGAACCGTGATTGCCGAGCGCGCCACAAAGACCCAGCGATCGCCGCGCCGCAGCCGAGGAAACCGCTGGTTCCGGCGAGCGCCCCGGCCCGGTCGAACACCTCCGGCGCATAGGCGTTGTAATGATACCACCAGACGAACAGCGACCAGGGATGATAGACTGGGAAGTCCCGGACGAAGAACCAGACGGGCCCGAGCTCGGGCTGATAAGCGAGCATCACCGCTGCCCACTGCGTCGCCGCCCACACGCCGAGGACCATGATCGCGAACACGATCAGGATCTGGCCGATCAATAATTTGGTGGGCGTCATCCGAGCTTCCCCCGGCCCGCGGGTTGGAAGCGGGTCCGGCCAGGACACTCAGCCTTTTCGCGCGCCAGCTGTAGCGCCCGGCGAAGGAATCAACGTGCCCTTCGACGAATCCTGTTCCGAAAGGGCTGGAGCAGGCCCCGCTCCGTCGCTGCCCGCAAGTTTAGCCTCTTTGCTCCCACGGCGCCTTGCGCGTCATCAGCCGTCGAAGAGCCCCCAGCGGCGTCGGCGGTTTGTCCAGGATCCGGCTGAGCGCCTCATCCTCCGCCGCATCAAGATAGAAGATGCGCTGGTCAGGCAGGACTTCGACGGCGCGACGGCGCGCGCTTTCGATCACGAACTCCGCCCGCGTCTTGGCCCCGGCAGACGGATGATGATCCTTGTCTCGACGTTTCGCCCTTGCATGGGAGCTCGCATGTCAGTCTCCCACCGAACCCGCAAGGGGAGCGCAAACGCTGCCGTTCACGTCAACATGCGCCGGGACCGCTAGCCCGGTCCAATCCTCATTAATGAAAGCCGCGCTATCCGATTTCAGGTCCGCTCCGTCCTCGGCCAATCGTCCAGCTGACCCCAGCCGACCCGACTCGCGCCTCCAATTCGCGCCCGATGTGCCACTCCATCGACTGCCGCCAAGGCACCAATGTGAACTCGCGACTATTCGCGATGACCGCAAACCGTCCACCGGCGAGTTCCACACGTCGTTCGAGCTTTCCGCTGATCCGATGGCCCTTTCCAACCTCCAGATACTCGAGCCCGAGCTCATCTCCCAATTGCGCCGCCACGCGCAGCAGTTCGCGCCGCCGCAAGGTTGGGAGCAGGCTCTGTTCATAGACCGTCCCGTCCGGCCCTTCGCGGGCGAGCTGCGCATCGACCAGCCATTGCCGCCGTACGGCGAGCGCCGCGCTGACTTCCCTTCCAAAACCGGCGTCGCGGAGCGGTTCCGGTTCTGGCGAGACAAGCTCCCGGTCAAGCCAGGTGGCCCCTTCGGCCGTGGTCAGCCGCTCGAGCGGCACCGGCGAAAGCAGTTCCACTCGGACCGGTTGCCGCCGTGCACTCCTCTCCTCGAAGGCAGCCGCTTGCTGCAGATAATCGGCAGGGACGCTCCAGCTCCCGTCAGTCAGACGCTCCACGGCGACGCCGCCGCGGCGCAGCGCTTCCAGCCGCCGCACATGCGCCTTCGTGTATTCCTCATTCGCCGATGGATCGTGGGCGCGATGAGTGTCCACGCTGTAGCGGGCGCTGTTCGCAGAAGCGATTTCGGCAATCGTGCGATCGGCCCGCCGTGGCTCGCGCCGCGCCGGCGACACGCGAACGATCGAGCCCTCCGGGAGCGCCTCCACGGCATCGCCGCTGCCGATG
>WNFK01085499.1_pt3 | contig 14180 bp, 4 predicted proteins | sample 5400281 | NCBI WGS metagenome assembly WNFK01 (sample SAMN13153350, study PRJNA577476) | soil metagenome | isolation source: 20 cm soil on Douglas fir-dominated hillslope | place: USA:California | collected 2013-09-17 | reverse complement strand
CGGCGCAGCCGGCGCATGCAATCAAGGTCGCGAGCAACGCGGCACTCATCCACGCCACGGAGGATCGATTCAGGACGCGCATTGCGGGACTCCTTATCGTGGACGTGAGATCTGCGTCTTTGGTACCACGGACACGACCCCTCCACTTTGCGCGCTGCGACCCACTCGCCGGCGCCGCTCAGGACATAGGCGCCCCAGTGATAAGGCGCGCGATAGCGTTCGTGTGCAAGCAGATCCCGCTGCGCGGCCGCAAGCGCCTCGGGCGGCGAGAGTTGCGCCAGATGTGCGTAGAACCGCTCCGCGAACGCCGCCGCGCCCTCGTCTTCCACCCGCCACAGCGTCGCCACCACGTTCCCCGCCCCGGCATACAAGAACGCCTGCGATAGCGTGGCAAAGTCCTCACCCCGCGCGAAGTCCGTGGACCCCATCATCCCGAGGCCCGTCTCGCACCCCGACAGGAATACGAGAGGGCTCGAGATCCTCAAATCGAGCACCTCGTGCACTTCGAGCCTTCCGTCGTCGGCAGAGTTGGCGCCCCCCCCCGCTCGCGGCGCGAACTCGATGCGCGAGAACAACGGATTGTGCGCATTGAGCACGCCATGCGTGGCGGCGTGCACGGGCCCAGTCTCCGTCAACGCGAGCCGGAAGCGAGCTTCCGTCGCACCGCTGCCGACCCGCGCGACGGCGCCTTGCGACCGCCGCAGCACGCCTGCTTCCCCTGCCGTGGCGGGAAGGCGCTCGGGGAATGGGGCAAACACGACCGAGCGCCCTGCATGCGTCCCGCTCCCACCGCGCCTTCGGAGCTCCGGTAGAGCCCCCGCGGAAGGCAGGTACAGAACACTGTAGGACTCGGCGAGATAACGACCACTCACGCCGTCGCGCAGCGCCGCGAATGGAAGGTACGTGAGCGCACCATGAGGGACCACGACCAGACGGCGCACACCCGGCGGCACGCGGGCCGGGGCGATCAGGGCGGCGTAGAGTGCATCGAGCACCGGCGCATCGGCGGCGCTCGTGGATCGCTGCGAGAGCAGCTCGCGAGCGAGCCGCACCCGGCTCTGCAGATTCTCCGCGGTCACCGGACTGCGAAACAGGGTGATACGCTCGCGGGTCACCACGAAACCCAGCACGCCATCGGGCGCCTGGAGGTACTCGATGAGTGCTTCGTCGGGAAGGAGCGCGTCCCGTACCGAGTTTGCGCGCGTTGGTGCGGCGCCGAGCAGTGCGGCGCCCGTGGAATCAGCGGGCGCTTCAGCGACGAGCCGCTCGTATCGATCGCGCGCGCGCGCCAGGCGCTGATACAGCGCCGTCAGGTCCGCGCCCACGCGTGGGTCCGCTGGATCATAGCGACGCGTGAACTGCTCGACCTGCTCGACCAACCCGCCGATCTGCGCGAGGAGGGTGGCACGGGCCTCCACGGCCCGGACGGCGGGAGCCCCCGCGGAGTCACCTCTCGAGGTCACATACTCGAGTAGGGCCCGCCCTCGCGCGGCGTCGCTCACTTCGAAGGCCTCGTCGACGCGACCGAGCCGCTCCAGCACCGTCGCGAGCTCCGCGTAAACCACGGCACGGTCCGCGATGTACGCCGTGCGCAGCAGCCCCGATCCGTAGCTTCCCCGGACACGTTCCACGGCAGCCAACGCCCGTCGACTTTCTGCGGCGGCCTCCTCAAGCCGGCCCAGCCGCGCCAGCGCGCGGCCGCGCAGGGCGTATGCCTCCCACTCCGTGTCGTAGCCGCCCTCGGCAAGATCGACGGCGGCGCCGTTCAACACGGACAGCACCCGTCGCGGCTCGTGGCGACGATCGCCGATCCGGGCGTCGGCGAGCGCCACCGCCACACGCGCGATCCGAGCGTCGAGCGCGCGAGCGACGGAAGTCGCGGCGGCGAGTTGCGCATTCGCCTCCACGCGCTGCCCGGCGCGGTCGGCCAGGTCAGCGAGCAGCAGGCGATCGGCTAACTCCTCGAACCGAGCGTGCGCCGCCCGGTGGCGCTCCAGCGCCTCGCGCGCATAACGCGCGGCCAGATCGAGGTCACCGAGCTGCGCGTGAATCTCGGATTCGCTGCGGAGGTCCGCACCAAGCTCGACGGCGAGGCCCAATGCCCGGTTGAGGGTCTTCGCCTCGGCGTAAAGCGCGAGCGCCTGCCGGTAATCTCCGGCGACGCGATGTTGCTCGGCCATCGCTTCGAGGTTACTCGCCTCGTCCTGCTGCACGCCGAGCTCACGGGACTCGGTGAGCGCGGTGTCCAGAGCGGCCAGCGCGCGTTGCGGCTCGCCCAGGGCGGCGTACGCCGTTCCCAGTTGCCCGAGGGCGTTCTGGCGGCCCGTGGCGTAGTCGGCAGTCTTGTACAAGCGAAGCGCTTCGGCGATGTGATCGACCGCGGCGCGTGGATCGCCGACGCGAATGTCGAGCATACCGAGGTTCGTGTGGGCGTTGCCCTCCAGGCGGCCGTTCCCCGTCTCACGACCGATGTCCCGCGCGCGCAGGAAGTCGCGGCGGGCGGCGGCGAAATCGCCCAACTCCGCCTGCACCAGGCCGACATTCGCCGCGGTGGATCCGAGCCCCACCGTGTCCCCGACCCGCTCGGCGATGGCCGTCGCTTCGGCGAATCGCGTGAGGGCGTGCGTCAATTGCCCCTCATTCCACGCGACTAGCCCCAGCCCGTTGTACGAGCGCCAAAGGTCCCGCTCGAGCCGGAGCGCCAGCTTCAGGGTCAGTGCGCGTTCCTGCTCCGCTCGCGCGTGCGCGTAGTCGCCGAGACGCCAATCGGCGAGCCCCAGCCAGGTGAGAGCCCGGGCCTCCGCGGCCGAGTCGGCCGTACGGCGCGCGCGCTCGACGACGACCGAGAGCAACAGGCGAGCGCTGTCGTATTCCTCGCGACGGTAGACCTGCTCGCCCTGCGCGACCAGCGAGTCGAACGCCGACTTACTCGCGACTGGAGGCGGATCCCGGGTGCCGCAAGCCACGGCGCCCATGAGGGACACCACCACGGACACCCTGACGGTCATCGGAGCGTGAAGCGACGCACGCCGCTCGTCACGGACCGGCCGTCCGGCAGGAGTGCGTCGACGTACCAGAAATAGGGCCGCCCCGTGCTGAGGTGGACACCGCTCGTCGGACGCCCGGTCGTGTCGGCCGAGGTTACGCTCCATGCCACGTCCCCGCGCTCGTCGCTGAGCGTCAGGCGATACGAGGCTCCGGCTCCGGCCGACCGCCACGTGAAGCGGAGTAACCTCCCCGGGGTCACCGCACTGTCCGCTGGCGTGATCAAGCCGACGGTGAGCGCGGGCGGTTCTCCGCCGTCGCGGAGCACGGGTCCTGGCCCCGGCGGGCTGACGGAGCGGGTGACGACGAAAAGCACGACCGCGGCGGCCGCGACCGCGGGGCCGACGGTCCACCAGCGCGAGCGGGAACGAGTGCGGCGCAGGCGCGACACTGCGATCAACTCGCTGCGGCACTCGGCGCAATCCGCCAAGTGCGTCTCGACGCGTGCCTGTTCGGCAGGTGCGAGCACGCGATCGAGGTAGGAGGCTACCTCACCGCTCTCGAGATGCCGGTCCGCCTGGTCAGGTGTCATTGTGGTCCTCGCCCTGACAGATGTAACGGACGCTCACACACGGGTTGCGCGTCACTCAGGGCTCTCGATCCCCCGCCGGCCGAGCGATGAACGGAGCGAGGCGAGCAGAGCATTCAGCCGGCGATAGACGTGGAACGGGGTCGCGAAGCCCATCAGATGCCCGATCTCGCGCGCGGACAGGCCCTCTTCGAATCGCAACGCGAGTAACAGCCGGTCGCGAGGAGGCAGCGCCCGGAGAGTGGCGTCGAGCGCTGCCGATTGTTCGCGACCGAGCAGCTCCGCGTGGGGATCGGACGAGGAGGCGGGGCTCGCCGGTGACGAGTCGAGGTCCTCGGCCACGAGATCCACGAGCCGGCGCCGCGCGGCGCGCTCCTCCCTGGCATCGGCCCCGGTATCGCGTGTGCGCCCGTAGCGGTGGCGGTGAAAGTCGAGGCAGAGACGGCGCGCTACTACGACGAGCCAGGTTGAGAACTTGCTACGGCCATCGGCCGAGTATGCCCGGAGACGCCGGCAGTCGTTCTCGCGGAGCGCCTCGAGGACATACGCGTAGCCGTCCATCGCGGCGTCGTGATCGTGATTGAGGGAACGAGCGGTGTGGACTAAGAGACGACTATGGGTCGTCAGGAACGCTTCCCAGGCGGCGTCGCGGGTCGGGGAGTCGGACGCGTTCAGGAGCTGGGCAAGCTCCTGTGGAAGTCCATCGGCCATCTAGGGCGGTCGCTGGCCTGAGGTGTCTCCCGTCGAAGCTACGCGCGCCCTAAGGGACTGCAACCAAACCCGTCGCCGGCTGCGTGCTCAGGGCAGCGTGAGGAAGCGGTAGGTCTGCAGCACCGCATCGGACCAGCAGGGCACAAGCAGATCTCGATTCTGTGCGTTCACCGCGATGCCGCTGGCGTACCCGCAGTTGATGGACCGGTACCCGATGTTGGTATCGGTGTTGCCGTCGATCTGATCGACCAGGAAGTTCCCGAAACCAGCCACATAGATCAGGTTCTTCAGCGGGTCCACGGCCACGCGCTGCGGCTGGCCACTGTATAGGAATTCGGTCTTCGCCACGGTATTGGTGGCGAGATCGATCACCGAGACGGAACTACCGCCCATGTTCGTCACGTACAACTTGTGCGTCACGGGGTTGATCGCCATGCCCCGTGGCGCGGTGCCGACGCCGATCAAGCCGACAATCGCGTTCGTCGTCGGATCGACCATGGCTACGGTGTCGTTGACCATCGCCACGTAGACAAGCCGATTCACTGCGTCGAACGCCACGCCCGTGCCGTTCGCCGGGAGGCGCACCGTGTCCTGCGGAATGATCGACCGGGCGCCGCCGTCGATCTTCAAGAGGTACGGACCGCCGGTGGTGCACCCGGACTGCGGATCGCTGCAGACCGCCGCGACATACGCGAGGTTCGCTGATGTATCCACAGCCACGAAACTCGGATTCGGGCCCACCGCGATCGTCGACAACAACTGTCCGTTGTTAGCCCCATCCAGCACGGATAGCGTTCCTGAGGACACGTTCGACACGTACACCCGCGCGTTGCGGGAATCGACGGTCACGTGCTCCGGCTGCACGCCCACATCCTGGTAGGTGAGGACGCGGTTCCCGGGGACATCGACGACGGCGACGTTGGCGCTGCCGCGGTTCGCGACGTAGGCCTTGTTCGTGCGCGGATCGATGTCCACCGCCCACGGTTGGCTCCCCAAGCCCCCGAGCGTCGTGATGATCGGGTTGTAGACCACGCCTGCCGCGAATATCGTGTCGCCGGGCCCGCGCTCGGTGAACGCTGTGATGACCGCCAGGTCCCGCGGGAAGCTCGGGTACGCGCTGTCGATCCGCACGCGAATCGAGTTCGCCGCCGGGAAGTCGATGATCGTCAGGCTGATCCGTCGCCGTCGCGGTGAAGGTCACCGTGTCGCCCAGCCCGGCGCTCACGGTGTCGGGCGTGACGGCGATGTTGGCGAGCACCTGGTTCACGGTGACCGCCAGCGTGTCGCGGTCAGGCACGAGCAGCGCGCCCAACGTCTGTTGCACGATGATTGCGGCCGTGCCGTTGGCGTGCGCCGTGATGTCGGCGAACTCGTTCATCGGCCCGTACGTCGAGTCCGAGACGCTCCCTGGATTGGAGTTCGTCCACGAGAACTGATAGGCCGGATCGGGCGGCAACGGCGAGCCGGCCGAGTCGATCAGGAACGCGATCAACGTCTGACGGCAGAGGATGTTGTACGGCCCACCGACCGGGCACAGTGAGTGGAAGTCGAAGGAATCCACGACCAACCGAACCCCCGCGGCCACCGGGAGCATCGAGATCAGCACCGAGTCCTGAATCGTGCCGGTGGAGTCGAGGAAGTTGCCGTGCAGCTGGAACGCCGACGGCGTCGAAACCGTCGGATGGAAGAACACGGTGTCGAACTTCACCGAATCGATGAGGCCGTAATTCTGGAAGCCGATATTCACCGGCACGTCGGTGAAGAAGAAGCCGGTCTGCGGCGTCGTGGGGTTGCCGTACTGATCGCGGGCGTTCGTCACCAGGGCCGCGGGACGCAGGCTGCTCGTGAACGCGACGCTGTTGCTGTCGGCGCTGATGCCGCCCGCGCTCAGTGACTGCAGCAGCTGGAAGTTCACGGAGACGGTCGGACCGGGCTGCAGGAACGCCGGCCACGTCACCGGTGAACCCGCGAGACCCACAACGGTCGCCTGCACGAACTGGAGATTGGCCGCCGTCGTCGTCTGCCACACGCCTCCCGCGCGGCCGCCCTCATCCGTCGGCAACCCGGGATGCTGGAACGAGCCCGTCGACGCGCCCCATACGATGGCCGTTCCGGAGACGCCTCGGCCCTCCGCGTCGAGCACGCGGACGCGGATCGAGTCGGGATCCCCGACGGTCGAGTTGATGGCCGCACCATTGGCCAGGACCGTGTCGGTCGCCGGGACGAGCTGCGCCGCCGGACCACGCGGGTAGAACGGACCGGAGACGACATCGAACTTCACCGCGTTGAACCACAACGAGCCGCGACCCAGGGAATCAGGGGACTCGAATCCCTTTTCCAGGCCCGCGGCGTCGCCCCACCAGTTGCCCAGAGCGTCGACGGAGTCGGTGCCGGCGTTGGCGCTCTGGATGACCTGGCCGCGGTAGTGATACAAGTCAGACGCATGGATCGAGAGCAAGAGCGGGTTCGGGCTCTTGATCATCGGCGAGCTCGGATTGTCGTAGAACTGGCTGTTCTGGACCGTGACCGGGCTCTGCGCCACGTCCTTCACGTCCAGCGCCGTCGTAAACGAGTGCCGGATCGTGACGGACTCGAGCGTGAGCGGTACCGTCGACGCGTTCGAGTAGCGGATGGCGCCCAGCACGATCGCCTGGCAATCGATGAGCCCGCACGGGATGGTGCCGCCGGCGTGCTCGACGATCAAGTGGTCCACCGTCGAAGGCGACAGGTTGGCAAACTCGAGACCGAGCCAGTGGTCTTGACCCGGAGTCACCGTGAACACGATGGGCGAGCCCAGCGTCCCGGCCGCGCTGAACGCGGAGGGCGTGGCGCCGCCGATCGTCAGGCTGCCCGCGGGATCGAAGGTCACGGTATCACCGGCGGCCACCGTGAACACCGCACCCGAATCCACCACGACCGGCTGCGTCACGCGCCAACGGAACGCCAGATCCGGCAACGTCTGCGTCAACGGCACGGTGCCGCCATGCAACAGCAGCGTGTCGGTCAGATTGCCCGTGAGGTTGTTCGACGGCACCTTGGGCAGCACGTCGGCCACGACGTCGAGCGCGTAATGATTGCCCACCAGCGTATTGCCGCTGATGTCGTCATTCGGATTGTACGCTGCGCGCCACACCAGACCCGCAGCTGCGGCGTTGCTGATGGAGTCGTCGCGCACCTGGACGCCCTGGGGCGGCGTCCGCTTCACCGCGATGCCGTACAGGTGGCTGGAATCGCTCACGACCGAGTCGATCGTGAACGGCGCCGTGCCGCTCGGCGCGTCGATGTACAGGCTCGTGTTCAACGGCTCGAAGAACCCGGTCGTCTTGATCAAGCAGTTCAGACAGACCTGGCCCAGCTGCGGCTGATACCCACCGCGGACGAGCCGCATGTGACGCACCACGGGCGTGCCGCTCTGCGAGCCCAGGAACAGTCCCTCCCACCCCGGGTGGCCCGGCCGGTTGCGCAACACCACAGGCTGGGCGGCGGTGCCGAGCGAGACGAAGTTGGCGGTGTTGCCGCTCGAGGCGCCGGTGGAGTCGCCGAAATCGCCGACGCTGAGCGCCGCCGACGTATCGAAGGCGATCACGAGGCCGGTGTCGAGCGACACGTTGACCCCGGACGATGACCAGACGCTCAGGAACCCGGTGACCAAGTACGGCGCGGGCTGCCGGTAGATGGTGAACGACGGGACACCGGCGCCGACGGTGCCGGAGTCGACGACAATCGTATCACCGATGCCTGCGCCGAGCCCGTTGCCGGCAATCGAGTCCTGGCGTCCGAAGCCCGGCAGCTGATGCCCGAACATCTGCACGCTGCCGCCGGCATTGCCGGTGAACTTGTTGGCGACTGCGCCGGCGAGGTCGACGGAACCGTTGCCGAAGATCAGGCCCATCTGTCCGGATCCACGAATCGATGTGGAATCGACGCGCAACACGCCGGCGAACGACTGAATCCCGGCGCCCGACACCGAGTCGATCTCGCTGCGGTGCACGTGCAAGTTGCCGGCGAAATGATGCACGCCGGCGTGAATGCACTGGCGGATGTGCACGCTGTCCAGGTCGACGTTCGCCGCCGGATCCACGAGCAGGATGCACGACTCGTCGATCAGGTTCGGCCGCGTCCCACCGGCGTACTCGATGTCGACGTTACGCCACGTCTGCGGACCGCTCGTCTTCTGGATCTCGAGGCCGCGCCAGAACCCGGGCACCGGTGAGCCGGTGTTGGCCGTCAGGTGAATGCTGCCGGGCGTACCCAGCATCACGAGATTGCCCACATTGCTGGACGCCGTATCCCCGAGCTGCAGGCCTGCACCAGCGTCGAACTTGACCGTAGCGCCATCCTCGATCGTCAACGTCGCGCCGTTCAGGATCCTGAGATAGCCGCCGACGATGTGCGGGCTGGCGATCGCCGTCCACGTTTCGTTCGCGGTGATGTCGCTCGCGTGCGCGGTCTGCAGCGTGATCGCGACCAGTCGCAGGCTGGTGGCACCCCACAGCGTATCGAGCTGGATGCCGCCGCCGATCAGCAGACCGTTGAGCGTCGGGAGGGTTCCGGTCCGCGACGCGAACGTCAGCACCGTGAACGTGTCGCCGAGCGCGGGCGTGAACCCGTTTGCCAGGGTGACGCTGAGCGCGCTCGCGAGCGTCGCGCTGCCGCTGACCGCCAGCCGGTCGTACTGTGTGCCCGCGGTGGTTCCGCCGATCTCGATGTTCAGCGCTCCCGGCGCGGACTGCTTGTAGGCGCCCGTGAAGGTCATGGTGCCGAGCGGGCTGCCGGGCTTCATGTCGCCATCGTTGAAGAACGAGATCGCGCCGACGTTCAGCGTGCCCGAGCCGGCGATCGTGCCTCCGGTCTCATTCGTAAAGGCGGAGCCGCTGCCGATGAAGCTCAGCGTCCCGCTGGCGATCGTCATCGTGCCCGTGTTCTGGTGCGCCGCGGACGCCTTGTTGATCGTCGATGTCTGTGCCGAGCCCGTCGCCACGACGAACGTGCCCTTGTTGCTCAGATGGGCGTTTAGCGTACGCGGACCGCCCGTCCCCGTGTCGGCGCGGATCGTGGCGCCGGTGTCGTTCACCAACGCGCCCGTCGTCACGTTGAGCACGGCACCGTACGACGACGTCACGTCCGTCAGCAGGATCGTGCCGTCGGTGGTGAACCCGTTGGCCACGGTCAGCGTGCCGGTGCTGTAGGTCCCGTTGCCCTCGATGCGCAGGGTCGCGCCGGCGGCGTTCGTTACCGCGCCGTTCAGATTACTCAAGCCGTTGACCGTGACGTCGCCCTGATTGACGAACGCCGAGTTGATCGTGCTCGCCGCCAGCACCAACGCCGTGCTCGGCGCGACCGTCAACGTGCCGCTCCCGCCCCAAGTGACGGTGACGATCTTCAGCCCGGTGGAGGCTGTGCTGAAGTCATGGGCTGCCGCAACGGTCATGCCCGACAGCGACAGGGCGCCACCGCTGAACGTGCCGCTGTCGTATACGAACGTGCCGGCCGACAGCGCGACGGTGTCGCCTGTGCCCATCGTGATCGTCCCGACCTGCCGGAAACTCGGCGTCGTGCCGGACTGCGAGATCGTGAGTTTCGCGTTGGCGTTGATCGTGCCGCGGTTGACGTGCTGGGCCGACGCCTTGGTCAACGTCAGCGGCCGCACCAGCGTCAGCGTGCCCTCGTTGTCGAGCTGCGCGTCCAGGGTGCGCGGGCCGTTCGTGCCCGAGTCGGCCCGGATGAGACCGCCCGCGGCGTTCGTGAGGGTGCCGTTCGTCACGTGCAGGATGGCGCCGTACGACGAAGTCGAATCGGTCAGCACGATCGTGCCGTCGTTCGTGAAGCCGTTCAGGACCGTCAGCGTCGACGTACCGAAGGCCCCCTCACCTTCCAGCCGGAGCGTGCCGCCGCTCGCATTCGTGAGCGAGTCGTTGATCGCCGTGGGGCCGTGCGCGTCGAGATTGCCGAGGTTCACGAGGCGCGAGTTGATCGTGCTCGACCGCAGGTTCAAAAGCGTGCCGGCCGCCACGGTCACCTTGCCGCTGCCGCCCCAGGTGCCGTTCGTGAGCGTCAGCGCGGTGGTCGCCGTGCTGAAGTCCAGCGTCGTCGACACGGTCGCCGACGAGATCGCCAGCGTGCCGCTGCCGCCGATGGTACCGGCATTGTAGTTCAGCGTACCGCCGGTGATGGTGAAGGTGCGGCCCGCGCCGATCGTGATCGTGCCACTCGTCGTGAAAGTCGGCGTCGTGCCGTTCTGAGTCAGCGTCAGGTCACCGCCGCTGACGGCGATCGTGCCGCTGTTGACGTGCTGCGCGCTCGCCCGGCTGATCGTCAGCGGGCGATTGAGCGTGACGGTGCCCTGATTGTTCAGCTCGAGATTCAGGGTGCGCGGGCCGTTGGTGCCGAGCGCCGCGTCGATCGTGGCGCCGGGGGCGTTCGTCAACGTCTGGCCAGCGGGCATGTTCAGAACCGCGCCGTAACTCGACGTCGAGTCGGTCAGGACGATCGCACCGTTGTTCGTGAAGGCGTTCGCGACCGTGATGTTCGCGGTGCCGTCGGTCCCTTCGCCCTGCAGCCGCAGCGTGGCCCCGCTCGCGTTGGTCAGCGAGTCGTTGATCGCGGTGCTGCCGCGCAGGTCGACTTGCCCCTGGTTCACGACCTTCGCATTGATCGTACTGGTCCTCAGCTGCAGCTGCGTGCTCGGATCGACGATGACGTGTCCCGTGCCGCCGACCGTGGTGCTCGTGAAGCTGTACGGCACCGTCGCCGTGCTCAGGTCCGGCGTGAGCGCAAGCGACGTGCTCGCGAAGCTGATCGCGCCGGGTCCGGCGATCGTGCCGCCCGAGTAATTGAACGTGCCGCCCGTCACGGCGACGGTGTCGCCGCTCGCGATGTTGATCGCGCCGCTGTTCGTGAAGCTCGGCGACGTGCCGGTCTGCAAGAGCGTGAACTTGCCCAGGACGGTGATCGTGCCGCTGTTCAACTGCGCCGCCGACGCCTTATTCAGCGTGAGCGGCCGATTGAGCGTCAGGGTGCCCTGATTGTCGAGCTGGGCGTTCAGGCTGCGCGTACCGCCCGCGCCCGCTGCGGCGGTGATCGTCGCGCCCGCGGCGTTGGTGAGCGTGCCGCTCGTCACGGTCAGCGCCGCGCCGTAGGATGACGTCGTGTCGGTCAGGACGACCGCGCCGTTGTTCGTGAACCCGTTCGCCACCGTCATGTTCGCCGTGCCGAACGAGGCGTCGCCTTGCAACCGCAGCGTCGCGGCGGCGGCGTTGGTGAGCGCGGCGTTGAACGCCGTGCTGCCACGAACCGTGAGGGCGCCCTCATTGTCCACCGGGCTGTTCATCGTGCTCGCGCCAATCGTCAACGTCGTGCTCGGCGCGATCGTGAGCGTACCGCTGCCACCCCAGGTGGAGTTCGTCAGGCTCAGGACGGATGTGGCCGTGCTGAAGTCCTGCGAGGCCGAGACGGTGGCGCTCCCGATCGTCCATGCGCCGCCGCTGATCGAGCCGCCGCTGTAAGCAAACGCGCCGCCCGTCACGGCGAGGGTGTCGCCCGGGGTGATCAGGATGGAACCGCTATTCGTGAAGCTCGGGCTCGCACCCGACTGCTGGATCGTGAGCTTGGCGTTGACGTTGATCGTGCCGGTGTTGGTGTGCACGGCGCCGGACTTGGTCATGCCCAGCGCACGATCGACCGTCAGCGTACCCTGGTTGTCGAGCGGCGCGTCCAGCGTGCGCGGTCCATTCGCACCCACCTGGACGTTGATAGTGGCGCCGGCCGAGTTGGTCAGAGTACCGCTCAGCAGCCGCAGGACCGCGCCGTACGAAGACGTCGAATCGGTGAGGGCGATCGTGCCGTTATGGACGAAGCTGTTGGCGACCGCCAGCGTGGCGGCGCCGAAGGCACTATTGCCCTGCACGCGGATGAACGAGGTCGGGGTGGTCGACAGCGGGCCGTTGAGCGTGGTCAGGCCGTGCACCAAGAGCTGACCGGCGTTCGTGATCGATCCCGGGCCGTTCAGCGTCGCGCTCGACAGCGAGACGACGCCGTTCGCGTTGATCTGGCTGCCGGCGCCGAGCCCGAGCGTCTTGCTCGACAAGGCCAGCGTCTGCTTACCGGATGACCCGCCCAGCTGCAGCCCGGCGATCGTGTCGTTGACGTCGAAGGTGACCGTGTAGGTCCCCGGCAGCGTGATGACCGCGATGTCGGTGGGTCCGGGAACGACGCCGCCGCTCCAGTTCGCCGGATTGCTCCAGTTCCCACCCGCCGCGTTCGACCAGGCGCTCGTCCCCGCCGCCGCGACCATGTCGAATGTGGCGCTCGTCGCGCCGGTCAGGCCGCTTGCCGACGCCGTCAGGGTGTAGCCGATGCCCGGCTGGTCGATTTGCAGGTCGTTGAACGTCGCCACACCGGCCACGGCGTTGTGCGACGGCGTACCGGTCAGCGCTCCACTGCCGGGATTCGCCCCGATCGCCACGCTGACCGCACCTGTGAACGCCGCCGTCGTATTGCCGAAGGGGTCGCGAGCCGTCACCTCAATGGCCGGCGCGATGGCCGACCCCACGAACGATGGGCTCGGCTGCACGGTGAAGGCGAGCTGCGATGCCGCGCCCGGCGTGACGGTCATGAGCGGAAGGGCCGTCGTTACCGTGGCGCCGTTCACGGTGGCGCGGATCGTCGTCGCCGCGCCGGCGGCTTGCCCGGTGAACGGCGCGGTGTAGACGCCGCTGCCGCTGTCGGCCGTCGCGCCGATCGCTCCCGTGCTGCTGCCGCCCGACGCGGTGAACACCACCGAGTCGCCGCCCGCGGTCAGCAAGTTGCCCGCCGCGTCCTTCGCCCGGAGCTTGAGCGTGGCGATCGCGCCCGACGCGAGCGTGTCGATCGACGCCGTCACGACCGATGTGGCAGCCGCAATCGCCCCGGGCTTGACCGTGACCGTCGGCAGCGTCGTCGTAACGGCACTGCCGCCGATCGTCGCCCCGATCGTCGTCTGCGTCCCGGCGATGGCGCCGGTGAACGTCGCCGTGTAGACGCCGTTGCCGCTGTCCGCGGTGATGCTGATGGCACCAGTACTCGTTCCGCCGGAGCGCGAGAACACGACCGCGGCGCCGCCGCTCGTCAGGTTGTTCCCCGACGGGTCCTTGGCCTGCAGACGCAACGTGACGATCGCGCCAGACGCGACCGTGTCAGCCGACACCGTGACCAGGGAGGTGGCCGGCGAGGCGGCACCCGGCGTCACCGTGATCGTCGGCAATGTCGATGTCACCGAGACGGCGCCGATCGTGGCCCCGATCGTGGACGGCGTGCCGGCCGTGACCGCGGTGAACGTCGCCGTGTACGTGCCGTTGCCGTTGTCGGTTGTAGACCCGATCGTCCCGGCGCTCGTCCCTCCCGAAATCGTGAATGCGACGGTCGCGCCACCGGTCGTGAGCGCATTGCCCGCGGCGTCGCGGGCCTGCAAGGTCAGCGTCGCCGTGCCGGCCGCGCTCACCGTGGGACTCGAGACCGAGACCAGCGAGGTCGCCGCCGAGATCACGCCCGGGGTCACCGTGACGGCCGGCAGGGTCGTGGCCACCGGCGCGCCGTCGATCGTGGCGTGAATTGTGGTGGCCACACCGGCGAGGACGCCGGTGAACGTCGCGGTGTACGTGCCGTTGCCGTTGTCGGTCGCCGGGGACGGCGCGATCGTGCCGGTACTGCTGCCGCCGGTGAAGCTGAAGACGACCGTCGCGCCACCCGACGTCATGTTATTCCCGCCACCGTCCTTGCCCTGCAGCGTCAGCGTCACGCCGTTGCCCGACTGCACGCTGCCGCTCGACACGGTGATGAGCGATTGGGCCGGTGAGATCGTGCCCGACGTCGCGGTCGCGCCGACATTCAACGTGACGGCGGGGAACGCCGGGGGGTT
>WNFK01151479.1_pt1 | contig 14183 bp, 14 predicted proteins | sample 5400281 | NCBI WGS metagenome assembly WNFK01 (sample SAMN13153350, study PRJNA577476) | soil metagenome | isolation source: 20 cm soil on Douglas fir-dominated hillslope | place: USA:California | collected 2013-09-17 | reverse complement strand
TCATTTTCCGGTTTTGACAGTCCACTGATAAAACTGAGAGCTTTCAGATGGTTTTTCTTTAGGCGGTGTTTTTTCACGCGCGGCGTCTCGCCATCTCTTAAGTGTCGCGTTTTTTCTTCGAATTCGAGATTCAAATGGTCAAATATGTCTCCGTTCAAGATCAGACGCCTGAACTTGAATTTGGACATGACTTCAAATAAGAGCTCGGCATTGCAGAGCTCTGAACCAAAATGAATATCAGAAAGAATCAGCGTGTCGATCTTTTCTCTAGTCATTAAACTTTCCTTCCAGAAGTTTCACGACATTCTTTTTGAAAAAGGCCCACTGTTTCGATGGAAAAGCTGCATGGTCCTCACTTTGTCAAACAAGTTTCGCCTGTAATAGGTTGTTTTCCTTATACACGTCGAACATTGCTACTAAGTTAAGACGGCCAGACTACTCGTAGAGTCCGCCGTCAATTCCCTTCCGCCTTCATCGATTCTTCATTGACTCGCAAACGGATCGAAACAGACCAACCGTATACAGACAGCGCGAATCGTTCAAAAATTTGGAGGGAGAAATTCTATGAGTAGGAAGTTAGCAACGGTTGGAATCCTGGCCGCACTTGCGGCGATTCCCGGTTATTCGATCGTCTCATCGGCTGATAGCAAAAAAGAGGATATCCGGAATATCCAGGTTGGGCCCAGGCCATATTTTCTTGTCGACGATATGGATCCGGGGCCGCTCAAGACGGCTCTGCAGCAGTGCAGCGAAAAGCCGCTTAAAAAAACCGTTTTCTCGATCGGTCACCGCGGCGCTGGGCTGCAATTCCCCGAACACACTAAGGAGTCCTACGAAGCCGCTACGCGCATGGGCGCGGGCATCGTCGAATGTGATGTAACTTTTACCAAGGACAAGCAGCTGGTCTGTCGCCATGCACAGAATGACCTTCATACCACGACCAATATTCTGGAAACGCCGCTGGCACAGAAATGCACCAAGGGATTTACGCCAGCGACCTTCAAGCCCGACGGCTCGCTGGACAAAGCGGCATCGGCCGAGTGCCGCACCAGCGACATTACTCTGGCCGAGTTCAAAACTCTTAAGGGTAAGATGGATGGCTTTAACCCAAGGGGCGCGACCGTCGCTGAGTATATGGATGGCACGCCCAACTTCCGCACAGATCTATATGCTTCCCGCGGCACATTGATGACTCATGCTGAAAGCATCCAGTTGTTCAAAAAATTGCAGGTTCAGATGACCCCGGAGCTAAAATTCCCCACCGTCCAAATGCCTTTCAATGGGTTCACCCAGGAGCAATACGCGCAGAAGATGATCGACGAATACAAGGCGGCCGGCGTGTCGCCGAGCGATGTGTGGGCGCAGTCGTTCAATCAACCCGATATCCTCTACTGGATTAAAAATGAATCGGCATTCGGCAAGCAGGCGGTATTTCTCGACGATGCCAACTTGCCGAACGAATTGCCTTCGGCAGCCGAGCTGCAGTCCTACGCGCAGCAGGGCATCAAAATCGTCGCACCGCCGACCTGGGCGTTGGTGGCATTGCAAGGCAACAAGATCGTCCCGTCACAATATTCGATGAACGCCAAGGCCGCCGGACTGGATATCATTACCTGGACCCTTGAGCGCTCCGGAACCCTGACCGATGGCGGCGGTTACTACTACCAGACCATTACCCCGATCATCCATAAATCCGGCGATACTTACGAACTGCTCGATGTGCTGGCGCGCAATGTAGGGATTCTCGGCATCTTCTCCGACTGGCCCGGCACAGTAACCTATTATGCGAACTGTATGGGACTTAAGTAATTTTCCCAGCCAGCCGTCGGAGCCCGGCGTGGCTCCGATGGCTGGTTAAAATCATCCTTGCAATATCCACATAGTAAGGAGATCCGGGAGTAAGCGGCCGCATTTCCGCACTGCACCAAAGATGAACGCTTTTGCAGCCACAGGAATTTTTGGTCACCCCTCGTCCGCCTCCTGAGGAAAACAATGTCGTGGCATTGCCAAATACTTCCCTCAGATCTGCACAGATCGTAGCAAACTCGAATGGCACCGTTTGTGCTCCGTAGAACGGGCATGGGCAATAACAAGATCCTAATTGTTGAGGACGATTCCGATTGTCGAAAAATGGTTATGCTCTTTCTACGGCAATCAGGCTACAAAACTGTTGAAGCGGCGACTGGACTCGAGGCCGTAAGTCGAGCACGCGTGACCCGTCCTAATCTAATTCTCATGGATCTCAACATGCCCGCGATGACGGGAGATCAAGCAACCGCGCGGCTCAAAGCGGATCCGTCGACGCGAGATATACCCGTGATCGTAACTACCGCCTTTTCTTACGGACCGCTTGTCGATCGCGCTATCACCGCCGGGGCGGACGAAATAGTGCACAAGCCTTTCGAATTGAAATCGCTTCGTGTCACGATGCAGCGACATTTATCAGGCAACTACCAAGCTTGATCTTTTCCTAGATTCTCCTGGCATACCCATTGCGCTTTGACATTGGCAGGTAGGTAGAAAGCGCAATGAAATCCTCCCCACACGGGATGTTAAACGGCCGTTCGCGACTTTCTGGCTGATCTATCTCAGCATCATATTCATCCTAGGTTACGTTGTTCTTTGAGGGCAGCGCGCTCCCGGTGAGGCATCAGCGAGCAAAAAAAAACTGACAAGGATTTCTCCCTGTGCGATCATATCGGCATGGCGAAAAAGACAAAAAAGAAAAATATAAAATCCAAAGAAAAGAGTACTGACTGGGCGCTAGGCCAACCTTTAGTTTTCCCCAAAAAGAAGAAGCCTGCTACCGGCTCGACTGCGCCTTCACAATAGCCTTGCACGGGTACTTCATCCCGCTTTACAGCATACTTCGTCACTCCAGCCGAGAGCTATTTTTGCGACATGAATCAGCGCTATTTTTTGTTTGGAGATCACGGATTCATCCCTGTAGAAAGTTATTGTAAAATGAAACGTCCTTGCCTAATTTGTCACCTCTGGTCACTTTATGGAGCTTCGGAGCCATCCACTTATGTCGTTTCAGGGTATTTCAAATTGGCCACCGAAATGGACATCCACGTCCGGAAAACCAACTATTCATCCGAGCCGAGAGATTGGAGTGCTCGAGCAAGTAAAGCACTCCACTGTTAATCCAGCTACCTGCTTCCTTATGATTTCCCACGGTGGCGATTTTTATATCGGCCGGCTCAACTTCGATGATCCAAACTTTTGCCGTCAAGTCTGTGAGCTTTTGACAGCTCATTATGGCCGCCCTCTCGCGGAAATCGGCGCAATGGATATTCCCTAGGGAAGGCTGCCCCCTTGATCATGAGGGAAGTGCCCATGGCGAATTTACCCCGCGAAACAATCACTAAGCTTTTTTATTGCAAGCCGCTCGACGCCTACGTGACCGTCCCTGGGACATCGCTCTTCAAAGTCGCTCGTTGTGCTTGGGTTCAATCCAGGAAAACCGCGCTGCGAATTCGGACCGTGGCGCTCCCGTTATCGATCACGTCGAATTGAATGGATGAACAATTCAATTCGATTAGAGAGGAACGCAAAGCTCAGCTTGAGCCGGAGCCGGGCAGCTGCAGCGGTTCGTTAGCCGGTGTGGGTCTCGGCGACGTGCTTCACACGGCGTCTACCGCCCCGGCCCTCATGTGGATACTTTATCTTCTTCCAACCCTATTTGGCCGAGTCGTAGCGGCTGATGGCATCAGCCGACGGGGTGTCGCTGACCATACAGGTATGCCGAATGAATAGCAGCAGGGTTGGTATATTTGATACGGCTGGTATGGCTGCAGATATAGCTGGTAGTGCATCACATGGAGCTCGTAGTACGGATCGTATTGTTGCAAATACTGTAAATACTGCTGCCACTGTAAATATTGCTGATACTGAGCATCCCAATACGGACCATAGTAGGGGCCATATGACTGCGCTCGAAGATGGGGGGTGACAAAGACCAGCAAAACTAACAGTGTGACTGTCGAGAACAACAATTTCATTGGATTGCCCTCCCTCGGAAAATAGCAGATTGACGCGAGAAATCAGACAGCAAGACATATCCGCGAAAAAAATTAATGGCTCAATCTCTTATCTTATGAGGACGACACGAGCCAACGCGTCTACGCAAGCGGATTAGACCTGTCGACTACTTCTTGCCACCCTTCTGAGCTTTTAGTTTCGCCGACAACTTCGCTCTGGCTGCGGGGCTCATTGTCTTTTTCTTTTGCCCGGGTTTGACCGAACGCGCTGCTTGTTTAGCTCGCCTAAACTTCGCCCATCTTGCCTTTTGAGCGGCAGCGATCTTCTTTTTCACAGAAGCGCTCATGGTCCGTTTTCTATTTGGCGCAGCTCCCGATGTAGCTGGCGGACCGAGGATGCTACCGAGCTCTTTGTTGAGCTTGTCGATTTGTTCTTTAATCGCCGCTGCTCGCTTGAGTTGATTAACTGTCAAGTCGAATAGGCTCATGAGCTCAATAAACAGTCAAAGTTGGTGGAAATCAAGCGGTGTTGCACAGCATTCAAAGCCTATGAGATTAATCGAGGCGCCTAAGTTGCTCAAAAATACTGTGTCGTCACTATCAAAATTTGAAAGGTCGTCGCTCAAATCTCGAATAAATTCCATTCGGTTGCGTTTCGGCACTTCAGTGTCAGACATTTAATCATTTATTTCGGCTTCCTCAACCTATGAGAGAGCCTGAAAGCGTCAGCATTCGAAATGCCGACTATCTTGCATAGGAGTAAAATGTAGGACCTTACGACGCGTCCCTGACGCGCAACGCTGTGCCGGTGATCAAGGGACCAGGCTATATCACTTCGGTTGCAATGAGTTCCCAAGATACGATCACTTTGCGGGATAAACATTATACATCCGGTCGATAAAGCCGCTGTCATCGAGTTTGCGCACGATGTTGCGATCGACGATCTCTTCCAGTTTGATCTCGCCGACGCGCGGGTTGCTGCTCTGCATAAGACGCTGAACGTTGCGTACGCCTTCGAGGGAAGGATGCGGCTTCTTCTCGAGGCCGCCGCGAGTGAGTAACTCCTGATATCCGTCTTCGGCGAGACTCATCTCTGTGATTCTGAGCCGGCGCATGACGCTCTTGAGCACCGCGCTTTTACTCTTCGGCGACCAGGTAAATGCCAAGCCCTCGACCAGTGCGCGTAAAACATTTTCGACGATCTCCGGCTGGCGCTGCAGGTAAGTTCTCCTAACCGCGACCAGATGGTTCATCATCGGAATATTGGCTTGGGAAAAATCGGCCAGCGCGATCATTCCTTTGGCTTTCGCTTTACGGCTAAAGAGACCGTCGAGAACCGTAGCGTCGATGGAGCCGCCCTCGAGCGCTTGACCGCGTACGGTTTTATCGCCGATGACCAAGACTCGGATGTTGTCCCGGCGTGGTTCCAATCCCAGAGATTCCAAACCGAGCATGGCGCCCACCCAACCGCCGCCACCGATGCTCTGTACTCCGAAGCGTTTACCGCGCAAATCTTCCGGCCGCTTGATGGCGGGTCTGACAACCAGCTCGTCGGTGACTCGATTGTTGAATCCGGCGACAATAACGAAGTCCGCGCCTTCGGCTATCGGCACGATGATCGCGCTGGCGGTCCAGCCGATTTGGATGTCGCCCGACAACATGCCGGAAAACAACGTCGGCCCGCCGCGCATGTAGATGATCTCCGAGTCGATGCCGTATTTCGCGAAAAATCCCTGATCCTGCGCGACCCAGAGTGGTGCTACCCGGAAATTCATCGCGGCATGGGCAATGACCACCTTTGCCTTTGCCGACGCGGCGCGGACGTCTGTCCAACTGATAAGAGGAAAACAGAGACAGACTAAGATTGCGAGAATTTTTCGCATCTGCCCCTTCTTCCGATGAAGACTTAGGCTAAGAATCCTCTGCGTTTTTTACCACAGAGACGCGGCATTCAGAATCAACGCACGTCAGATATTGTCCCGGTAGTCGTCTTCGGGCTTTAAGCATGGCGCCGATCAAACACCGCCATCATGCCTATAAATCATTCCACCGGACGCCGTTGTTCACTCGTGGTTTTCGCGCCGGATGAGACGGCTTCCTTGGCTTTCGCGCGCGCCAGCTTCAGTGCGTCCCGCAGGCGCTGCTGCTGTTCAAACCAGAATCGTGAGAAGGTCGCGGTCATTCTTCGATCGCTGAATTTCATCAAGAGGTACGCCAGCACGAATCCGCCAAAGATCCAAATGAGCCGTACTGATTTGTAGGACAAGGCCGCGTAGATCGAAGGCAAGGTAGAAAAGGGCGAGGTCGCAATGTTGATCGCGAGCAGAACTACGTCTTTCAGGATGGTCCACAAATGGATTCCCGCCGTCCTATCCAAAGCGCCCGAACCGACAATCAAGGTCGCAACGCAGGATAACAGGTAAATGTAATAGGAGAATCGACCGATGTTGATCGTGTTGCGGACACGATCCAGCAAGGACGACTCATTCCCGTGCGCGGATTTCAAAATGTTCTCGGCTGCGAGCGCTCTCTGTTGGGCCGCCGCGTCCTTTTCCGGATCTCCCGCGGGTGTTATGACGACCGTGGCGTTCGATGGCAAGTTGCCGGGGCTGTAGTCTTCGGTACCATGCGCGACGCGCTCCAGTACGCTCAGGTGAATCGTCGGTGCAACATCGTTCTTTCGGCATATCGCGGCAATGTCGCGGGGCTTCCAACGGTAAAAGACCCCTAGCCCGGCGCGGGGATCATAAAGCTTGTCGTCGACATTGGCGTGGTCTCGATATTCGCCTTCTCCATCAACCAGTCAAGTGGAACCAGAGACATGCCTTGTTTTGGATAGCCGCCGCCTACATTGGAATGCGCACCCGCGAACCAGATCTGCTCAATCTTTTGATTTTTGTTTTCGCTCGGAATGCTTTGATCCCACAGCAGCGGATGAAAGGAGTGACGCTCATCGTCGATCGCCAGCGCATGGTAGGCGTGCTTCACATGTTCGCTCAGTCTCTGGTTTGGAAACTTGAAAGGATAAATGACGGTGTTGATCATATCGCTGATATGGAAAGGCATCCCGACGGCGTCTACCGTATCCCACACGCCGATAAAATGAACCTCGGGCGGTTGACTATGGCAGAATTTGGCTTTGAAATTGATTGTCGCGTCGCTGTCCGGTGCGCCAAGAAAGAGGCGCATGAAAATTGTTCGGTAACAACTGCGGTAAGCCTTATAAGCGGCATTGACGCTGCGGTCAAATGCACTCGCCGTCGGTTGCTTTCTAGCGTCGATAATACCGCATTTTGTGATTATCCCGGCGAGGGTTCGGACGGTGAAAGCACCACGGCTAAAACCAAACAGAAAGATCCTATCGCCCGGATCATAGATCCGGCACAATTCCTTATAGAGTTGTTTAACGTTTCGGCTGAGACCCCATCCTGTGACTCCGCCGAGGATCTTAAGCGGTTTAAAATCTTCCGTACCGACGCCGTCGTCGTAGATCGCGACTTGAGGGTCCAGCTCTGGGTCAAAGCGATGGCCGTTGAGATCGATGGACTCAAACATTTTGAAAACATTTGTGCCGCGCCCTTTGATCGTTGTGTTTCCGGTGCCGTCAGAGCAGATCACAATGTTTTTATTCATGGCAGGCTTCCCTCTAGAGGGCAGATCGCAATTTTCCGCCGCTAACAACCGAGACAACGGTATGAATTATAGAGTCGACGCTACTACAGCACACGGTTGCTCACCGCCCTTATTTAACATGTAACTGCACCGGTAGAATATTTACCACAGAGACGCGGAATTCGCAGAGTTTTTTTATGCAGGGCGTGTTCGTCGGCATTTATTTAAGCGTGGTGGGCTGCGGAAGGATAAAGATGAGGAGCAGGTGCGAGAGTAGCCGGCTCGTGCGAATCAAATCTGATACTCCACCGTAGTCGAACCGCTACATAGTTTTCTTCTGATTACGCAATAATAAGGTTTTCGTTGCGCAGGTCTTGTGGCATCCCCTTTGCGGTGAAAACATACGGCCACGAGAAAGCTCTTAGTTCAGTCACGGTAATCCGCATCGCCGCCCTCAAAGATCACCGAGATGCCGGAGAAGCAGCAAATTTACCGGCTAGGCTTTCTAACTTAAAATGAGTTGATCATCGGCTAGTTGTCAGGAAAGCTCGGGAGAAATCCGATGAGGAGAAAAGTTTTTTGGGTTCCGTTTTGCGCTCTATTATTGGCTGCTAGCACCCGTGTCCAAGCACAGCAGCCAAAGAAGATCCCGCGTGTAGGATATCTTGCGGCCGTTTCGGCATCCGCTGACGCGCCTCGTCTAGAAGCGTTTCGCCAAGGACTGCGTGAGCGAGGCTATATCGAGGGACAGAATATTCTCATCGACTACCGACATGTGGGCGGCGGCTTCGAGCGGCTTCCTGATCTTGCGGCCGAGTTGATCCATCTGAAAATTGACGTGCTGGTCGCAGTCACGACAAATGCCGCTCTGGCTGCCAAGAAAACTACCGGGACCGTTCCCATCGTGTTCATGGGCGTGACCGATCCGGTTGCCGCTGGGCTGGTCAAAACTCTGGCGCAACCGGGCGGAAACAGCACCGGCATCACCAACATGGCGGCGACTTTAACGGGCAAACGATTGGAGCTACTCAAGGAAACCATTCCCAAGGTGCGCCGCGTTGCCGTACTGTGGGACCCACAGGCTCCAGGCTCGACACCGCAATGGAACGAAAGCCAACTGCCGGCGCGGGAACTGGGCCTGCATCTTTATTCGATGCAGGTGAGCAGCACCGACAAATACGACGCTGCGTTCAAGGAAGCAGTCAAAGCGCATAATAACGCTGTCTGGGTTACACTGAACCCATTGGCCAATTCGAACCAAAAACTGCTCGCGGAGCTGGCCATCAGTCATCGATTGCCATCGATATGCGCTCGCGGAGATTACGCGGAGAATGGTTGTCTAATGGCATACGGACCCGGTTACAGTACCGAAGGTAGAGACGGTGCTCGTTATGTCGACAAGATCTTAAAGGGCGCTAAGCCCGCCGACGTTCCTGTGGAGCAACCGATGAAATTTGAGTTGCTAATTAACTTAAAGACCGCCAAGCAAATCGGCGTCACCATTCCGCAGTCGGTGCTTTTTCGGGCGGATAAGGTGATGAAATAATAACGATATCAGGAAATTTTTTTCGCCTGACGGCGCGTGTTGACCTTGTGGAAGTGAAAGCTAAAAAAGCCGGCCGGCTTATGCCACTCGCCAACAAAGGTGGTTGGAAATCCTGCTCCAGAGGACATAAATACAGAGGGCGTGGCGGCTGTCCGATCTGATGGAAGGGCAATCGCGCCGCCGGTGGTGGGCGCCAGAAACGGAAACGATAGGGTTCCCTCAACTCGCGATCACTGAAACTGCTTAACAAACGATGAGCGGTCAGGCGCTCACCTAATTCGATATAATTGATTAGTGCGCGAGGAAGCCTACGGTACAGTAGCCACGTAAAAGGATTCGCCCTCTGCACGGCTATCGGCAGAGGGCTCACCGTATCGCGCGGCCCTTACCGATAACCGCCGGACACCGTAATTCTCTCGCCCGTCACCCATCCGGCGTCTTCGGAGGCCAGAAACACCGCGACCCGCGCGATGTCCTCCGGCTGACCAAATCGTCCCAGCGGAGTTTCCGCCACCATCTGCTTTTCGAAGTCACTGCCGATGATGCCGATCCGATGTACGCCCTCAGTCTCCACGCCACCCGGAGCGATGGTGTTGACCCTGATCTTCCGGGGCCCCAATTCGTTCGCGAGCACCCGCGTGATCGAGTCCAACGCACTCTTGGTCGCCGCATAGACCAACGAGTTCGGCGTCGAGTTCTCGCTCGCGACGGAGCTAATGTTGATAACACTCCCACCGTTCGGCCCGAATTGCTTGACCGCCTCCTGAATCGTTAGAATCGGCCCGAGGACGTTGATGTTGAATTCCCGATGGAATTCGTTCTCCGTGACGGCCTCTATCGGCTCGAACTCAAAGACACCGGCGTTGTTGACGAGCACGTGCAGCGATCCGAAGGCTTTCTTCGTCTCTTCGAACAGCCGCTTCACGTCAGCTGCCTTCGACACGTCGCCCTGCACTGCGATCGCCTTGCCGCCGTTGCTGGTGATCTCCGCGACAACGCGGTCCGCGCCTTCCCTGCTGGAAGAGTAATTCACCACGACGGCGGCTCCCTCAGCTCCCAAGCCCTTGGCGATCCCCGCGCCGATTCCCTTCGAGGCGCCCGTCACGATGGCCACCTTACCTATTAATTTGCCCATTTTGATTCTCCTCTCTTGACGTCCTGATTTTGACGCGTTGAATAGTTCAATAGTTCACGATTTATAAACTATAGTTCATGATATATGAACTAATGGACAATTTGTCAAGCACGTGTTATAAATAAATCATGAAACCGCTTTATCACCCCTCACTTGGCGACATCACGGTGGAAGGCATCATTCATGCGCTCTCAGACCCCGTCCGTGTGCGGATCTATGCCGAAATTGCCCGTTCGGACTGTCCGAAAATCTGTTCGAATTTTTTAGAGCATGAAAATCGCGCGGTCCCCAAATCGACTCTTTCCCAACATTTTAAAATTTTGCGGGAAGCGGGACTTATCCGTAGCGAGCGCAAAGGCGTGGAACTGCATAACACCAGCCGTTGCGAGGAACTGGCAAAACGCTTTGGTGAAATGGTAGGCGCGATTATCGAAGCCTATAGTGAGCAAAATAAAAGAAGAGGCAAATTCAAAAGCCGAAAAGCCTCTTCCTGATAGCTTTTATTATGGCGACTATGTGCAGGCAATAGATCGCGTCTTTACTTCTGTTCCTACTGAGGGGATCAGCCTTATGCCCCCCGATGCCCCTCAAGTACATTAAGACAGTTGGACTAATCAGATACAGTCAATTCTGGTTACCTTCCGCACGCTGGTCTCTGCAGCGGCGCCATACACCGCGGTCGATGTCAATGAAAAGTTCTGCTGGCAAGGGACTGATCGACTTGAGCGTTCGAATGGTTACAGTCGTTCCAAACGTTCAAGCCGTTCCAGTTGTTTAAGAATCAGACGCTGATGACTGAACCACTTTCGCGTTCAGCCGAATCGCGATGAGCTTTCTCGTTCATTCGCGACAGTCGGCCTGCCCGGGGCCGTGGATCGCGGCGGCGTGAAAAACTTTATGGCGTCTGAAATGCGCGATCTACCTGAACCTGTTTGTCGTAATTTGCAATACAGCTGAGGACCTGCTGCGCAGCCTAAGGTTTTGATAAATAAAGCACCGGCGGATCGGGTATCATTTTTGCTCAAGCTTAAAGTCACCAGGTGAAGGGCAAAGTGTCGAGCATTAATTTGTTTCATTCATGAACAACCCTTGCCTTAAATTTCGATCATAGTCTCTCTTTGAAATGAAAGGAGAAATCATGCCGAATCAAAAAAATAGCCCTGGCGAAGTTCAACAAGCTATTAAACAAGGCGCAATAACTCGAGAATACAAAGGCGATGCGCAGCGGATCATTCAAGCATTGAACGGGCTACGATCCACCGAGATCATGAGCTATCTCCAATATATGCAGCACCAATACATGGCTGTCTCACTGTTGTCGCCGGGGCTCAAGACCGAGTTCGAGGCGCATGCAACCCAAGAACTGGATCATGCTAATCGGCTGGCAGACCGAGTGCAGCAGCTAGGAGGTGTGCCCATCTATGATCCAAAAGAAATTTCTTCGAAAGCTGCAAATGTCGGTGTCGCGCCGGAGCAGGGTGCTACCTTGACTGAAATGGTTGTAGAGGATCTGATACTTGAAAGGCAGCAGATAGAAGTTTATACCGCTTTGATTCGCGAAATCGGTGACCAAGATTTGGTAACGCGGCACGTGCTGTTAGGCATCCTTGCGGAGACGGAAAAGCACGCAAGCGAATTGGCAGATTATCTCAAGAGAACCGCGGACACATAGAATTGAGCCGACGGCGCCGCGATATGTTCGCCGGAGCAGCGGCGGTTGAGAATTTGAGCCGTTCGCTCCCGAGACAGTCGCGCGACCTTGAAAAGTTATTTTCGACGCCGACACTCGACCGTCGGTGTCAATTAAAAGTTCCGCTGCCGAATTTAATTTGTACCCGGCCGCAGCAAGAAGGCACGGATTGGCGCACTGGCTGCGGCCGGGGAATCTTTTTCTACAGGCCGTAAAACGCCTGGGAATTTGTCTCCAGAATCTTGTGGGCTTGGGCGTTGCTGATCCTGCCCGCCTCCACCCAGTCACGGACTTCGTCCAGCGCGCTCAGGTTGGCGGAGATATCGGTGTGGCTGTAGTCGGTGCCGATCATCAAGTTATCTTCGGTGCCGAACTTCAGGAGAGACTCGATGTCGTCGATCGGGTCGATGGTGACGAACAGGCGATTGGCGCGGAACAATTCCGGTTCCAGTTCAAATAGGCGCGGCAATCGACTCTGTTGACCGCGCAGCGTTTGACGCTTTACCGCTCCCAACTGGGAGATCGTATAGGGAATCCAGGAGGCCCCCGACTCAATGAGTCCAAAGCGAAGTTTCGGAAACTTCTTTGTAATTCCTGAGCTCACCAACTCGGTGAAGGAATACATGATGGGGAAGCCCCGGTCCCATTCGTGGCCAGGTAACGGATGGCCGGTGTGGATGCACAGAGGCAGCTCGAGCGCGCTGGCTTCCTCGTAAATCGGAAAAAAGTGCGGGTCCGTGACCTTCCTGTCGAGATCGAAGCCGCGCTTGAAAATACCGCAGGCGCCGTGCTCTTTCGCCCAGCGCAGCTCCTCGACGGCCTTGTCAGGATTAAGCAGCGGCAGCACAGCCGCCCAGCGCAGCCGGCCGTTTGTTTGCGCGCATTTCTCGGCAAGCCACCGGTTGTAAGTCGTGGTCAGAGCCCATTCAGCTTCCGCGTTGCCGGTATTGTAGCGGATGAAAAACGTCGGGAAGATGACCTGCACGTCGACGCCCATCTTGTCCATGTGAGCGAGGCGGCCCGGCACGTCCTGAAGCTCTCGTAGCACCCGGGGAGGATGGTTGACTTCATCGCGGATGGCACGATTTTGCAGCCTGCCTTCAACCACCCAGCAGCGGCTGGTCGTCGCGTTGTAGCCGGCGCGTTTGGCTTCATCCGGCGGCATCGAAACCGTCACCGGTATATACTTCGCGTACGGCGTACCCTCCAACTTCTTCCAGGTGTCTTCGCACTCGTCGACATGGGTATCGGCATCAATCATGGGCATAGGGATCTCCTATTCTTCACACTAAATGAGAATAAAATCGCTCAAAGTTCAAGGGTTCAAAAGTTCAAGGCCGGATCGGCCCGGAGTAATTGAATTATTTTGTTCGAGTCGGATCACACTTGCAAAAGGCGAATCCAGTTGATCGGCAGTCCAAAGTGTTCAAAATTCCATGTTCATTCAATCTTGAAATCACAAGACATGAAGCTTGAATGAAGTCGTATCGGCGCACACGCCTAACGAATCGATCACGACAGCTCGACGCTTCGACATCCTACAGCTTGATCACTCGCAGGCTTTAGGGGATAAATACCGTAAGACAGGCAATCGCAACGACCGCCTCCGGAGCACAACTGAAGCCAACTATGAATACGATGACAGATGAAATCCGGGTCATGACCTCGGGCGCGTTTACCGCGGCATATCTTGAGCTCATTCCCCGACTCGAACTCCTGACCAAGAAAAAACTCGTGACTGCCGCGACTTCCATAGGGACGGGAGAAAATTCGATTCCGAATCGGCTGCGACGTGGTGAAACCGTTGACGTGGTCATCGTAGCGGACGGCGTGCTTGTTGGATTTATCAAGGATGGCCTGATCATGGCCGATAGCTATACTCCCGTCGCACGCTCAGCCATCGCCATGGCGGTGCGAGCAGGAACTCCGAAACCGGACATCGGCACGGTCGACGCGCTGAAGCGCACACTCTTGCAAGCAAATTCCATCGCGTACTCCGCCAGCGTAAGCGGCGAGTATCTCACCACCGAGCTGTATCAGCGCTTGGGAATAGCCGACCAGGTGATGAGTAAAAGCCGGCTAATCGGCGGCGGCGAGCGAGTCGGTGCCGTGGTCGCACGGGGAGAGGCGGAAATCGGCTTCCAACAGTTGAGCGAACTACTTCCCGTTCCCGGCATCGATCACGTGACACCGCTGCCGCCGGAAGTGCAGAAAGTG
>WNFK01114811.1_pt1 | contig 14184 bp, 14 predicted proteins | sample 5400281 | NCBI WGS metagenome assembly WNFK01 (sample SAMN13153350, study PRJNA577476) | soil metagenome | isolation source: 20 cm soil on Douglas fir-dominated hillslope | place: USA:California | collected 2013-09-17 | reverse complement strand
GAAGCGGCGGATATCAGGCTCGCGGCCGAGCGCGCCGAGGCGCTGACGAAGAAGCTTCTCGTCACCAGCCGCCGCGCACTGCCGCAGCCGACCGGACTCGATCGTGGCGCGTCGTCGGTACCTCTGCCCGGGTCGCCGCTGAAGGAATCGCGCGATGAGATCGCGACACGCCATTCATCCGGGAAAACGGCCGGTCGCGTAAGACGCTTGAAAACCAACGCGCCGACGGGAAAGGAGACGATCCTGCTCGTCGACGACGAGAAGGCGCTCAGGAAGCTCGGAAAGCGCGTTCTGTCAGCCGCCGGCTACCGCGTGCTCGAGGCATCGGACGGTGCCATGGCGCTTCGCATTGCGGCGGAGGAAGTCGGCGAGATCGATCTCGTCCTCACTGACGTCGAGATGCCGACTCTTGGTGGGCGTGGAATGGTGGATGAGCTGCACGAGCTCAGTCCTGGAATCAGAGTGCTGTTCATGTCCGGCTACACCGACAACGAGATTCTTCGGCGCGGGATCAGGACTTCCGAGACGGATTTTCTCCAGAAGCCATTCACCGCTGAAGCTCTTTGCGCCGCCGTCAAGGCTGTGCTGAACAAGCCATCTACGGCTACAGCCTGATGTCGCCCACGAGCGCGCCGCGACACACCGAGCCGGCAAGAATACTCATCATCGACGACCAGGCCCAGAACATCAGCCTGCTCCGGCGCATCCTGGAGCGCGCTGGATATGAAAACATTGCGTCGACCACGAACCCCGCTGAAGCGCTGACGCTGAAAGGTGAGTTCCGTCCCGACCTCGTCCTGCTCGATCTGCATATGGGTGCCGACATGGACGGGTTCCAGGTTCTGGAGGGTCTCGTATCGAACCACCGCGGAGCCGACCACCTTCCCGTGCTCATGATTACTGCCGACGACAGCGCGGAAGTCAAGCGACGGGCGCTCGCGCTTGGGGCGAAGGATTTCGTCAGCAAGCCGTTCGATGCGGCCGAGGTACTGCTTCGCATCCGGAATCTGCTGGAGACACGGTTCCTTTATCAGACTTTGCGAAATCAGAACAGCGAGCTCGAACAGAAAGTAGCCGAGCGAACAAAGGAGTTGGAGGAATCGCGTCTCGAGGTGCTGGAACGCCTAGCGGTCGCCGTCGAATTCCGCGATGACGATACCGGGAATCACACCAAACGGGTCGCCGAAGTCTCCGCAGCACTCGCGGCCGCAATCGGTCTGCCACCTGTAACAGTGGACCTGATCAGGCGCGCCGCGCCGCTCCACGACATCGGCAAAGTCGGCATTCCCGACAGCATCCTGCTTAAAGCGGGGCCGCTCACCGCCGCAGAGTTCGCCATCATGAAGACCCACACCGTGCTCGGCGCCCAAATGCTCAGCGACGGGAGATCCGAGCTCGTCCGAGTATCTCAGCGGATCGCGCGGAGCCACCACGAATGGTGGGACGGCTCGGGTTACCCCGACAAGACGGTACGCGATGCGACTCCCCTGGAAGCGCGGATCGTCGCTGTCGCAGACTTTCTGGATGCGCTGACCCACGATCGGCCGTACCGGCCGGCCTGGAGCCTGGAAGACACTCTCTCCGAGATATCCGCGCGCGCTGGAATCCATTTCGATCCGCAGGTTACCACGGCCCTCGCGGGCATCGACTGGCGGTCCAGCGCGCTCCTCGTAGCGTAGGGTTCGCGCGGCGAGTTTCTTGCTTTTACCGGCCTCCGGCAGCTGAACTTCCCGGAGGAATCCCATGCGCTGGACACCAGGCGGACGCAGCCCCAATCTGGAAGACCGTCGCTCAGCCGGCGGTGGAATCGGCGGACGAGGTCTGGGCATAGGCGGCACAATCGTAGTCCTGGCGCTGAGCCTCATCTTCCGCCAGGATCTTTTCAGCGCTCTTGGAGTCGAGCCATCGATAGGCACGACGACCGCCCCGATTTCAGCCGCCGATTCCGTCGCGCAGGAGGAGCAGGTTCAGTTCGTCTCCTTCGTGCTCGACGATGTACAGAACACCTGGGCCAAGATTCTTCCGAGCTACACCCCCGCCCGCCTGGTACTCTTTCGAAACTCGACTGATTCAGGGTGCGGACAAGCCCAGTCAGTGATGGGTCCGTTTTATTGTCCGCTCGATCAGCGGGTGTACCTCGACCTCGGATTCTTTGACGAGCTGCAGCAGAAGTTCGGTGCAACGGGAGATTTTGCACGAGCCTACGTGCTGGCGCACGAGCTAGGGCACCACGTCCAGCACCTTACCGGCACGGACGCGCGCGTTCGTCAGGCCCAGGAGTCCAATCCCTCGGCAGCCAACGATCTCTCAGTTCGTTTGGAGCTCCAGGCCGACTGCTTCGCGGGGGTCTGGGCGCACTCGACCGACCAGCGCAAGCTGTTGCAACAGGGTGATGTCGAGGAGGCTCTGGGTGCGGCGTCGGCGGTGGGTGACGACCGTATTCAAAAACAGACCACTGGCAGGATCAACGTCGATTCCTTCACCCATGGCTCCGCCGCTCAGCGTTCGACTTCGTTCAAGCGCGGCTTCGAGTCTGGAGATCCAAGAAACTGCAACACGCTCTAACGCCCCACGGCGCTAGAGCTTGGCGATCATCGCCACCAGGGCGAGAAGCGGGGCGACAAGCGCGATCGTACCCCACACGTTCCAGCTTCGTGTGAGCGCGCCGTACTCCTTCCAATCGAGCGACCCGGAGTCCACTCCCGCCGGGGCGACGGCCAGCATCCGCCTCTGGATCGGGACGACCCGCGCCATGTAGGACACGCCCGAGATGGTGAAAAGAATGATTCCCGCCAGAATCCATCGCGTCCGCACCAGTGGCAGCCCTCCGACCACCGCAGCCCCGAACCCTCCGATCAGGATAAGCAGCACGCTGGGGATCGTAAACCATCGGTCGGCGCGAATCAGTCCAGCAGCCGTGTGATGAATGATGACGGGATTCCTCGTCTGGTCCGCGGACACCTTCCAGAGAATCCCGGTGATCAGATTGCCGAGGAACACGACCACTGCGAATACGTGCAGGATCTTGAAGGCGATGTACATGTTTTATCAGAGGTATCGCGCCTGAAGAATCTGGCGGTGATGCAGCTCGTGTCCGGCGATGATGTAGGCAAGCGCCCTGACAGAGACCTCGGCATTGTTGGCAACGCCTCGATTCATCCAGGCCGGCTCCTCGAGATGCTTGAACAGAAAAACGGTCGCTCGACGCACGATGTCGAGCTCATTGGCCAGCTCCGCGAGCGGGTAGGCATCAAACTTCGCGCCCCGGACGTAGTCATCCTGTTCGAAGCCGGGCAATGGCGTCGCATCCCCGCGCGCGAACCTGAGCGCGCGCGCGCAAAAAATCCGTTCGCTGTCGATCAGGTGGCCAAGGAGCTCGTTCACACTCCACTTGCCCGGCGCATAACGATAGGTCGCTGTGGAGGCGGGAAGTCCATGAAGAAGGTCCTGGGTCTCCTTCATTTGCGATTCGAGCGTGGTCAAAACGTCGCCTTCGGGTACGAGTGATATGTATCTCTCGTAGTAGGCGAGAAACTCTCCTTCTTCCGGCCTGCTTTCTCTCGCGACTGGCATCGTCTTCGCTGCTGGCATCGTCTTCGCTGCTGGCATCGTATCTCCCGGATTTCCTGACGGAAATAAACTGCCGGTTCGTTGCGCGCGCCACTTACGGTGTTTGCCTGTGCAGTAACGGCCTTGTATCATCCGGCCTTGTGACCTGGCCCTCGAGGAATGCAAGAGCGACACGATCCCTACATATCACTCCGCAATCGTAATTTTCTGTGGAGCGTCGCGAGCCTCGTAGCACTGACGCTCGGAACGCAGATCCAGGCGACGGTTGTGGCGTGGCAGGTTTATGCTCTGACGAAGGACCCGCTCTCGCTTGGGCTGGTTGGTCTCGCTGAGGCGCTGCCGTATATCACTGCCGCTCTCTACGCGGGGCACCTCGCCGATAGGCACAACCGCAAGACCGTCTCGCTCATTGCCATTGCGGTCCAGGTCGTGTGCGCGATCGCACTGCTGGTCCTGACGGCGTACTCCGGACGCTTGCTGGCTCGAACGATCTGGCCGATCTACGCCGTTGTGTTCGCCAGCGGCCTCGCGCGCAGCTTCCTGCAGCCGGCGCGGACCGCGCTCGGCGCCGAGATCGTGCCGCGGGAAACGTACGCGAACGCCATCACGTGGAGGTCGTCGCTCTGGCAGTTCGGCGCTGTTGTTGGGCCGGCAGTCGGCGGAGTCATCTACGGTTTTTCGGGCGCCCGGCTCGCATACATCGTCGAGGCGGTCTTCTGCGTAATCGCGCTCGGTCTTTTCGCGCGGATTTCCTACAAGCGCCATGCGGTGGTGGCTGAAGAAACAACGATCGGTGAGAACCTGACGGTCGGAATGCGCTGGCTGATGACCCAGCCCGAGCTGTTGGGCGCGCAGCTGCTCGATCTCTTTTCCGTGCTGTTCGGCGGTGCCCCCGCGCTCCTTCCGATATTCGCCGCGGAGATCCTGCACGCCGGCCCACAGGGACTGGGCGTTCTGCGCGCGGCGCCGGCAGCCGGAGCCGTGCTCGTATCCGTGTTTCTGATTCACCGGCGAATCCGAAGGGCGGGACCATTGCTTTTCCTCTGCGTCGGCGCATTCGGGCTGTGCTGGATATTCTTCGCGCTCTCTCGCTCGTTCTGGCTATCGCTCGCGCTCCTCGTCGTCAGCGGCATGGTGGACAACGTGAGCGTTGTCATTCGATCGACATTGCTCACACTTCGTACTCCGCAGCACATGCTCGGAAGGGTGTCGGCGGTAAACCAGATTTTCATCGGGTCCTCGAACGAAATCGGGTCGTTCGAGTCGGGAGTTGCGGCGAAGCTGTTGGGCGCGGTCCGTTCGGTGATCTTTGGTGGTATCGTGACCCTTGGCGTGGTCGGCGTTACAGCATGGAAGATTCCGCCGCTTCGGAAGCTGGACCATTTGGACTAATTGCGTCTTTTCCTCCACTGCGAGCGATGCGAAATTAGACCCATGGCTGGATTCACACCTCCCGACGGATCTGCAGTGCTGGCACCGTCTTCCGCCGTACCCGGATGGACGGCGGAGTACGCTGTGCCCCTTGGCGGGCCCGGGCACCTCCTGCTCGCGACCTTCGAGCAGGCGGCCATCGGCATTGCGCACATGACGCTCACCGAAGAGTGGATCTCGGTGAACCAGCGCTACTGCGAGATCGTTGGATTCTCCCGCGAGGAAATCCTCCAGATGAGACTCGCCGAGCTCACGCATCCGGAGGATGTGCAGACGAGCCGCGAGTATCTCGATCGCATTCGCGCGGGTGAGCTCGACGAGTACAAGATCGAGAAGCGATATGTAAGGAAAGACGGCTCCGTCATCTGGGTTCACCTCACCGTCTCCACTGTTCGATCCGTGAACAGGGATCCGTTGTACCTCGTCGCATTCATCGACGACATCACGGAGCGGCGTAACGCCCAGCGCGAAGCCAGCCGGTCGTTTTCGCTGCTCCGCGCAACGCTCGAGTCGACGGCGGACGGGATTCTGGTCGTCGATCTGGACGGAAAGATTCTGAATTTCAATCAGAAGATGACCGACATGTGGGAGATCCCGGCCGAGGTCTTTGCGTCTGGCGACGACCAGCGAGCCATTGGTGCCGCGCTCGAGAAGCTTGTCCACCCCGACGATTTCATGTCCAAGGTGATGGAGCTCTATCGTCATCCGGAGGAGGCGAGCTACGACGTTCTCGAGCTCAAGGATGGACGAATCTTCGAGCGTTACTCGCAGCCCCAGCGGATCGATGACGTGGCGGTGGGCAGAGTGTGGAGCTTTCGCGATGTCACCGCCCGCAAGCACGCGGAAGAGCACGGAAATGCGCTGGCACGCGAACAGGCCGCCCGCGCCGAGGCCGAGAATTCCGAGAAGCGCGCAGCCCTTCTGGCCGAAGCCAGTCGGGTGCTCAGCGCTTCGTTCGACTATCAGACGACCTTGGCCGCGCTAGTGCGTCTCGCCGTCCCGGCGCTCGCCGATTATTGCGCCCTCGATATCGTCTCGGCCGACGACAGCTTCGAGCGCGTTGGTGAAGCGCACGTCGATCCTGCCAAATCCGCGCTGATCAGGCAGGTTGCCCGCTTCCCGCGGAGCGCACTCACGGCGAACCATCCGCTCATCCGCGTGGTTACGACCGGCGTTCCGGTTCTCGAGGCCGTGATCACGCCCGCGTTTATTCGCGCTTCATTCGCTGAGCCGGAACAGCGGCGTACCGTCGAGGCGCTGGAGCCGCGCTCGCTCATCTGCGTTCCGCTTGTGAACTCCGGCAAGCCGCTGGGAGCACTGACACTTGTCACATCCGCCTCGGGCCGCAGGTATGAAATCGCGGATCTTTCGCTCGCCGCCGACCTCGCAAGGCGCGCGGCAATCGTCGTGGAACACGCGCGGCTCTTTCACGAGGCGCAGCAGGCAACGCGGGCCCGTGACGACGTCCTCGCCGTCGTCGCCCATGACCTGCGCAATCCGCTCAACACCGTCACGATGGCGATCACTCTCATGCTGGAAAACACACCCGTCGAAAACGTGAAGGAACGCAGGCAGGTCGAGATTGTGAGGCGCGCGGCGGATCGCATGAACCGGATGATCCAGGATCTGCTCGACGTCAAGCGGATGGAATCCGGCCGCCTCGGCATCGATGCACAGCCAGAGTCGCCCGCGTCGCTCGTAAACGATACGATCGAGATGCTTCGCCCGATCGCAACAGGCAGTACCATCGTTCTCGAATCCGACGTGTCGGAAGACCTGCTGCCGGTGCTGGCCGACTCCGCCAGAATTCAACAGGTTCTGTCGAATCTCGTCGGGAACGCCGTCAAATTCACACCTCGAGACGGGCGTGTCGTCGTATGCGCCGAGCCAATTGACGGAGGTGTACGGTTTGGTGTGAAGGACACCGGTCCCGGCATTCCCCCCGATCAGCTCCCGCACATTTTTGGGCAATTCTGGCAGGCGATGCCCTCCGACCGCCGCGGAATCGGGCTCGGACTTGCGATCGCCAAGGGCATCGTCGAAGCCCACGGCGGCATGATTTGGGTGGAGAGCCAGGTGGGAGCGGGCAGTAACTTTTATTTCACCCTGCCCAGCGCCGCCTAAGTAGGCCCGCAATAGACGCGGTCTAGCGCTCCAGAGCGCAAAACCCGGTTGCCGGGACGCCCTTGTCGCGTCCATATCCGACGCCCCGCCTCTCCGTCTCGCGGCATGAGGCGTGACCATCGAGCGCGCAGCCCGAGGAGGAAAAACTGGGTCAGTCTGTCTCTCACGAGTACATGGGGTCCGCGGCTGCCGCGGGCCTCAGATACGTTACCGATGCTATGCCGGGCATTCGCCGTCAGCGCCAAGGTCGCGGGTTCACGTACATCGACCCGGACGGACTCGTGATTCGCTCGCGCGAAGCGATCAATCGATTCCGCTCGCTCGTGATTCCCCCGGCCTGGACGGATGTCTGGATTTGTCCGCACGAGGACGGCCATCTGCAGGTCACCGCTCGCGATGCGCGCGGGCGCAAACAGTACCGATACCACCCCGGTTTTCGACAGCACCGCGATGGCACCAAATTCGAGCGCATGTTCGAGCTCAGCGACGTGCTTTGGAAGATCCGCGAGCGCGTCGAGAAAGACATCGAGCTCGACGGACTGGCGCGCGACAAGATCATGGCTACGGTGGTGTGGCTTCTCGAGACCACCCTCATTCGCATCGGGTCCGACGAGTACGCCAAGGCCAACAAATCCTTCGGCCTTACCACACTTCGGCGCCGGCACGTGGCCGTCGTCGGGCACGAGCTCAGGTTCGAGTTTCGTGGAAAGAGCGGGATCCAGCACGCGGTCGCCGTGACTGACAGGCGGATCGCGCGGATCGTGCAGCGATGCCAGGCGCTGCGCGGTGAAGAGTTGTTCAAGTACCTGGATGACGAGGGCAAACGCCAGACGGTCCAGGCAGAGGACGTGAATGCCTACCTTCAGGACATCACCGGACGCGAGATCACGGCGAAGGATTTCCGCACGTGGGCGGGCACGATGCTCGTGGCCGAGGCTCTTCGCAAAATCGGGGCGGCGAAAACCAAGCGCGAGGCCGAGAAAAACGTCGTGGCCGCCGTCGACGTCACAGCCAAGCGCCTTGGCAATACCCGCAGCGTCTGCCGGAAGTATTACATCCATCCTGCTCTGATCGAGGCATACCTCGAAGGCTCTGTCCTCCCACCGCTGCCCGAGCGGCAATGGAGCAAGCGCAAGTCGCAGGGCCCAACCCTGCGTCAGCACGAGATCGACGTGCTCGCCTTCATCAAGGCGAGGCTGAAAGGGGGAGTGAGGCGCGCAGCGCAGACCCGCAGAAAGGTCGCTGCCGCTAAACTGGAAGAAGAGACGGCGGCGCTGGAGGCAGCGGCCGCGAAGGTCGAAGAGTCTGCGCCCGAGTCAGTCGAGCAGCACGACGAAAAGCCCGATCTGGAGCGGACCGGCTCCTAGTCGAGGTACGGGTAGTCCGGGTCGGCGAGACGCGCTGCGCGCGCTGCTGCTTCAGGCCCCGCTATTTCCTTCGCCAGATCGAGCAGCATCTGGCTCAGATGGCTCCCGTATCGCAGCAGACTCGCCGCGCGCGCTCTCCGCGCCAGCAGAAACGCGAGGAATGGCTGGTCCGCCTTGAGTGCGTTGCATTCGGGGCACGCCAGGACCAGGTTGTCGCGCCGATCGTAGGCAGTCTTTCCTTTGCGAGGCGTCACGTGGTCCATGGTGATCGACCTCGAGCTGACGCGTCGCTCACAGTACGCGCACACAGGTCCGTGCTGATCGAGCAGCCATTGGCGCGTATCCATGTACGCATTGCGGCTGGTTGGCAGCGACGTGTGCTGCTGTGGCGCTCGGCGGACCCGCTTGCGCGCTTTACTGCGTGGTCGTCGTCGTGGTGGTGTCAAGTTTGACGGGTGGATAGTGCTGATCAGTTGGTCTCCTAAGTTAGCAATGGCCGCGCCGTCGGCATAGGCGGCGCTAGATGCTCATTCCGCCGAGAGTTAGCTTTTCGCGATAATGACAATGCGAGGCGAGGCCCGCCTCAAGGCGCAGCACGAGAAAGGCAAGCTGTCGGCCCGCGAGCGGCTCGAGCTGCTCCTCGACGAAGGATCTTTCGTCGAGCTCGACCGATTCGTAGTACACCGGTCGACGGATTTCGGTCTCGAGGCCCAGAAATTCTACGGCGACGGTGTCATCACGGGCCACGGCAAGATCGACGGCCGGCTCGTCTACGTGTTCTCGCAGGATTTCACCGTGTTCGGCGGATCCCTCTCGGAGTCGTTCGCGGAAAAAATCGTGAAGATCATGGACCTGGCGATGCGAAACGGAGCTCCCGTGATCGGGCTAAACGATTCAGGGGGCGCGCGCATCCAGGAAGGCGTCGTTTCGCTCGGCGGCTACGCCGAGATCTTTTTGCGCAACACTCTTGCGTCGGGAGTGATTCCCCAGATCTCCGCCATACTGGGCCCATGTGCGGGCGGTGCCGTCTACTCGCCGGCGATCACCGACTTCACCTATATGGTGCGTGGGACGTCCTACATGTTCGTCACGGGTCCCAACGTCGTGAAGACGGTGACGCACGAGGACGTTACGATGGAGGAGCTCGGCGGTGCCGACACGCACTCGGCGACCTCGGGAGTCGCGCATTTCGCCTCCGATTCGGAGCCGGAGTGTCTGCAGCACGTGCGCGATCTCTTCAGGTTCATCCCATCGAACAATCTGGCCGACCCGCCCCGCGGACCGGGAACCGATCCTCGCGACAGGCGCGACGAATCCCTGCTCGATGTCGTGCCCGACAACGCGAACAAGCCGTACGACATGCACGATGTCATCAACCGCATCGTGGACGATGCGGACTTCTACGAAGTTCAGCGCGAGTACGCCGGCAACATCATCTGCGGGTTCGCGCACCTTGGCGGCTTCAGCGTCGGAGTCGTGGCCAACCAGCCCGCCGTCCTGGCCGGTGTGCTCGACATCAACGCATCGCTCAAAGCCGCGCGCTTCATCCGGTTCTGCGATGCGTTCAACATTCCGATCGTGACGTTTGAGGACGTGCCTGGTTTTCTGCCCGGCGTGGCGCAGGAACACGGCGGCATCATCAAGCACGGCGCCAAGCTTTTGTATGCCTATTGCGAGGCGACCGTGCCCAAGCTGACCGTCATCACGCGGAAGGCGTACGGCGGCGCCTACGACGTCATGAGCTCGAAGCACATTCGCGGCGACTTCAACGTTGCCTGGCCGACCGCGGAAATCGCGGTCATGGGTCCGAAGGGAGCGGTGGAGATTCTCTTCAGGAAGGAGATCTCTGAAAGCGGTGACGAGGCAGCCGCGACCGAGCTCAAGATCGAGGAGTACCGCGAGAAATTTGCGCACCCCTACATCGCGGCGGGCCGAGGATACCTCGACGACATTATCGATCCGCGCGACACCCGGCCTGCTCTCATCAATGCGCTGGAGACGCTGCAAACGAAGCGCGACAAAAATCCCCCGAAGAAGCACGGAAACATTCCGCTCTGATAGATCAGGAGCGTACGCTCTGACGGCAGCCAACTCCGATGTTCAGTAAAGTTCTCATCGCCAATCGTGGCGAGATTGCGCTGCGGGTCATCCGCGCCTGTCACGAGATGGGGGTGCGCACCGTCGCTGTCTACAGCGAAGCCGACGTGCGCGCGCCGCACGTACGAGAGGCCGACGAAGCGATTCTCATCGGGCCGCCGCCATCGGGTGAGAGCTATCTCCGCGGCGACAAGATTATCGAAGCGGCGAAGCAGACCGGTGCCGAAGCGATTCACCCCGGCTACGGTTTTCTTTCCGAGCGGGAGTGGTTTGCCCGCGCCGTGCGCGATGCGGGCATCGTATGGATTGGGCCGCCTGCCGAAGCAATAGCGGCGATGGGGAGCAAGACAGCCGCGCGCACACTCGCGGTGGCGAACGGAGTTCCCGTCGTTCCAGGAACCACGGAACCGCTGAAAGACGCCAAGGAAGCAGAGAAGATCGCGAAGAAATTCGGATACCCTGTGTTGCTAAAGGCCGCGGCCGGCGGTGGCGGGAAGGGAATGCGCGTCGTGGCCGGCCCCAAGGATCTGGCGGGAGCGCTCGACGCCGCGCGGCGCGAAGCGAAGAGCGCGTTCGGCGACGACGCGGTGTACCTCGAGAAGTTCGTGGTGCGGCCACGGCACGTCGAGATACAGATTCTCGGCGACAGCCATGGCACCGTGCTTTCCCTCGGCGAGCGCGAATGCTCGGTCCAGCGCCGTCATCAGAAGATGATCGAAGAATCTCCGAGCGTTGCAGTTACACCGGAGCTGAGAAAGAAGATGGGCGAGACGGCGGTCCGCGCGGCGCGGGCGGCCGGCTATGTCAACGCAGGGACCTGCGAATTCCTGTTCGACCAGAGTGGAGAGTTCTATTTCCTCGAGATGAACACGCGCCTGCAGGTAGAGCACCCGGTGACGGAGCTGGTCACGGGCATCGACCTCGTCCAGTGGCAGCTCCGGATCGCCGCCGGCGAGAAGCTCCCGTTCCGGCAGGAGGAGATCTCGCCGCGCGGCTGGGCGATCGAATGCCGCATCACCAGCGAAGATGCATCGAACAACTTTCTTCCTTCCACCGGGCGGATCGAGCACCTGCACCTGCCAAGCGGTCCCGGTGTCCGCTGGGACGGAGGCATCGAGTCGGGCAGTGAAGTTGGTCTCTACTACGACCCGATGCTCGCCAAGCTGATCGTGTGGGGCGCCGATCGCGAGCAGGCAGTCACGCGAATGCGAAGAGCGCTCGTCGATCTGATCATCCAGGGCGTGGAGACCTCGCGTGACTTTCACGTGCGCGTGATGGACGACGATGAATTCCAGCGTGGGGCCATCGATATCCAGTGGCTCGAGCGGCGCCTCGGCTCGATACTCGAGCGTCGGCCGTCAGAGGAATTTGTGCGAGTCGCGGCGATGGCCGGCGCGTTGCTCGCCGAACGGGATCGAGCCGCGCGTGCGGTGTCGCCGGCGGCCGCAGGGGCGGGACGTCCCTCCGCCGAAGGCACAGGTGTCGCGGATTCGTGGAAGCAGGCGGCGCGGCTCGATGGCCTGCGCAGCTGATGGCGGTGGTCAGCGTTGCGATCGACTCGATTGCCGCCGGCGGCGACGGTGTCGGTAGGACCAACGGCCTTGTCGTATTCGCGCCGCGCACGGCACCGGGCGACGTCGTTACCGCGCAGATTTCGGGCAAAGGCCACTTCGCGCGTGGAGCGTTGCGGAGCATCGTGACGCCTTCACCAGTGCGGATCGATCCGTCGTGTCCGCACTACACGCGGGACAAGTGCGGCGGCTGTCAGCTTCAGCACATGACCTACGACTCTCAGCTGGTCGCGAAGCAGATGATCGTCCGCGATTCGCTGCAGCGAATCGGGAAGCGCACCTTGGATGCGCCGACCATCGAAAGGAGTCCAAAAGAATGGCGCTATCGGACCAAGCTCACGCTCGCCATGCGCCGTCGTGGGGCCCGCTGGGTCGCTGGGCTGCATCCTTACGACGATCCAGTGCGCGTGTTCGCGCTGGCCGACTGCCCGATCACGGACCGTCGTGTCGTGGCAGCCTGGCACGAGGTGATGCAGGCCGACGCGTATTTCCCCGACGCCAAAGAGCTGCGCGGGAGCATTCGCATCACGAGTGGCGGACCGACGCTCGTGATGATGGGCGGTCAGAGCTGGGCTGCGCGTGATCAGTTCACGGCGGCGGTGCCCTCAATCTCGGCCGTCTGGTGGGAGCCGGCCGAGGACAAGCCGCGTCGCCTTCTATATGATAGGCGTCGTGACAGGTCACCGAGCGCGTCCTTCGAGCAGGTGAACGCCGAGATGGCGGAAATTCTCAGGGATTACGTGCTCGAGCGCGCGAAGTCATACGGGCCCGCGTCAGCCGTCGACGCCTACGCCGGCGCCGGGCACACCGCCATCGCTCTCTGCGAAGCGGGTGTCAGCGTGACGGCGATCGAGCTGGATCCAGATGCCTCAGAGTGGTCGGCGGCGCGAATGGCCGGTTCGCCGTCGTCGCGCGCCGTGCGGGGGCGTGTCGAGGACGAGCTGGCGGGATCCCTGCCTGCTGATCTGGTAATCCTGAATCCGCCGCGCGCGGGTGTGGACGCACGGGTGACGGAGACTCTCGAGGCAGAGGCTTCGCGGCTGCGCGCCGTGATTTACGTCAGCTGCAATCCTGCCACGCTGGCGCGAGATCTTGCGCGCCTCCCGAGTTTCCGGATCGAATCACTGCGCGCGTTCGACATGTTTCCGCAGACCGCGCACGTGGAAACGGTCTGTGAGCTCCGACCCACCGGAGCAGTCGCTTGAGATACGTCGTCCAACTGAACGAGGAACGGAAATCCGTTTCCGTTGAGGCAGACGGGATCCGCTACGAGGCCGAGCCGGGCGTACATGCTGAGCTGGCGGACATTGAAGCGGGTCCGGTTCGAATGGTTAAGATCGGGACCAATGTCTATCGGGTGGTCGTCCAGAAGCGGCAGGGTCGTGGGAGGTACACCCTCTGGGTCGATGGATATCGCTTCGAGACCGAAGCCCTGGACGAGCGAACGCGCGCAATCCGGGACCTTTCGGCTGCGAGCGCCGGCCCCGTAGGTCCGGCTCCGATCGTTGCGCCGATGCCGGGGCTCATCGTCCGCGTCAGCGTCAACGTTGGCGACAAGGTAGAGGCGGGGCAGGGTATCGTCGTGATGGAGGCGATGAAGATGGAGAACGAGCTGCGCGCTACGGCAGCCGGGGTGGTGAAGAGCATCGAAGTGGCAGCCGGGACGGCAGTGGAGAAGGGCGCTTTGCTCGTCGCCCTGGAGTAGAGTTTTCTGGGGCGTCCGCGGTTGACACGCCTACCTGGTCCGGATACCTTAAAAGGCTGTCGCAAAACCACTTAGTCGCAACTAACCCCGCTTGGAACCCTACTCGAACGAAAGGGGGCCGGCACTTACATACGTTTCGCCTCATGAAGACCTACTCCGCGACCCCGCGGGATATCGAGCACCAGTGGTACATCGTCGATGCCGAAGGCATGGTCCTCGGCCGTTTGGCGACTGCGGTCGCCAACATCATCCGTGGCAAGCACAAGCCGATGTACACGCCCAGCATGGACACGGGCGACAACGTCATCGTGATCAATGC